>Ga0210143_1000200_pt1 | contig 13017 bp, 13 predicted proteins | sample MayberryNW_TuleC_2_FD_185527 | JGI IMG/M metagenome (GOLD analysis project Ga0210143, IMG submission 185527) | Wetland microbial communities from San Francisco Bay, California, USA, that impact long-term carbon sequestration - MayberryNW_TuleC_D2... | ecosystem: Environmental > Aquatic > Marine... | reverse complement strand
CCCGCCGCTGTGGCGAGCACCCCGACGTCGTGCACGCGATCGAGGCGCACCATGAGGAGGTCGAGGCGCGCACGCTCGAGGCCGTGCTCACCCAGGCAGCCGACGCGATCAGCGGCGGGCGGCCCGGCGCTCGCCGCGAGTCGCTCGAGTCCTACGTCACCCGGCTGCACCGCCTCGAGGAGATCGCCGGCGGCCACGACGGCGTCGACCGGGTCTTCGCGATGCAGGCCGGCCGCGACGTGCGGGTGATGGTGCTGCCGGACGTGGTCGACGACGTCCAGGCCCAGGTGCTGGCCCGCGAGATCGCCAAGCAGGTCGAGACCGAGCTGACCTACCCCGGCCAGATCCGGGTGACCGTCGTGCGCGAGTCGCGCGCGACCGAGGTGGCGCGCTGAGGCTGGGCTACCGTCGCGAGGTGCCTCGTCGCTTCGGCTCGCTCCTCGAGTCGCTCCTCGAACCCCTCCGCCGTACGTCGCGCGGCACCCGGCACGGGAGGGCCGGAGTCGGCCCCCGGCAGGTCGGGCCCTGGCCCGGCCCTCGGCCGGTCGGGCCCAGGCCCGGCCCGGTGGTGCCCCAACCGGGCCCGCCGCGGGCCGGCGCGCGGCGGGTGCTCGAGTACACCCCGGACCTCGACGGCGACGCAGACCCGGGCGAGGTGGTCTGGGGCTGGGTCGCCTACGAGGACGACCCGACCCAGGGCAAGGACCGGCCGGTGCTGGTCGTCGGGCGGGGAGCCGCCGGCGCCACCACGGGCGTCGGCGTCGGCAGCGGGGACGGAACGGTGCTCGGGCTGATGCTGTCCAGCCAGGAGCACCACGACGGGGAGCCGGGCTGGCTGCCCCTGGGAAGTGGTCCCTGGGACGCCGAGGACCGGCCGAGCTGGGTGCGGCTGGACCGGGTCCTCGAGCTGCCGGCCGACGGCATCCGGCGGGAGGGCGCGGTGCTCGACCGGGCCCGGTTCGACCGGGTCGCCGCCGCCCTGCGCGCCGACCACGGCTGGAGCTAGACCGCTGCGCCGGCGTCGACCGGGGCGTGCACCACGGGGGCGCCGCCGGTCCGCACCCGGGTGCGCCGCTCGACCAGGTTCGCCAGCGCTGACAGCGAGGCGTTGATCGACACGTAGATGACCGTGATGACGATGACGGTCGGGATGATGTTGAAGTAGTTGTCGTAGATGAGGCGCCCGGTCCGCAGCAGCTCGTCGTAGGTGATGACGTAGCCGAGCGAGGTGTCCTTGAGCACGACCACGCACTGGCTGATCAGCGCGGGGAGCATGGCGCGCACGGCCTGGGGCACCAGCACCTGCTGCATCACCTGGCGCTTGCCGAGACCGAGCGAGTAGGCCGCCTCGCTCTGCCCGCGGGGGACGGCGAGGATCCCGGCGCGGAAGATCTCGGCGAGGACGGCGCCGTTGTAGAGCGTGAGCCCCAGCACGAGCGCCCCGAAGGAGCCCAGGTCGGGGAAGGCGAGGAAGAAGAAGAAGATCAGCATCAGGAGGGGGACGGCCCGGAAGAACTCCACGACGACCGTGGCGGGCCACCGGACCACCGACCGCTCCGACAGCCTGCCGACCGCGAGCAGGATGCCGAGCACCAGAGCGAGCGCGATGCCAACGACGGCCGCCTGCAGGGTTCTGCGCACGCCGTCGCGGATGGCGTTCCAGGTGTCCGGGTCCTCGAAGGGCTCCCACTTGTCGCCCTCGAAGTGACCCCGGTCCTGCAGCCGCCACAGCACGAGCACCACGAGGCCGACGACCACGACACCGCCCACGACGCTCCCGATGCGCGACCGCCGCCGGGCCACCGGGCCGGGCAGGTCGTAGAGCACGCTGCTCACCGGTCCACCGCCCTCATCGCAGGACCACCAGTCGCCGCTCGAGCTCTCGGAAGGCGACCGAGAGCAGCAGCACGAGCACGACGTAGCCGGCGGCGATGCCGAAGAAGAGCCAGTACAGCGCTTGCGGGAAGTCCCGGCCGAGCTCGCGCAGCGTCCCGGTCGCCTCGATGACGCCGAACCCCGCCGCGACCGACGTGTTCTTCAGCATCGCGATGAGGATCGACCCGATGGGCGGGATCACGCTGCGGGCGGCCTGCGGCATCACGACCTGCGACAGGGTCTGGCCGAAGGTGAGGCCGAGCGACCGCGCGGCTTCCGCCTGGCCGGCGCCGACCGTGTTGATGCCCGAGCGGAGCGCCTCGGTGACGAACGCGGCGGTGTAGGTGCCGACGGCCAGGATCGCGAACGTCCGGAAGGACAGCCGGATGCCCAGCTCGGGCAGGCCGAACACGATGATGATGAAGACCAGCACGAGCGGGGTGTTGCGGACGACGTTGACGTACGTTGCGCCCGCCCACCGCAGCGGCGGCACGGGGGAGACCCGCATCGCCGCCAGGACGGTGCCGACCACGAGGGCCAGCACCGTCCCGCCGGCGAACAGCACCAGGGTGACCTGGAAGCCCTCCAGGATCTTCCCCAGGTTGTCGAGCAGGATCCGCACGTCAGAGCGCCGTCACCGTGGGGCCGTCACTCGCAGGGGTCGACGGTCGGCGGCTCCGGCGCTTCGACACCTGCCTCGCCGAGCGTGGAGTCGAAGGCCTCCTCCCAGGAGCCGTCGTCGAAGGAGCCCTCGATCGTCTCGTTGAGGAACTGGCACATCTCGGTGTCGCCGTGCTTGAAGCCGATGCCGTAGCGCTCCTCGCTGAAGGCGTCGCCGACGACCTTGAGCTCGTCGGGGTTCTCCGCGGCGTAGCCGAGCAGGATCGCGCCGTCGGTCGTCACCGCGTCGACCGAGCCGGACAGCAGCTGCTGCACGCACTCGCTGTAGGTGGCGAAGGGGACCGGCGCGGCCCCGTACTCCTCCTCGACGGTCGCGATCGACGTCGATCCCTCGACCGAGCACACCTTCTTGCCCCCCAAGTCGTCCGGACCCTTGATGGAGTCGTCGTCCTTGGCGACGAGCAGCTGCTGGCCGGTCACGTAGTAGGGGCCGGCCTGCCCGACGACCAGGCGCCGCTCGTCGGTGATGGAGTAGGAGGCGATGACGATGTCGACCGTGCCGTTCTTGAGGAACGGCTCCCGGTTGTCCGAGACCGTCTCGACCCACTTGATCTGGTCCTCCTCGATGCCGAGCTTGGCGGCCACGATCTTGCCCATCTCCGGGTCGAGGCCCTCGGGCGCGTCCGCTCCGGGCTTCTTGGCGCCGATGCCGGGCTGGTCGAACTTGGTGCCGATCGTGATCTTGCCGGCCTTGTTCAGCTTGGCCATCGTCGTGCCGGCCGGGAACGACGCGTCGGACTCCACCTCGACGCTGTCGCCGTCGTCACCGCCGCAGGCCGAGAGGGCGAGTGCGAGCACGGCGGCGCCGGCGAGCGCCTGGATCCGTCGGGTCGCCTTGTGTGGTGCGGGCATGTCCATCTCTCCAGTTCGTCAGTGACTGAGGATCTTTGACAGGAAGTCCTTGCCGCGCTCGCTCCGGGGCGAGCTGAAGAAGGTCTCGGGGTCGGCCTCCTCGACGATCTCGCCGTGGTCCATGAAGACCACCCGGTTGGCCGCGCGGCGGGCGAAGCCCATCTCGTGCGTGACGACGACCATCGTCATGCCGTCGCGCGCGAGCCGGGTCATCACCTCCAGCACCTCGTTGATCATCTCCGGGTCGAGCGCCGAGGTCGGCTCGTCGAAGAGGATCACCTTCGGCTCCATCGCCAGCGCGCGGGCGATCGCGACGCGTTGCTGCTGGCCGCCGGAGAGCTGCGCGGGCAGCTTGGTGGCCTGCTCGCTGATGCCCACGAGGTCGAGCAGCTCGCGGGCGCGCTTCTCGGCCGCCGCCTTGCCCAGGCCGCGCACCTTCATCGGCCCGAGCGTCACGTTGTCGAGCACCGACTTGTGCGCGAAGAGGTTGAACGACTGGAACACCATGCCGATCTCGGAGCGCAGCCGGGCCAGCGCCTTGCCCTCCACCGGCAGCGGCTGCCCGTCGAGCGTGATCGTCCCGGAGTCGATCGGCTCGAGCCGGTTGATGGTGCGGCACAGGGTCGACTTCCCCGAGCCGGAGGGGCCGAGGACCACGACGACCTCACCCCGGTGCACGGTCAGGTCGATGTCCTTGAGGACGTGCAGGTCGCCGAAGTGCTTGTTGACCTTGTCGAGCACGACGAGGGGCGATCTGCTGGGGTCCTCGTTGCTGCGATCCCCGGCAGCGTGCTCGTCGCCCCGGTCCGGCGGGCCGGGAGCCTCGTCGGTCGTCATGCACAGGCAACATAGCGGTGCGGTCCGGTCAGAAGCCACAGAGGGTGCGCAGAGCCGCCGAACCGTGACGAAACCGCGGCCGAGCGGGGGACCGGGCGGGCCGCCGTACGCTGGGCTCGTCATGCGCAGCTACGAGGTGCGCACCTACGGGTGCCAGATGAACGTCCACGACTCCGAGCGGCTGGCCGGGCTGCTGGAGGACGCGGGCTACGCCCGGCACGAGGGTGCCGAGGGTGAGGCCGACGTCGTCGTCTTCAACACCTGCGCGGTGCGCGAGAACGCCGACAACCGGCTCTACGGCAACCTCGGCCACCTGGCGCCGGTCAAGAAGGTCCGCCCCGGCATGCAGATCGCCGTCGGTGGCTGCCTGGCGCAGAAGGACCGCGCCGAGATCACCCGTCGCGCCCCGTGGGTGGACGTCGTCTTCGGCACCCACAACATCGGGTCCCTCCCGGCGCTGCTCGAGCGGGCCCGGCACAACGTCGAGGCCCAGGTCGAGATCCTCGAGTCGCTCGAGGTCTTTCCGTCGACCCTGCCGACCCGCCGCGAGTCGCCCTACGCGGCGTGGGTGTCGGTCAGCGTCGGCTGCAACAACACCTGCACGTTCTGCATCGTCCCCTCGCTGCGTGGCACCGAGAAGGACCGCCGGCCCGGCGAGGTGCTCGCCGAGGTCGAGGCGCTGGTCGCCGAAGGCGTTCTCGAGGTCACCCTGCTCGGGCAGAACGTCAACTCGTACGGCGTCGAGTTCGGCGACCGGCTGGCCTTCGGCAAGCTGCTGCGCGCATGCGGCGGCATCGACGGCCTCGAGCGGGTGCGCTTCACCTCGCCGCACCCCAAGGACTTCACCGACGACGTCATCGCCGCGATGGCCGAGACGCCCAACGTGATGCCCTCGTTGCACATGCCGCTGCAGTCCGGGTCCGACCGGGTGCTCAAGGCGATGCGCCGCTCCTACCGGCGCGAGCGCTACCTCGGCATCATCGACCGGGTCCGGGCCGCGATGCCCGACGCGGCCATCACCACCGACGTCATCGTCGGCTTCCCCGGCGAGACCGACGACGACTTCGCGCAGACCCTGGAGGTCGTGTCCGAGGCGCGGTTCGCGAGCGCCTTCACCTTCCAGTACTCGAAGCGACCCGGCACGCCGGCTGCCGACCTCGACGGCCAGGTGCCCAAGGAAGTGGTGCAGGAGCGGTACGAACGGCTGGTCGCCCTGCAGGACGACATCTCGTGGTCGGAGAACAAGCGTCAGGTCGGTCGCGACCTCGAGGTGCTGGTCGCCGAGGGGGAGGGCCGCAAGGACGGCGCCACGCACCGGCTCTCCGGCCGGGCCCGGGACAACCGGCTCGTCCACGTCGCCTTCGACGCGGCCGCCGACCCGGCCGACCTGCCCCGGCCGGGTGACGTGGTGACGGCCCGGGTCACCTACGCCGCGCCGCACCACCTGCTGGCCGACGCCGGCCGGCTCGACGACGTACGTCCTGGTGCCGCTGCCGTGCGCCGGACCCGGGCCGGCGATGCGTGGGCGGCCCGCAACGGCGCGGCGGCGGCACCCGCCGGCGTGCTCCTCGGCATGCCGACGGTCGGAGCGCCGGCCCGCGAGCCGGCCGGCAGCGGCGGCTGCTCGTAGCACCGCCGCCGGGCGGCGTCGCCGTGGCACGATCGGCGCCACGATGACAGAGATCGTCGGGCGTGACGTCGAGCTGGCCGCGGTCCGCGAGCTGATGGGCCGCGGCGGGCGGTCCGCGCTGCTGCTCGAGGGCGACCCGGGGATCGGCAAGTCCACGCTGTGGCTGGCCGGCATCGAGGCGGCCGAGCAGCACGGGCACCGGGTCCTCTTGGCGCGGCCCGCGGAGGCCGAGGCCCAGCTGGCGCTGGCCGGCCTCGGCGACCTGCTGGAGCCCTGCGCCGACGAGGTGCTGCCGCGGTTGACGTCGCCGCAGCGGAGGGCGCTGGAGGTGGCCCTGGTCCTGGCCGACCCCGACGACGAGGACCACGCAGTCCCGGACCCGCGGGCGCTCGGCGTCGCGGTCCGGTCCGCGCTCCGGCTGCTCGCCGAGGAGGCGACGCTGGTCGTCGCGATCGACGACGTGCAGTGGCTCGACCGGACGTCGGCCGGTGCCCTCGGCTTCGCGGTGCGCAGGCTGGACGGGGCGGGCGTGCGCCTGCTGCTGACCCGACGCGGTGCGCCGAGCGCCGTCGAGGCGGCCCTGGCCGGTGGCCGCACCGATGTCCTCCGGGTGGAGCCGCTCAGCGTCGGCGCCGTGCACGGGCTGCTGCGCAACACTCTCGGCCGCACCTTCCCCAGGCCGACACTGCGACGGCTGCACGAGGCGTCCGGCGGCAACCCGCTCTACGCGCTCGAGCTCGCCCGCGCGCTGGGCGAGGGGACCGCCCGTGGCTCGCTCGACCCGCTGCCCCTCACGCCGAGTCTCGAGCGGCTGGTCGACGCACGACTGCGGACCCTGCCGCGGTCCACGCGGGCCGGGCTCCTGGTCGCCGCCGTGGTGGGCTCGCCCACGACCGAGCTGCTCGAGGCGGCGGGTGTGCCGGCCGAGGCGCTGGCTCCGGCGGTCGAGGCCGAGGTGGTCGAGGTCAGGGCCGGGGTGGTCCGGTTCGCGCACCCGCTGCTCGCCTCGGAGACCGTCGCCCGGGCCTCGCCCGCGCAGCGCACCGAGGCGCACCGGCGGGTGGCCGACGTCATCGACGAGCCGCTGGCCCGGGCGGTGCACGTCGCCGCCTCCCTCGAGGGCCCGGACGCCGAGGCGGCCGACGAGCTCGACCGCGCCGTCCGCACCGCGCGGGCGCGCGGCGCGACGGCGCTGGCCGCCGAGCTCGGGGAGGCCGCGATGCGGGCCACGCCCGCCGAGCAGGCCGAGGAGCGCGGTCGACGCGCCCGGGCGGCCGCCCGCGACCACCTGGCCAGCGGCGAGTCCGAGCGCGGGTTCGCCCTCGCCCGGGCACTCCTGGCCGACGGGCCGGCCGGCCGCGCACGGGCCGACGTTCTCGCCCTGCTGGGCGACCTCGAGGCGCAGGCCGGCGAGCTCGAGGTCGCCGTGGAGCGCCGTCGCGAGGCGCTGTGGGCCGCCGACGGTGATCTGGCCCTGCAGAGCCGCCTGCACGAGCAGCTGGCCTACGTCGTCCGCATCACCGAGTCGCTCGTCGTCGCGGTGACCCACGCGCAGGAGGCGCTGCGGCTGGCGGAGCGGGTCGCCGACGACACCCTGACGGCCCGCGCCCTCGGCACCCTCTCGGTCCTGCTGTGCAACAGCGGTGACCCGGACTCGCTGGACCTGGCGGAGCGCGGGCTCGGGCTCGCCCGGCGCTCGGGTGATCAGGACACCGTCCAGTACGCCGCCCAGTCGGCCGGGCACTGCCTCTACTGGTCGGGTCACACTGCCCAGGCCAGGGAGGTGTTCACCGAGATGGTCCGGCTGGTGGAGGACCGTGACGAGCCCGGCACCGTGAACGCCCTCTGGTACCTCGCCCTGGTCGAGGAGCGGGCCGGCCGCTACGACGTCGCTCGGCGCCACGCGCAGCGCTCGATGGAGCTCGCGGCGCAGTACTGGCTGCCGGGCGCGGACTACGACCCCGTCGTCGCGCTGCCCCTGGCGAGGGTGGCCCTCGCCCGGGGCGACCACGACCGGGTCCGTGAGCTCACCGCTGCGGTCCTCGCCGGGGACGAGCCGCCGCGTCGCTCGACGGATCGCTCGCTGCTCGCGATGCTCGCCATGGTCGACCGGCGGGAGGGCCGCACCGCCGAGGCGGTGGCGCGTTTCGAGTCCGTCGAGGCGGGCCAGCGCGCGGCCGGCTTCTCCCGAGGCATGGCGTTCTGGGCCGACGAGTACGTCGAGGCGCTGCTCGAGGCCGGCCGGCCGGACGAGGCGGCAGCCCTCGTCGACGACTGGGACGGCCAGGTCCGGCGGCTCGGCCACCTGCTCGCGCCGGCGCAGGTCCTGCGGTGCCGGGGGATGCTGGCCGCGGCAGCAGGCGACCTCGAGGCGGCGGCCGCGACGTTCGCCGCCGCCGTGGCCGCCCACGAGCCGGTCGTCGACCCGTACGAGCGCGGGCGGGCGCTGCTCGCCCTCGGTCAGGCCAGCCGGCGGCTCAAGCAGAAGCGCGCCGCCCGCGAGGCGCTCGAGGCGGCCGCCGCCCAGTTCGCCGGCATCGGCGCCACCTGGTGGGCGGACCGGGCGCGCTCCGAGCTCGGCAGCGTGGGCGGCCGCACCCGGATCGAGGGCCTGACCCCGGCCGAGCGGCGGGTCGCGGCCCTGGTCGCCGAGGGCAAGACCAACCGCGAGGTCGCCAGCACGCTGTTCCTGGGGGAGAGCACCGTGGAGAAGCACCTCACGCACATCTACGCCAAGCTCGGCGTCCGGTCCCGCACCGAGCTGGCCCGCGCCCTGACCTGACGACGGGAACCCGGCGGGCAACGTTGGGGGGTTTCCGCGTTTCCGCCTCCGCACCGCCGACCTAGCGTCCATCGGGTGCCGAGCTACCTGGTCGAGACCTACCTCTCGCGGACCCGCGCTGTCGAAGGCGCGGACCGCGAGCGCCGGGCCGACGCGGCGGCTCGCGAGCTGACGGAGTCGGGCACCCCGGTGCGCTTCGCCTGCTCGATCAACGTGCCCGCAGACGAGACCTGCTTCTTCGTCCTGGAGGCACCGTCCCTCCCGGCCGCCGAGCGCGCCGCGCAGGTCGCCGGCCTGGACCCGGTCCGCGTCGTCGAGGCGATCACCTCCGCAGCCCAGGGGACAACCATCTGCCGCCCGTGGGCGACTCAAGGACCGGCGTCCGTCTCCTCGCAGCAGCCGCTGCCCCGCCATCAGGCGGTCACCGCACCAGGAAAGGACCACCCATGAAGACGCACCTGAGGGTCGCCGTCGGGCTGCTCGCCACCCTGACGCTCGCCCCGGTCGTGGCGGCCACGCAGCCGGTTGCGACGTCCGCCGACACGACCGACAACGCCGTCGTGCACTGGAGCGCTGTCGCGGAGAGCGCCATCGCCGCCGGTCGCCCACCGGCCAGCAGCACCGTGCTCGGCGGCATGGTCCACGGCGCGATGTACGACGCCGTCGCCGCGGTCGAGGGCGGGCTCGAGCCGTTCGTCACGGAGGTGACCGCGCCGCCGGGAGCGTCCGCGGAGGCTGCCGTCGCCCAGGCCGCCCGCGACGTCCTGGTCACCCGCGTGCCGGCGCAGGCGGGCGCCGTGCAAGCCGCGTTCGACGCCTACCTCGCCGCCATCCCGCCGGGGCCCGCCAAGCAGGCCGGCACCGCTGTGGGCGCCGCGGCGGCTGCCGGCATGCTCGCCGCGCGGCTCGGCGACCACTACGACGACGTCGTGCCCTACGTCCAGCCGACGCCGGGTCCTGGCGTGTTCGAGCCGATCGCGGCCACCACGCCGGTCGACACCAAGCTCCCCGCGGTCCGGCCGTTCACCTACGACGCCCCGTCGTCGTACCGCCCGGACGCGCCCTACCGGCTGACCAGCAAGCAGTACGCCGCCGACGTGCACGAGCTGCAGGCGCTCGGCCGGGTCGACAGCACGGAGCGCAGCGCCGACCAGACCGAGACCGTGCGGTTCTTCACCGACCAGACCTTCGTGCAGTACAGCCGCGCGCTCCGCGGCCTGGTCGAGGCGCAGGGTCTGGACCTGTCGGAGTCGGCCCGGATGCTGGCCTACGTGCACGTCTCTGCCGCGGACACGTTGATCGCCTGCTGGGAGGCGAAGTACCACTACATGTTCTGGCGGCCGAACCACGCCATTGCGCGAGCGGACAGCGACGGCAATGCCGCGACGTCCCCTGACCCGACCTGGCGGCCCCTCGTGACCGGCAACCACCCGGAGTACCCGGCCGGGCACGGCTGCTACACCGCTGCGCTGACCGAGTCGCTGCGTCGCTACTTCGGCACCAAGCACGTCGAGCTCACCGTCACCAGCACGGTCGTCGGGAAGGCCCGGACGTACGACCGGCTCGACGACCTGGTCGCCGACGTCGAGGACGCCCGCGTCTGGGGCGGCCTGCACTACCGGACGACCATGCAGGAGACGGCGAAGCACTTCACGGAGATCGCCCGCGACATCGGGAAGCACTACTTCCTGCGCACCGCGCACTGACCGCGCGGCGGGCCGGCCGGTCGGCGCCCCCTCCGGGCGCCGACCGCCGACCGCTGCGTTGCCCGTGTCCTGGTTCAGCCGGTCACCCCGCCGCCGCGATCTGCGCGAGGAGCCAGGTCCGCACGGCGGGGACGTCGAGACGGGCCGAGATGCTCAGGCTCGAGCAGGCGGTGTCCGCCGCGCTCAGCACGCCGACGATCTGGTCGCCGAGGAAGAGCGGCGAGCCGGAGTCGTAGATGCACGCCGAGGTGCCGTCCTCGCCCTTGTGCTTGACGATCGCGTCGCCGAGGGACTGCACAGTCTGCGTCGCCACCTGGCGGTAGCCACCGCCGACGTAGACGTTGCCGGGCAACCGCTCCGTCGTGCCGTACCCGACGATGGCGAGCGACTCGTCCTTGAGCGTGCCGGCCGCCTTGAGGTCGTCCAGCAGCCCGGCCGCCGGCAGCGCCTCGATGTCGAGCCCGGTGACCGGCTCGTCCAGGACCATCACCGCGACGTCGTAGCCGGAGCCGTGCGGGTCGTACATCGGGTGCGCCGCGAGGGTGCCGTGGTAGGTCGGGTAGCTGCCGGTGTATGCCCAGCCGCTCTCCCGGTCGCCGAGCGAGTCGAGGAAGCGCGGGTCGAAGGTGATGACGCCGTCGGTCTCGCCGAGGTTGGCCTTGCGGAGGGCGGCACAGTGGCCGGCGAGGACGACGACGGTCGGGGACACCGGGGTCACGCCGCACCATCGGGCAACCGGCGACGCGGCAGACGGCAGCAGGACCCCCACGTTGGGGTGTGCCGTGTCCGGTCGTCCACCGATGATGGCGCTGCCCGGCGCTGCGAGAGCCACGGCAGCTGAAAGTGCGGCAAGGGTCGCGGCCAGCATCGTGGCCGTCGCGACGAGTGTGCGGTGCATGTCTTCTCCTCAGCAGCTGACGTCGGGGTTGAACTGGGCGGGTGCCATCGCGCCGTCGCTCGCGTTGCGGAAGTACTCGACGGCGGCGAGCTGGGTCCGGCGTCGGGTCGGAGATCCGGGCATCACAGCGCCCTCCCGAGGGGCTGGTGGTGGTCGGCGGTCACGTGCAGTGCCGCGCTGACCCGGTCGGCACCCGGACCGGCGGCGAGCAGGGCCTGCTCGACCTCCCGTGCCGACGGCCCGGTGAAGAGCCCGAACGCGGTCTGTTGCGCGGGGACGACGATGGTCCCCAGCCAGCCGACCGGCCGCGCGACCATCGCGGTGCGCTGCGCCTGACCGAGGACGAGCCCGTCGACCAGGTCGGGCCAGTAGTGCTCGGAGAGCCACAGCGGCGTGCTGGTCATGTCGGGGAGCGGCACGGCTCGACCCTGGTCGGCAGCCACCCCCGGCGGTAACGGGGAAGACCCTCGATCTGTGGTGGACTCTCGGTTGGGCGCCGTGGGCACCGCCGGCTGCCGCGCACACGTCCTGAGGGGGGTCGCCCGTGCCAGCTCTCGTCTCCGGCCAGGAGCTCAGCCGCCTGTTCTACGAGGACGAGGTCCGCCCCGCGCTGGACGCGGCCTTCTCCGGGCTCCCGCACGGCGCGGCATTGCTCGGGCGTGGCTCTGAGGTGCTGGGCTTCGACGACCAGATGTCCCGGGACCACGACTGGGGGCCGCGCGTCCTGCTCTTCCTGCGCGACGACGACGACGCGCGACACGGCGATGCCGTGCGGGAGATGCTGCGGCGGGAGCTGCCGGCCCGCTTCCGGGACCTTCCGGCCGGCCACTCCGTGCACACCGTGCGGGGCTACCTGAGGGACCAGCTGGGCGTCGACGTCGACAGCGAGCCCGACGCCCGCGACTGGCTCACCATCCCGGAACAGGCACTGCTCATGCTGACCTCGGGCGCGGTCTACCACGACGACGTGGGCTTGCAGGCGGTCCGTCGGCGCTTCGCGTACTACCCCCGCGACGTCTGGCTCTACCTGATGGTGGCGGGCTGGTGGCGGGTGCACCCCGAGGCCAACCTGGTGGGGCGGGCGGGCTTCGTCGGGGACGAGCTCGGGTCGGCGCTGATCGGGTCCCGTCTCGTGCACGACCTGATGCGGCTCTGCTTCCTCCTGGAGCGGCAGTACGCGCCCTACTCCAAGTGGTTCGGCACCGCCTTCGCCAGGTTGGCCTGCGGCTCCGAGCTGTCGCCGGTCCTCTGGCGGGCCGTGCGGGCACCGACCTGGCAGGAGCGCGAGCACGCGCTGACCGATGCCTACGCGGCGGTGGCGGCCCTCCACAACGCGAGCGGGATCACCGAGCCGGTGCCCGTGGGGGAGGAGCGGATCTGGGGCCGCCCGTTCGCCGCCCTGTGGGGCGACTTCCCGGGCGCGCTCGCCGAGGCCATCGAGGACCCGCAGGTGCGAGCGATCGTCGAGCGGTGGCCGGTAGGCGGCCCGGACCAGGCGCGGGACCTGCTCTGGGACGTCACGCGTCGCGGGCTGCTGCGCCCGCTCTTCGACTGACCGTGATCGTGAGGGGATCCAGGCCTCCTCGGGGCCAGGATCCCCTCACGATCATGGACCTGGTGGGGGCAGTACCGCGACGAGCTCGACCCGGGAGCGGACGCCGAGCTTGCGGTAGACGCGACCCAGGACCGCCTCCACGGTCTTGGGGCTGGCGAAGACCTCGGCGGCGATCTCGCGGTTGGTGCGCCCGGCCGCGGC
>Ga0210143_1000199_pt1 | contig 13064 bp, 13 predicted proteins | sample MayberryNW_TuleC_2_FD_185527 | JGI IMG/M metagenome (GOLD analysis project Ga0210143, IMG submission 185527) | Wetland microbial communities from San Francisco Bay, California, USA, that impact long-term carbon sequestration - MayberryNW_TuleC_D2... | ecosystem: Environmental > Aquatic > Marine... | reverse complement strand
GCTGGCCGCGCTGAGCGACGCGGATCTCGAGCGGGAGGTCACGATCCGTGGGCAGCCGCTGCGTGTGTCGGAGGCGCTCCATCGCTCGCTGGCGCACGCGAGCTATCACGTCGGACAGATCGTCCACGTCGCACGTGGTTTCCGGGGGAGCGACTGGCGCTTCCTCAGCATTCCGCCGGGGCAGTCGGAGCAGTACAACGCGCGCCCGACGCTGGAGAAGCCCGCCGCGCAGCTCGAGCTGGTCCGCGGGCGGGGCGACCCAAGGGGCGGCAGGTGACGCCGGCGGACGCCGTGCTCGCCTCTGAGGACCGCTTCTTCCAGGCGCTACTGCGGGGGGATGGCACCGCGCTGCAGGCGGTGCTCGCCCCCGATTTCCTGCTGATCGACGTGATGACCGGCTCGGAGATTCCGGGAGCCGTGCTGCAGGACCTGGTCGGCTCGGGGCAGCTTCGGTTCGAATCGGTCGAGCGGATCGATGCCCGGGTGCGGTTGTACGGATCGGCTGCGGTGGTCACCGGGCAGACCCGGATGCGGGGACGCTTCGGCGACCAGATCTTCGCGGCGCACAGCCGGTACACCCACGTCTACATGCATGCCCCGTCCGGGTGGCGGCTCGCGTCGGCCCAGGGCACCCAAATCGCGGCGCCGGCGCAGGCGTCTGTTCCCGGGCCGGAATAATCCCGCGGGTCGGTCGATCATAGCTCGTGTAGGGATCGCCGACAGTCACCGGAGCAGGATCGGAGAGCGCTACGGACTCGTTCGAGCTGCTGATGCTGCCCCACCTGGGCGCCGCCTTCACGCTCGCCCGCTACCTGCTGCGGGACGCGGCGGATGCGGAGGACGCGGTGCAGGAGGCCTACCTCCAGGCGCTTCGCCATTTCGGCGGGTTCCGCGGGGAGAATGCGCGTGCGTGGCTCCTGACGATCGTCCGCCGCGCCTGCTACTCCTGGTCCGATCGCGAGAACCGCCACGACCACGCCCGCGATCCCGACCTGGTGGACGAGCTGGCCGGTGATGCCGACGACCCCGAGACCGCGGTGGTCCGTGGCGAGCTCCAGGAGCAGCTCGCGCGGGCGGTGGACGGTCTGCCGCTTCCGTTCCGCGAGGTCGTCGTGCTGCGGGAGATTCAGGAGCTCTCCTACCAGGAGATCGCGGCGGTCATCGGTGCGCCGGTGGGTACCGTCATGTCGCGCCTGGCCCGCGCGCGACGCCGGCTACAGCGCGTGCTGGCGGCCCAGGGGATGGGAGGAACGCATGGTCTGTGAGCATTCCACTCGTGACGAGCTGAGCGGCTACGCCGACGGCGAGCTGGCGAAGGAGCGGAACCGGTGGTGGGACGCGCATCTCGCCGAGTGTCCCCCCTGCCGCGAGGCGCTCGCCCGATTGCAGGCGCTGCGCGAGCAGCTCCGAGGCCGTCTGCCGCCGCGGGAGCCGTCGTCCGCCTTCCGCGACGATCTCCGGCGACTCATCCGGGCCGAGCGCGGTCGCAGTGGTCGGACGCTCGCGAATCGGGGCGTCTGGCGAACCGCGCTCGCCGCGACGCTCCTGTTTGCCGCAGGCCTGGGGGTCGGCCACATCGCCACCCGCGGCGGGCAGGCGACCGTCGCTGATCAGGTCGTGGCCGGCCACGTGCGTTCGCTCGAGGTGGACCATCTGGTGGACATCGCCTCGTCGGAGCACCACGTCGTGAAGCCGTGGTTCGCGGGGAAGCTCGACTTCTCGCCCCCCGTGCCGGAGCTCGCGCAGGAAGGCTATCCCCTGATCGGCGGACGGGTGGACTATCTCGGCGGCCGCGCGGTCGCTGCGCTGGTCTATGCGCGCGGGCCGCACCGGGTCAACCTCCTTGTCTGGCCCACCGCATCGTCGTCGGCATGCGTGCGGGATCCGACGATGGTGCGCCAGGGCTTCAACCTCTCACACGGCCGCGCGGGGGGGATGGAGTTCTGGGCCGTCTCCGACCTGAACCGTGGGGAGCTGGAAGACCTGGTCGGGCGCTGGCAGCGCGAGGTGGCGCCCGAAGCGCGGGGGTGTGGTTGAGCCCGAAGATGGGTCGCTTCGAGATCGAAGAGCCTTCTTCCACGGACATCGAGTTTCTCGAGGGCCAACTCTACGAGTACTATGTCGCCACAACTGGCATAAGCGACGGTCGCGGTCTCGGCGTGTTTCTGCGCGACGAATCCATGAACATCGTGGCAGGTGCCGCGGGCTACACGTGGGGGGAAACGTGCGAGCTGCGTCAGGTCTGGGTGGCAGCGCCGCTTCGCGGGCGTGGGCTTGGTCGTCGTCTGATGGATGAGGTCGAGGCCGAAGCCGTGCGACGGGGCTGCCGGCAGCTCGTTCTCACAACGCACACTTTCCAGGCACCCGAGTTCTATCGGAAGCTGGGCTTCGACGTGGTTTCAGTGCTCCCCGACTTTCCCCATGGGTATTCTGCACTGGTTCTGCGTAAGCCCCTGGGGGGCGGTGGGCATGCGGATTCCTTGGTGAGAGGTTCCACCGGCTAACATGGGGTGAGGACGGACCGCTGACAGCGCAGCGGAACCGTTCAGCGGGCCAGGGCCAGAGGGTCGATCCCACCGTCGAGGCTGAAGCTGGACCCCACCGCGCCGACGACCGCGGTCTTCCGACTGAGCCCGGCGAGCTGCCGCAATCGGTAGGTCGCCTCGATCCCGGTGCAGTGGGCGCCGAGCAGGTGCGCCACGCCGAACTCCTTGAGCTTGGTCGCGGTCCATTCCACCTCCCGGTCGCTGGAGGCGAAGAGATGCAGCCCCCCGATCAGCCCATACGCTGGCGCCTCACGCACGACGGACCGCGCGTGTTGGACCGTATTGATCGTTCCGGCATGGCCGCAACCGGTGATCACCACCAGCCCTTGGGGCGTGTCGATGTAGAGCGACATGTCCTCCGGGATGGAGTCCTCCACCACACCCTGGGGTGACTTGATCCGGCCGGCGTGGGGCCAGTTGCGCTCCGGATACGGGCGCGGGACGGGGCCGCTGACCCAGACGCCGGGCAGGATCTCCGACGGGCGATTGTGCACCATGAATTTTCCGCCGGTTGCCTCGTAGGCCGCCCGAAGCGCCGTCATCGAGCTGCCCTGAGCACCGCCATCAGGGGCCGTCCGATCGAGGAAGATGCCCTCGGCCACGTGGACCCGCGACAGCGCCGCCGGGTTCTGCTTCGCGAGTGCCTTGCGCAGCGTCATGAGGCCGCCGGCGTGATCGGCGTGATGATGGCTCAGCACGACGTCGGTGACGGTGGAGAGATCGATCCCCAGCTCGCGGGCGTTCTGCAGGACGGTCTCCGGCCGCTCTCCGGTGTCGAACAGGAGCCGTCGGCCGTCGACTTCCACCAGCGCGGCGAAGCCCCATTCGCCGATTCCCGTGTAATCGGTGAGCATGGTGGAGAGGACCGTGACGCGAACCGCGCGGGCCTGGTGCGGCAGGGAATCGTGGGCCGTGGGGAAAAGAGCGGCCAGCAGAAGGACGGTGTGCAGGGCGCCCACGGGGACCTCCGGGCAGAGGTTAGTGGAGGCAAGTTGCGGCTTAGTACGGGGGGTGTCCAGAGCGGAACGGGGCTCCGAAGCTAGCGGTGCACGACGCTGATCGGTCCGAAGTAGGCCTCCGTGGTCACATGGGCCCACAGCGCGATCCGCCCGGCGCGGTCGCCCTGCTTGAGGTCGTTGACGACGAGACAGGGCTGCGAGGCGCCGTTCACGTACAGTCTTGCAGTGGTCCCCTCCACCTCGATCCGCATCGTCGTCCAGTCGCCCGCTTCCATATCGGCGTACGACTCATAGACACCGGGATGCTCGTCCCGGAGGCGATGCCAGGGGTACTCCGGGCTGGACTGATACTGGACCGAGTGATTCCTCCGCAGCTGGTCCTCGGCCCGACCATTCGTGGGCCGCAGGTAGAAGACTTCCGACCATTCCCCGCGCGCGCCCGTCCGCACGCTGACCCCGATGAATCCCCGCGAGTCCGGCGGCACGCCGGCTCGCGCCGCTCCGGCCACGTCCAGCTGAATTGTCCCGTTGTGGAAGTCGGGGCCGTCGAGCAGGGCCAGCATCTCCTCGTCCCGGTCCTCGGCGGCGGGCAGCGGGGCCAGCTTCACCGCGGGCCCGCCCCGGTAGGTGACGACCTCCGCGCGTCCGTTCAAGACTTTGGCGATGGCGGGCAGCGTCTCCTTTCCCGCTGACGGCGCCAGCAGCGCCGAGAAGGCCCACCCACCTGTCAGCTGGATGACCGCGAAGACCAGCTCGTTCCGGCCCCGCTTGAGGGGCAGGTAGACCGCATCGCCGGCTCTCGCCATGACGCCGGGCCCGCGAAGTCCGCCTGGATTCATGGCGAAGGCGACCGGCCGCCCGTTGAGATAGAGGACCGCGCCGTTGCTGTAGGCGTACTCGAGCCGTCGGATCTCGTCGCGCGCCGCGGTGAGCGTGGCGCGCGCGTACACGATGCGCGAGCCCGCGATCCTGCCCGTCATCACGCTGTCCACCATCACCGCGCCGCTGCTGTCCCGCGGCACGCCGCCCACCGGCGCTTCCCGGTAACGGTTGAGGAGCACGAACCCTTCGGGCTCTACCCGGACCGGCTCCCACGTGAGCCGGCCGAGATCTGGGAGCCGCTCGGGCGTGAACTGGGCGGCCTCGATCGGACTCGAGATCTCCCAGTCCCGGATCGTTCCGGGCGGCGACGTCGGCTCGGGCGACGCGGCGCGGGATGCCGGCGCGGCAGTGTAGCGGATGCTGGAAAAGTACGCGCCCCGGCCGAACGCGCCGGCCCACACCCCTAGCCCGGCACCGCCCGATGCTACGACCCGCGGCACGACCAGCGTCGGCGTCGTTGCGCTGTCCAGGAAGAGCCGCGCGATCGGCCCATCCAGCTCCAGCCGGAGGTGGATCCACCGGTCGCGCGGCAGCTCGGCGACCGCGTTGGCGCCTTCGCCGTGATACACCTGCCAGGCGACGCCCACGCTGTTGAACGCCGGGCCGTACTGCACCGCCTCCTCGGTCCCGCTCGCACCCGGCCGCAGGAACACCACGTTGGAGAACCGCGGCGACGCCGCTCGGAATGCCACGCCCAGGAAGTTCGTGGCCTCGGTGGCGGCCACGTCCAGCTCCAGCACGCCGTTCTCCATCGCCGTCTCCCGCGCCAGCGCGACGCCCCGGTTGATGTAGAGCGCGGGCCGGCCGAGGTGGGAGACGAACCGGATGCTGTCGGTCGCGGTCCACGCGTCAGGCGTGAGCGGCACGGTGCGCGAGGGCGGGGTACCGGCGACCGGAGTCGTACTGCCAAGCAGGAGAAAAGCCAGACCGGTAGTGAGGCATCGGAAGCTGGGGGGCATCGGTGGCCTGCCATCGGGTGTGAGCGGTCGGCGCGGTTGGTTCGACTAGAGTCCGGACGAGCAATCGGCTGGAAAGGTGTCGGGCGGGGCGTACATTGCCGAGTTGACGGCTGATACGTATCGTCTGTGGACTCACCAGCACTCCGAATGGGCTGTGATCAGAACGACGATCGTAATGGGACCTTCGAGCTCAGGGGTCTCGAGCTCGCCCTGCGCGTCGTCATCACCCGCCTGGGCGTCGCGAAGGTCGTGGTGAACACCGACAAGGCGCCGTGCTCGCCTTGAACGGGCAACGGAGCCGACTCTGATTGAAATGAGGGCGCCGCCGACAAATGACCATCGGCGGCACGCCGTCGCTGACCCTCTATTTCCTGTCCTCCGCCACCTCGCAATACACCTTGATCGCCCCCCTGGCGTGCGTCAGCGTCTCCAGAAGCAGCTTCCAGTTCTCCAATCCTCTGACGGGGTGCGTGAGTAGCCGCTCCAGCCAGCCCGGGTACTGTGACTCGGCATGAGTCATGTCCTTCACGCCCATCTCGAAATACTCCCGATTGGCGTTCACCGTCCCCACCATGACCTTGTTCCCCAGGACGAACTCCAGGTTGATCCGGTCCGCGGGCACCTGGATCATGTGGTCGCCCCCGGTGACGCTGGAGAGGACCAGCACACCGTTCTTGGCCAACGCCTGCATGCTCTCGAAGACGACCGATGATGCCCCCGTGGCCTCGAAGATGAGGTCGAACGGACCATGCTGACGGGTACCATCCAGGATCGGCGTCGTTGCCGTGGACAGGTAGCGGGCGCCCAGGTCGTGGACGAGATCGGAATTGAGGTACGGAGGTGTCGTACGGCCGAACACGGTCACGTCGAGCCCGCGGAGCCGCAAGGCAAGCGCCGCCAGCAGGCCGATGGTGCCCGCACCCATCACCGCCGCCCTCCGTGGCCGCCAGACTCGCAGGCGCCGCTGGATCTCGTAGGCCTGTGCGATGCCCTTCTCCACGACCGTGGTCGGCTCCAGCAGGACCGCGACCTCCTTCAACCCCGGCGGAACCTTCACGATGTACTCCGGATCGTCGACATAGTACTCGGCGAGATACCCGTGACGGAGATTGATGCCCCGCTCGTAGTACATGTCGTCGGTGGTCATGTCGTAGGTGCCGATCTGGTCGTAGATGCTGGAGCCGGGGCGGCGCACGGTGGCTACCACGTAGTCACCCACGGCGAGATCGGTGACGTTCGGGCCGACCTCAACCACCCGGCCGAAGCTCTCATGCCCGGTGATGAGATAATCGAAGCCCTCCGGCGCGGCTCCGTACTCGGCCGTGTTGATCTCCTTGTCGGTGCCGTCCACGCCCACACGGAGTACCTTGACCAGGACACCGCGGCGGCCGGGAATCTCGTCCACCCTGGGGCGCGGAACCTCGCGCAGGTGCATCGAGTCCGGCTCGCCGGGGATCACGGCGATCGCCTTCATCGTCATCGGCGCGCTTCGATTGGGCGAGGCGGGCCGGCTCGGGCTGGCGAGACCGGTGGCGCCGTCAGTGCTGGGCATCGATAGCTCCTCAACGCTCTACGAGTTGAATGACATGACCGTCGGGATCGCGGACCCGCACGCCTCGCTCGAACCCGAGCGCGGTGTCGGGGAGGCTCACGGCCCCTGGCGAGATGAGGTGGAACTTGCCGCGGCGCAGCGCCGAGGCGGCGGCCTGCGCATCCGGCACCAGGATGGTGGTGTGCCAGTGGACCAGGTCGTTCGCCTGCTCGTCCGCCGGGAACGAGCGCCCGTCGCGCGGGTTCAGGTATTCGAGAAACTCGATCCCCGGCCCGGCGGAAGCCCGCAGCCCCGTGATCCGCAGCCGGGCGCCCTGCACATTGTTGAGCCGTTCCTGCTCGGGGCCGAAGTTCATGCTCTCGCCTGCCACCCGGAAGCCGAGGACGTCCCGGTAGAACGCGAGACTCGCGGCCGTGTTTCCGATCACGATGGCCGTGTGGTCGATCCCGAGGAACAGGCGTCCCTCGCCGCGCCGCCACCGCGGATCGCCCTTGTCCGGAGGGAACTGCAACACCTCCAGCGGGTGCCCGTCGGGATCCCGGAAATAGAATGCGCGGATGCCCGCCGCGGCCGGAATCGTCTCGGGGAGACGCTGCGGCCCGGTGGACACGTGCTGCACCTTGAACCGGCGGAGTCGCGCGTAGGCGCTGTCCATGTCGCTCACGATGATCGCCACGTGCTGGAACCAACGGTCGTTGCTCCGCGCGTCCACCGGAGCCGGCCGCCCGCGGGGCCCCAGAAACTCGGTGAGCTCCAGGAACTCCTCGCCCAGACGAAGCCGCACCACCCGCTGCCGGGTGCCGAAGACTCTCTGCAGCGTCTCGTAAGGCTCGCCGTCCAGCTCACGGTCCGTCACCTTCTCGAAATCGAGCACGGTGGTGTAGAAGGCGACCGAGCTGTCCATGTCGGACACGGTGAGTCCCACAGTGGCGACCGCCTGCGCCGCGACACTCCTCGTGCTCCCTCGCTCGGCCGATTGCCCCGTGACTCCTCGGCCCTGCCAGGGCTGGTGGTACTGCGCCGGCAGCTCGCGGACGCCGACCAGGCTGAGGAGGAGGAGCGTCGCCGCAGTGCGACGAATCACTCTCATACGGCCGCACCCAACGCCGCGGTCGCCACCGCATCACTGCGCCGCGAGCCCAGCCGGCCGAGAATGTGGTCGCCGACCCGCAGCGCGTTTGCCATGATGGTCAGCGCCGGATTCACCGCACCGCTCGAGGGGAAGAAGCTGCCGTCCACCACGTACAGGTTGTCTACCTCATGGGCCCGGCAGTTCGGATCGAGCGCCGAGCTCCGCGAGTCCCGTCCGAACCGGATGGTGCCGTTCTGGTGCGCCACGCCCGCGAGCGGAATGCGCTGGCCCACGAACAGGTTGCGCGAGAAGAGCCCCTGGTGGCACTCGTGCCCGTGCACGGCGCAGGCGCGTTGCCGCTGCATCAGGGTCTCGAGCTTCGCGATGAGACGGCGGTGTCCCTCCTCGTTGTTGAGTCGGTAGGAGAGGACGATGCGCCCGTCCCGGTCGAGGGTCACCCGGTTCTCCGGGTCAGGCAGGTCCTCGGAGGTGAGCCAGAAGTCGAGCGAGTGCCGCCCCATCAGCTCCAGGGTCCAGCCCGGCGCGATCGCCGGCGCTCCCGCCGACAGGGTGACGCCGTCGAGCTTGCCGACGAAGGAGATGTGCCCCATCGGGTGAGGCCACTCCTCGCTGCCGAAATAGAAGTCGTTCAGCGCGAGCGTCTTCTGGAAGACCGTCGGATTGGGACACTTGGACAGCGCCATCAGCACCGAGTTGATGTGACCCATGTAGTGGCGTCCCACCACGTCCGACCCGTTGGCGAGCCCCCGCGGATGCCGGTCACTCGCCGAGCGCAGCAGCAGCGCCGCCGAGTTGATCGCGCCGCACGAGACGACCACGAGGTCGCCCCGGTAGACCTCCTCGGCGCCGTTCCGCGTCACGTGCACGGTCGTCACCTCCCGCCCAGAGGCATCGGTGTCGAGACGGGAGACGTAGGCGCCGGTGACCAGGGTGACGTTCGGGTATTGCAGCGCGGGATCCACGCAGATCACCTGGGCATCGGACTTGGCGGACACCAGGCAGGGGTGGCCGTCGCAGGTCTCGCACCGGATGCAGCGGCTCTGCCGCGGGTTCCGCTCGTCCAGCATGACGCCGAGCGGCACATGGAAGGGGCGACAACCCAGCTGGGCCCAATCATCACTCAGCTGCTGGATCCGGGGCTCGTGGCTCACGGCGGGGTAGCGATAGGGCGCGCTCGCCGGGGGCTCGGTGGGGTCCGCCCCGCGCTCTCCGTGCACCTGGTACAGGTGCTCCGCCTCGGTGTAGTACGGCTCCAGCTCGTCGTAGCCGATGGGCCACGCGGGGGAGATGCCGCCGGCATGCCGCAGCTCGCCGAAGTCCTCCCGCCGGAGCCGGAAGAGCGCCGCGCCATAGAACTTGGTGTTGCCGCCGACCCAGTAGTTGGTGTGGGGATGCAGCTCCTTGCCCGCGCGGTCGCGCCAGGTCTCCTTGGCGGCGTACTTGCCCTCGACGTTGACCGCGCGGGTGCTCCAGTTGTCCTTCTCACGGGGGACGTAGTCGCCCCGCTCGAGCAGGAGGATGCGGGCCCCCGAGGGAGCCAGGCGGTGCGCCAGGGTGCCTCCCCCGGCGCCGGAGCCGATGATGATGACGTCGTAATGGGACTGGTTCACGCGGCCTCACTTGGCGCTGAACGTGCCGGCCGTGGGGGTGATCGCGAGCCGGAGCACCGCACCCGTCTTCGGGTAGCTCCACCGGTCGCGCACGTGGGCGATAGCGTTCCGTTCCGGCGTGCCTGCGTCCTCCGCCTTCTGCCGCGGGCCCTGATTGGGGCCCAGGCCCGGCTCCTCGTTCACCTCGGTGCCGGTGTCCCACAGGCTCACCTGCGGCGTCATGTCGCCGCGCACCGGCTCGCCTTCCGACGTGAACAGCGCGATCGGACGGTCGTTGCCGTAGAACAGATCGTTCGACTGGGCGAACATCCACGCCAGGGAGAGCACCTGCCCCGGCCGGGCCGAGATCTCGAACTCGTACGCCTGACCCGGCGTGAGGGGGCCGTCGCTCGTGGCGCCCATCGGCCGCGCGTCGGCGCCCGCCGACACGACGCCCGACACGGCGGAGAGATACTTCACCAGCCCCTCGGGGTTCCCGGTCTCCGCCAGCCTCTCGAGACCGTTGCCGGACTCGGGCTGGCCGCCAGTGAATATCGGGTTGACGGCGCCGGTGTGAATGGCCCAGAACACCGGTGCCGAGACGAAGGGTGCCGTCCCGCCGTTCGACAGCGAGAGCACTCCACCCTTGGAGATGTTCTCCACCCGGATGGTGAAGGTGGTGGCGTCGTTCGCCGCGCCCTGGGCCCAGGCGCCTTGGGCGAAGGCGAGCACGGCGACCGACAGCGAGGCTGCGCGAATCGGCGACATGGAGCTCTCTCCTCAGGTCGCGGGGGTGAGCGGCGCGGTGGCGAAGTTGACGCTGAACCGGTAGCACCAGATCGTCGCCGACCGGTACTTCTCGAGATCGAGGTCGGCGGGGATCTCGTAGTTCTGGTCCCCCTCGGTCCCCTTGAGCTTGCCCAGCTCGATGAATCCGGCCTTGGTCACGGTCTCGTCGTCCGACGCGTCGGGCGCGGCCACGAGGTAGACCCGTACGTCGGGGCCGTTCGAGGTGGCGAACTCGGTGAATCGGAGCACACGCCGCCCGCCGCCGAGCTCATGCACGGTGGCGGTGCCCCTGGTCTCGTGCGCGACCGAGTGGAACGTCCCGGACAGCAGCACACCGGCCGCGGCGTCTTCGGCGCTCCCCATGGTGGCCGTCTGCGTGGCCACTTCGGTCGGCAGGCTCTCGTTGACCCTGGTCTTGACGAACAGCAGCTCGGGCCGGAACACGTACCAGCCGATCGCGCCCACGACGGCCAGGCCGGCAATCCAGGTACGGCGTCTCATCCTCTCTCCTTGCTAGGTGGCAGCATGACGGTGACGTGATGGCGGGTATAATGACGGCTGCTGGAGAAAGGTTCCGTGGGCGCTCGGAGAGCCCCTCGACTCGCAGAAGATGCAGGGCTGCTCGTTCCGGTGATGCAGCTTGGCGCAGAAGACCGCGGCATGGCCGCGGCGGCGCACGTACAGCTCCGCGGCCAGCAGCATGCCCAGCAGGGGAGCCGTGAAGTAGACCCACAGGGCGGTCCAGTCCCGGGTGAAGAGCGCGGAGGCGAGCGTCCGCGCCGGGTTCATGCTCATGCCCGAGAGCGGCGCCTCGACGGTGATATACAGCGCTACCAGGGTGCCGGCGCAGAGGCCGGTGAGGTGCGCTCGAGTCGGGTGATTCGAGACCCGCAGGATCACGCTCATGAGCACGAACGTGATCACCACCTCCGCGGCGAAGGCGGCCGGGACCCCGGCGGGCCCCGGGAGTGTCGCGGCGAATCGGGTGGCGCGATCGGAGATAAGCCAGCCCAGCGCCAGGCTCGCCGCCAGCACGCCCAGCGCCCCGCCGAGGAACTGGGCGCCCACATAGGCGACCGCGTCCCGTCGCGCCACCCGCCCCAGCCGGAAGAACATGAGGGTCGTCGCGGGATTGAAGTGCGCACCCGACCGCATGCCCCAGGGGGAGTAGATGAGCCCGATCGCGGTGCTCCCCATCGCGAGCCCCATGAGTGCCCGCCGGAGGGTCGGGTCAGGAATGGCCAGGTGCGCGGGCGAGCGCGGATGCTCCAGGAGCACGGTGAACCCGCACGCCGAGATCATGAACAGGCCCAGGAGTGCCGCTTCGATCGCGTACTCCGGCCAATGAGAGGCGTGCTTCATGCCGATGCCACCGCAGGCTGGTGCACCACGTCCTTCTCCGCCAGCACCCCGTGCGCCAGTGGCAGCGCTTCGGCGACCGACCAGGCCTGGAAGGGACACGCTCTGGGCTCGTGCGGCGCCTCGGTGCGCTCGTCGATCGGAAGTGGCGCGGTCATCGGGGGGTAGCCACGAGCTGCTGCGCTCGCCGGGGGGCCGGCTTCTCGCGCTTTTCCCGCTGCCGGGCCATGTCCTCGACGCACCGCAACACCAGCGCGGTCCAGCCGGTCTGGTGACTGGCTCCGACTCCGCGACCGTTGTCGCCGTCGAAGTACTCGTGGAAGAGGACGAGGTCCTTCCAGTGCGGGTCTTCCGCCCAGCGCGTGTCATGCCCGTGACACGGCCGCCGCCCCGAGGGATCGGTCAGAAAGATGCTGGCCAGTCGGTCCTCCAGCTCCCGCGCCACCTGCTTCAGCGTGAGCATCCGCCCCGAGCCGACGGGACATTCGACCGTCAGCTCGTCGCCGTAGAAGTGGTGGTAGCGCTCCAGCGCCTCCAGCACGAGAAAGTTCACCGGGAACCAGATCGGCCCGCGCCAGTTGGAGTTGCCCCCGAACAGCCCGGTGTTTCCCTCGGCCGGCACGTAGTCCACCCGGTAGGGCGTCCCCATGACGTCGAACTGGTAGGGACGCTCGCCGTGCATCCGGCTCACGGATCGGATCCCGTGCGGGGACAGGAACTCGGTCTCGTCGAGCATGTAGCGCAGCACACGGACCAGACGCTCCCGCGTCGGGATCGCGAGCAGACGCTTGACGTGCCCGTGCTCCTCGCGCGGCCGCATGCACGCGATGCTGCGCGCTACGTCCTGGCGGTTGCGGATGAACCAGTCCACTCGCCGCTGAAATCCTTTGAGGTGGGCGAACTTGCCCTCGTCGAGCACCTCCACCGCGATGAGCGGCATGAGCCCCACCATGGAGCGCACGCGGAGCGGGATGTGCTGGCTGTCCACGTGAAGCTGGTCGTAGTAGAACCCGTCCTCCTCGCTCCAGAGTCCGGAGCCGCCCAGGTTGTTCATGGCGTCTGCGATGGCGATGAAGTGCTCGAAGAACTTGGATGCGAGGTCCTCGTAGGCCTGGTCCTCGCTCGCGAGCTCCAGCGCCATCGACAGCATCGTGCTGCAGTAGAACGCCATCCAGGCGGTGCCGTCGGCCTGCTCCAGGTGTCCGCCGGTGGGGAGCGGCTGCGAGCGGTCGAACACCCCCACGTTGTCCATGCCCAGGAAGCCGCCGGCGAAGAGGTTGCGCCCCTCGGGATCCTTCCGGTTCACCCACCAGGTGAAGTTGAGCAGCAGCTTCTG
>Ga0210143_1000198_pt1 | contig 13088 bp, 8 predicted proteins | sample MayberryNW_TuleC_2_FD_185527 | JGI IMG/M metagenome (GOLD analysis project Ga0210143, IMG submission 185527) | Wetland microbial communities from San Francisco Bay, California, USA, that impact long-term carbon sequestration - MayberryNW_TuleC_D2... | ecosystem: Environmental > Aquatic > Marine >... | reverse complement strand
TCCGGCCGCGCAGGCCGTCGTCGCGGCGGCAGACGTAGCGGTCGAACCGGCCCGCCGCGATCCGCCCGATGTCGCGGATGTCCTCGTCCCGACGGTCTCCCGGCGCCGACAGGACGACGATTCGCCTTCCACTGACGTCGAGCCGCTCCACCAGGTCGCACATCACCTCGACCGCCGCCGGGTTGTGGCCGTAGTCGAGCATCACCTTGAAGGGGTGCTCGTCGTAGATGTTCATCCGGCCCGGGGCCTGGAAGAACGTCGTGTCGAACGTGCGGAGCCCGTGGCGGATGTCCTCAAGCTTGAGCCCCAGGCTGAACGCCATCGCCGCCGCGAACATCGCATTCTGTACGTTGTGCAGCGCGCGCCCTTCCAGCGTCGCCGGGATCAGGTGGGTCCAGAGCAGGGGGATGTGGGCGCCGTGGTCGTAGATGGTGATCATCTGGCCCTTGATCCCCGACTCCAGCACCACCCCGCGTCCGCCCGCCTTGATGTGCTCGCCCACCAATTCGTGGCCCGGATCCATGGTGACGTAGCAGAGGTGCTCCGCCTGGGTGTAGTCCCCCATCTTGAGGCAGAGCGGGTCGTCCGCGTTGAGCACCGCCGTTCCCTGCGCCACCTCGACCACGATCCGCTTCACCTCCGCCAGCTGCTCCAGGGTACCGATCCCACGAAGGCCGAGGTGGTCGGCGTTCACGTTGAGCACCGCGCCCACGTCGCAGTGGCGCACGCCCATGCCGGCGCGCAACAGCCCCCCGCGGGCGACCTCCAGCACGGCGACGTCCACCGAGGGGTCCCGCAACACCATCCGCGTCGCGACCGGGCCGGTCATGTCGCCCGTGACCGTACGCTGGCCGTCGATGTACACACCATCGGTGGAGGTGAGCCCCACGTGGTGGCCGGCCAGCTTGAGGATATGGGCCAGCATGCGCGCGGTGGTCGTCTTCCCGTTGGTGCCCGTCACCGCCGCGATCGGGATCCGGCTCGGCGTGCCCGGCGGGAAGAGCATGTCCATCACCGGACCGCCCACGTCACGCGGCTTGCCCTCGCTCGGGGCCATGTGCATCCGGAAGCCGGGCGCCGCGTTGATCTCGCAGATCGCGCCGCCCGCTTCCTTGTAGGACTCGGTGATGTCGGTGGTGAGAAAGTCCACGCCCCCGACGTCGAGTCCGACCGCCTTCACCGCGCGGACCGCCATCTCGACGTTGTCGGGGTGCACCACGTCGGTCACGTCGGTGGCGGTGCCGCCCGTGGAGAGGTTGCCGGTGGAGCGGAGAAAGACGCGCTCGCCCGCCTCGGGAACGCTGTCCTTCGTATATCCCTCCCGGGCCATCATCGTCTCGGCCTGATGATCGAAGGTGAGCCGGGTCAGCACCTTCTCGTGGCCGATGCCCCGGCGCGGATCACGGTTCACTTCCTCGACCAGCTGCTCGATGGTGTGTACGCCGTCGCCCACCACGTGGCCCGGAACGCGCTTGGAGACGGCGACGAGGCGGCCGTTGATCACCAGCATCCGGTGGTCCTCGCCGGAGATGAAGCTCTCGATGATGACGCTTCGGCTGTGCTCCCGCGCGACGGCGAACGCCCTGCGAACCTCGGCGGCGGTGGTGATGTGGATGGTGATCCCGCGGCCATGGTTGGCGTTGAACGGCTTCACCACCACGGGGTAGCCGATCTCCGCCGCGGCCTCCACCGCGTCCTCCGGCCCCTGGGCCAGGCGCTGCCTCGGCACCGGGAGGCCGAGGTCCGCGAGGATGCGGTTGGTCTCCTCCTTGTCCGAGGCCAGCTCGACGGAGATGTGAGGGGTGCGGCTGGTGACGGTGGCCTGCACCCGCTGCTGGTAACGTCCGTGGCCGAGCTGGATGAGGCTCTGCTCGTTGAGCCGGATCCAGGGGATCTTCCGCTCCTCCGCCGCCCGCACCAGCGCCATGGTGCTCGGCCCCAGGTGGCGGCGCTGCGCGTAGCGGATGAACTCGTCCCGCTCGGCCGCGAAGTCGAACCCCTGGGGCACCATCCCCTCGGGTCTCAGCTCGGGCGGGAGGAGGGAGTGCAGCAGCATGAGGCCGAGCCGGCCCGCCTCGAGCCCGACGTCCTCCTGCTCGTACTGGTAGATCACGTGATAGTGCCCCGTGGGCCCATAGGAGCGCGTCTTGCCGAACGTCACCGGCTCGCCGGCGACATTCTGGAGCTCGATGGCGACGTGCTCCAGGATATGGCCCATCCAGGTGCCTTGATCCTCGGTCAGCCGGCGGATGAATCCCCCCGGCTTGCCATAGGAGCAGGTGTGCTCCTTGAGCCCGGGCAGCGCCGCCACCAGGCCGTCGGTAAACCCGCGCCCCAACCGCATCGAGGGCCAGTTCTCCAGCTCGCCGAGATCGATATCGAGCCGGATGACCGGGAAGTGGGCATAGAGGCTGGGGCCGACGTAGACGGCCCGGTCGAGAATGCGCATGTAGTACGGAGCTCCTTGGTGCCTCGGAGTTCGTCCTTCGGCGGTACGGCGGTACCCCGCCCTTCACCCGCAGCCCCGCAGGCGGTAAGGCGGTACCACCCCCGACCAACTACTACAGCCGCCTTCATCATACCGCCGGGTGGATCGGTGGCGGAGGTGGGGTACCGCCTTACCGCCTGCGGGGTGGGGCGGGAGCGGTCGGGGTACCGCCCTACCGCCTCGCCGCGATCTCCGGCGCCGCCGCGGCCACGCGCGTGTGAAGATTGACCGTGGACCCGTGGTCGAGGATGTGCAGCCGCAGGCCTATCAGGCAGACCGGGTCGTTCTTGCGGACCTTGGCCATGGAAGAGAACTCGACTCCCGACGCATCCACGATCGTGAGCGCCCCGCCGCCGACCACTTCCAGCGTCTCATCCGGCCCGATGAAGCCGGCCGTGTTTTCATCGAGCCCGATCCCGATCGCGAAGGGATTGTACGCCAGCGCGGTGAGGAGACGGCCCAGGCGGTCCCGCTGTCGGAAATGTTGGTCGATGATCACTCGGTTGGTAAGACCCAGGCCCGGCGCCAGGGTCACGATCTTCGCCCGGGGGGAGGCGCCCTCCTTGCCGAACGCGATCATGTGCTCGCAGAGGAATGCCGCTCCGGCCGAGGTGCCGGCCACGTGCACGCCCTCGCGGTTCCGCCGCCGGATCGCCTTGGCGACCTGGGTCCCGCCGATCATCGTGCTGAGCCGCAGCTGGTTGCCGCCGCTGAGGAATATCCCTTCCACTTCGTCCAGCACCGCCAGCCACTCGGGGCGCTCGCAGTCGGCCCGGCTCGCGATGGGGAGCGAGCGCGCCACTTTCACGCCGAGAGAGTGGAACAACTCCTCGTAGCGGGCGCCGGTCTCCGCCAGCTCCGACGCGGTCGGAATGATGGCGATCCGGCACGCCGGGCCACCGCACAGGGCGGCGAACCGGCGCAGAATCGCCACGTCGCCGATCTTCTCCTCGGCGCCGCCCACCGGCACGATGTAGCCTCGCTGCTGCTCCGCCACCCTGGGGTCGCTCCGGGTCGTTATGGTCGGGGGAAGATAAGCAGGGTAGGGCACTTACCTCAGTGTCACCCTGAACGAAGTGAAGGGGACCATGCCCCACATGGTCCCCTTCGCTGCGCTCAGGGTGACAGCGGGTCAGGCCTACTCGAACGTCCCTCGCACCACCGCCCGGCCCCCGCGAACATGCCACCTTCCCCGTGCCATGACCTCCGCGGTCCCGCTGCGATCGTCGAGCACGACGAGGTCGGCGTCGGCTCCGACCCCGAGGTGGCCCTTGCGGGTGAGCCGCAACAGCCGCGCCGGATTCGACGTGAACGGCGGCAGCACCCGCTCCAGAGGCTGACCGCATTCCACCAGTCCCGCCAGCGTCTCGATGAGCGAGGTCGAGCGGCCCACGTCCATCTCGACCACTCGCCCGTCACGGTCGAACACCGGTAGACAGCCGCCGCCATCGGAGCTCACGGTCACCCGCTCGGGCGGCAGCCCGGCCGCCAGGTAGCGCGTCAGCGCCGCCACGGCGCTCCAGCCGTCCTCATCCTCCGCCACCGGAAACGCGGTGACGTCCACCGTGCACCCCCGCTCGGCGAGGGCGAGGGCCTCATCGAAGAGCGCCCGGCGACGGTTGACATGGGTGGGATGGAACACCGGGGCCGGGATCTCGCTCCGGTCGAGCGCGTCGCGGACCGGCTGGAGGCCGCGCTCTCCGTCGCCGACGTGCAGATGCAGGATGCCGGCCTTGCCGCTCATGAGACCGCCCACGTGAGCGTCCGCCGCCACGCGGAGCAGCTCGTCGAGGGTAGGCTGGCTGGATCGGTGGTCGCTGATCGCGACTTCACCCACGCCGAGAATGAGGTCGATCAGCACCAGATCGCGGCGCACGTTGCCGGTGATGGTGACCGGAGGAAGGTGATAGCCGCCGGTCATGCAGTAGGCGGTGAGCCCCTCCGCGTTCAATCCCCGCGCGACCGTCACCAGCTCGCCGGGCGTGCGGATAGCATCGTCGGTCCCCAGCACCCCGATCGCCGTGGTCACGCCGCCCGTCGTCATTCGACTGAGCGGCACCGGCGGCACCCGCGTCTCGGGCCCGGCTTCACCTCCACCGCCCGTCAGGTGGACGTGACAGTCGATCAGCCCCGGGATGACTCGCCGGCCCCCGAGGTCGTGTTCCTCCACCGGCACCCCAACCGCCGGCACCTCCCGCCCGACCCAAAGCACGCGCTCCCCCCCGACGAGCAGATGCACCCGCCCGCACGGCTCCGGGTCGAACAACTCGGCATTTAAGAGGAGCGTTAGCGTCATGAGTGAGAAGTTACAGCCCGCCAAGGGTGGAGTCGAACGGTAGAGTGGAGTCGAACGGTAGAGATGGAAGCGATGCTTGAAGGGGAGCGAGGGGGTTGGGCCAGACCCGCGGACATCGGCCGCTGTACGGTCCCCGGGTGTGGCCCAACCCCCTCGCTCCCCGGAGCACCAGGCTCAGCCGAGCCGAAACCCTCCCACCGCCCCCGTCAGTCGCGATGCAGCATCCGCCAGGTGGCTCGCCGAGCTCGAGATCTCCTCGGTCGACGCATTGAGCTGCTCCGCCGCCGCGGCGATCTGCTGCGCCGCCGCCGCGTAGTCCTCGGTCCCCGCCGACACCTCGCGCATCCGTCCCGCGATCCCCTCGATCAGTCCCTGCACCTGGCCCGCGGACTCCGAGATCCCACGCGTCCAGGCGTCGTTCGCCTCCGCGTCCGCGGCGACGTTCATCAGCCCTTCCGCCGCCGCATGGGCCGCGTCGCGCGCCAGCATGCCGCTCCGGCCGAGACGCAGCAGCCGATCCCGCGCCGTACTCACCCGCGACAGCACCGACTGCACCGTGTCGCTGGTCGAGGTCGCCGCCTGGGCCGCTTGAGCGGCCAGCTTTCGGACCTCCTCCGCGACCACGCTGAAGCCCTTGCCCTCCTCGCCCGCGCGCGCCGCCTCGATCGAGGCGTTGAGCGCCAGCATGTGGGTCTGCTTCGCGATGGCCTTGGTCTGGGTGATGAACTTCTCGATCTCCGCCGACGCCGTGACCAGCGCCTCGGCCTCCTTCGCCGCCGCATCCACCTCGTCCGCCAGCCGCCCCAGCTCGGTCGTGCTGAGGTCCAGCCGCTCCCGATGGCCGCGCGCGAGCTTCGCCAGGGCGGCATTCCGCTCTGCTGCGTGCTCGGCGCCGCTCGCGAGCGCCTGGGTGATGTCGAGGATCTTGCCCGCGTCCTCGGCGGCCTTCCGCACCACCAGCGCCTGCTGGCTGGCCCGCTCGGTGAGATCCCCGGTGGTGCCGGCGACCTCCTGGGTGGAGGCCGTCATCTGCTGGGTCGAGGCGGCGATCTCCTCCGCCATCGCGGCCGCGTCGTGCGCGTGCTGACGGATCGCCCCCACCAGGTCGCGCAGCTTCGTGAGCATGGCGAAGATGGTGCGGGTCAGCGGGTCCTTGGGCGCCTTCTCCGGACTCGCGCTCCACGAGGGGAGGCTGAGATCGCCGTCGGCGATTCGAACCGCGACACTGGCCGCGGTGCCGGTGGGCGCCAGGATCTGCTTCACCAGCATCCAGACGATCAGCTGTTCCAGCGCGATCGCGACTGCCGCGAACACCACGAGGCCTCGCAGGATCGCGCTGCCTCCCTGCGGCAACAGCAGCCACGCCACCACGGCGGTGAGCGCGGCGACGATGGTGAACGCCGCGAGATGGAGCCGGTAGAGGGACTTCTTCCGTGAGGAGGCCATGGCGGTCGGGGGCTACGAGGCGTCGCGGGGCACGGCGAGCTTCGGCGCGGCGCCGAGGTGCGCGTGCGGGGGAACCAGCGGCCGGCGGGCGGCGAGGATCCGATCGATCCCGTCCGCGGGCAGGGCGCGGGAGAAGTAGTGCCCCTGGCCCAGCGGGCAGCCGAGCTCGATGAGGGCGGCGCGCTGCTCCGCCATCTCCACGCCCTCCGCGACCGTCTGGAGGCGGAGCGTATCGCCCAGACCCACGATCGCGCGGGCCAGCGCCGCCCGTTCGGCGCCGAGCGCGACTTCCTCGACGAACGGCTTGGCGATCTTCAGGATGTCGATCGGGAACCGCTGGAGATAGCTGAGCGACGAGTAGCCGGTGCCGAAGTCGTCGATCGCGAGCCGCACGCCCAGCTTCTTGAGCACCTGGAGTCGCTCCAGCACCGAGTCGGTCTGCTGCATCAGCACGCTCTCGGTGATCTCCAGGATCACCGCCGAGGGATCCACGCCCGCGCTGGCCAACGCGGTGCGCAGCGCGTCGGCGATCCCGGAGCCCTGGAGCTGGCGTCCCGAGATGTTGATCGAGATGGCCAGCGGCGTCTGCGGGTGCGTCTCGCGCCAGGCGTGCACCTGGCGGCAGGCTTCCTCCAGCACCCAGCTCCCCAGTTTCACGATGAGACCGGTCTCTTCCGCCAGCGGGATGAAATGCTGGGGCAGGAGGTGGCCGTAGGTCTGGTGCTCCCATCGCACCAGCGCCTCGACCCCGTAGATCGAGCCGGTGCCGAGCTGCACCATCGGCTGGTAGTGGAGCGTCAGCTCGCCGGCCTCGATCGCGGCGCGCAGCGCGGCCTCCATCTCCAGCCGGTGCCTCACGTCGGCGTACATCCGCGACTCGTAGGTTTCCGAGCGACCCTTGCCCCTGCGCTTGGCCGCGTACATCGCCACGTCGGCGTTCCGAAGCAGGTCGTCCGCCGACTCGCCCGCGCCCGCGGTGGCAACGCCGATACTGGCGCTCACCTGCACCTGGTTCCCGCTCAGCGTGAAGGGATGGCCCATGGCGGTCGCGAGCCGCTCCAGCAGTTCGCCCCGCCCCTCGGGGCCGGCGGAATGCTCCAGCAGGATGGCGAACTCGTCGCCGCCGAGGCGGGCCACCGTATCCGCGGCGCGGGCGCAGGAGAGGAACCGCTCCGCCGCGGCGATGAGGAGCCGGTCGCCCTCCGCGTGGCCCAGGCTGTCGTTCACCCGCTTGAAGTCGTCCAGGTCCATGAAGAGGACCGTGATCGGATTCGACTGGCGCTGAGCCAGCGCGAGCGCGTGGCTCACCCGGTCGCGGAAGAGCGCGCGGTTGGCGAGGCCGGTGAGCGGATCGTGGAAGGCCTGGTGGGTGAGCTGCTCCTCCAGCCGCTTGCGCTCGCTCACGTCCCGGCTGTTGAGCACGATGCCGCGGACGGTCGGGTCGCCGGTCAGGTTCGTCGCCAGGATCTCGGCGCTGAGCCAGCTGCCGTCCGGCTGGCGGAAGCGCCACTCGACCGGGCCGGTGACGCCGGGGGTCTTCGCCGCGTGCTCGAAGAGCGTGGCGGCCCGGTCGCGGTCGTCGGGGTGCAGCAGCGTCGCGATCGGCCGGCCCACCATCTCGGAGGGGTCGTAGCCGAACACCCGGTTGGCCGACGGACTCACGAACCGCATGGTGCCGTTGGAGCGGGTGACGATGATGACGTCGGAGGAGTGCTGCACCAGCGAGCGGAACCGGGCCTCGTTCTGCCGCACGGCGTGGTCGGCGAGGAGCCGCACGTTCTCCCGCACCGCGAGAAGCTGCCGCATCACGACCAGCGCCGTCACCAGCATCGCGCCCAAGGCGAGCCCGCTCACGGGATCGGTCCACGGCCGCATCACCGCGTGCACCAGGAGCCCGTAGGTGGTGGCCACCGCGAGGTAGGGCAGGGGACTGACCGGCTGATTGCGGGGCCGCGGCGTCGCCCGCGCGGCCACCCGCGGCACCGGCCGCCGCCAGTAGAGCTCGGCGCCGGCGATCAGCATGACGTAGCAGAGCAGGTAGGCGCCGTCGATGACGCTGGCGCTGCGGCCGCCGACCTCCAGGGAGACGAGGCTGAAGGTGAGGTCGGCCACGACGCTGATGGCGACGCCGCCGACGATGAGGCCGAAGGCCACCCGGTTGCCGTCGGTCGGACGGCGCAGGATCACCGTGGTGATGCCGAGCAGCACCAGCATCCCCACCAGCGGATAGGCGAATGCGAGCAGCGTGACGACCAGGCTGCTGTGCTCGGTGACGCCTGCCGTGGGGCGGATCGAGAAGTACCAGATCGCCACCGCGCCGCCCACCAGCACCATCGCGGCGTCGAGCAGGAACTTCCACCGCTCCAGTCGAGTCCGCCGGGCGAGCGGGAACGAGAGCAGCGCGGCCAGGATGAGCAGCGAGTCGGACAGGTAGAACAGATCCGCCCAGGAGACCGGCGGGTTCTGGTGGAGGACCATCAGGTACCAGGTGGAGATGGTGTTCCCGATGAACACCATGACCGAGCCGAGCGCGAGGAGGCGGAGCCCGCGGCGAACCCCGGGATCGAGCACCGGGGAGCGGGAGGCCAGCGCGGTCAGCGTCATCACCGCCAGGTTCAGCGGCATGAACGCGACGTTGCTTACCAGGTTCTGGATGGTGGGCGAGCCCCAGTCGTTCCGCTCCCACACCAGGTAGGCGATGGCGTAGAGCAGGGTGACGACGGTGGCGGTCAGTGCCGGCAGTCGCCGGCGCGCGGGGGCGTCAGCTGGAATGGCGAGCTCTCCCGGACGGCTCGGCAGCATGCGCTAGCAGCGGGCATTCTGCAATTTCTGGCAGTGCCGAGGCGTGTTGGTAAGTGCAATCAGGGCTTGTTCATAGCGGCCGGCTGGCCGAGCAGGCCGCCCCGAGGGGAGGGGTTGGCAATGATAGTGCCGCGGACGGCGTTCGGGGAGGGGGTGGCCGTCAACGCAGGTCGTACAGGTAGTTCGTCATCTGGTCCAGCGTCGCCTGCTGCTCGCTCACCTTGTACGCCAGCAGGTCCCTGATGGTCACCACCCCCGTCAGCTCCCGGCCCTCCTGCACGGGCAAGTGCCGCACGCCGCGGGTGGTCATGAGCGCGGCGCAGTCCTCGAGAGTCAGGTCAGGGGGGCAGGTGATGACGGGCGTGGTCATCACCTCGGCCACCGTGGTGTCGGAGGGATCGAGCGCCTGCGCCACCACCCGGCGCAGCACATCCCGTTCCGTGAAGATGCCGGCAAGCCGGTCGCCGTCCAGCACGACCACTCCGCCGATGTTGCGATCGTTCATGAGATTGGCAGCCTGAAGGACGGTGTCCGACGGCTGGACGGCGATGACTTCATGCCCTTTCGTGGCGAGCAGGTCACCCAGGGTAGCCATGGCGCGCTCCTGCGGGGGGTCTCTCCACGTTACGCACGCTGGCGGCGGACCGCTACTGTCGCGGTCCGCACGCGACCGCCGACTACGGCAACGTGGCCAGCAGCCGGTCCAGGGCCGCGTAGCTCTGGTTCAGCCCTTCCTCCATGCCCGAGGCCAGCATGCCGTCCCGCTCATCGGTGCTGTAAAACTGGCTCAGGTTGACGATCCGCGTCCGGTCCTTCCCCACCTCCTCGAACACCACGTTCTCGATGATCACATAGCCGGGCATCCCGTCCCACTCGAACGTCATCACCAGGCGCTCCGGCGGGGTGATCTCGCGGAAGCGGCCCTCGAACCCGTGCACTCCGTCGGGCGAGTGTTCGACGAACCGCCAGTGTCCGCCCCGCTCCAGCTCCAGCCGCTCGACCACCAGCTTGTTCCCCCGACCCCACCACTGCGCCACGAGCTTGGGATCGGTGAATGCCTGCCATACCAGGGCGCGCGGGGCGTCGAAGACGCGCTCGATCCGGATCTCGCGGTCGCCGTGGGTGGTCACGGTCGCCTTGCGGGTAGCGTCCTTCAGGGATGCGCTCATGGGTCCGTCCTTTCCTGTCGTTGAGTGCGGCGGAGGAAGCGCTCGAGATGGTCGTACCGCTCCTCGAGCATCCGCTGGTACTTCGCGATCCACGCCTGCTCGTCCTCCAGGCGGCGGGGACCGAGGCTGCAGGTCCTGACCCGCCCGACCTTCTCCGTCGTCACCAGCCGCGAGTCCTCCAGCACCCGCACGTGCTTCTTGATCCCGGTGAGCGTCATCTCGAAGCTCTCGGCCAGGTCGCTGATGGAGGCGCTTCCCCGGCCGAGCCGTTCCAGGATGCCGCGCCGGGTGGCGTCGGAGAGCGCGGCGAAGGAGGAGTCGAGACGAGTGGAATACTGAACCATATGGTTCAGTATATACCGAAGCCCCGGCCGCGCAAGAGGCCGCCCGGTCGGCGCGATCCCACGCGGTCCATACGTTACCACATGATGATGAGATCGCTCGGCGTAGCCGCCGTCATCGCGATGGTGACAAGCGGCGGCACGGCTCAGGCTCAAGAGACGCTCACGACCGTGGCCGAGGCGCCGGACTCCGCCACGGCGCGGGTCGCTCTGGGCCGGAGCGGAGAGGCCGGCCGGCATCTTCGGTGGGCCGAGGAGCGAAAGGCGGCCGGAGCACAGCGGTGACCATCCCCGACGAGGTCCTGGCGCGATACGCGGGCGAGTACCGCGAAGGGACCGTCGTGCTGCGCGACGGTCGGCTCCACTATGGAGGCGGCGCGAACCCCGAGTCACCCATGGTGCCCATGCGTGCCGATCTGTTCGAGCTCGCGCGGTATCGGGCGTTCGAGTGCGGTTTGTCGACGACGGAAGACAACCAGCGGCGGAGCTGGTGGCGATCTACCGAAATGGAAGCGTGGACCGATGGTCCAGGGCGAGTGATGGCCGCTACGCCATGTAGTCGCAGTGGACGAAGCGGCGCGTCCGGGTATCGAACACGCTCAGCGCTCGCCGGCCGCCCGAGACGTTCAGCTCTTTGTTCACCGAAACGAGGTAGCGGTCGAACAGTACGTGAAAGGCCGCCACGTGCATCAGGTACGCCTTCTTCGGAAAGAAGTACCGCGGCCCTCCGAGCACCGTGATGAAGTTGGGTCGACCGCTGAAGTCGGATCCGAAGTAGTACTCGCCGCCCACCTCGGCCGCCGCCGTGAATCCGGCCAGGCGCTTCGTCATCGTCCGCACGAAGCGCACCTCGTTGCCGCCGCACGTCCAGAGATCGAGAGACTTGTGCCCGTCGCCGGTGGCCACCAGGAACTCGCCGGTCCCGCCGTACCTCTGGATGGAATGGATGTGGCGCACACCCGGAATCCGCTCGTAGTGATCGTTGACGACACAGGCGCCATCGGTGATGCAGGCGACACGGGCGCCTTCGCCGTATTCACCCAGGATAAGGCGGCCGTTCTCCTCCCAGGCGCTCTCCCGTCTGACCGCGACGAAGCTCGCCGGCAGGGCGCCTAGGGCGACCCGGTCGCCGTAGTCGCGCACCAGTTGCTCCCGGTACAGCACCGCGTGCTGGGCGAACTCGGCCCGCCTGCCGAGGATGTGATCGATCGCCTCGGTATCATCCGGCGGGTGGACCGGCGAGGGGCGATGGAAGAGGGAGCAGTGCCCGCCGTAGAGAAGCTCGACCGTACGGCGCTGCGTGACGATGGAGGAGGCCAGCAGCGCGAGAACGGGGAGGCTCTTCGTGGCCTGGAAGTGGTGGACCAGCTCGGTGATGGAGAGCTGGTGCGTTGGAAGCATGTTAAGGGACCTCCCGACGAAGCCGCCTCGGCAAGATGCAACGTGACTCGGCGGACTGGTAGGGGGACGGGGGAGGCCGGTCGCTACGACCCCCTCACGAGGTCCCCGCGGTCTCCGTCACGGTGCCCTTCAGATAGCGGTCAAGGAACTTCAGCGCCGCCGTGTAGCCCTCAATCTCGTTCTCCTTCTTCACGAACCCGTGGCCCTCGTCGTCGAACACGATGTACTCGACGGGAACCCCCTTCTTCTTCACCGCGGCCACGATCTCGTCGGACTCCACCTTGAGCACGCGGGGGTCGTTGGCGCCCTGGAGCACGAGCAGGGGCGCGGTGATGCGCTCGGCGTTGAAGAGCGGTGAGATCCGATGCAGCCGGGCGCTGTCGGTCGCCGGGTCGCCCATCTCGGCGAAGAGCGCCTCCCGGAACGAGGCCCACCAGGGCGGGATGCTGGTGAGCGTCCGCACCCAGTTGGAGATCCCGAACAGGTCCACCCCCGCCTTGAACGCGTCGGGCCGCAGGGTGAGCGCGGCGAGCACCATGTAGCCGCCGTAGCTCCCGCCGAGGATGCCGATCCGGGTCGAGTCCACGTAGCCGGTGCCGATCAGCATCCGCTTGCTCGCAACTACGTCGCCCAGATCCGCCTCGCCGTGCTTCCGATCGTCCATCGCGGAGAAGGTCTTGCCGTAGCCGCTGCTGCCGCGGTTGTTGATGTCGAACACCACGTAGCCGTGGTTCACCAGCGCCTGCGTCAGGGCGAAGTACCCGACCTGCGCCTGCCCGCCCGGCCCCCCGTGCACCATCACGACCGCGGGCGCCTTCGCCTCCGCCGACGCCTGGTGCGGTCGATAGAGCAGCCCCGGGATCTCGAGGCTGTCGTACGAGCGGAAGCGCACCACCGATGGCACCACCAGGTCCTCGCGCCGGATGCCGGGGTTCAGGGCGTCGGTGACCCGCCGTGGAGGCTCGCCCAGCGTACCGGCCCACAGGTCGTCCGGGGTGCTGCCGTCGCTCGCGTAGAACGCGATCGCGGACTCATCAGCCGAGAGCGCGATGCCTTGCACCAGGCCGGGCGGCATCCCCGGCAGCTCGACCGGCTTCAGCGTGGCCCCATCGAGCAGGCGCGCGTCGGATCGGGAGTCCTCGTTG
>Ga0210143_1000197_pt1 | contig 13094 bp, 15 predicted proteins | sample MayberryNW_TuleC_2_FD_185527 | JGI IMG/M metagenome (GOLD analysis project Ga0210143, IMG submission 185527) | Wetland microbial communities from San Francisco Bay, California, USA, that impact long-term carbon sequestration - MayberryNW_TuleC_D2... | ecosystem: Environmental > Aquatic > Marine... | reverse complement strand
GTCGGCGTCCCACCCGGTGTACTCCGAGCGCGGGCACAGGTTCTCCCGGCCGGTCCGGCACCAGCGGCAGACCCCGCAGGTGCGGCGCAGCCAGGCGATGCCCACCCGGTCGCCGGGCGACAGGTCGTCGACGCCGGTGCCGAGCCCGACGACCCGGCCGACCACCTGGTGGCCGGGTACGGTCCCGGCGCGACGTACCCGCAGGTCGCCCTCGAGCAGGTGCAGGTCGGTGCGGCACAGGCCGCAGGCGCTCACCCGCACCCGTACGTCGCCGTCGGCCAGCGGCGGCAGGTTGCGCTCGCCGAGGGTCAGCCGGCCCTCGGCCGCCGGTGCCGGACGGTCGAAGGACCAGGCCCGGGTCGTCGTCGGTGCGCCGTCCCCGGTCGGCCGCGCCTGCTCGGTCATCGCCCCTCCACTCACCGCTCGCCCGCCATGCCACACCCTCGCGCGCCGCGGGGCCAGCCCTCAGCTGCCACTCCGGAGACGATGCGCGGCCGTATGACCGCGATTCCTCTCCGGAGACACGCGGCCGTATGACCGCGATCCCTCTCCGGAGACGATGCGCGGCCGTGTGACCGCGATTCCTCTCCGGAGCCACGAGGAGTCGGGAGGGGGGCGGTCGGGCGGGTCGACGACCCGAGGCGAAAGACCCTTGTGGTCGCAGCCCGGGGCGGGCACGGTGGGCTGGGGGAGTGAGGAGGGCCCGATGCAGGCCACGGTTGGCGACCGGATCATCGTGCACAGCACGCACGTCGACGACCCCGTGCGGGACGGCGAGGTGATCGAGGTACGCGGCTCGGACGGCGGACCGCCGTTCCTCGTGCGGTGGTCGGACACCGGCCACGAGGCGCTGGTCTTCCCGGGCCCGGACGCGGAGATCCGGCACAAGTAGATCCGGCACAAGTAGATCCGGCACAAGTAGATCCGGCCGCCGCGGCCCGGCGGGCGTTGACCGGTCGGCGCGCGGTGGGTCAGGGTCGGGCCGTGGACTCGTGGCGCGGCGGCGACCTCTACGAGGCCTACATGGGCCGGTGGAGCCGACTGCTCGCCCCTGAGTACGTCGCCTGGCTGGACCCGCCGGCCGGCGCACGGTGGCTGGACGTCGGCTGCGGCACCGGCGTCCTCACCCAGGCGGTGCTGGACCGGTGTGCGCCGGCGTCGGTCGTCGGGGTCGACCCGTCGGACGGCTTCGTCGCCGACGCCAGGCAGCGGGTCGCTGACCCGCGGGCCACGTTCCAGGTCGGTGATGCCGAGACGCTCCCCGTCGACCCGGGGTCGGTGGACGTCGTGGTGGGCGGTCTGGTGCTGAACTTCGTGCCCGACCCCCGCCGGGCGCTGGTGTCGATGCGGGACGTGGCACGGGTCGGCGGCACCGTCGGCGCCTACGTGTGGGACTACGGCGAGGGCATGGCGATGGTGCGCCACCTGTTCGACGCGGCGCTGGAGGTGGATCCCGACGGCGCCGCCGCGCACGACGAGGGCAGGCGCTTCCCGCTGTGCCGACCGGGTCCGCTGCGCTCGGCGTTCGAGGACGCCGGCCTCCGGTCGGTCGAGGTCGACCAGGTCGTGGTGCCGACGGTGTTCCGCGACGTGGACGACTACTGGTCGCCGTTCCTGGCCGGGCAGTTCCCGGCGCCGGCCTACGTCTGCTCGCTGCCACCGGAGACCCGGGCGGCACTGCGGGCCGCGGTGCTCGCGCGGCTTCCGGTGGCCGACGACGGATCAATACCGCTCACGGCGCGGGCCTGGATGGTCCGCGGCACCGTCGGCTGAGGGGCCGCCCGCCACGACACTCGGCCGAAAGACTTCGCCGGCGAGGGAACTCCGGGGCCGCTGCGGTGCGACAGTCGGGTCGTGCGGGGAGGCCGAGGAGAGCGGGACGACGCGAGCCTGATCGCGGCGGTCCCGGCCGGGGACCTCGGCGCCCTGCGCGAGCTCTACGACCGGCACGCACCGTGGCTGTCCGCCCGCCTGTCCCGGCGGTGCAGCGACCCCGACGTCGTGGCCGACGCGCTGCAGGACTGCTTCCAGGCCGTGTGGACGCAGGCGGGCCGCTGGCGCGGCGACGGCGAGGTCGCCGCCTGGCTGTGGGGGATAGCGGTACGTCGCCTGGTCTCCCGGCTGCGCGGCCGGCGGCAGGTGCTGGTCGTGCCGCTGGACGACACCGACCGGTCGGGGCGCACCCCCACCGACGTCAGCGCCGAGGAGCGGGTCCTCCTGGGTGTGGAGTACGGCGACCTCGGCGCGGCCCTCGGCCGGCTCTCACCGGAGATGCGGGCCGTCGTGCAGGTCACCGTGCTCGACGGGCTGACCAGCAAGGAGGCCGGACGGTTGCTCGGCATCCCCGAGAACACCGTGAAGACCCGGCTGCACCGGGCGAAGGCGCGGCTGCGCGAGGACCTCGCCGGCGACGCGACAGGAGGACTCGCATGACCACCGCGACCTCGGGCTGGCACGCCGACCGGGCGTTGCTGGACCGCTACCTGCGTGGGGAGGCCGGCGGTGCGCTCGGCAGCTCCGTCGAGGCCCACCTGCTGCGGTGCGAGACCTGCCGCCGCCGGATGCAGCACCTCGTCGACCCGGCGCCCCTCGACCTCGTGTGGGCCCGGCTCGAGGACTCCCTGCAGTCACCGCGGCCCCGCCTGCTCGAGCGGCTGGTCCGCCGGGTTGGTGTGTCGGACGAGGACGCCCTGCTGCTGGCCGCTGCCCCGTCGCTGCGGGCCGGCTGGCTGTGGGGCACCGCCGTGGCCCTGGTCTTCGCCGCCCTGGCGGCTGCCGAGGGTGGCCCGCACGGGGCGAGCTTCTTCCTCGTGGTCGCCCCGCTGGTGCCCGTCGCGGGTGTCGCGGTGTCGTACGGGCCCGACATCGACGAGGCCTTCGAGCCGACCCTCGCCGCGCCGTACCCCTCGTCCCGGCTGCTGCTGCTGCGCGCTCTCGCGACGCTGCTGACCTCGATCCCGCTCGCCGCTCTGGGCGGGCTGCTGCTGCCGTCTCACGGATGGTCGGACTGGTCCGCGGCAACCTGGCTGCTGCCCGCGGTCGCCGGCGTCACGCTCACCCTGGCCGGCGCGACCTGGGTCGGCACCACACGCGCCGGGGCCGCCGTCGCGGTGGCATGGCTGTTCGTGGTGGCGGCTACGAGCGCATCGCCCGGCACCACCGCCGGGCCCGCGTCGCTGCTCGCCGCGGCAGCCCTGCCCGTCTATGCCGCCGTCACCGTGGCCGCGGCCGTCGTCTTCCAGGCCCGCTCCGGTCGCCTGGCACTCATGGGGAGGAACGCATGACCGCACCTCGAGCGACCACGGTCGCCCTTATCGGTGTGACCCGTCGCTACGGCTCGGTCCGCGCGCTGGACGGGGTCGACCTCACGATGACCACCGGCGTCACCGGCCTGCTCGGCCCTAACGGGGCGGGCAAGACCACACTGCTGCGCATGCTTGCCACGGTCCTGGCCCCGAGCGACGGCCAGCTGGGGCTGCTCGGGCTCGACCCGGCCGATCCGGGGCAGCGCACGGAGGTGCGCCGCTCGCTGGGCTACCTTCCGCAGGAGATGGGCTTCCCGAGCGGGTTCTCGGCGTTCCGGTTCGTCGACTACATGGCCGTGCTCAAGGAATGGACCGACCGCGACAGCCGGCACGACGAGGTGCGACGGGTGCTCGACCTGGTCGGCCTTCGCGACCTGTCGGCCAAGCGGCTGCGCACCCTCTCCGGCGGCCAGCGGCGCCGGGCCGCACTGGCCCAGGCGCTGATCGGCGACCCCCGGCTGCTCGTGCTCGACGAGCCGACGACCGGGCTCGACCCCGAGCAGCGCGCGGCACTGCGCGGCGTCCTCTCGGCAGCGGGGCACGAGTCGACCGTCGTCCTCGCCACCCACCAGACCGAGGACGTCGCCGCCCTCTGCGAGCGGGTGATCGTCGTCGACGGCGGCCGGGTGCACTGGGACGGCACGGTGCGCGACCTGGTTGCGACCGCGCGGGGCAAGGTCTGGCTGGCCGACGCCCCGACCCCGGGCGCGCAGGCGTCGTGGCGGACCGGCACCGGACGGCACCGCAACGTGGGTGCCTCGGCGCCGTCCGACGCCGAGCTGGTCGAGCCAACGGTCGAGGACGCCTACCTCCTGCTGCTCGGTGCGGCGGCTCTGCACCGGGCCAAGGGTGCGGTCGGGTCCGAGGTGGCGGCATGAGCGCGGTCACCGTCGACGCCGGTGTCCCGACCCGCACGCGTCCCGCCCGGTCACCGCTCGCGGTGCTCGCGGCGGTCGAGGCCACCCGCTTCGCACGTCACCCGGTGTTTCTCTTCACGACAGCGTTGATGGTCTTCACCTCCTACAAGGTGTACGCCGACAGCTACGCCAACCGCACCGTCGCAGGGCTCGAGCTGACGCTCGGGCCGGCCTGGTGGGTTGGCCTCGGCGGGCTGTTGGTCGCCTACCGGCTCACCAGGTCGACCCGGCGGGCCGACGAGGCCGTCGCGGGCGTGCCGGCCGACGAGCCGACCAGGACCGCGGCGCTGCTCATCGCCTGCCTGGTGCCCTTCACGGTGGCGGTCCTCTACACCGTGCAGGTCCTCGTGGCGTGGCACGTCGAGCCGATGACGTGGACGACGGGGTGGGACCACTGGTCCGCGCTCGAGCGCGACGCCATGCTGGTCGCCGGCGGGCTCGCCGGGCTCGGCGGCCCGGTGCTCGGTGTGTGCCTCGGCCGCTGGTGGCGCTGGCCCGGTTCCGCACTGCTCGCCACGGTGGTCCTGGTGGCATGGGCGATCCTCACGGCTGCGCCGTGGGACTCGAAGCTCGGCAACATCTGGCACATGACCAGCCCCTACGTCCTGTGGTACTCCGGCACCGACAGCGACGAGCAGAACGAGGCTCTGGGCGGATCACCGCTCTGGCGGGTCGGCTACGTGCTGGCGCTGATCACGCTGGCCGCGATCGCCGCACTGCTGCACGGCGCGGACGGCGCCAAGCGAGCAGTCTTGCAGCGGGCCTTCGCCGGTGCCGCCGTGCTCGCCGTGGTCCTGCTGCTCGTGGCCGCTCTGACCGGGCCCGACTACCAGGTCATGGCGAACACATGACCGGGCCGGCGCTCTCGGCGGTGCCCTGGGGGCCGGTCGCCGCCGGGAGCGCGCTCGGGACCGCCTGCGTGGCGGTCGACCGCTGGCTGGCCCCGTCCGGGCCCGGCTCGGCGATGCTCTGGTTCGGTCTCGCCGGCTTCGCCTCCGCCTCCGCCTTCGTGCTCGACGAGGCGGCCGCCGCCGTCGTCGACGCAGTGCCGCGGACCCTGCGGTGGCGGACGGCGCGCCGACTCGCCGTCGGGCTGGTGCCGCTGGCCTGCTGGCTGGTCGCGACGGGACTGGTCGACCGGTCGGCGTCCGCCTTGTCGTGGCCGGCACTCGCGGTCACGGGCACCGGCGTCGTGTCCGTGGCTCTGGGAGCGAGCGCGGCCCTGCGTCGGTCGGGCAACCCCACCCCGGGTGACGTGGTCGCGGCGGCCGTCGGGGGCGGGACGACGGTGCTCGTGCTCGTCGCCGTCCCGGACATCGGGCTGGTGCTGGAGGGCGGCGACCCCAGCACCCGGGCCACAGCCTGGTGGCTGCTCGTGTCCGTCGTGGGAGCCGGGCTCGTCGCGTGGGGCTCGGCGGACCCGGCCGCGGGGCACCGACGCCCACGTCGGGCGGCAGCAGGTCACGCACCGAGAAGGTCCGCCCTACGTCAACCCCGTGAGGTCCTGGCTGCCCTGGACACGGACAGCGCCCGGTGCCAGCGTTGATCGGGGACGGCCGTCGGGCCGTCGAGGTCCAGGGGGCGCCATGAGCCACATCCCGCCGAACCGTCCGTGGGACCTGCCCGCCCTCGACCCGGCGGACGCGGCCAAGGAGAACCGTCAGACGCTGTTCTGGATGGGCGTGCTGTGCTGCCTCATCCTCCTGGTCGGCGTGCTGATCGGTTAGTGCGCGCCCACTGCTGCTGCCGTGCGCGGCTTCGCGGTCGCGTGCATCCGCTCGCCCTGCGGGCCGAACACGCTGAGCACCTCGGCCGGCTGCTCACCCGTGCTGCCGAACCAGTGCGGCACCCGGGTGTCGAACTCGGCGACCTCGCCCGGCCCCAGGACCAGGTCGTGGTCGGCCAGCACCAGCCGCATCCGGCCGGCGAGGACGTACAGCCACTCGTAGCCCTCGTGGGCCTTGAGCTCGGGCTTGTTCTTGGACGTGGGGATCACGATCTTCCAGGCCTGCACCCCGCCCGGTGACCGGGTGAGCGAGATGACCGTGCGTCCGTTGACCCGCCGCGGCTTCAGCCGGACCCGGGGGTCGCCGACCTCGGGCGCACCGACCAGCTCGTCGAGAGGGACCCGGTAGGCGTGCGCCAGGGGCAGCAGGAGCTCCAGGCTGGGCCGCCGCTGGCCGGTCTCCAGCCGCGACAGCGTGCTCTTGGAGATGCCGGTCGAGGCCGCCAGAGCGGTCAGGGTGACGTCTCGCTGCCGGCGCAGCTGCTTGAGCCGCGGGCCGACCTGGTCCAGGGCGTCCGCGATCAGGGCCGTCGTGTCGTCCACGCCCCGATCCTCTCCGCCTTTCCCAGGAATGGCAACGAAGGTTGATGGTTCCGGGACAAGCGCGCATGCTGCCGGGCATGGACGACTTCGACGTGGTGATCGTGGGCGGGGGAGCCGCCGGGCTCTCGGCGGCCCTGGTGCTGTCCCGGGCCCGCCGCCGGGTGCTGGTGGTCGACGCCGCCGCCCCGCGCAACGCCCCGGCCGCCCACATGCACGGCTTCCTGTCCCGCGACGGGCTGCCGCCGAGCGAGCTGCTTGCCACCGGGCGCGAGGAGGTGGCCGGCTACGGCGGCACGGTGCTGGCGGACGCCGTCACCGGCGTCGAGCGGGTCGGCGACCTGTTCCGGTTGCGGCTGGCCGGCGGCGCGCAGGTGTCGGCGCGACGGCTGGTCGTCGCGACCGGCCTGCGCGACGTACTGCCCGACGTCGCCGGCCTGCAGGCGCGGTGGGCGCGCGACGTGCTGCACTGCCCCTACTGCCACGGCTGGGAGGTCCGGGACCGCCGGATCGGCGTCCTGGGCAGCGACTCGCCGGCGACGGTCGACTACGCGCAGATCGTGCGCCAGTGGTCCTCCGACGTCGTGCTCTTCGTCCCGTCGGACACGCTCGCCGACACCCAACGAGCCGAGCTGGCTGCCCGCGGCGTCGAGACCGTCGAAGGCCAGGTCACCGCGGTCGCGGTCACCGACGACGTCCTCACCGGCGTCGAGCTGGCCGACGGCCGTTGCGTCTCACGCGAGGTGCTGTTCGTCCCGCCGCGCTTCGAGCCACACGACGCACTGCTCGAGGCCATCGGCTGCGCCAAGGACGACGACGGCTGGGTGGTCAAGGACGGCACCGGGCGCACCAGCGTCCCCGGCGTCTGGGTCGCCGGCAACGTCGCCAACCCGCGCGCCCAGGTCGTCACCGCCGCGGGCGAGGGCTCGGCCGCCGCGATCGCCGTCAACGCCGACCTCGTCGCGGACGACGTCCGCGCAGCAGTCCGTACGTCCCTGCCGGCCGGCTAGCCACGCCGACTCGTCCCACCACGAACTCAGACACCCCACACCCCGAGGAGAACCGATGTCCCACACCCCGAGCGGGTCGCGGCCCGCCCCGGTCGGCCCGCCGACCAAGCACCAGCTGGCGCTGATGATCTGGCTGGCCGTCTTCCCGACGCTCACCGTGCTCAACCTGGCGCTCGGTGACTGGCTGGCGGACCTGTCGCCGGTGCTGCGCACCTTCACGCTGGCCACGGTCGCCGTGCCGATCGTCATCTACGGCCTCATGCCGCAGCTGCACCGGCTGCGGCTCCGCCTGCTGATGCGGGCGACCGCCCGCTGACCCAGGCCTTCGTGGGCCACCATGGGCACGTGGTGGCCACCCTCCTGGAGAGCAAGTACCGCGTGCCCCGCCCGCGGTCCGGCACGGTGCCGCGCCCACGTCTCATGGCCGGCCTCGCGCTGGCGGACCTCCCGCCCCTGACCGTGGTGGCCGCACCGGCCGGCTTCGGCAAGACGACGTTGCTCGCCGACTGGCTGGCCACGATCGCCGGGGAAGGGGCGGCCGTCGCCTGGCTGTCGCTGGACGAGAGCGACAACGACCTGCCGCAGTTCCTGGCCTACGTCGTCAGCGCGGTCGGCGCGGCCGACGACGACGTTGGCACCGCGGCTCTGCAGCAGCTGTCCGGAGCCTCTTCGTCGACGGCGGCAGCGCTCACCACCCTGGTCAACGACCTCGACCGGCTGCCGACGCACCTCGTGCTCGTCCTCGACGACTACCACCTGGTCTCGGCGCCGGAGGTCCATGAGGCGATGACCTTCCTGCTCGAGCACCAGCCGCCACACCTGCACATGGTGCTGGCGACGAGGGCGGACCCGCCCCTGCCGATGGCCCGGATGCGGGCGCGGGGCCGGCTCCGCGAGGTGCGCGCGGCCGACCTGCGCTTCACGGTCGAGGAGGCGGGGGCCTACCTCAACGAGTCGATGGGCCTCACGCTGAGCGGCGCCGAGGTCGCGACCCTCGACGGCCGCACGGAGGGGTGGATCGCGGCGCTGCAGCTGGCCGCGCTGTCGATGCAGGGGCGCGACGACGCCGGCGCGTTCATCGCCGGCTTCGCGGGCGACGACAGGTACGTCGTCGACTACCTCGCGGAGGAGGTCCTGGCCCGCCAGCCTGCCGACGTCCGCGACTTCCTGCTCGAGACCTCCGTCCTCGAGCGGCTCAGCGGCCCGCTCTGCGACGCCGTCACGGGCCGGGACGACGGCCGGGCGACGCTGGTCGCACTCGAGCGGGCCAACCTCTTCGTGGTGCCGCTCGACGACCGGCGCCAGTGGTACCGCTACCACCACCTGTTCGCCGACGTGCTGCGGGCGCACCTGCGGGAGCTGCACCCGGAGCGGGAGCCCGACCTGCACCGGCGGGCCAGCACCTGGTTCGAGGCAGCGGGCGACACGTCGCAGGCGATCAGCCACGCGCTGGCCGCCGGGGACACCTCCCGGGCCGCGGACCTCATGGAGCCGGCCCTGCCGATGTTGGGCCGCGAGCGACGGGAGGCCGAGCGCGCTCGCTGGCTGCAGTCGCTGCCCGACGACGTGCTGCGGCAGCGGCCGGTGCTCGCGGTGACCTTCGCCGGGACGCTGGCCCAGATGTCCGACTTCGCGACCGTCGGCGACCGGCTGTCGGCCGTCGAGCGGTCGCTGCGCAGGGACGACGGCAGCTGGCCGGAGACCCCGCCGCCCGGGTTCGTGGTCGTCGACCGCGACGCCTACCGGGCCCTTCCCGCCTCCATCGAGATGTACCGGGCGGCGCTGGCGCTCCACGCGGGCGACCTCGACGGCACGGTCCGCCACTCCCGGGAGGCGCTGGCGCTGGCGCCACCGGACGAGGGCCTGGTCCGGGCCGGCGCCGGTGCCCTCGGCGGTCTCGCGGCCTGGGCGGCGGGGGACCTGGCCGCTGCCCACGCCGCCTACACGGAGTCCGTCGCCGGGCTGCGCAGCATCGGGTTCGTCTCCGACGTCCTGGGCTGCAGCATCACTCTGGGCGAGCTCTGTCAGACGCAGGGCCGGCTCGGAGAAGCACTCCGCACATACCGGCAGGGCCTCGACCTGGCGGCGGCCGCGAGCGCGGAACCGGTGCGCGGTGCCGCCGACATGCACGTCGGGACGGCGAGCGTGCTGCTCGAGCGCGGGGACCTGGCAGCGGCCGCGGAGCAGCTGGCTGTCAGCGAGGCGCTGGGGGAGGCCCTGTGGCTGCCGCAGAACGCCTACCGCTCCCGGCTGGTCGCCGCCCGGCTGCGCGAGATCGACGGCGACCTCGACGGCGCGCTGGAGCTGCTGGACGAGGCGGCGCACGTCTACAACGGCGACTACTCGCCCGACTTTCGTCCGGTGCCGGCGGTGCGCGCCCGGCTGCGCATCCGCCGGGGCGAGCTGGCGCAGGCCGACGCCTGGGCGGCCGACCGGCAGCTCTCGCCCGACGGCGAGCTGTCGTACCTGCGGGAGTACGAGCACGCCACCTATTGCCGGCTGCTGCTGGCGCGGTCGCGTGCCGGGAGTGACGAGGCCGCGCTCGATGCGGCCGACCGGCTGCTCGGGCGTCTGCTCGTCGCGGCCGAGTCCGGGGGCCGCACCGGGACCGTGATCGAGCTCCTGGTGCTGCAGTCCCTGACACGTCTGGCCCGCCGCGACGTACCGGCTGCGACCGAGGCGTTGGGTCGCGCCCTGACTCTCGCCGAGCCGGAGGGCTACCTGCGCGTCTTCGCCGACGAGGGGCCGCCGATGGCCACGCTGCTCAAGTCGCTGGCTCGGCAGGCGACGGCCGGCGGGTACGTCCGGCGGCTGCTCGCGGCCACGACCCAGGCCGAGGGCCGGAGTGCTGCCGCGACGCAGGGGCTGGTCGAGCCGCTGAGCGAGCGCGAGCTCGACGTCCTGCGGCTGCTGGGCAGCGACCTGGACGGCCCGGACATCGCCCGCGAGCTGTCGGTGTCGCTCAACACGATGCGCACCCACACGAAGAACATCTACGCCAAGCTCGGGGTGACCAGCCGCCGGGCCGCGGTCCGCCAGGCGCAGGAGCTCGATCTGCTGCCAGGACAGCGACGCGGCTGACGGGGTCGCCGTCGCGTGCGAGGGTGGGCGACGTGGGGGAGCTGCAGGTCGAGACCCGCACCGTCTCGCCGAGGCTGCTGCGGGTCGTCAGCATGCTGGCGTACGCCGTCGCGCTGGCCTGCTGGGTCGCCGTCATGGGCATCCCGAGGCAGGCGCTGCCGGCCTTCGGCTGGATCTGGGTGGCCACGATCGCATGGAACGTCAACGCGCCGCTGCGCGCGCACCTCGCGTTCCCGCGGGACTGGTCGCTGCCGCTGCTCGTGCTGACCGTCTACCTCTACAGCCGCGGCCTGGCCGACGACCTGCCGTTCGCCTCCGTGCACGTGACCGCACCGATCGAGGTCGACCGCGCGATGTTCGGCGGCACGCTGCCGACCGAGTGGCTCCAGGAGAAGATGTGCGGCGACCCCTGCCTGCGCAGCGCATCACCGCACTGGTACGACGTCGCGCTCACGACTGTCTACTACTCACACTTCGTCGTGGCGCTTTCCATCGCCGGACTCCTGTGGCTGCGCAACCGGGCGTCGTGGGTGCGGTTCATGCGCCGCTATTTGTCGCTCAACATCCTGGCGCTGGTCGTCTACGTGACCTACCCGATGGCCCCGCCGTGGCTGGCGTCGCAGGACGGCTTCATCACCGGCGACATCTCGCGGATCACCGGCCGCGGCTGGCACGACCTGCGCGACGGCAACTTCCACCAGAAGCTGTCCGCCGTCGGCAACCCGGTGGCCGCGATGCCCTCGCTGCACGCCGGCGTCGCGCTGCTCGTGGCGCTGTACTGCATCTCCCGGCTGCGCAGCGCCGCGCGCTGGCTGCTGCTGCTCTATCCGGCCGCGATGTCGTTCATGCTCGTCTACTACGCCGAGCACTACGTGGTCGACATCCTGGCGGGCTTCGCCGCAGCCGGCGCGGTGATGTGGGGCAGTGCGCTGTGGGAGCGGCGCCGGGCGACGGCGGCGTAGTCAGGACGGTGGAGCAGGCCCTCCTTGCCGGCCACCCAGACCGAGGCCGAGACGGTGACCGTCACTGCCAGCACGGTGAGCGCCAGGAAGAACGTGTCCTTGAAGAGGACGAAGTCGGCCACGGACTGCGACTGCAGCAGCCAGAACGTCACGGTCGCCTTGCACAGGGCGACCACCGCCCACAGCAAGGTCAGGTGCCAGAAGAGTCGCTCGACCCGCGGGCGCTTGGCGATGTCGTCGGTCATCGGATAGAAGTCCGCGGCGACCCGGGCCACCACCGGACGGGCAGTGGCCAGGGACACCAGGAAGAGCAGCGCCACGACGCTGTTGTTGAGCACCGGCTGCAGGAAGTACAGGAACGTGCTGCCGCTCGCGAAGGCGACCGCAGTGCGCACCGACAGGCCCACCAGCGTCAGCAGGAGGAGCATCGACATCCGACGCCTGGTCAGCATCCGCCAGGCCATGGCGCCGTAGCACCAGGCCAGCGCAGCGACCAGGGCCGCCCAGACGTCCAGGCTGACCAGGCACACGTAGAACAGCACGCTGGGCACGATGTTGGCCATGAGCAGACTCACGCCGAGGTGCCGGAGGATCGCTCTGATCTGCGGCCGCGCCTCGGGAGTCGCCTCGGGCGCCGTTGTCGGGGTGGTGCCGGAGCTCACTGGAGGGGCGGCGATGGTTGGGCGTTGATTCACGTTCTCCGCAGGACCTGTCCCCGGCTCCGAAGGGGCCGGCTGTCAGTGACTCACCGAGGGCGACGCAGACAGCTGTCGCGTCTCAAGACTCCGCGGTGACGTGAGCCTACCCCGGAGGAGCCGGTGGTCGCGTCCGTCGCAGCAGCGCCGCGTGACGCGTTCTCGGTCTCGACCACCGGATCAGCCGTGCATCAGCTCCGCTTCCTGCGGCGGGTGCGGGCGGTGGATCTGCAGGATGACGCAGCCTTCCGGGCCGACCTCGCGGACGCCGTGCTCGACACCGGGGGGCACGTGCCCGTACGAACCCGCCTCCAGGCGGCGACCGGCCATGGTGCAACTGCCCGACACGACCCAGATGTGGTGGTGTGCCACCAGATGTCCCCGGCCCGGACTGCTCGAGCCCGGGGAGTAGCGGACCAGCGCGACCACGAAGTCGCCGAACTGCCAGAGCGTCTTCTCGTCGACCCCCGGGCACGCCGGGACCGGGACCCACGGGAGGCGCTGCACCTCGTCGGCCGGCAGCAGGGCCAGAGTCGTGAGCGCGGCGCGATCGGTGTCGGTACTCATGCTCGAAGCGTCCGCCGGAGGGGGCCCCGGGTCCAGTGCCAGACGTCCCGGATCGGGACCTGCGCCGTACCTGCAGGTCCCAAGGCCAATCCTGGGGGGTCTGGCGGCCCTGGTCGGTTCTCAGCGGCCGTACGCCTCGGGACGGTGGCGGACGTTGATGACGAGTACCAGCAGCACGTCGTCCTCGGTGCTGTGGATCACCCGGTAGTCGCCAGTCCGCACCCGCAAAAC
>Ga0210143_1000195_pt1 | contig 13113 bp, 11 predicted proteins | sample MayberryNW_TuleC_2_FD_185527 | JGI IMG/M metagenome (GOLD analysis project Ga0210143, IMG submission 185527) | Wetland microbial communities from San Francisco Bay, California, USA, that impact long-term carbon sequestration - MayberryNW_TuleC_D2... | ecosystem: Environmental > Aquatic > Marine... | reverse complement strand
TGGAGGAAGACCGCCATGCCGAGCGGGTGCGCGAGGACGTGGTGAGCGCCGAGGCGAGCGGCGCCCGGGGCACGCCGACGTTCTTCGTCGGCGAGGACCGCCACGTCGGCCCCTACGACACGGAGACGCTCGCGGCAGAGCTCGAGGCGAGCCGGCACCGTTCCGGAGGGGCCCGGGCCGTCAGCGGGTGACCACGTCCAGCGCGATCGGCGCGGGCGGCACGGCGCCGCGCGACTCCGCGGTCCGGTGGGTGGCATCCTTGCGGGGCTGTCGACGCGAGAGGAAGTGCCGATGGAGCGCCAGCGCATCACCTCCGGATCGCCGTTCGAGCCCGAGATCGGGTTCTCGAGGGCGCTCGTGGCCGGTCGCCACGTGCACGTCTCGGGGACCGCGCCGATCCCGGCCGAGGGCGGCGCCGTGGCCGCCGACGTCTACGAGCAGGCCCGCCGGTGCCTCGAGATCGTGGTCGCCGCGCTGCGGGAAGCCGGCGCGGGCCCCGAGCACGTCGTGCGCACCAGGACCTATCTGCTCGATGCCGACGACTGGCGGGAGGTCGGCCGTGCGCACGGCGAGGTCTTCGGCGACGTGCGGCCGGCGAGCACGATGGTGGTCGTGGCCGGGCTGCTCGACCCGGACTGGAAGGTCGAGATCGAGGTGGACGCGTTGCTCGACGGATGACCGGGGTGCGGGAGGCGGCTACCCGTCCGGCCCGCCACCCATCTGGGCCCGCAGGCCGGCCGCCGCGGCCGCGACCTTCCCCGCGTCGACACCGTGTTCGATGCCGAGACGGTCCAGCAGCGCACAGAGGGACTCGGTGGCGAGGTTCCCCGGCGCACCGGGCGCGAACGGACAGCCTCCCGTGCCTCCGGCCGACGAGTCGTAGATCGCCACGCCTCGCTCGAGGCCCGCTTCCACGTTGTCGAGCGCGCGGCCCCTCGTGTCGTGCAGGTGCAGGGCGAGGCGATCGACCGGGAGGCGCCCGAGCAGCGCGTCGCAGACCCGGCGAACGTCGTCGGGCTCGGCCACGCCGATCGTGTCGCCCACGGAGATCTCCTCGCACCCGAGGTCGAGCAGGTCGGCGCACACCTCCACGACCGCCGAGGGTTCGACGGAGCCCGAATACGGGCAGCCGAACGCGGTCGAGACGTATCCGCGCCGCCACCACCCGAGTTCGCGGGCGCGCTCGAGTACGGGCTCGAAGGCCTCCAGCGACTCGGTGATCGTCATGCCGATGTTGCGGTGGGTGAACGCCTCGGAGGCGGCCGTGAACACGGCGACCGCATCGGCGCCCGCACGTTGGGCCCGCTCCATGCCGCGCATGTTCGGCACGAGCACCGGGTAGCGCACGCCCTCGCGGCGCCGGATGCGCGAAAACACCTCGTCGGCGTCGGCGAGCTGCGGCACTGCGCGCGGGCTGACGAACGACGTGGCCTCCACGACCTGGAGCCCCGCGGCCGCCAGCGCCTCGATGAAGGTCACCTTCGCGCCGGCCGGCACGAGTGCGTCCTCGTTCTGGAGCCCGTCGCGGGGCCCCACCTCGACGATGCGCGCGGAGGCCGGCCGCTCGCCGTTCGTCGAAGTGGTCATGCTTCCTCCAGCTCGATCAGCGACTCGCCGCGAGCGACGACGTCGCCGGCGCGGACGTGGACAGCCCGCACGCTGCCTGCCGCCGGGGCCGTGACCTGCACCTGGATCTTCATGGCTTCGAGCAGGGCCAGGACCTGCCCCGCCTCGACCGCGTCGCCGACGTGGGCGTCGACCCTGAGCACGCTCGCCGGCATCGGTGCCGTGAGGGATCCACCGGGTGGGGGCAGCTGGTCGGCGACGAGGTCCTTGTCGCCGATCGTGTAGGACCACCCACGGTACTGGGCGTGCGGGCCCGCCACGGTCACCCCCCGCGGGGGGGAATCCGTGCCGTCGGGGCCGAACGCGATCCACGGATCCGATCTCGCTCGTCCGGCGTGCACCCCGTCGGGCAGCGGGGGGACCCGGGCCGTCCAGCTTCGGTCCACCCAGTCGGTGCCGGCCGTGCCCTCGACGAATTCCGGGTGGGCCAGCACGTCGAGCAGGAAGCCGAGGTTGGTCGCCACTCCCACGATCCGCACCTCGGCCAACGCGGCCGTGAGCCTGACCAGGGCGCTCGCCCGGTCCTCGGCGTAGGCGATCACCTTGGCGAGCAACGGATCGTACCCGAGCCCGACCTCGTCACCTTCCCTGAGCGCCGTGTCGATGCGCACCCCGGGCCACCGTGGGAGCTCGAGGAGCGCGATCCGGCCGCCGGTCGGCAGGAACCCGTTCGCCGGGTCCTCGGCGTAGACGCGAGCCTCGATCGCGTGGCCCCGGGTCTCCAGGTCGCCCTGTCCGAACCCGAGCGGCGACCCGGCCGCGATCTCGAGCTGGGTCCGCACGAGGTCGATGCCCGTCACCGCCTCGGTCACTGGATGCTCGACCTGCAGCCGCGCGTTCATCTCGAGGAACCACCACGCCCCGTCCGCCCCGACCAGGAACTCGGCGGTGCCCGCGCCTCGGTAGCCCGCACGCTCGGCGATCTCGACCGCCGCGTTGCCGAGCGCCGTCCGGAGCTCGGGGGTCACCGCGGGGGAGGGGGCTTCCTCGACGAGCTTCTGGTGCCGCCGCTGCAACGAGCAGTCGCGCTCGCCCAGATGGACGGCGTGTCCGTGGTCGTCGAGCACGACCTGCACCTCCACGTGCCGAACGCCGTCGAGACGACGTTCGAGGAACACGCGGCCGTCGCCGAACCCAGCCGCGGCTTCCTCTCGGGCGGCCGTGAGCGCGCGTCCGAGCTCGGCGATGTCGTCCACGGTCCGCATGCCTCGGCCGCCGCCCCCGGCCGTTGCCTTGACGAGCAGGGGTGTGCCGAGGCCCTCCGCGGCCCGGAGCAGGGCGTGGTCCTCGGACGGTCCGGCGGCGGCCGCGGAGCCGGGCACGACCGGCAGACCGAACTGGGTCGCGAGATCGCGCGCGGCCGCCTTGTCGCCGAGCAGGCGCATCGCGTCGGGCGGCGGACCGACCCAGCGCAAGCCGGCATCGACCACGAGCTCGGCGAACGCGGGATCCTCCGAGAGGAACCCGTAACCCGGGTGCACCGCGTCGGCGCCCGCGGCGACGGCTGCCCGAACCGAGCCGGCCCCGTCGAGGTAGGAATCGACCTCGGCCCGCTCGTCGGCGAGCTCGGCCCACATGCTCGCGTGGTCGCCGGGAGCCACGGCCACGATCGGGGAGATGCCCATCTCGCGGCATGCGCGGATGATGCGCACGGCGATCTCGCCGCGGTTGGCGATCAGGAGGCGTCGGAGCTCTGCCATCTCGGCCGGCGCTTCTCGAGGAACGCGGTCGCGCCTTCCTGTCCCTCGTCGCTCGTCCTCGCCGCGGCGATGCGGTCGGGCAGGTCGGGCAGCTCGAGCGACGCCGTGGCGTCGCGCACGAGGCGCTTGTTCGCCGCGACCGCCCCGGGACCGCACGCGAGGAACGTGCGGGCCACCTCGTCCACGGTGGCGTCGAGCCGGTCGGCCGGCACGACGTGGTGCACGAGCCCGTAGCCGGCCGCGTCGGCGGCGTCGAACGTACGACCGCTCGTGAACAACTCGCGGGCCCTTCCGGGGCCGATCTTCCGCAGCACGAACGGGGCGATCGAGGCGGGCAGGATGCCGAGCCGCACCTCGGCGAAGGCGAACCGCGTCCCCTCGGTCGCCACGGCGACGTCGGCGCACGCGACCAGTCCTGCCCCGCCCCCGATCGCGGGGCCGTTCACCCGCGCCACGACGGCCTTCGGGCATCGGTCGAGCGTCGCGAACGCCTCGGCCATCGCGACGGCGTCGGCACGATCCTCCTCGGTCGAGCGGTCACGGCTCGCGCGCATCCACTCGATGTCGGCTCCCGCCGAGAAGGCGCTGCCCGCGCCGGTCAGCACCACGACACGCACCTCGTCGTCGGCGGAGACGCCGTCGATCCCCTCGGCGAGGGCGCGGAGCAGCGACGGATCGAGGGCGTTCCGCCGGTCGGGCCGGTCGAGCGTCAGGGTCGCGATCGGACCCTCGCGGATCAGCTGCAGGTCCCTCACATCCGGAACACCCCGAAGGTCGTGGGTTCGACGGGGGCCCGCGAAGCGGCATCGAGGCCGAGGGCCAACACCTTCCTCGTGTCGAGCGGGTCGATCACGCCGTCGTCCCACAGCCGCGCGGTCGAGTGATAGGGACTGCCCTCCCGCTCGTATCGATCGATCGTCTCCCCCTCGTGCTCGGGGTCGCCGCCCACGGCCGTGAGCACCTTCGCCGCCTGCACGCCGCCCATCACCGAGATGCGTGCGTTCGGCCACATCCAGAGCTGCCTGGGGCCGTAGGCGCGGCCGCACATCGCGTAGTTCCCGGCCCCGAAGGACCCGCCGACGATCACCGTGAACTTCGGCACGTTCGCGCAGGCCACGGCGGTCACGAGCTTCGCGCCGTCCTTCGCGATGCCGCCGGCCTCGTACTCCCGCCCCACCATGAACCCGGTGATGTTCTGCAGGAAGACGAGCGGCGTGCCTCGCTCGCACGCGAGCTGCACGAAGTGCGCTCCCTTGAGGGCCGACTCGGAGAACAGGATGCCGTCGTTCGCGAGGATCGCGACCGGATGACCGTGGATGCGCGCGAACCCGCACACGAGCGTCTCGCCGTAGAGCCGCTTGAACTCGTGGAACGCCGAGCCGTCGACGAGGCGAGCGATGATCTCGCGCGCATCCGAGGCCTGCGACAGGTTCCGGGGGATGGCGCCGTACAGGCTTTCGGCGTCGACCGCCGGCTCGGCCGGCTCGGCGATCTCCCAGGCGCGGTGGGCGGGCGCGTTCAGGTTCGCGACGATCTCGCGCACGACGCGCACGGCGTGCTCGTCGTCGGCGGCCTCGTGGTCCGCAACGCCGCTGCGCCGGGCGTGCACGTCCGCGCCGCCCAGCTCCTCGGGGTCGACGTCCTCGCCCGTGGCGGCTTTCACGAGCGGCGGACCCCCGAGGAAGATCGTGCCGGTGCCGCGTACGATCACCGTCTCGTCCGACATCGCGGGGACGTAGGCGCCTCCCGCCGTGCACGAGCCCATCACCGCGGCGATCTGCGGGATGCCCGCCGCCGACATGCGGGCCTGGTTGAAGAAGATGCGTCCGAAGTGGTCCCGGTCGGGGAAGACCTCGGCCTGCAGCGGCAGGAACGCGCCGCCGGAGTCCACGAGGTAGACGCACGGCAGGCGGTTGTCCATCGCGATCTCCTGGGCCCGCAGGTGCTTCTTGACCGTGATCGGGAAGTACGTGCCCCCCTTCACCGTGGCGTCGTTCGCCACCACCATGCACGGCGTGCCCTGGATCGGACCGATGCCCGTGACGATGCCGGCGCTCGGCGCGTCGCCGTCGTACATGTCGCAGGCGGCCAAGGGGGAGAGCTCGAGGAAGGCGGCGCCGTGATCCACGAGGAGGTCGATGCGCTCGCGCGCCGTGAGCTTGCCGCGCGCGCGGTGGCGGGCCGTGGCCTCCTCACCGCCGCCGGCACGAGCCGAGTCGAGCCGGCGCCGCAGCTCGCCGACGGATGCGCGCATCGCTGCGTCGTTGGCTTCGAAGGCCTCCGAGTCGACATCGACGTGCGAGGTCAGCCTCGCCACGGGCGATCCGTTCCGAGCGTGCAGGCGGCGCGCATCTCGAGAAGCACCATACTGCGGCGTTCGCCGACGCTCCGGTGCTCGGCGCCGGCAACCGTCGCCGGGGCGTAGCGTGTACGCCGTGAGCGACCGCATCTCGATCGAGGAGCTCCGGGGCACCGTGCGCACGTTCGCCGAGCGCGAGCTGGGACCGCACGCTGACTCGATCGATCGCGACGACGTGTTCCCCCGTTGGATATGGCCGCGACTGGGCGAGCTCGGGGTGCTGGGCCCGACCGTTCCGGAGAGCGACGGGGGACCGGGTCTGGGCTTCCTCGAGCATCTCGTGATCGTCGAGGAGATCTCCCGCGCGTCGGCCTCGGTGGGCATGTCGTACGCGGCGCACTCGAACCTGTGCGTGCACAACCTCTGGTCCAACGGCACCGAGCAGCAACGCGCCCGATGGTTGCCGAAGCTGATGACGGGGGAGCACGTGGGCGCGCTCGCGATGAGCGAGGCCGAGGCCGGCAGCGACGTGATCGGCTCGATGACGTGCCGCGCCGAGCGCGTCGACGGCGGCTGGCTCGCCAACGGCTCGAAGATGTGGATCACGAACGGGCCCGAGGCCGACGTGCTCGTGGTGTACATGCGCACGGCGCCGGCCGAGGACCCGTCGTCGTCGGTGACGGCGTTCCTGGTCGAGCGCGAGATGGCCGGGTTCAGCGTGCCCCCGAAGATGGACAAGCTGGGCATGCGCGGTTCGCCGACCTCCGAGCTCGTCTTCGAGGACTGCCTGATCCCCGAGGGCCACGTGCTCGGCGAGGCGCACGGCGGCGTGCGCGTCCTGATGTCGGGCCTCGACTCGGAACGGCTCGTGCTCTCGGGCGGCCCCATCGGCATCATGCAGGCGGCGCTCGACCTCGTGATCCCGTACGTGCGGGAGCGGAAGCAGTTCGGCCGGCCGATCGGCTCGTTCGAGCTGATGCAGGGCAAGCTCGCCGACATGTTCGTGGCGCTCGAGTCTTCCCGCGCCTACGCCTACGACGTGGCCCGCCGGTTCGATGCGTCGCCGGGCGATCGCCACGGCGCCGCGGCCGCGGCGAGCCTGCTGCACTCGTCGGAGCGAGCCGTGCAGGTCGCGCTCGAGGCGATCCAGAGCCTCGGCGGCGCGGGGTACCTCAACGAGGTGCCGGCCGGCCGTCTCCTCAGGGACGCGAAGCTCTACACGATCGGCGCCGGTACGGCCGAGATCCGCCGGATGCTGATCGGGCGCGAGCTCACGGGCAAGCTGGGATAGCCGGTCCGCCGTGGCCCGCGTCCGGTCCGGAGCCCGGAACAGCCGACCCTGGCGAGGTGTCCTCTGGCACCCGGGCGTCGGGCGGACATCGCTCGTCGCCGCGCTCGCGCTCGCGATCGCGGTCGGGGCGTGTGAGCGCTCCCCCGACCCCCCCGGAGGACGGCCGTACGTGCCGCTCTCGGGGAGGCATCCAGCGGTGGTGGCCGCCGGAGACATCGCCTGTCCCGGCAGTCCCTGCGATCCGGAGCAGGCCACAGCGGCGATCGTGTCGCGCATCGACCCCGATCTCGTGCTGGCGCTCGGAGATACCCAGTACCGGGAAGGATCGCTCGCGGATTTCCGAGCTTCCTACGAACGGACCTGGGGTGCCTTCAAGGCCATCACCCGGCCTGTACCCGGCAACCATGAGTACCGCACGACCGACGCGTCCGGGTACTTCACGTACTTCGGAACGGTCGCGGGCGGTGAGGACGGCGGTCACGACAGCTTCCACCTGGGGCGATGGCATCTCGTTGCGCTCGATTCCGCGTTCCCAGGTGCCATCACGGATGAACAGCTCGACTGGGTGCGGGCCGATCTCGAGGCATCGTCACACCGCTGCGAGATCGTCTACTGGCACCATCCTCTCTTCTCGTCGGGAGCGGTCGAAGGGAACGACCCGATGCCCGAGCTCGCCTCGCTCTGGGCGCTGCTGCACGCGCAGCGCGTCGACGTCGTCTTGAATGGGCATGCGCACCAATACGAGCGCTTCGCGCCGCTCGGCGCCGACGGTGCGATCGACGACGACAACGGCATCCGCGAGTTCGTCGTCGGAACCGGCGGCGGCGATCCGCACCCGTTCGAGGAAGTGCCCCTCCCCGCATCGAGGGTACGGATCAGGGAGGTGCACGGGGTGTTGGAGCTCGAGCTGCAGCCACGCTCCTACGCGTGGAGATTCGTCGGCGCCGATGGATCCGTGCTCGATCATGGTTCGGCAGCGTGCCACGGCTGATCGGCGAGGCCCGACCGCTCGGCCTCGTGGCGGTGCGATGATGCCTGGGTGCTGACCCCCGAGATCCTCGGGCGGACGTTCGCCGAGGCGCCCGATCCGGAGCTGGCCCGGGTCGCGTTCTCGCGCGTGGGCGATGACCTCGTCGCTCGCGAAGAACTCGCCCGCCCCGAGGTGACCCCCCTGGCCGCACGTCTGCTCGGGTTCTCGAGCGCGGCGGCGGACTTCTTCGTCGCGCATCCCGGGGAGGTCGAGGCGCTCGCCGATGTCACGCCGCGCGACGGCGGAGCCCTGCGTGCCGAGCTCGCGGACGACATCGACCGGTTCGGCCAGCTCGACGGGCTCAGGCGCTTCCGGCGACGCGCCGTGCTGCGCGTGGCGGCCCGTGACCTCGGGGGAGCGGAGCTCGACGAGGTGGTCGCCGAGATCAGCGCGATCGCGGACGCCTGCATCGACGGTTCCCTGGCGATCGTCGAGCACCCCGGGCTCGCCGCGATCGGCCTCGGCAAGCTCGGTGGGTTCGAGCTGAACTACGCGAGCGACGTCGACCTGCTCTTCGTTCATCGAGGCCCCGGGCCGGCGGCGCAGGAGCGCGCAGAGCGGGCCGTCGCGGCGCTGACCGCCATGCTGTCCGAACCCACGGCCGAGGGCATCGCGCTGCGGGTCGACGTCGCGCTTCGTCCGGGCGGGCGATCGGGGGCGCTCAGCCGCTCGCTCGAGGGAACCATCGCGTACTACGACCGTGAGTCGTCCACATGGGAACGCCAGGCGCTGATCAAGGCGCGTCCGATCGCGGGCGATCCCGCGCTCGGCGAGGCGTTCCTGCGCGGGATCGCCCCGTTCGTGTACCCCCACGAGCTCGCGTCCGACGCGATCGACGACGTTCGCCGTACCAAGGTGAGGCTCGAGGAGTACATCCGCCAGCGCGGGAAGGAACTCGTCGAGGTCAAGCGCGGTCGCGGAGGGATCCGCGACGTCGAGTTCGCGGTGCAGCTGCTGCAGATCGTGCACGGGCGCCGCGACGAGCGTCTGCGAACGCCGAACACACTCACCGCGCTGCTGACGCTCGCCGCGGAGGGGTACGTGGCCGACCCCGATGCCGAGGCGCTGGCCGATGCCTATCGGTTCCTGCGGCGGGTCGAGCACCGTCTGCAGATCGTGAGCGATCTGCAGACCCACGACCTGCCGGCGGATCGGCACGCGCGCACGACCCTCGCTCGCTCGCTCGGCCTCGAAGACGCCGACGCCCTGACCTCCGAGTACGAGCGCACGACCGGGCTCGTCCGTTCGATCCACGAACGCCTGTTCTACCGGCCGCTGCTCGAGTCGTTCGCGGGGCCGACGCAGCCGCATCCCGGTCACGGCACCGACCGGGCGGCCACCGAGGAGCTGCTGGGCGGCCTCGGCTTCGTCGAGCCCGCCCGTTCCTACGACGTGCTGGGGCGTCTCGTCGATCCGACGAGACGCATCGGCAAGGTGCTCGCGAACCTCTTCCCGGTCATCGCGCCCCCGCTCGCGCTCTCGCCGACCCCCGACGCGGCGCTCGTGCGCTTGGAGCGCATCGCCGAGGCGGTGGGCGACGGGCGCGACGTCGCCGACCTGCTCGCGACCGACCCGGTCGCGGCCCGCCGCCTCGCGAACGTCGCCGGCGCCAGCTCGTTCGCCACCGACCTGCTCGTCGCCGACCCGTCGCGCATCCGGGGGCTCTCCGACACCCTGCTCGGCGCCGAGACCGACCCCGCCGGCGACCTCGTCGACGCGGTCGCCCGAACGGCCGGCCGCGAGCTCTCCCCGCGCGAGACCGGGAAGGCGCTCAGCGACGTGGCACGACGGGTCGTGCGAGAGGCGCTCGCGGCCGCCGGCCCGCCCGACGACCTGCCGTTCGCCGTGGTCGGCATGGGCAAGCTGGGCGCTCGCGAGCTCAACGTGGCGAGCGACCTTGACCTGATGTTCGTCTACGAGGGCGAGGGGGCCGACGACCAGGCGCGCGCCGCCCGTGTCGCCGAGGACGTGCTCCGGTACGTCCGCGAAGCGGGGTGGGAACCGGACGCCGACCTGCGACCCGAGGGGCGCAACGGGCCGCTCGCCCGGTCGATCGCCGGCTACCTCGAGTACTGGCAGCGGTACGCGGAACCATGGGAGTTCCAGGCGCTGCTGCGCGCCCGCGCGGTCGCCGGCGATGCCGACCTCGGACGCCGGTTCGAGCTGAACGCGGCCGACGTCGCCTACCCGCCCGATGGCCTCACGATCGACCGCGTCGCCGACATGCTGCACATGCGCGAACGCATCGAACGCGAACGCGTGCGGCCGCCCGAGGCGGCGAGGTTCAACTTCAAGCTCGGCATCGGTTCGCTCGCCGACGTGCAGTTCGCGGTGGAGCTCTCGCTGTTGCGTCACGGGGGAGACCACCCCGAGGTCCGCTCGCGGCGCACCCTCGAGGCGATCGACCGGCTGGCTGCCGCGAAGCTGATGCGGGGCTCGGTCGCCCGCGACCTCGGCGAGGCGTTCGTGTTCTGCACGGACGTGAAGAACGCCCTGGAGATGGACCGGCGGCTGCACGCCGAGGCCCTGCCCGCCGATCCCGCAGAGCAGACCGCCCTCGCCCGGATGCTCGGCTATGAGGAGCATCCTCGCCAGAGCTTCATCGACGACTACCTGAGGGTGACCCGCCGAGGTCGGCGGGCGATGGAGCGGCTGTTCTCCGAGGAGGTCGCGTGAGGGGGAGCGAGAGCCGGCGGCGGGTCGGCGACGGTGGCCGGCGGCCGACGGCGTTGATCACCGGCGCGTCGAGCGGGTTCGGCATCGAGTTCACGCGCCTGTTCGGAGCCGACGGATGGAACGTCGTCATGGTGGCCCGCAGCGGCGCCGCGATGGAGACGGTGGCCCAGGAGGTCGAGGAACGCGACGGCGTCGAGGTCATCGTGCTGCCCAAGGACCTGTCGAAGGTCCGCGCGGGCGCCGAGGTCATCGCATCGCTCGACCAGCGCGGCGTGATCGTCGACGCGCTCGTGAACAGCGCCGGGTTCGCGACCTACGGGGAGTTCTGGCGCGACGACCCCGGCGTGCAGGCGGCGATGCTCCAGGTGAACGTCGCCGCCCTCACCGAGCTCAGCCGGCTCGTCGTTCCCGGCATGATCGAGCGCGGCGAGGGTCGCGTGCTGAACCTTGGATCCATCGCGTCGTTCGTGCCGGCGCCGATGACCGCCGCCTACGCCGCCACGAAGGCATACGTGCTCTCGCTGTCGCTCGCGCTGGCCCAGGAGGTGAAGGGGACCGGCGTCACGGTCACGTGCCTCTGCCCGGGCCCGACGGAGACGGGCTTCCAGCGGCGCGCCGACATGGGCGACTCGGCCTTGATCCGGGGGCGACGGCTGCCGGGCGCGCGCGAGGTCGCCGAGGCCGGCTACGCCGCGCTCAAGGCGGGCAAGCCGTACCTGGTCACGGGCGGCGTGAGCCGGGCATACGCCTTCGGGACCCGGTTCCTCCCACGCACCACGATCGCACGCAGCGCGGGCCGGGCGCAGCGCCGGGTCCGCGGCTGACCCGTCGATTTGCCCGGAGCTTCGGGGCCATGGTCGACTGGCGGACGGTTCCGACCCGGACGGAGGAACGGTCGATGTTCAAGGAGTTCAAGGAGTTCGCGTTCAAGGGCAACCTGATCGAGATCGCGGTGGGCTTGGTCCTCGCCCTGGCGTTCGTGGCGGTCGTCACCGCCCTCGTCGACGGCGTGATCATGCCGATCGTCGCCGCGATCTTCGGGAAGCCGAACTTCGACGACATCACGTTCACGATCGGCGACGGTGTGGTGCGCATCGGCACGTTCATCACCGCGCTCGTGAACTTCCTGATCATCGCCTGGGTGCTGTTCTTGATCGTCAAGGCCGCGAATCGGTTGATGCCGAAGAAGGAAGAGGAGACCGGTCCCACCGAGATCGAGCTGCTGACCGAGATCCGCGACAGCCTGCGGACCCGCAACGTCTGAAGGCTTGCGGCTACTCCGCGGGTGGTGCCGGCGGAGCCGGGGTGGGCGACGGCTCGCCGCGCCAGGCCTCGGCGAGCTTGCGGTGCATCTGGATGAGCCACCACGAGGCGCCCGCGAGCGCCAGGCCCGAGACGAGGTCGGCGATGCCCCGTTCCCGTTCGGCCGTCTCGCTGAGCGGCAGGAGCGCGCTGGTGCCGGGGGCGGCGATCCTGAAGATGCCGTAGCCGGCCTTCACCGCGCTCACCGCGAACAGCACGACGAAGAGCAGGGTCGCCGTGTAGGCGAACGCCTGCAGCACGCGAGCGGCCGCCGAGCCGCCGAAATCGGCGTCGCCGGTGAGCTCACCGCGCCACCCGTCATGCATCCGGTAGAGGGCGAACGCCACGACCGCAGTGATGCCCGATGTCACGAGGGTCCTGACCACCGCGTCGGTCGCGTCGAAGCCGAACTCACCCATGCCGCTCAACAGCCCGCCGAGGCCGCCCAGCCCCGAGGGATCTCCGTCACCGGCCAGTCCGCCGATCGCGTCGGCGAGGCCCCCGCCCGGCGACTCCGGCCCGAGGATCAGCTGCGCGAGCGCCTCGATGAAGGCCGCCGCCGCCAGCGCCCCGATCACGAGCACGGGCAGCATCGCGACCGAGATGTAGATCGCTCGCGGGCGTGTCGCTCGTTCGTCGGGAAGGTGTCGTCCGGCGATGACGGCCACGATGGCCATCAGCAGCCCGAGGGTCACGAACCCCGAGATCAGCGCTCCCCCGCCCCCGTCGAACACGGTGGCCTCAGGCCAGCTTCAACTTGACCGCGACGTCGACGGTCAGCGGCGTCGTGCCCGGCGACCCTTCGGCCGTCAGCCTGACCACCCCGCCGACCTGCCCGTTCGCCTTGGCGAGGAGCTTGTTCCACGCCGCGTCGTTCAGGGTCACGACGTAGTTCGCCTGCCCGGTGGGGTCGAGCGAGATCGGGTTCGGTCCGGGCTGCTGGCTGCCGGCGGCGATCAGCCTCACGGTGCCGTTGCACGGGTCGCTGCCTGCCGGGCATCGCAGCGTGAACGAGACCTGGCGGTTGGGCTGCACGGCCAGCGGCGAGGCGGTGACGAGCTCGGTGAGCACCGGCGGCGTCTGGGCCGGTGGGGGGGTCGGATCGCCCGTCAATGCGAAGCGGGCGATCCCGCGCCGGAGCTGCGCGTTGACGTAGCGGAACTCGCCCAGCCCCCACAGGTGCTCACCG
>Ga0210143_1000192_pt1 | contig 13224 bp, 14 predicted proteins | sample MayberryNW_TuleC_2_FD_185527 | JGI IMG/M metagenome (GOLD analysis project Ga0210143, IMG submission 185527) | Wetland microbial communities from San Francisco Bay, California, USA, that impact long-term carbon sequestration - MayberryNW_TuleC_D2... | ecosystem: Environmental > Aquatic > Marine... | reverse complement strand
CCGAGAAGCTCGCCGTCCTTCGGCCGGGCAGCGTGCTCGTCACCGGCGAGGCGGAGTGGGAGCCGGCCGCCCGCGAGCGTGGTGCCGCCAGCGTGCTGGTCGCCGAAGGCCACGACGAACTCGCGCGCGAGGCGGTCGAGGCGCTGCTCCTCCGTGCGGTCGCCGCCCCGCCCACCGTCGCGGTGCCTGGGCGACTCGAACACGTCGCCGATAGGCCGCTCGAGATCTGGGACGGCGCCCACAACCCGCCAGGGGTCGACTACCTCGTGGAGCACCTCCCCCCGCGGGACGGCTGGACGCTCGTCCTCTCGATCCTCGCCGACAAGGACGTGGAGGCGATGCTCGCCCGTCTCGCAGAGCTCGGGCCGCGCCTCGTCGCAACGTCGTCCGGAGCCGCCCGCGCCCTCTCAGCGGGAGAGCTTGCCGCGCGCGCCCGTCCGTTCTTCGCCGAGGTCGAGGCGTTTGACGAGCCGAAGGAGGCGCGGGCCAGGGCACGCTCGCTCGCCGGCCCGGGAGGGGCCGTGCTCGTGTCGGGCTCGCTCACGCTGATCGCCGCCCTTGCCGACATCCGATCCGCATCCGTACGATGACTCGCGTCGGAGAACGCCTCAGCGTCTTCGCGCTCGCCGCCTTCGTGCTCGCCGCGATCGTGGCCCTCGCGTTTGGCGCCGGCTGGCTCGTCGGAAAGATGCTTCTGTGATTCCGCTCACCATCCTGATCGCGCAGGCCGAGGAGGACAGCGACGCCTTCGGCGGCGTCAAGGACTTCTTCGACTCCGAGATCTGGCTGCTGATCCGGAACATCACGCTCTTCTTCGTCGTCGTCTTCTGGCTCGCGTCCGCGTACTGGGTCTACAAGGATGCGAAGCGGCGGATCGAAGACCCCTGGCTGCTCGCGATGGCCGTCGCGCTCGGTCTCTTTCCCCCGTTCGTCGGACCGCTCATCTACATGCTGTTCCGGCCGCCGGAGTACCTGGAGGACGTGCGCGAGCGCGAGCTCGAGATCAAGGCGATGGAGGACAACCTCGTCGCCGACCGGTGCCCCGTCTGCCGGGCGGACGTCGAGCCGAGCTTCCTCGCGTGCCCGGTCTGCACGACGAAGCTCAAGCAGGCGTGCCGGCGATGCAACCAGCCGCTCGAGCCCCTCTGGCAGATCTGCCCGTACTGCGAGACGCCGGTCGACGCGACCCCTCGCGCGGTCGAGAACTTCTAGTCGCCGCGGCACCGCGCCTCCGTCGTGTACCGCTCGGCGGGGCCGCACAGCCCGACCGCCTGGTCGAACATCGCCACGTAGCGGTCGAGGGCATCGTGGTACCGCACGCGGACGCCGCGGATCCGGTAGCTACCCGGCTCGTCGATGCGAAGCCCGACCACGAGCTCCCGGTCGTGGTCTCGGCCGGGGGCGATCACGAGCCCTTCGGGACGCGGACCCTCGGGCTGCCAACCGGGGAGAAACCCGATCAACCCGCCTTCCGGCCTCACCGCCCGGACGCCGAGGATCACGAGCCCCGGCGAGGGGCCGATCAGCTCGAGCTCGTCGATCGTGACGGCGAGGTGGCCTTCGTTCCTCAGGAGCACCTCGCCCCAGCTGTACGGCCGCCCCAGGTCGACCGGGAAGAACCCCCTGGTCCTGGTCTCGAGCGGGTAGGCGAGCGGCCCGCCCTGCACGGGCGCGGCCGCCGCCTCGCGCCTGCCGCCGCCTTCATTCCGGTCGCGGCCGGCGAGGACGACGCCGAGCGCCACGACCCCGGCCGCCAGGAGGGCCGACCCGATGAGGAGCGCGCGCCTCACAGCCCCGCGTACACCGTCTTCGCCTTGATCGGGTAGTCCGTGTCGCCGCAGAGCCAGTGCTTCTCGTACCTGGTCCCGAAGTTGTACTTCCAGGCGACCCAACGCGCGCCGTACGACTGGGCGCCGACGCCCACGCCGAAGGCCGATGCTCCGAGGCCGTACTTCTTGAGCCTCGTGCCCTGGTGTGCGAGCCATCCCTTGCCGTAGCCCTGCCTGTAGCGCTTGAAGTCGTTGCCGCAGCGCCCGTTCAGGTGGGTGAGGTCGCCGATCAGGTCGAATCCGCCGATCCAGCGCTTCGCGCTGATCGAGTCCTCGACCCAGTGGGTGTTCTGGCAGTCGAACCGAGTGCGGATCTTCCGGTATTCGAAGTTCGTCCGGAACCACTTGCCGAAGGTCGCATTCTGTCCTCGGAAGTCGCGCGACGTGCCGACGCTGCTGCTCTCGCCGGTGCCTCGGTGGACGAGCCCGTAGACGGCGAAGGCGCCCCCGTTCCGCGACACCATCACCTCGATCGAGGAATGCGCGCGCTCGCCGTACGCGAACGACATGTACGCGTCGTTGTAGATCTGCATCTGCCCGACCTTCGTCGGCTGCACCTGGGTGCCGAGGAGCGTCACCTGGTACCCGGGGCACCCGGACGCGAGGGTCGCAGCCGAGGTCTGGAACGTCCGGACGCCCGGCGATCCCGCCGCGATCGCCGTGAGCGAGTCGAGCTGGATGCGAAGCGGATCCTCGCCCGCGGTGCGATCCTCCTCGTCGGCGAGCCACTCGACGGAGCCGATTCCCCGGCTGAAGACCCGCGGGTAGGAGCGAACGCCGGCTCCGACCAGGAGCTCGAAGTCCGCCCAATCGCCGTTCGGTCGCGCGGCGTCCGCGACCCCCGGATCCGACAGCGGCAGGCGGACGGCGAACGCTCCCTCCGCGTCCGTCACGGCATGCGCGAGCCGCGGGACCGACGTCGAGCTCGGCTCGCCGAAGAGGAAGACGTCGACCGAGGCGCCCGCCACGGGCGCACCGCCCGCCTCCACCACGACACCGCGGACGAGGATCGGCGGGGCGCCCGCGACGGCGGGCGGGGGCGGCGGCGGACTGCCGGCGCCGGGGAAGAGTGGCGACCCGTTCACGACGACGTACGGCCCGTCCGGGTCGGCGCCCGACGCGAATCGTCGCTCGGTACCGGCCCGCGACTCGTCGCCCACGAGCGCGATCCCGAAGGGTGCCCAGGCGCCCGTCGACCAGCGGCGCACGACCTCGGTCACGTCGAGGGTCATCCACCCGTCGCAGCCGCCCGCAGGAAGCGTTCCGATCGAGGAGCCGAGCGTCGGCTGCGCCGTCCACCCGACCGCGTCGGCCGACCAGACGCTCGTCACCTGGTAGGCGACCACCGGCGCCGCGGCCGGGTCGCAGCCCGTCTCACGCAGCACGAGGGTCGCGTTCCAGAGCTCGTCCACGTCGATCGCGGGCAGGCCGAAGTCGAGCAGGACCCGCTCACGCTCGCCCCCGCCTGACCGCCCGACGCGCAGCGACCCGTCTCCGTCCGTGGTGGCGGGCGCGTCGGAGAGCTGTGCCGAGACGACTGCGGGGTAGAGATCGCCTGTACCGTCGGAGCCGGGGCCGGGATCCGGGTCGGGGGGCGGCGGCGTCTCGTCGGCGAAGGCGAGCACGAGGTACGGCGGCGTCCCGCCCTCCCCGTCGAAGAGTCGCACGACGTCGGCCCCCTCGTCCCCGCGGATCTCCAGGCCGAGAGCCTCCGGGGGGCCCTCGAGCCATGCGCGCACCTCGTCGGTGACATCGAAGGTGAGGGAAGGGCCGAGGCAGGAGCTCTCGCGGCGGCCCGGCACCGGATGCTCGCGATCGACGTCCGGCTGCGACGACCAGGCGACGAGCCCGTCCCAGGACGAGGTGGTACGAAAGGCAGCCACGTCGCCCTCGACGCACTCGGCCTCCGTTAGGACGAGCGTGGCGTCCGTGATGTCCGCCGGGTCGAGCGCAGGCGCGTCGAAACCGATCAGCGTCCGGAACACGTCGCCGTCCGGACTCCGGCCGACGGAGAGGCGTCCCGCGGCCGGAAACGCGCCCGAGGAGATCGTTACGGCCGTCGCTGGCGTGAAGATCTCGGAGGAGGTCGCGGCGGGCGACTGACCGGCGACGGCCAGCGCCACGACAGCCGCCAGGGGAAGCATCGTGGCTCGCACGCTCGAACAGCCGGACCGGAAACTCAGCATCGCAATCACCTCCGTGGTTTCCTCCAAACGAACCACGGTCGTTATCGCCCCCACGGCTGCCCCGGTCAATTGTCCTTTTTTGCCTTGGCGCAATTTCGCGCGCATTTCGTCACACATTTGTGCAGCTCGGATCTTCGCGGGAAGAGCCGCGACGACCCGCTAGCCTGCGCTCGATGGCAGCCACGGCTACCTCGCTCGCACTCGTCCTCGCCCAGCACGCAGGGCACGGCGGCACCGGGATCGGTCGGACGGTCATGACGATCTTCCTCGTCGGCGTCCTCGTGCTCATCTGGACGCTGCTCGGCGTCGTCTGCTGGATCTTCTGGCGGGCGAAGAAGCGCGACGACGCGGCCCAGGCGGAACAGCATGCGAACTCGGAGGCCCCATGGCGGAACGCACACTCGTCCTGATCAAGCCCGACGCGGTCGAACGCCTGCTCGCCGGGGAGATCCTCGGCCGGCTCGAGCGCCGGGGGCTCAGCCTGCGGGGCGCCAAGCTCCTCACCGTGGACCGGGCACTCGCGGAGGAGCACTACGCCGAGCACCGCGAGAAGCCGTTCTTCGCCGAGCTCGTCGAGTTCATCACGTCGGCGCCCACGCTCGCGCTCGTCGTCGAGGGCGAGTCGGCGGTCGGCGTGGTCAGGACGACAATGGGCGGCACGAACCCGGCCGAGGCAGCCCCGGGCACGATCCGCGGCGACCTGGCGCTCGCGATGCCGAACAACCTCGTCCACGGCTCGGATTCCCCGGAGTCGGCCGAGCGCGAGATCGCGCTCTGGTTCAGCGCCGATGAGCTCGTCTGACTCCGTCCAGGCGAACGTCGAGCACTGGACGGCGTGGGCGGCCGAGTACGTCGACCCCGGCCGACGAAACTGGGAGTCGAACGAGCCGGACTGGGGCATCTGGAACATCCCCGAGTCCGAGGTGGGGTTCCTGCCGGACGTGGACGGAAAGGACGTCGTCGAGCTCGGCTGCGGAACGGCGTACGTGTCGTCCTGGGTCGCGAGGCGAGGCGGGCGGCCCGTCGGCGTCGACCCGACCCCGGCCCAGCTCGGAACGGCCCGCCGGCTCCAGCAGGAGTTCGGGCTCGAGTTCCCGCTGATCGAGGCGCCCGGCGAGAACGTCCCCCTGCCCGACGCGAGCTTCGACGTCGCGCTCTCGGAGTACGGCGCGAGCCTCTGGGCCGACCCGCAGAAGTGGTTGCCCGAGGCGGCGCGGCTCCTGCGCCCGGGCGGGCTGCTCGTCTTCCTGCGCCCGAGCCCGCTGCAGATGCTCTGCATGCCGCTCGACTCCGTACCGGCCCGCGACCAGCTCCTCAACCCGCACTTCGGCTTCCTCGGGCGGATCGAGTGGGAGGACGAGGAGGGGGTCGAGTACGTCCACTCGCACGGCGACCTGATCCGGTTCCTCGCGGAGGCGGGGTTCGTCGTCGACGAGCTCGTCGAGCTGCGCGCGCCGGAAGGAGCCACCTCGCGCTACGACCACGTGACGCCCGAGTGGGCGCGGCGGTGGCCGTCCGAGGAGGTCTGGAAGGCGCACAAGGCGGCGTGAGCGCGCCGCCCGCCCCGCCGATCCTGCTCGCGTCGACCTCGCCGCAGCGCCGGGCGATCCTCGAGCAGCTCGGGACCCCGTTCGAGGTCGCCGCGCCGCGCTACGAGGAGCACGACCGACCCGGGACGCCGCCCCTCGAGCTCGTCCGCGAGCACGCGCGCGGCAAGGCCCGCTCGGTGGCCGAGGAGGCCGGCGAACGGCCCGTGCTCGGCGTGGACACCGACGTAGTCCTCGAGGGCCGCGTGTACGGAAAGCCCGAGACTGCGGCGGACGCGGAACGGATGCTCGAGGACCTCGGCGGGAGGACGCACGAGGTGATCTCGGGCCTCTGCCTCGTGACGCCCGGCTGGGAGGTCCTCCTGGACGAGACGACGCGCGTGACCTTCCGGCCGCTCACCCCACGCGACCTGGGCCGCTACGTCGCGAGCGGCGAGTGGGAAGGGCGGGCCGGCGGCTACGCCGTGCAAGGGCTCGGCGCAAGCCTCGTCGAGCGGATCGACGGCGACTACCTGAACGTGGTCGGGCTCCCGGCCGCCGCGCTCGTGAAGCTCCTGGCCGAGCGCTTCGCCGGCACCTACGGGTTCGGCTGAGCTCCCTCCATGATCGCGAGCAGGTAGCCGTCGGGATCCTTGAACCAGGCGGCGCGGACGCCGCCGACCGTCGCGATCCCGTCGACGGTCTTCAGGAACGGAAGGTCGTACTCCTCGAGGGCGACACCCTTGCCGCGCAGCGCCGACGCGGTCGCCTCGACGTCCTCGACCTCGAAGGAGAAGGGCGGGTTGGCCGGCGGCGAGGGGGCTCCGCCGCCCTCGACGCAGATGAGCGCGCCGCCCGCCCGGAACACGACCTCGGGATGGCCCTCGAGCAGCTCGCGGCGCGTGACGACGGGCAGCCCGAGCGCGCCTTCGTAGAATGCAACCGTCCGCTCCAGATCGGCGGACCCGAGGTTGACGACGACCCCGGCCTCGCCGAGCGTCACGCGATCTCCTCGAGACCGACGAGCGCTTCGGGGGCGTCGGCCGCGACCACCGCCGCCAGCCGGTCATAGTCCTCTTCAAGGCGCCGGACGAACCGCCGGGCGCCGCGCAGCCGCCCGATCCGGCCGCCGTCCCACCGGCCGCGCGCGACGACCCGGGTGCCGCCGGGAACCCCCTCGAGCGTCGTCGTCAGGACGACGGAGGCGGCTCCGCCGGGCGAGCGGCGCTCCGAGAAGTAGTCGAACGGACGCCAGTCGAGGATCTCCTCGTACACCGAGTGGCGCCCGTCGACGCACAGGGTCGTCGTCCCCTCGCCGCGGCGTCCGCCCGAGGTCGTCTCAGTGACGCGGAGCCCGCTCCAGCGCGTCCGCTTCGCCGGCGCGGTGAGGTACTCCCAGGCGGCCGGCGGTTCCAGGGCGACGAGCGTCTCGAGCTCGAAGGCGGCCTCGGCGGCGGAGACCAACACCCGCCGCCGTTCGAGGGCCTCCCGCCGCCGCGCCTCGAGGTCGAGCACGAACCCCGGCACCGTGCCGACGTGCTCGTAGTCCTCCCGGTGCTCGCGGAGGCCGAGCGCGACCGGGTCGAGTTCGAGCGCCTCGACGCAGGCGGCTGTGAGGAGCGCGTAGCCCGTCGTCCGGTGCGCCTGCGAGACGTCGTTCTTGAGCAGCCGGTGGACGAGGATCACGTCCGAGCCGGTGAGCTCCTCCCCGGTCTGGCCGTGCCGTCGGATGAAGTCGCCGCTATGGACGACGAACTTCAGGTCGAGGGCCGGAAGGCTCGTGCACGCCTTGCAGTCGCAGCTCGTCGCGTGCCCGATGCCGTCGACCCGCGAGCGGAACGAGAAGTACGTGTCGTCGACGGCGTCGAGGAGCATGGTCGCGTCGACCTCTCCCGCGAGGGCGTAGCCGAAGATCGCGTCACCCTCTCGCTTGTTCAGCCGGAAGACCGGCGCCAGGTGGCGTGCGACCGTGTCCGTCAGGTCGGCGAGCACGTCCTCCGCGTAGGCGAGCGGGCTGTCGACCACGTAGCCCGTGTAGCCGCCGATGTCGGCGATCAGGAGGCATCCGGACTCGGCCTCGAGCGGCCCGGCGCCCCCCGAGCGCGCACGCACGGTCGCCATGGCTCGGGAGTCTAGTCGGGCCGGAGGTCTGCGGACAGGCCGGCTAGCCGGCCTCTTCGGCCAGCTCTTCGACCTCCCCGCCGCCACCCGAGGTGACGAGCGTCGGCCGGAGATTGCGCTCGATCGTCTCCTTCGTGATCACGCACTTGTTCACGTCCTTGCGGGACGGGAGCTCGAACATGACGTCGAGGAGCGCGTGCTCGATGATCGAGCGCAGGCCGCGCGCGCCGGTCTCGCGCCGGAGGGCCTTCTCGCTGATCTCCCAGAGGGCGTCCTCGGTGAAGATCAGCTCGATGTCGTCGTAGTTGAAGAAGCGCTGGTACTGCTTGACGAGCGCGTTCTTCGGCTCGAGGAGGATCTGGACGAGGTCCTCCTTCGTCAGCTGGTGCACCGCCGACACGACCGGCAGGCGGCCGATGAACTCCGGGATGAGGCCGTACGAGAGGAGATCCTCCGGCATGACGTCGGAGAGGAGCTCCGTCGCCTCGACCGACCGGCGCGACTTGATGTCGGCGCCGAAGCCGACCGCGTTCTTGCCGATCCGCTTGCCGATGATCTTCTCCAGGCCGGCGAAGGCGCCGCCGCAGATGAAGAGGATGTTCGTCGTGTCGATCGAGAGGAACTCCTGATGCGGATGCTTCCGGCCGCCCTGCGGCGGCACCGAAGCGACCGTCCCCTCGAGGATCTTGAGGAGCGCCTGCTGCACGCCCTCGCCGGACACGTCGCGCGTGATCGACGGGTTGTCGGCCTTGCGCGCGATCTTGTCGACCTCGTCGATGTAGATGATCCCCGTCTCCGCCTTCTTCACGTCGAAGTCGGCGGCCTGGATCAGCTTCAGGAGGATGTTCTCGACGTCCTCGCCGACGTAGCCGGCCTCGGTGAGCGCCGTCGCGTCGGCGATCGCAAACGGGACGTTCAGGATCCGGGCGAGCGTCTGGGCGAGCAGCGTCTTGCCGCAGCCCGTCGGGCCGAGGAGGAGGATGTTCGACTTCTGGAGCTCGACCTCCCCGTCCTGCGTCGCCATCTGGACGCGCTTGTAGTGGTTGTAGACGGCGACCGAGAGCGTCCGCTTCGCCTCCTCCTGGCCGACGACGTAGTCGTTCAGGACGTCGTAGATCTCCTTCGGCCGCGGCAGGTTGTCGAGATCGAGCTGCGCGGGAGCGGTCAGCTCCTCGTCGATGATCTCGTTGCAGAGGTCGATGCACTCGTCGCAGATGTAGACGCCGGGCCCCGCGATGAGCTTCTTGACCTGCCGCTGGCTCTTGCCGCAGAAGCTGCAGAGGAGCTGCTCGTTGCCGTCGGTCGCGCGAGCCATTGTCTACTTGTAGCGCCTTTTCGGCCGGCTGCCTAGGACCTAGGCGGCCGCGGCGACCCCGGCGCCGCGCTGAAGCTGGACGACGTCGATGATGCCGTACTCCTTCGCCTCCTCGGCCGTCATGAAGTAGTCGCGCTCCATATCGTGCGAGACCTTCTCCTGCTCCTGGCCGGTGTGCTCGGCCAGGATCTCCTCCAGCCGGCGCTTGATGTTGATCACCTCGCGCGCCTGGATCTCGATGTCCGTCGCCTGGCCCTGGAAGCCGCTCGAGACCTGGTGGATCAGGATCTTCGAGTTCGGCAGCGCCATCCGCTTGCCGGGCGTTCCGCCGGCCAGGAGGACGGCGCCCATCGACATGGCCATCCCGACGCAGACCGTCTGGATGTCGGGCTTCACGTACTGCATGGTGTCGTACACCGCGAGGCCGGCGTAGACCGAGCCGCCCGGCGAGTTGATGTAGATGGAGATGTCCTTGTCGGGATCCTCCGACTCGAGGTGGATCAGCTGCGCGATCAGGAGATTCGCGATCTGATCGTCGATCGGGGTTCCCAGGAAGATGATGCGCTCGTTCAGCAGGCGCGAGTAGATGTCGAACGCGCGCTCTCCGCGCGACGTCTGCTCTACCACCATGGGGACCAATGGACTCATCGTGTGGGTGCCTCCTCGCTACCTGGGGTCCAGATGTTCACGTTCGACGGTTGGTTTTCCTTCTCCGGCGTCCAGAGCTTGTCGCGCGCGGCCGCGAGCTCGACCGGGATCGGCTTGACCCCGCCGGCCACCTCGTCGAGCGCCTTGCGCAGCCGCAGGTCGGCGCGGAGCGACTCGTACGTGCCGTGTTCCTTGAGCGCCTGGAGCGTCTCGTCGGGGTCGTCCCCGCCGAGTGCCGCCTGCTCGCGCACGAAGGTCTCGAGCTCCTCCTCGCCCACCTCGATCCCGAGCTTCGCGGCGACGCCCTCGAGGACGAGCTCGCGCTTCACCGCGCGCCGCGCCTCGTCGCGGAGCCGCTCGACGACCTGCTCCTGGGACTGGCCCGTCATCGTGAGGTACACATCCGGCGAGATCCCGCGGCGCGCGAGCGAGCGGGTCATCCCCTGCCAGAGCTCCGCCGCGCGGCGGTCGACGAGCTCGTCCGGCACCTCGAAGCCCGTCGCCTCGACGAGCGCGTCCACGGCCGCCTCGCGGAACGTCGCGTCGGCCTCGGCCTCGAGCTGCTCGCCCAGGCGTCCCTCGATGTCGCGCCGCAGCTCGTCGAGCGTGTCGAACTCGCTCGCGGCGCGCGCCAGGTCGTCGTCGAGGTCGGGCAGGACGCGCTCCTTGACGTCGCGGAGCGTCAGCGCGACCTCGGTGGTCGCCCCCTCCTCGGCCGGGAGGGTGACGGTCTTGCTCTCGCCTGCGCGCATGCCCACGAGCGCCTCGTCCAGCTCGTCGACGAGCCGGCCGGAGCCGACCTCGGTCACGTAGTCGCGCTGTTCGCCCGTCCGCTCGCCGACCAGGTCGACGACGACGGTGTCGGACTCGGCGGCCGGCCGCTCGCCCGCGGGCACGAGCTCGGCGACCGTCTCGCGCAGCGCGTCCAGCTCCCGGTCGACGAGCTCCGCGGGAACGTCGACCTCCGCGCGGGGGACCTCGAGCTCCGACCAGTCGCCCACCTCGGGCGGCGAGACGACGGCGAAGGTCGCGCTGAAGCTGTAGGCGCCGCCGTCGGGCGGCGCCTCGCCGAGGTCGAGCTCGGGCGAGCCGACCGGCTGCATGCCGGAGGTCGCGGCCGCGGCCCAGAACCAGCCCTCGAGGTGGCCGCGGAGGGCCTCCTCCCAGATCGCGTCCTTGCCCACGCGCGCGACGATCACGGGCAGGGGAACCTTGCCCTTCCGGAAGCCGGGGATCTTCGCGCTCTGGGCGAGGTCCGACGCCGCGTGCTCGATCGCGTGGCTGACGTCCCCCTCCGGGACCTCGACGGTCAGGCGGACGCGATTCTCGGCGAGCTCTTCGACGTTCGTCTTCACGGGCCCGGCCATTGTGCCAGCGCATCCCCGGCCCGCGGGCCGAAGGGCGGCATCCGGCAGATCGCCGAATCTCGCAATACAGTGCTGCGCGAGACACATGAGCTCGCTCGCAGACGCGCTCGACATCGTCAATCTCGTCCTGTTCTCCGCGGTCGCGGTGGTCGCGCTGCTGCAGTGGCGCGCCGGCCGCGGACGCGCCGCCCTCTGGGCCGCGCTCACGTTCATCGACCTCGCGGTCATCGTCGACGTTGCGAACGCCCTCCCGGAGGACCCGACCTCGACGCTCGACCTCGTGCTCCAGCGGGGCGTGCTCCTCGGGCTCGTCCTCTTCCCCTACCTGCTCTACCGGTTCACGACCTCCTTCCAGCCGCCCTCGCGCCGGATCGAGGTCGTCGTCCTGTGCGTGACGCTGGCGGTCGTCACGTGGACGATTCTGCTCCCCGAGATTCCGGCCGCCGGCGAGCCGCGTCCCGGCTGGTTCACCGCCTACGTGATCGCGTTCGTCGTCCACTGGACGCTGCTCGCGACCGTCGTCGCGACACGCTTCTGGCTGGCCCGGCGCGGACAGCCGACCGTCGCGCGCCGGCGCATGCAGCTCCTGAGCATCGGCGCCACCGCGGTCACCCTGGCGCTGATCGTCGCGGCGGCCGGCCCGGACGAGGACACGTGGGGCAACATCGCCTCGGCCGCCCTCGCGACGCTCAGCGCGATCGCCTTCCTCCTCGGGCTGGCGCCGCCCGCCTCGCTGCGGCTCCTCTGGCGCCGCGCCGAGACGGAACGGATCCAGGGGGCGATCATGCGGCTGATGGGCGCGACGACCGAGGAGGAGGTCGCGGAGGAGGTCCTCGAGCCGATGGCCCGCATGGTCGGCGCCCACGGCGTCGCGCTCCGGGACGCCGACGGCCGCCTGATCGGCGCGTACGGCGCGTCGCCGGAGCTCCTGGCCGAGCCCTCCGAGCAGGCGGACTCCGGACACGGGGACATCGTCCGCCTCGAGGTTCCCTACGGCTCGCTCGCGCTGCGCACGAGTCCCTACGCGCCGTACTTCGGTCGCGAGGAGCTCGCGCTCATCCGCACGCTCGGCGCCCTGACCGGCCTGGCGCTCGACCGCACGCGGCTCTTCGCGGAGGAGCGCGCGTCCCGCGCCGCCCTCGAGCGGGCCAACGACGTGATGGCGAACTTCGTCGCGCTCGCGTCGCACGAGCTGCGCACGCCGGTGGCGGCGATCTCGGGGATCGCCGAGACGCTGGCCCGCCGCGCCGACGACCTCGACGAGGAGCGCAAGGCGGCGCTCGAGCAGACGCTCTTCGCCCAGAGCGCCCACATGCGGGGGCTCGTCGACCAGCTGCTCGACCTCTCCCGGCTCGATGCGGACGCCGTCCACCTCCAGCCGGTTCCGGTGAAGCTTCGGCCGCGGCTCGAGCAGGTGGTCGAGGCGGCCGCTGGGGAGCGCTTCGCCGAGGTCGACCTAGACGCGCCCGACGGCGTCGAGGTGACGATCGACCCGACCGCGCTCGACCGGATCGTCTCCAACCTCGTCACGAACGCGCTCCGCTACGGGCAGGCGCCGATCGTCGTCCGGGCCGAGCAGCTCGACCGGCACTTCCGGCTGTCCGTGGAGGACCGTGGCTCCGGCGTGCCGACGGAGTTCGTGCCCGACCTCTTCGAGCGGTTCACACGGAGCGACCCGAGCCGCGACCGCACGGGCGGCACCGGGCTCGGGCTGGCGATCGCGCGCTCGTACGCCCAGGCGCACGGCGGCGACCTGCTCTACGAGCCGGTGGAGCCGAGCGGCGCCCGCTTCCGCCTCGTGATCCCGCTCGAAACGAAGCCGTCCGCCAAGAGCGCCTGAACCGGGCGGGTCGATCCGACCCGCGCGACCGCCGGTGCACGACCGCAGGGACTCCGTGCTAATCGACACTGCCCGCCACTGGCCGTCACCGCCGCACGGCTCCTTGCGCCGGTTCAGGGCCGTTTGGGCACGGAGTGGGCACGCTCGAGCGGGCCGCTAGGTGGAGTTCCTAGGACGTGACCTTGAAGTAGCGCCATGGCGACACGCTGCCCAGGTGGTCTATATCGCCGGCGAACTCGTTGCGCACGCGATACGAGGCTTTCAGGCGCGGGGCGAAGTACGCGGAGACCGCGCCGTTGGCACGCATCCGGAAGCTGGCGACCGCCAGCGTCCGCCAGGCTCCGTTTCGCCGCCGCTGGGCGATGAACTTGAGCTTTTTGCGCGCATGGTTC
>Ga0210143_1000191_pt1 | contig 13319 bp, 16 predicted proteins | sample MayberryNW_TuleC_2_FD_185527 | JGI IMG/M metagenome (GOLD analysis project Ga0210143, IMG submission 185527) | Wetland microbial communities from San Francisco Bay, California, USA, that impact long-term carbon sequestration - MayberryNW_TuleC_D2... | ecosystem: Environmental > Aquatic > Marine... | reverse complement strand
ACAATACCAAAGATTATTTTCTTTTTCTTGTCTTACCCATAACCATACTAAATAGCCTCCACCAATTTCAGCTAGTGCTGCTAAGAGAAACAGTCCTACTGAAGTAACAGAAGTGGTAATTTCATTCATTTACGTTCACTTGATATCAACTCATTTTTTCTGGACATATAGAAAATAATTACAACTCCGATAAGCGATATAGTAGCCCCAATGATATCGAATATATCGGGTCTCATCCCTTGAAGAACCCAACCCCATAACAAAGCCATTACAATGAAGATGCCACCATAAGCCGAGTATATCCTATGAAAATGATGCGGTTGGAATGTTGGAACTATGCCATAGACGAAAACAACAAAACCCCCCCAGGACACCAAGTATCCAACTCATGTCTTCTCTAAGCCAAAGCCAAACTAGGTAACCGCCACCAATCTCACATAATCCCGCTAAAAGAAAGAAGAATACGGAGATTAGTATTTTGTTCCAGCTAATTCTATCTCTATTTACCAACAGTCATTCCTTTGATGTATATTTTGCCAAATAGAATATACAATGAAATAGCAATTATTGCAACTAAAAAGTATAGAGAGGATGTTGAGAACATCAAGAATGTTATAATGTAGACTAAAAATGATTTCAACTAACGTGAATTATTGGGCTCTGTTCATAAACATTCCGAGAACAAAAAGCTGCTGAGAAGTGCGTTGGCGTTAGCTGTCAAGGCTTTGCTATTTGCACTTGGTCTTTTGTCATATAATACGATACAAGTATAACGAATAATAATTGTATTTATTGTACATTAATTTGTATTGCATGTCCTATTTGTTATTAGTATGGTATCACTTCTAGTATTTGTCTATGTGATGTATATTAGCTACTATTACATTGACACGCATGGTCAAAAGCCAAATGAGCAAACTAAAACTCTGCCTTTACATGACCTCATAAAAAATGGTTCTCCATTTTTGGGAAATGTGTCTGCTCCTATCACTATAATTGATTTTAGTGATTTCCAATGCTATTTGTGCAATAGATTTGTAAAAAATGCTGAGCCGTTAATAAATCAGACATATATTCAAACAGGAAAGGTAGCTTTAGTTTTTGGTCATCTTCCCAACAGAGGACTTGACTCCATGGATGCAGCTCTTGCAGCTCAATGTACTAATGACCAAGGAAAATTTTGGCAGTTTCACAACCTGCTTTATAGTAACCAAAAACTGATTGATTCAGGGTGGGTAAGCAAAGAGAATCTGAAGAATTTTGCTTCGCAGATTTCAGGACTTGATATGAAACAATTTAACACCTGCTTTGATATAGAAAAGTACAAAAGTTTTGTTCAAAAAGACATAGACTTAGCTTTATCCTTTGGATTTAGGGAGACACCTTCATTCATAGTTGAAAATAGCAATGGTTCAAATCCAGAAATGTTGTCAGGAGCCCTTCCATTTGATTCATTTAAAGCAGTAATTGAGAAAAAAATCTCTGCAGGTTAATGCCATCAATGACCGAAAAGAAAGAATCATCCATCCCTTCGTCATCGTCATCTAACGGTCAAAGCCCACTCATTCTATCCTTCAAAATTGTTTTTTCAAAATTGGTCTATATCATGTTTGCAGCCTTAACTGCTGTAGCATTTTCCATAATTTTTAGTATTTTTGACCAGTTGCTTTTCTTTTACCCAATAATAATTTTTTATCTTCCTGATGATGCGGTACTCGGTTTTATTCTTGCAAACATTATCGCTATACTATTAGGTATCGTTGTAAGTATGAACATATATGTATTGAGACATTCAAAAATAAAGATATGGAGCACTTCGTTACTCTCTGGGTCGTCACTAAGCGTACTTTCAAGTATATGCGTCAGTTGCTCTTCTTTAGGATTTTTCCTTGCTTCTACACTGGGAATAGTAGGAGTAACTGCTTCTGTTTTTGTATCTAATTACCAGACTCCGTTAAGATTATTGTCAATAGCTCTTCTGATGTGGGCGTACTATTCGATAAGCAACAAATTAACAAAGAGTTGCATGAAAACCTATCCGAACAGCTCTAAATAGTCGCTAAGCCCATCTAGTTTGCTTCAAAAATTAATTCTGCTAAAAATGAATCGAATCAACAATGAATCTAAAAATTATATCAAATTTCATTCACAAACGACCAACTCCAACAACATGAGCTTTTCAGTCACCGTTTTTTATTACCATGAATTTATACATTAAGATTCTTATCGGATGTTGCTAAAATAAAAAATCAATATTCTTGCTCTAGTTGTAATAACATTGGAGTTTCATCAATTGCAAATTTATTATTGTAACAATTTCCAAGTTAACTTTTGATTGATATTTTTTTCCTTACCATCAAAGCAACTAGTGAAGTTCCTACAAAAGTAGCTGTCAAATAAAGCCACAAATCTCCCAAATAACCTGATAACAATGCTGGAGCTAAAGAACGAGCAGGATTCATGGATGCACCAGAGATAAATGCAAAAAAGAGAATATCTAATCCTACTATTCCACCTATTGCAATGCCACTGAAGCCTTTTAGTCCTTTTGTAAGAACAACTGCATATATGACCGCCATTAAAAGTCCAGATGCCAGAACTTCTATCCCAAATATTACAGGAAGTGGAAAGTTATAGTTTGGAGCATTAGCCCCCAAATTGGCATCAGTTCCGATTACATACTTCACAAAAAAACTTGCAAGTAAAGCACCAATTATTTCAGCACCAAGGTAACATATAAGCAATTTTTTTCGTATATGTTTCGTAATTAAGTATCCAATTGTGACAGCTGGATTAAAATGAGCCATCGATATTTTACCAAAGAGATAAACACCTATTGCAACTCCCACAAAGGGAGCAAAAGCTATGAATGGAATTCCCAGTGTGTTACCAAGTTTTGCATCAAGTACAACAGAACCTGAAGCCAGGACTACTATTATGAAGGTGCCGATAACTTCAGCAAAAAATTTCTTTTGAGTACTTGTTAGTTTACTGGTTAGCCGTAAGACCTGCGACAAGCTCTTTTACTCTCTGGTCAATTTCGTCTCTTATCTCCCTTACTATTTCAATAGATTTACCTTTAGGGTCCTCCAATTTCCAATCTAAAACATTTGGTAAAAATAGTGTTGGACATGATTCTTTATCCATGCAACCCATATTCACAGTTTTGAAGGAGTTGCGCATCATATGCTCTGTAATTTCCTTAGATTTTTGATTACTAATGTCAATATCAACTTCCTTCATGACTTCAATTGCGACAGGATTAATTTGCGATATTGGCTTTGTTCCAGCACTAATAGCTCTGTATCCTTCTGGAGCACTTTTGTTAAAGAACCCTTCAGCCATCTGACTTCTACCAGCGTTTTCCACGCACACAAAAAGTATTATGTTTTCTGATTTGAGTTTAGACTTGCCAAATAATAATTTCATTTTGTTACCCCTTCAACAATTATACTCGTTATTTTCCTTCCATCAGTTTTATCTTCACCTAGATAGGTATGTTCATTCAAAACTTTCACATCTTGAAATCCCGCTTGCTTAATGCTGTTAATATAATTTTCTTTAGTCAATGCACCATCAATACAACTACACCAGTCGTCTGAGTTGATTGATTCTCCATGCACTTCTTTGCTTGTAACCAAGTCTGAAATAATCATTCTGCCTTGACCATGTTTCTTTAAGATTCTGTAAATTTCCTTGAATGTCTTTACCTTATCTGTGGTGAGGTTGATAACGCAGTTACTTATTACAGCATCCACTGAATTATTTTCAACAGGGATACTATCTTCAATATCTCCTTTTCTGAACTCCACGTTTGAAAAGCCATTTTTAATTGCTGCCTTTCTCGCTTTTTGTAACATATCGTCAGTAAAATCTATCCCAATGACCTTACCTTTACCTTTAACCTGCTTTGATGCTAAGAAAGCATCTATTCCTGCACCAGAACCTAAATCAAGAACATTTTCTCCTTCCTTCAAATTAGCAAAATTAAGCGGTGCACCACAACCAAGTCCAAGAATAGATGATTCTGGTATTGATTTTAAATTCTTGTCATCATAGCCAATAGCAAGTGATGACTGTATGGGATTGAAATCTGTCGTATTACAGCATTCCTGAGGCATGCAACAACAATCTGAATTACCGCTAATCGCAATGTTTCCATACCTCTCTTTGATTTTTGCCTTCAATTCATCTGTTTTCAATCAACATAGTTTACTTCAGAAACTATTTAAGTTGTCAAGGAGACATTAGTAAACTAGGTGACATATTGGAAACTAAAGGACACGAAGTAAAGCAGTTACCGATGTATAAAAATGAATGTAGTTTTGCAGGTTATAACACAGCAAATCTAATGAAAGAAACTGCCAAAATTAGGAAGTTAATCACCAAAAGAGGAACAATAGAGATGTTAATACCTCTTTGTTGCTCTACAGACCCAGTCAGATACAAAGAATTTAGATATCTACTAAAAGGCTTTTAGTAGTAAGACCCTAGCTCGCAGACTAAAAGAATTAGAAAAGGGAGGCATATTACAAAGGCAAGCATATAACGAGATACCTCCTCGAGTAGAATAAAGACTTACTTCAAAAGGGCAAGAATTAGTAGAATCAATAATTAACTTATTGCAATGGATGAGAAAGTGGTCAAAGTCATAAAGGGAAAAGGAATAATATTATAGGGTCTAAAAATCATGTCTTGAGTCAAGAATTGATAGAATTGATTCACATAATTTTTACAAGAGAATAGGATTTCAACAAATTGCCCTGACCTTTGAAAAGAGGGTGTTAAAGTAAAAAATAAAAATGATAACATTTGTTGACGGATTTACCCGAGTCCATTGATAGCATGAATATATTAGAGGCTCAATGTCGATGGCAGATAAATGGAAAACATATGCCCATTTTGTAACAAGAATGAAACAGAACTCTATCAACTTGACTTTGAGGGTTGTTTTGATTGTTGGATGGATAAAACAAATCCGAGTATTTCTGATTGACGTTACCTAATAGAAATCCAAAATATTTTTATCATGAGCAGAATCCAATGTAACAAAATTTAACTTCTGGTCAGTGGATTGTAGAATGGTTGAACGATGAACAAGACACAACCAGTTATCCCACCCCGTGCTGAGTTAGAAGGCATTAATTAATTCTCAATCGTGAATAAAACGATTTACTTAGACATACACATAGATACATATTGACTACGTACAAAATACTGAAAATCAATAAGAGCCTAATTTATGATATATTTATCGTTGGTAATACATACTAAATCTGTTGAATTGAAATTCGCCAATAATACTAGGTCTTGAGTGGACAATGAATATCGCATATATGGAATCATCGTCGCATATTGAAGCCAAAACTTGTGGATGTAGAGAAAAGTCTGTAAAGATAGCGTATTCATTCGTTGATACTTACCATAGTTTGTGTCTTGACAAGAAAGACATTATGTTAGGTCAGATACATGCTTGTGAGAGACTATTGAAGTATACTACTGATGAAGTGGACAAAAGTGCGTTAACAAAAGAAATAGCAGAACTAAAGATGACGCTGGATTTGCTACCATAAGATAGAGGGGAGTTAAGCTAAAGACATATTCATTTCTTCAAGGACTCTAACTGTGTTTTCTGCAATAAGGTTTCTTAAATTCTTCAGAATTGAATTTTCCTGTCGTTCCCAGAAGTACACATGAGAACCCTAATACATGCAAGGTTCAAATCACCTTGGGCGCACATTTTTCCTTCATTCTATCTGAACCCTAATACATGCAGGATTCGAATCCCACTCTCCCGCGCTTTGAATTTTATATGAATATCGCAAAAGCATAACCTCAATATCACTTAGTTTAGATTGAAAAGATAAAGCATAGACTCGATTATGATGGCTTATATGGAAATTAAGTCATTAAAAATAGAACCTCCACGCGATGTTCAATTCCTCTTAGCTCAAAGCCATTTCATAAAGACAGTTGAGGATGTTTCAGAGTGCTTAATTAACTGTGTTCCAGATATAAAGTTTGGATGTGGTTTCTGTGAAGCGAGTGGTCCTTGTCTGGTAAGGCATGCAGGCAATGATGGATTTTTGGAAAAGCTGGCAACTGAATATGCGTACAGTATCTCTGCAGGACATAGTTTAGTAATTTTGTTAAAGGATGCGTTTCCAATAAACATACTACCAAGGTTGAAAGAAGTTCCTGAAATAGTAAATGTTTATTGTGCAACCGCTAATCCTGTAGAAATAATATTTGTTGATACAGAACAAGGTAGGGCAATACTAGGTGTTTGTGACGGGTTTAAACCAAAGGGTATAGAAACAGATAATGACATAGATGAAAGAAAAAAATTTCTACGAAAGATTGGGTACAAGTTTTGAACTATTTTTTGCTTTGAATTATGATTCGCAAACCTCGGAGCTCAAAATCTGTGTCAATAACAATCCACACTCCCTTGGTCCCATTTTAGGAAAGCTAATTGAACCCGCTTACCAGCAAGGTTCAAATCCCACTGTTCCCACTGTAGGTATATCGACCTCTTTTACTAGGATTCTCAGACACGTTTATGTCTACAAATTCATGACATTTGCCCTCATCATGTAAAATTATTGGAAAAAATGAGTTCAACCCCTCTCGTAGGACTATGGTTGAAACTATACCTTTCCTCATCACCAATAGGCACACATTCGATATTTGCATCTGTGCAAGAAGGACATTTATGAAATGAGATTTGATTTTTGAAATAAGACGTACACCAGAAACAAGAATTACATACAAGAAAGTTTCTCTTTTTGTAATACTCCATAATTTGCTGATTTGTTTCTGTAAAGTTATACTTGCTAAGCATATCAAGAAAGTTCAAAATGACGTTAAATAAATTGACCTTATAGAATATTTGTTGTATTGTAAATGATAACATTTAGAAAATTGGTGGTACACCTAGTAATTATTAGATTATTTTTATTTTTAATTACTTTTTATGAAAAATTATCTGAATCTGTTGAATGCAAGATTGAGATGATTTTATCTATTGATGAGAATATTAAAATTATTTAATAATATCTCACCTTTTATTTAGATTTCTTAAATGTTTCCTTTAATGTATATGACATACATTACTTGGACTGGAATATAAAATAAGAATTGTTTGCCTAATGTTACAAAACGGTGTGAAAAATGGAAATAAAAATTAAACACTTATTTCATATTTGTAAGTAGCAATTAGCCTCTCATGGCACACTATGCAAACCATCATATTAAATAGGCCATAAAGTGAGTTAGTTCTTTGTTTGCAATAATCACATGTCAACTCGCTTTCCATTGTTTAATTATGCTCAAAATAACTTAAATAGATTATAATATTATGTCTGTTTCTTAAGTCTCAAAACACCCGATAGTTATACCCTTTACCTATGACTATCGTACGTTATAACCTTTCAAACTTTTTTATTTCGTTACTATAAACTTGATATAAAATCATACAAAGCTCGAACTGGTGGGAGGAGTCTCTATTTTTTTTACAAATCGGCTTTTACGTCACGTGAGATTATATTAATTAATACCTAGTTCCATTTAAGTACTAATTATTATTAACACTGTCTATTACTTGGGACTCAGTTTGGAGTGTTTCCAAATGTTCTATCTATGTCAATAGATCCAGCGTCATCCTTAGTTCAGAGATTTCTGCTTCGATTACCTCTCTATCGAGTTCATCTCTGACGTATCTTCTCAATCTTTCACAAGCATTTATTTCTGATAAAATTATGTCCTTCTTATCTTTCGATAGGTTGTGGAAAGATTCAACAAACGAATATATCACTTTTCTGCCTCTTTCTTTACTGCCGCAAGTTTTAGCCGTAATTTCATGTGGAGCTTCAGATTCAGCTATGTTCATCCTAACAACAGACTCCTAACTTCTTGTTGAATTCTAAAATCTTGTAAATTCGATTTGGATATAATAACGGTATTTTGTTTAGTAATAATCACAATTAATATTTCCGTTGCCGGAATATAATAAGCTATTTCCAAAGAATATCTAGTTCATTAACATATCCTCAAAATGTATCAAGTTTCTTTCTTAAGATGCTTAGGAAATACTTAGTAGATTAATAACATATTCAGATATTTTGAGTAGTCGCACAAGAAAAGTGATAGGTAAGCATGATTGACTCCTTAATGCCGAATTAGATATTTGTTTATCTTTATTACTTCCTTACCCATTCATTGCCTTGTTTTTTGTATTTTTGTTTAACCGCAGCCCACGCTGCTTTATGAGCGACTTCTTCAGCACTTTGGCTTTTGCCTCCTTTGCCTTTTTGCAGGATTTTGATACTGTTTTACAGCGTTGGTGTGTGCCTTCTTAAAAACATGTTGAGCATGTTCGGGCAATGAGTCAATTTGCTCTTTTGTTCTAGCTGATAGTGCAGTATCTATCGCAGATTTTTTCTTACCTGATGAACTCTTTTTTTCAGGCATTTGCTATTAAAATGCACAAATCTTATTTATCTGGTTTCTTGCTAGCTTTGCCTTATCTGAATCTAAAGTTAAATGACACATATGATAACGAAATTCTATTGAAAAGAAAATAAAATCTGTCTCAAACAAGTGAGTGTTGTAAGTCTTAATCTTTATTGCCCATAAGCTACCAACCCTGACCAAAAAATAGGGAATCGAAAAATACAGGGCCAATTATTCTCTATTTTGATTCAAAGCATTTGTTAGGGACAATGATTGCAATGTACTTTGCCTATTTTTAGAGAAGGATAGATATTTGTTATCTATATAGGCCAATGAAGGTATTTTTTTACATATTAGCTGATTAATATAAACTACTTTAATTAGTTACATGTATATTTCGTATGCTGAAGATAAACTGCAAGGATTGCGGTAAACCTTTTCCTGCATCGTATCAACAAGACAAAGCATCATTTGAAACAACAAATTTTACAGAACAACTAGAAAAGTGTCCTAATTGCGGTAACGTTAGACCATATTTTAAAATCAATTACTTCTTTGAATAATCTTGGAGCAGTCAGTTGCTTTGGCTAGTGATGGATTAAGTATTTTTACTTGGTCCTAAGTGTGTACAACATGTAGGGGCTATTTCAATTTCTGCAATCGTTAGCCATCTAAGACTGGTGAGTATAGCATTGATATTCCACGCCTAAAATAGTAGTAGCGTGCTTAGGTCTGACGTATTTAATTATGGTATACACTCTTAATAACAAAATTTCAATTTATTTTTTATTGGTTCTTTCAAGGATATCGATTTGCTTATTGACCTCTGTAATTAATTCATGTGGTTCGACAGGCTTTTGAAGAAGGCCATTGATTATGTTCTTTTTAGTATATTCCTGAATCAATTTATTATCGTATTCAAAGTCTGTCGTCAGTACTGTTCTTGCTGAAGGATTTAAATCCTTCACAGTTTTTAGTAGCTGAACTCCATTGATAACTGGCATTCGCAAATCAGAAATCATAAGAGCATAATCTCTTCCATTGATTTTGAAATGCTCCAATGCATTAACTGCATCTGTAAACCTGATTACGTCAACTCCTTCAGTTGAACATAACGACTTATCAGATATCTGAGGGTTACCTATATCGTAACCTACTATACTAATTATCTTTGTCATTATTACCTTTCAAGACAGAAACCCCTGATTAAATTTTTAGGGTCTTCAACTCTTAATAAATATTGGTCTGATTTCTAGAACATCAATAAATCTACTTATCTCACGTTTACTATTGATAATTTAGAATCACACCGATTACTCTTTTGAAAATCAAACTAATCAAACATTTCATAGAATTTTTTCGAAATTAATAAGTTGCTAAAAATGCATAACAAAGTAAATAAGACAAAATTCAAATGTAATGGAAGTTAATATTATTGAGGACTACAACCGATTCATACGCGTATAAACCCTTCTATGAGGAAGGTTCAAATTCCACGCTCTCTTGAAATGCGATTCTTGCAAGAAGCCTAAAAATTATGTCAAATTTGGTTCACAAACGACCAGCCCCATACCAATCTTGTTCCTTTATTTAGTCCCACTTCCTATAGATATAGTGAAATTGCAGATCACTAAAGGAGAAGAAAATAAATTCAATTTGTCAAATCCCTACCATATGTTCAAGTTTTCGATTGAGACTGAATTATCAAATACGATGTACGACATATTACATTCAATGGGAAAAGTTGCTGGTTTCCTATACGAAGTTATAGATACATACATTAAAGACGCACAGAACGCAAACAATTCCAATCTGGTGGAGATCTGGCAAACTATCAAAAAAGATAGGCTAAAACATCTACATTTGTTAAAAGAAGCCTTAGAGAAGGAAATACACGAATAAAAATACATACTGGACACTATTTTATAACTCTCTTTTATAGTGAAAATATGGTTCAAACCATCAACCATTTTGATAATTGCCGTTCCCGAGTCATTATTCATCTTTATCAATCCGTTCTCTCGTTGCTTATCATTACTGAAATAAAGATCTATATTATGTCATCTATTCTTTCTTCTTTCAAAATAGTCCATTACAAGCTTAAGGATATAGATAATTACAAATGTTCCTCCAATAGATAGGGCGATAATAGACATAAGCCACACGACCTGAATGCTATGGATAACCGTTTAGTACTCTACCATTATAGAAATATAAAAGTAACTTGTGTGTTAATTGTTAATTTTAAGATCATGTTCAAAGTGAAAAGACCAAAATCCAGAAAATTCTCGATGATATAAAGCAGAAGGCAAAATTGGCAAGCATTCTATCAAAAAATGAGATTTTGATGATTCCAAGGACCGAAGGTACTGTGAAGCATATAGTGAAATATGCTGAGGACAAAGAAATTGACCTCATAGTGGTCGGAACTAGGGGTAGAACTGGTATTAAGAAAATGCTTTTGGGTAGCGTCGCGAGCGGTGTGGTTACATATGCTCATTGTCCCGTGATTGTTGTGAAATGATTGCCAGTCATATGCTAAACTCCGAACTTGTACCGATCATCATGTATTAACTCCTAGATTGAACTGACAAAGTCATGAAACAATTATGTGAAAGAATAATTCGTTTATTGGAAAAAGGTGAAATTAGTAATCCTGAAATATGGGTTGATTTGGATCTTACTTTGTGCCTATCATAGGGAATAAATTCCAAGAAGGAGATAATCCGACCAATGCATGATGACAAAACTACTAGCGTTACATCTATAATGACCCCTCCTCCACACGAAACTGCTGACCGTTCAGATAATGTTGATACTATTATAAGGACTATGACAATGAAAAATAAGGGTTCGGTAGTTATCTTGAATGAATTTAAACATCCAGTAGGAATTATCACCGAGAGAGATATTGTGAGAAGGTTAGTTTTTGAGTCTAAAGATCCGAAACTTACCTTTGTTTCAGAGATAATGTCTTCTCCTTTGATTTCGCTTAACGACGATGCCTATATTTACGACGCCGCATTTGTTATGACTAAGTATTCAATTAGGCGACTTCCTATAATTAAAGATAATATCTTGTTGGGAATAGTAACTGCAACGGATTTAGCACGTAGAATGTACGAAGAAAATAGGAAAGATCCTTGTTTGCACGCAATTGCCAGAGCTAGATTCTTGGAAAAAACTGCCTGATATCTTAGATTCCAATTACCTTCGAGATAGAATCACTTGCGTTGACCGTTACTTCGGGTTCAATGAAATTATTGACAGGGGTATTTGTATTTGATTCAACCATCAGCAAATATTGAGTCGCTAGTTTGTATTTTGGATCCGAATTGTTAACAACATGGTTCGCGACGGGTCGGCTCTGATATCATTCTATTATTAGAATCCTTTTTTAATTAAGTCGGGCAAATTATTAGAATTTTGTTTTCATTTCACATTGCATAAGATCTTGTTTTATAGATGACTCAATAATTATAAAGTTGAAAAAGAAACCTTTCAAGCTTAGATATCCACAATAGAAATGAGTGAGTCTATTTTTCGAACTACTAGCGTTACTATAACGACCAGCCCCATGTCAATCTTTACATTTTATTTAGTCCCACTTCTATAGAATAAGTATAATTGCTAAATCAAGCACTATCGCAGGAAAATAATCAAGACGTTACAAGCCCGTATAATATGTTCAAATATTCCGTAAGAAGCGAGCTGACAAGAAAATATTATGAAAGAAGAATAAGAACATTTTTCGATTTTATCAAATTCTCCACAGGTTCCCGAATAGAAGAACAATGCAACCGAAATGGTTCACATTAAAATCGTACACGTCCCCTGAATGTCATACAGATAAGGAAGTCGTAAGGGTGGAGGAAGGTATTGATTCCGCTAGTAGTGCTCCCTACGGTATGATAACACTTACCTGCGGACATACACACAAGCTATTCAGAGTTTCTAAAGAATTCCAGATTCCTTGGAATACAAAGGTATCTTTAGAACCTGTTGCAAAAGTATGCCTGAGGCATTACCACTGATTCATTTTTCTTTATCAGGTGCCTTGAATAATGAGGCTCTCTTACCCCAGTCAAGGAACATTCCATATGCGTGGCGGGTTGCTATATTTCGTATTATGTCAGACAAGATTGCGATGATTTCTTCATTTGACATAACGGTATTGTACAGGAGAGTTTCAGCTGTCAAAATCTGAATTAGCTCCTTCTGAGGTCTAGTCAAATTCAATTGCTCAAAGCTTCCAAACAAGTCCTTTGCCCAGCTGTTGACCTTAGGGTTTACAAAATCGATCGCCTTACCAAGATTCTCATCAGAAAACATGTTTCATTAAGTTTATAGACGCTAGAATAATAATATTTTATGTAAAGGACTAATGATACACATAGTTATGCTATTCGATTCCTTCATATAACTTGACGCCGCGATGCAGCCTGAAAGCAATTTCAAACATCTGACCCTGACGACGAACTGTGGGAGAGTGTGCGGCTAAATAGCGCGCAGCGGCGACCAGAATCAAAGATTGATCAAGGAGGGATACTTTTGTTTGAAGGACGGACTTCCATTGTCCGAATGCCGCTTCGATCATCTGAATACAGTGGAAATTTCTATCTTCTCTTAACAGGGCGTTACCCAGTACAGCGAAGAGTCGCCCTTGATCTCCACCTGAAGTAACATACCTTGTTACTACTTCAGCCCCATCGCTCACTTGTTGTCGTTTGTCTAGGACTTCTAGGAATTTCTTCGCGAGAGTATCAGGCTCTTCAGTATTCTCCTGTGCTGCCGATACTGGGATGGGAGAAGGAGGGACGTTAAGAAAACGAATAAGGTACACACTCATAGCTACGTCAAACACT
>Ga0210143_1000190_pt1 | contig 13336 bp, 7 predicted proteins | sample MayberryNW_TuleC_2_FD_185527 | JGI IMG/M metagenome (GOLD analysis project Ga0210143, IMG submission 185527) | Wetland microbial communities from San Francisco Bay, California, USA, that impact long-term carbon sequestration - MayberryNW_TuleC_D2... | ecosystem: Environmental > Aquatic > Marine >... | reverse complement strand
TCGCTCGCAGACGGCGGCGCGATGCGGACATCGGCCGGCGAAGCGACACCCGGGACCCGGCTCCACGAGCTCCGGGACGGTGCCCTCGATCGCCACGAGGCCTCCGCGTCGGTGCAACGCCGTCGGCACGGCGCCGATCAACCCTCGCGTGTAGGGATGCAGTGGCCGTGCGAAGAGCTCGTCCGGAGATCCGACCTCGGCGAGCTGGCCTGCATACATCACGGCGACGCGGCTGCTGATCCGCCGCACGAGCGAGAGATCGTGGCTGATGTAGAGGATCGCGGTGTGGAGGCGTTCCTGCAGCTCGGCGAGCAGGTCGAGGATGCGCGCCTGGATCGTGACGTCGAGCGCGGTCGTCGGTTCGTCGGCGATCAGCAGCTCCGGGTTGGCCGCGAGCGCTTGCGCGATCATCACGCGCTGCTTCATGCCGCCCGAGAGCTCGTGCGGATAGCGCATCATCACCTTGCGGGGGTTGGGGATCCGCGTCTCTGCGAGGGCGCGCGCGACCCGTTCGTCGATCACGGCGTGCAGACGCCGGTGCCGCGCCCGGTAGGGGGGAAGCGCGAGCATGCGCCGCTCCAGGAAGCCCGAGCGCAGCTTGGCGTCGCGGCGAAGCATCATGCCGGCCCCGCCCGGATCGATCCCCGCCTCGGCGAGCACCTCGTTCGCCCGATGCTCGGCGAAGACCTCGGCCATCTGCTCGCGGATCGGGAGCGCCGGGTTCAACGCCTTCCCCGGATCTTGGAAGATCATCGAGATGTGGTTGCCGCGGATCGTCCGCATGTGCCGCTCGGAGATCCTCAGCAGGTCGACCGTCTCGCGCCCCGTGTCGCCGCATCGCTCGCATCCCGCACCTCGGCACGCCGGGCACGGGGAACCCACCCGCCCGGTCCGATCGCACTCCGCGCACCCGGCGGATCGGCAGGACGGGCATTCGATCTTGGGCCGGAAGAGCGCTTCCCCGCCCGCGAAAACGCCCGGGGGCTGCGGGACGAGCCGGAGCAGCGATCGGGCCGTGACGCTCTTCCCGGAGCCGGTCTCACCGACGAGCCCGAGGGTCTCACCGTCGCGGATGCCGAGGTCGATCCCGTCGACCGCGTGCACCCTGCCGCGCTTCGTGTCGAAATGGACCCTGAGTCCGTGCACCGACAGGAGTGGCGGCTCGTCGTTCAGCATCGGTGACGATGGGCGCATGCCTGGCGTGCCCTCGAGAGACCTCCTCATCGGCCTTCGGTTCGGGGGTCGAGCACGTCACGTAGCCCGTCACCGAACAGGTTGAACCCCAACGACCAGAGGAAGACCATCAGGCCTCCGAAGGTCGCGACCCACCACCGCCCGGAGACGATGCCGGCCTGCCCTTCGCCCACGAGGTTCCCCCATTCCGCGATGCCCGCCTCGGCGAGCCCGAGGAAGCTCAGCGTGGCGGCGAACAGCACGACCGCGCCCATCTGCAGCGTTGCGGCCACGACCACGGGGGTGATCGTGTTCGGCAGGATGTCCTTCAGGTAGATCCGGAACTTCGAGTCCCCGATCACGTGCGCCGCGTCGACGTATTCGTTCTCCTTCGTGTGGATGATCTGCCCGCGGATGATCCGCGCGTAGCGAGGCCATCCCAGGATCGAGATCGCGATGATGATGTTCCGGAACGACGGACCGAGCAGCGCGGCGATCGCGAGCGCGAGGATCAGCTCCGGCACCGCCAGGAAGACATCCACCACGCGCATCAGGACCTCGTCCCACTTCCCACCCACGAACCCCGCGATGCTGCCGATGACCGTGCCGACGACCAGCGTGATGCCGACCACGATGAACGCGAGCCGCAACGATGTGCGCGCCCCCCAGACCACGCCGTAGAGCACGTCGCCGCCCTCGGACGTCGTGCCGAGCGGATGGCCCGGCGTCCCGGGCGGCATGTTGATCGCGGACCAGTCCCGGGGCAACTGGTAGGGGTCGGGTCGGTTCCCCTCCACGAGGAGCGGCGCGAGGATCGCCATCGCGATGAGGATCACGATGATGACTGCGCCAGCGAGCGTGGTCGGGCTCTTGAGCGCGGTCTTCGAGAGGTCGCCGATCCGGCGCGCCTTCGTCGTGAACGACTGCCAGCGACCCCCCAGGGGGGATACGTGGTCGACGTGCGCCGCGTCTGCCATGCCGATCCGACCGCCTCAATCCGTCCCGAGGACCACGCGTCGATCCAGGTAGGCGTAGATCACGTCGACGACGAGGTTCACCACCAGGAACACGACGGCCGTCACCAGCACGAACGCCATGATCGTGGCACGGTCGCCGCGGATCACCCCCTCCGTCGCCCACCGCCCCAGCCCGGGCCACCGGAAGACGTTCTCGACGACGACCGATCCCTGGAGGAGCACTCCCCAGCTGAGCCCGATCACGGTGATCGTGGGGATCAGGGCGTTGCGCCGGGCGTGCCGGCGGATCACGCGTCGCTCGGGCAATCCCTTGGCCCGGGCCGAGTCGACGTAGTCCTCACCCATCTCCTCGACGAGCGAGGAGCGCATCATGCGTGCGACGACGGCCATGCCCTCGAAGCCCAGCACGAACGCGGGCAGGGCCAGGTGAACGATCGCGTCGACGAAGGCGCTGGGGTTCAGGTTGAGGAGCGAATCGATCGTGTAGAAGCCCGTGTAGTGCGTGATCTGGCTGTAGACGTCGGGATCGAACCGACCGAGCGGCGCGATCGGGATGATCAGGTAGAACAGGATCAGCATCATCAACGCGAACCAGAACAGAGGCAGGCTCGCACCGCTCACCGTGAGCACACGGATCACGTGGTCGGAGAAGCGATTGCGCCTCGCGCCCGCGTAGGTGCCGAGGCCGATCCCCAACGCGATCGCGATGAACGAGCCGAGCGTCGCCAGCTCGATCGTCGCGACCAACCGTGCGGGCAACACCTCGGAGACGGGCGCGACCGAGACTCCCGACCATCCCAGGTCACCGCGGGCGACGCCCCCGAGCCACGCCACGTATTGCATCGGCAACGGCTTGTCGACGCCGTAGCGCTCCTCGAGAGCCTGAACCTCATCGGGCGACATCTCGTGCTCGAGATAGATCGCGATCGGTGAGCCGCCGACCCTCGAGAGCGCGAACACCGCAACCGTCACCGCCAGGAGCACCAACGGAAGCTTCAGCAAGCGTCGAACGACGTACTCACGAACCTGCATCGCGTTCGCTCAATCCTCCCACGACTCAGCTCGAGGCGAACCGTGGATCACTTGTCGTAGAACACCCACCTCGGCATGATCCACAATGGGTTGTAGACGAAGTCCTGCACCCAGCATTGGTAGATCTGCACGTTCTTCTCGTCGGCGGCCCACAACCACATCGGGTCGTCGTAGATCATCTGCAGCGCCTCGCCGTAGAGCGCCTCACGTTCCTCGACGTCGGTCGAGGCCGCGGCTCGGTCGATCACATCGGCCAGGGCGTCGGGATCCTCCATGCCGTTGCGGTACCCGAGGCGCTCGCCCCATTCGCCGTCGGGATGGAAGTACGTCTGCATGAACTGATGCGGGTCGGTGAACGGGTCGGCGTTCTTGATCCACATCGCGTAGGGGAACGGCGTCTGACCGTGCGCCTCGTCGAACTGCGTCTCGGCGACCTGCAGCACGTTCACCCGGAAGTTCGGGTTCATCGCCTCGATGTTGTCCTTCAGGATCAGGCCGACCGGCAGGAACGTCGGGTTGGCCTCCTCGACGAGGACCGACACCTCGAACCCGCGATCCCACCAGCCGCTCTCACGGAAGAGCCGCTCGCTCTCGGCGAGATCCTGCTCGTACTTCGGCGCGTCCTCCGACCACCCGAGCACGCCCGGGGGCAGGTAGGTGCCCGACGCTCCGAACCCTTCGAGGCCGGCGTTCACCATCGCGTCGTAGTCGAACGCGAGATTGAAGGCTCGGCGCACCCGCGAGTCGTAGAAGAAGTCGGGCGGGATCGTGTCCGAGTTCGGGAGCAGGTCGGGGTCGATGTTGAGGTTGTAGGACAGGTGGAGTGGCTCGAGCAGGAAGCCAGACTCGTCGAAGCAGACGTTGTCGCTGTCCTGGAGCTGCGCGACGTACTGCGGCGTCGGCTCGACGAGGTCGAAGTCGCCCGCCTGCATGCCGACCACGATCACGCTCTCGTCGTCCACGACCTCCCACCGAGCATCGAGGGCGGGGGCGCCGTTCCAGTAGTCCTCGTTCTTGAGGAAGTGCAGCCGTTCGCCACGCTCCCACTCCTCGAGGATGTACGGGCCGCTTCCTGCCTCGTTCGTCGTCATGTACTCGTTCGGCTCGCCGGCGACGACGCCCCCGTTCGCCTCGACGGCGTCCTGGCTCACGATCGCGGCCGGCGGCGAGTACACGACGGTCGTCATGAAGTACGCGGCGGGTTGCTGCAGCGTGACCTCGAACGTGAAGTCGTCGACGACCCTGGTCTCGTCGATGATGTCGGTGAGTCGCGATGCCTGACCCTCCGGCAGATCCATCTCGACCACCCGGTCCCACGAGAACTTCACGTCGTCGGCCGTGAGGTCCGTGCCGTCGTGGAAGGTCACACCCTCACGGATCGGGAACGTGTAGGTGAGGCCATCGTCTGAGACGAGGCCGTTCTCCTGGGTCGGCACCTCGGTGGCGATCATCGGCACCGGAACGGCGCTGTCGGGCGGCAGGTCCACGAGGAAGTCGTACATCTGGATGATCGCGCGGTTACCGAAGCCGCCGTCGGTCGACGCGGCGGGATCGAGCGTCTCCGGCTCGCCGCCGAGCGAGTGCACGAAGACGCCGGGGTTCTTCACCTCGGTGGTGCCGCCGCCGCCGTCGTCTCCTCCCTCCTCCTCGGGGGTGGCCGCGCCCGTGCAGGCCTGCGCGATCAAGGCGAACACCAGCACCGCGGCTGCGAGGCCGGGCCGACGTGCGAGGAGCCGGGGGCGGCGCTCTCCCTCCTGCCCGTCGATCGAGGCGAAGCGACGTCCACGCCGGATCACTGCCATCGTTCGGCTCCCTTCCAAGCGTCGAAAGCCCATTCGGCCCGTGACACCCATCGCGGAAGAAGCTATGCGGTCGAGAGCACAGGGCGCAAGGTAATCCTCATTCGATTCGACGTCGAACCATCTTGGCGGCCGGGGCGTCGAAGCTCAGGGCGTCCGTTCCGGGATCACGGGGAGCAGCAGCGTCGAGGGGTGATCGGGCCCGGAGATCACGGTCGTCGTGCCGCCGTAGATCTCGGGCGGGCGATGGACCGGGTCGGCATGGGTGTAGATGCCCACACCCCGCATCTTCGTGCCCTTGAAGTGGCTGAGCTCGGCGCCACCGTCGGAGCCCTCGTACTCGTAGTCGGTGCCGCGGATGCTCAGCCCCACCCGGTAGCCGGGGGGCACCACGATCGAGGTCGGCCAGATCTCCACGTCGAGGCGGACCACCTCGCCCGGGGTGAGCGGGTGCACCTCGTCGTGGGGATGCCACGGTCGCCACGGCTCGGACCGTTCGACGTCGAGCGAGCGGTGGGAGGCGCGCAGCCACCCCTGTCCGATCGGGGTATGGGGATCGACCGCACCCTGCAGCACGACCTCCTCGCCGTCGGGATCGAACACCCGCAGCACGCAGAAGACGTCGGCGTCGGTCGTGCTCGAGGACACGAACACCGTCGCGGCGACCGGTCCGGTGATCTCGGTCTCGTCCTCGAAGGGTTCGGTGCGCATCGTGATGCCGGGGTCCTCCAGCGCGGCGAAGCTCGCGGCGCGTTCCCGATCGAGCGGCTCCGGACCGAGCGTGCCGCCGGCCGGATCCAGATGCAACGTCGTCCATCGGGTGCGGGCGATCGGCCACTCGTGCTCGGTCCGGTCGCGGAACCCGCCGTCGACCGTGCGCACGCGCAACATCACCCGGGGCTGGGCGTCCCAGCCATTGTCCTCACCCTTGAGGAAGTGGTCGAAGAACCGGTGCTGCAGCTCCAGGCCGTAGTCGGTGTAGAACTCGGTCCAGTGCTCGAGCCCGTGGATCTCGAGCCATTTCTGCTCGGAGGCCGCCTGCACGAAGGCCTCGACGTTGCCGCGCAGGTGTCGCCCCGCTCCGCCCCAGTTCCCTGCGGATAGGAACGGCACCGTGATGCGGTCGAACGAGGCCGACCGTTCACGATGGAAGTCGTCGACGAGCGGGTGCGCGCGCACGTCGGCGGGGTAGTCGGTGCGGTTGGCGGCCAGCTCCTCGTCGGCGAGCGTCTCGGGGCCGGTCACCAGCTCACCGGTCATCGAGCTGCGGAAGCTCCGCTCGCCGAGCCCGTGCTGCACGGTGGTGATCGTGCGCCGGTACCACGTGTCGACCGACTGGCAGAGCAGGCCCCCGTGGTAGAACATGTCCCGGTAGAAGTCGCTCAGGCCCTCCCACGGGATCATCGCCGCGAGATGCGGCGGCTGCAGTCCCGCCACGAGCCACTGCGTGATCGCGTAGTAGCTGATGCCGAGCAGGCCGACCTTGCCCGAGCACCACGGCTGCTCGGCCACCCACTCGATGCAGTCGCGCAGATCGGCGGATCCACGTTCGGCGTACGGGTCGACGCGGCCCGGGGAGCGTCCCCACCCGCGGGCGTCGACGCGCACGCAGACGTACCCGTCGGGAACCCACCGCTCGGGATCGCAGACCTCCCACGCCTGATACCGGTTGCTCGATGCCGCTTCGACCTCGGGGTGAGCCTCGACCAGGGCCCGCCAGGCGTCGGGGTATCCGTCGGGGAAGTGCAGCCCCTTGCCATAGGGGCCGTAGCTGAGCAGGGCCGGGTGGGCGCCGCCGTCGTCGGGCAGGTACGCGTCGGCGCGCAGCACGAGCCCGTCATCCATCTCGATCGGCACGTCGTGCTCGATGCGCATGCTCAGGGCGTCCGTTCCGGGATCACGGGGAGCAGCAGCGTCGAGGGGTGATCGGGCCCGGAGATCACGGTCGTCGTGCCGCCGTAGATCTCGGGCGGGCGATGGACCGGGTCGGCATGGGTGTAGATGCCCACACCCCGCATCTTCGTGCCCTTGAAGTGGCTGAGCTCGGCGCCACCGTCGGAGCCCTCGTACTCGTAGTCGGTGCCGCGGATGCTCAGCCCCACCCGGTAGCCGGGGGGCACCACGATCGAGGTCGGCCAGATCTCCACGTCGAGGCGGACCACCTCGCCCGGGGTGAGCGGGTGCACCTCGTCGTGGGGATGCCACGGTCGCCACGGCTCGGACCGTTCGACGTCGAGCGAGCGGTGGGAGGCGCGCAGCCACCCCTGTCCGATCGGGGTATGGGGATCGACCGCACCCTGCAGCACGACCTCCTCGCCGTCGGGATCGAACACCCGCAGCACGCAGAAGACGTCGGCGTCGGTCGTGCTCGAGGACACGAACACCGTCGCGGCGACCGGTCCGGTGATCTCGGTCTCGTCCTCGAAGGGTTCGGTGCGCATCGTGATGCCGGGGTCCTCCAGCGCGGCGAAGCTCGCGGCGCGTTCCCGATCGAGCGGCTCCGGACCGAGCGTGCCGCCGGCCGGATCCAGATGCAACGTCGTCCATCGGGTGCGGGCGATCGGCCACTCGTGCTCGGTCCGGTCGCGGAACCCGCCGTCGACCGTGCGCACGCGCAACATCACCCGGGGCTGGGCGTCCCAGCCATTGTCCTCACCCTTGAGGAAGTGGTCGAAGAACCGGTGCTGCAGCTCCAGGCCGTAGTCGGTGTAGAACTCGGTCCAGTGCTCGAGCCCGTGGATCTCGAGCCACTTCTGCTCGGAGGCCGCCTGCACGAAGGCCTCGACGTTGCCGCGCAGGTGCAACGACGACCCGCCCCAGTTCCCCGCGGACAGGAACGGCACGGTGATCCGGCCCCAGTCGGCCGATCGCTCGCGGTGCCAGGCATGATCGAGCGCATGAGCGTCGATGTCGCCGACGAAGTCGGTGCGGTTTGCGGCCAGCTCCTCGTCGGCGAGCGTCTCGGGGCCGGTCACCAGCTCACCGGTCATCGAGCTGCGGAAGCTCCGCTCACCGAGCCCGTGCTGCACGGTGGTGATCGTGCGCCGGTACCAGACCTTCTTCATGTCCGAAGCGATGCCTCCGTGGTAGCCGAGGTCACGGTAGGAATCGGCGAAGCCTTCCCACGGGATCATCGCCGCGAGATGCGGCGGCTGCAGTCCCGCCACGTGCCATTGGTTGATCGCGTAGTAGCTGATGCCGAGCAGGCCGACCGTGCCCGAGCACCACGGTTGCCGGGCCGCCCACTCGATGCAGTCGTGCAGGTCCCTCGTCTCGCGTGGGCTCCACGGATCGATGCGGCCCGGGGAGCGCCCCCACCCGCGGGCGTCGACGCGCACGCAGACGTACCCGTCGGGAACCCACCGCTCGGGATCGCAGACCTCCCACGCCTGATACCGGTTGCTCGATGCCGCTTCGACCTCGGGGTGGGCCTCGACCAGGGCCCGCCAGGCGTCGGGATATCCGTCGGGGAACGTGAGCCCCTTCGCGTACGGGCCGTAGGCGACGATCGCCGGCCCGGGCTCGCCGTCGTCGGGTCGGAAGACGTCGGCCCGCAGCACGAGCCCGTCGTCCATCTCGATCGGCAGGTCCCAGTCGACCACGATCGCCGGCTCTGACGGTCTCGGTGTCATCGCCTGTCCTCGTTCCTCGGGCTGGTGCGGATCCTCGTGCGCCGGTGCTCCGACGGTACGAACGCCCGCCCGCCCGGTCAAAAGAAGTTCCTTTCACGTCGAATCAGTGCATCGAGCGACGAACCGGGAGCGAGCCGCTCCCGGGGCCGGGTATGGTGCTCGATCCGGGATCGGAGGCTCCAGACGTGCCGAGGCTCGACCTGCATCATCGGATCGAGGGATCCCTCGATCGGCCCGTGGTGGTGATGTCGAACTCGCTGGCCACCACCACGCGCATCTGGGACGCCCAGATGCCCGCCCTGCTCCGCGATCACGCCGTGATCCGGTACGACCATCCGGGTCACGGGTCATCGCCTCGAACCGGCGGGCGATGCACGGTGGCCGATCTCGCACACGATGTCATCGCGCTGCTCGACCGGCTCGGCGTCCGACGCTTCTCGTTCTGCGGGCTCTCGTTGGGCGGCATGGTCGGGCTGCAGGTGGCCTCGGGCTTCCCGGAGCGGGTGCGACGGCTCGCGGTCTGCAGCACGTCGGCTCGGCTCGACGCGGCCGGCTTCTGGAACGAGCGCGCCGCCGTCGTGGAACGAGACGGGCTCGACGCGATCGCCGACGCGGCGATCGGTCGGTGGTTCACGCCGGCCTTCGCCCGATCGCATACCGACGTCGTCTCGTGGGCAGGAAGCATGTTCCGCTCGACGGACCCCTCCTCGTACGCGCGGCTCGCCGAGCTCCTCGCCGATCTCGACCTCACGGGCGCGCTCGGGGAGATCCGAGCGCCGACGCTCATCATCGCCGGCCTCGACGACGTGGCGATCCCTCCGGCGCATGCGGACGTGATCGCCGCCGCGATCCCACGATCGACTGTGATGTTGGTCCGCGGCGCCGCTCATCTCGTCAGCGTCGAGCAGCCAGGGGTCGTCGCCGATGCGCTGGTGCGCCATCTCGCTCCGGCCGGTGCGTGGACGTGATCGGAACGCCGATGCTCCGTGTCGAGGATGCCGACCTGTTGACCGGCAAGGCGCGGTTCGTGGCCGATCTGCCTCGACCCCGTGGCTGCGTCGACCTGCGGTTCGTTCGCAGCCACGAGGCGCACGCCCTCGTGCGAGGCGTCGATCTCGGCCCGGCCAGGCGGGTGCCGGGCGTGGTGGCGGCGGTCGCCGCCGTCGATCTGCCCGACCTGCCTTCGATGCCGTTCGTCCCGGGCGGCGCCGGGCCCCATGCGATGGATCGCCCGTCGCTCGCGATCGATCGCGTCAGGTTCGTCGGGGAGGCGGTCGCCGTGGTCGCCGCCGAGGAGGCATCCCACGCCCACGACGCGGCCGAGCTCGTCGTGCTCGACCTCGATCCGCTCGAGGCGGTGATCGGGCTCGATCGCGCCACCCGTGCCGGAGCGCCGACCCTCTTCGACCTGCCCTCGAACGTCGTCGACGACCGCGTGTTCGGCCACGAGACGTTGCCGGCCCTCGCGGGGTCGGAGATCCGCTTCGAGCTGACCGTGCCGATCGGACGCGTGATCCCTGCATCGATCGAGCCTCGCGGCATCGTGGTGACGCCAGGACCCCGCGACGGGCTCACCGTGTGGTGCTCGCATCAGGCCCCGCATCGTCTGCGCGATCATCTCGCGGCCGCGTTCGCGCTCGATCCCGATCTGGTCCGCGTGGTGATCCCGCCCGTCGGCGGCGCGTTCGGGGGGAAGAGCGCCACGTTCCCGGAGTACCTGGTGGCGGTTCGGCTCGCCCGAGAGCTCGGCCGACCTGTCCGATGGATCGAGACGCGCGAGGAAGCGCTCACCGCGGCGACCCACGGCAGGGGTCAACGCCACCGGCTCGACGTCGGAGCCACCGCGGAGGGCCGGATCGAGGCGCTCGACGCTCTGCTCGAGCTCGACGTCGGCGCGTACCCGCACACCGGGTCCCTGATCGCCTCCACGACCGCGTTGATGATGTCCGGCCCGTACCGGATCGGCGAGCTCCGGGTACGGGCGAGGACCGTCGTCACGAACGCCACACCGACCGCTCCCTACCGGGGGGCGGGCAGGCCCGAGGCCGCCGTGTCGCTCGAACGGATGATGGACGAGATCGCTCGGTGCGCCGCCATCGATCCGGCGGAGGTGCGCCTGCGGAACTTCGTGGAGCCCGACGCCTTCCCCTATGAGACGCCGACCGGGGCTCGGTACGACAGCGGCCGATACGCGGATGCTCTGGAGGCCGCGTCCCAGCTGGCCGGCTATCGCGGGCTCCGCGAGGAGCAGCGTCGGCGGCGGGAGCACGGGGCCCAGCGGTCCCTGCTCGGCGTGGGGATCGGCAGCTACGTCGAGCGTTCCGGCGGCCAGCCGGGCAGCTGGGAGTACGGAGCCGTCGAGGTTCGCGGCGACGGCTCGATCGTGGCGTCGTCGGGCTCGAGCTCACAGGGACAGGGTCATCGAACGGCGTTCGCGCAGATCGTGGCGACGGCCCTCGACGTCGAGCCGGCTCGTGTACTCGTCGTGGAGGGAGACACCGACCTCGTCCCCGCGGGCACGGGCACGTTCGCGAGCCGATCCATCCAGATCGGGGGTTCGGCGTTGCACACGGCTGCTCTCGACGTGCTCGACGAGGCCCGCTCGGCCGCCGCGGAGCGGCTCGAGGTCGACGAGAGCGACCTGGAGTACTCCCGGGGCATCTTCGCGACGGTCGGAGCTCCGTCCCGCCGCGTCAGCCTCGGGGAGCTCGCCGGCGATGGGGTCGAGCTCAGCGCGTCGCATCGGTTCTCCTCGGCGCAGGCGTTCCCGTACGGGACACATGTGGCGGCCGTCGAGATCGACCCGGAGACGGGTTCCATCGAGGTGCGGACGCTCGTCGCGGTCGACGATTGCGGGAGCATCGTGAACCCGCAGATCGTGCAGGGTCAGGCCCTGGGGTCGATGGCCCAGGGCCTCGGGCAGGCGCTGTTCGAAGGCGCGCCCTTCGACGAGCACGGGCAGCCCATGGCCGTGTCGTTCCTGACCTACGCGATGCCGTCGGCGGCAGACCTGACGGCCCCGCTGGTGAGGACGATCGAGACGCCGAACCCCAACGTGCCGATCGGGGCCAAGGGCGCCGGGGAGTCCGGCTGCATCGGCACGCCGCCTGCCGTCGTGAACGCGGTGATCGACGCCCTCGACGATCCTGCGACGACCTCGATCGAGCTGCCCATGACGCCGGAGAGGATCTGGCGGCTGGCCCGACATCGCCGGGGCTGACCCGACGGCGGCCGCGCGGTGCCACGGCCGCGCGGGCGCGTCAGTCGAGGAGTCGTTCCTCGTACTCGACGCGCGACAGGATGCGTGGGTCGCCCTCGGTGACGAGGACCATGTCCTCGATGCGCACGCCACCCCCGCCCGGGACGTCCGGCACCCAGACGAGCGGTTCCACCGCGAACACCATGCCCGGCTTCAGGTCGAACACGGTCGAGCCCGGAAGCGTCTCCCCGATGTACGGCGGCTCGTTCGCCCCCATGCCGATGCCGTGACCGATGAACAGGCTGAACAGGTTCTCGCCGAAGCCGTGCTCGCCGACCTTCGCGATCACGGCGTCGGCGGCGTCCTGGTTCGTCCGGCCCGGCCGCATCTGGTCGATCCCGGCCATCAGGCCCTCGTACACCGCCGTGTACACCTGCTTCTGCAGCTTCGAGGGCCTCCCGACGATGGTGGTCCGTCCGATGTCGGCGAAGTAGCCGTTCCACATCGCGCCGATGTCGATGAAGCAGAGGTCGCGGTTGCGGATGATCTTGTCGGTGCAGATGCGGTGAGGCGGCGACATGTGCTCACCCGAGGCCACGAACGGCGTGATGACGTGGGCCATCTCGCCGCCCATGTAGTAGAGGGTCTGCATCGCGTCGCCCGCCACCTCGTTCTCGCGGCGTCCCGCCCGGGTCGAATCGATCGCACGCTGGGTCACGGCGTCGCCGATCGCGCAGGCTTCCTCGATGATCGCGAGCTCGTCGTCGGACTTGATCAGGCGAACCTGCTGCATCAGGTGGTCGCCGTCGGCCGGCACGACGTCGGGCACGTGCACGCTCATCGCCTCGACGAGCGAGTAGTTCACCTGGTCGACGCCGATCCGTCCCGCATCGACGCCGAGGTCGCTCAGCAGTGGCGCGAGGGTCACCTTCACGAACCCCTCGACGAGCTCACGCTGCTCCATGATCGGGATGGGATGGGCGGCGGTGAGCCACGACATGCCCATCGATGCCTTGTCGATCTCGCCTCCGGAGCACAGGAGCACGGGGCCGACGTCGGCCGTGAGGAGCACGCCGTTCAACGAGCTCATCTTGCCGGCGATCAGCTGGGCTCGCAGCGACGTCAGGTACCGGACGTTCTCGTCCTTCCACAGGAGCAACGCGTCGAGATCCGATGCTCGCAGCGCGTCCTGGACGGCCGAAACCCTGCCTCCGCGGAGACGATCGAAGTCGATGCGATCTTCCCAGTCGACGTTCTGGGGACCTCGTGCGTATCCGGTCATCGGTACCTTCTCTCGTCGGTGACGAACAGGAGGCCGGCTCCGAGCGTCCGGGCTCCTGATCGGTCCGGTCGCGCGGAGATGTATCATACATGTTGTCGGAAGTGGGCCGTGGCGGCACGCATGAGAGGGACGCTGCATTGGTCAGCACGAAGCCGGGCGAGCGCGGAGTGACGTGGGCGATCGCCGCGAACAACGAAGGCCGCCGCACGGCCCACGAGTTCGTGAAGGAGAGCCTTCGGCGG
>Ga0210143_1000188_pt1 | contig 13493 bp, 14 predicted proteins | sample MayberryNW_TuleC_2_FD_185527 | JGI IMG/M metagenome (GOLD analysis project Ga0210143, IMG submission 185527) | Wetland microbial communities from San Francisco Bay, California, USA, that impact long-term carbon sequestration - MayberryNW_TuleC_D2... | ecosystem: Environmental > Aquatic > Marine... | reverse complement strand
GAACTTCAAAGTTGTGCAAGGCGACGTGGTGGTGGATCGATACATCATCAAGGTGACCGGCTGCCCGTAAGGGTCTTCCGCTCAACGGGCCTCATCTACTGGTGTCCCCAGCGCCAGCGCTCTCTTGACGCTTGCCTGAATGCTGGCGAAGGTCCGGACACAGGACGTCAGCGTAGATACCCTGCCGAGTATCCGCCGGCGCGAAGGGATCCCGATGAGGGCAGACCAACCAGGCGAGGCGAGCACCCTGTTCGAGCGCTGCTTCGCCGACGGTGACCTGGGCGGCCTCATGTCTCTCTACGAGGAGGGCGCTGTCTTTCCGACGCCTCACGGCACCTCGACCGGGCACGACGAGATCCGGGCGACGCTCAAGGCATACCTGGATTCAGGTGCGAAGCTGGAGTTCGGAGAATCGCTTGTCTTCGCTGCCGGCGACCTGGCGCTGATCCACACCCCGTGGACCATGCGGATGCCAGACGGATCGACTCCCCAGGGAGCCACGGCCGAGGTCGTCCGGCGTCAGTCCGACGGCAGCTGGAAATACGTCATCGACAACCCCGATGGGACGGCCCTGCTCAGTCACGGGTAGCGCGGCGCCGGTAGACGTCGGCACGATGGTCGATGAGTGTGACGGTGACCCGTCGCTTTGCCTCGTCGATGCGGTACAGAACGCGGAAGTCTCCCCGGCGAGCGGCGTGCATACCCGCCAGCTCCCCATGCAGTGCGCGGCCCACCCGGTGTGGGTCGTCCGGGAGTCCTCCGTAGCCGAACTCGACGACGGCGGTGGCGACCTTCTCCGGCAACCTCGCCAGGTCCCGCTTCGCTGAGGATGCCCACTCGACTCGGTAGGCGTCGCCCATCAGTGCTGTCGCTTGACCAGCGCGAGAGCCTGGTCGGCTGTCAGTTCCTCCGCCTCGCCGGCGGCGATCTCAGCTTCTGCTCTTCGGATGCGGCGCATGAGCTTGGGATCCGACAGGACGTTCAGGGTCTCTTCGAGCCCTTCCAGGTCCTCCACGCTGATGACCACGGCAGCGGGACGGCCGTGCTTGGTGATCACGACGCGACCGTGCTCACGCTCGAGTCGGTCGACCACCTCGGACAGGCGGTTCTTCACCGTCGCGAGGGGGAGATGCTCATCTGCGGCTGTCATAGCCATAACTATAGCCAGATCACCGTCCCATCGGAGCCGGCTACGGGCGGACGCCGACCTCCTCGAGGCGGGTGAGCATCTCGGCCGGGTCGGCGTAGACCCGGTAGGCACCGGCCCGCTCGAGCTCCTCTCGGCCGTAGCCGCCGGACAGCAGCCCGATGCCGAGCGACCGGGCCCGCTGGGCGGCGAGCAGGTCCCAGACGCTGTCGCCGACGACGAACGAGTGCTCCGGCGCGACACCCAGCAGCTTGGCCGCGGCGAGGAAGAGGTGCGGGTCGGGCTTGGCCCGCTCGACCAGGTCGCGCGTCACGACCGGCACGTCGGCGGGCAGGCCGAACATCTCGATCGCGCTCGCCGCCGTCCGCCGGGCACCGCTGGTCGCGATGGCGAACGGGACCCTGCGCTCGTGCAGGTGGTGCAGCAGCTCTCTGGCACCGGGCAGCGGCACGACCGAGTCAGCACGCTCCAGGTAGAACCGGGCGTGCGCGTCGGCCACCCGCGCCAGCGTCCCGGTGTCGAGCGGCACGCCGGTCTCGCGCTGCAGCGCGTCCAGGAACAGGCCGCCGGACATGCCGATCCGGCGATGGATGCGCCACACCGACAGCGGGATGCCGACCTCGGCGAGCGCCTCCTGCCATGCCGTCACGTGCTGGTAGACCGAGTCGACCAGCGTGCCGTCGAGGTCGAAGAGCAGCGCCGGCTGCGGGACCTCGAGCCCCTGCAGGCCGGACACGTCGGGGACCGTCATCGTCGGCTCCTACCCGCCGCTCGCGAGCTCGCGGCCGCGGTCGCGGGCCGCCTCGAGCGCTGAGAGCATGGCCGCCCGCACCCCGTGGTTCTCCAGCTCACGGATGGCGTTGATCGTGGTGCCCGCCGGTGACGTGACCGCCTCGCGCAGCGTCACCGGGTGCTCGCCGGAGTCGCGCAGCATCACCGCGGAGCCGATCGCGGTCTGCACGATCAGGTCGTGCGCCACCTGGCGCGGCAGACCGAGCAGGATGCCGGCGTCGGTCATCGCCTCGACGAGGTAGAAGAAGTACGCCGGACCGCTCCCGGACAGGGCGGTCACCGCGTCCTGCTGCGACTCGGGGACGCGGATGGTCCGCCCCACCGGGGTGAAGATCGCCTCGGTGCGCGCGAGGTGCTCCTCGCCGGCGTGGGTCCCGGCCGAGATGGCGCTCATGGCCTCGTCGACGAGGACCGGCGTGTTCGACATGACTCGCACGACCGGCGTGCCCTCGGCCAGCCGCGACTCGATGAACGCCGTCGTGGTGCCGGCCGCCGCGGTGACGACGAGCCGGTCGGCCGGGACGTGAGGGGACAGCTCGTCGAGCAGAGCGGCCATGTCCTGCGGCTTGACGGTGAGGATGAGCGTGTCGGCCAGCCCCGCGGCCTCGGCGTTGCCGAGCACCTCGACGCCGTACCGCTCCCGGAGCAGCTCGGCCCGCTCCGCACGGCGCGCGGTGACGACGACGTCGGCGGGCGCGACCCCGCCGCGCAGCATGCCGGACAGCAGGGCCTCACCCATCTTGCCGGTGCCGAGGACCGCGACCCGCTGTCCCATGACGGCTACCCCTTCGTCGCGAGCGAGCGCAGGAAGAACGCCAGGTTGGCGGGCCGCTCGGCCATGCGCCGGACGAGGTAGCCGTACCACTCGTCGCCGTACGGCACGTAGACGCGCATCCGCTGCCCCTGCCGGACCAGCCGCTCCTGCTCGTTGGGCCGGATGCCGTAGAGCATCTGGAACTCGTAGCTGTCCTTGGCCCGGCCGGTCCGCCGGGCGAGCTCCTCGGTGATGGCGACGAGACGCGGGTCATGGGTGGCCACCATCGGGTAGCCCTTGCCCTCCATGAGGACGCGCAGTGCGCGCACGTAGGCCCGGTCGACCTCGCGCGTGCCCTGGAAGGCCACCGACTCCGGCTCCTTGTAGGCGCCCTTGCACAGCCGCACCCGCGAGCCCTCGTGCGCCAGGTCGCGGCAGTCGGCCTCGGTCCGGCGCAGGTAGGACTGCAGCACCGCGCCGGTGTCCGGGAAGTCGCCGCGGAGCTCGCGCAGGATGCGCAGCGTCGAGTCGGTGGTGGTGTGGTCCTCCATGTCGAGGGTCACCGTCGTCCCGGCCGCGCGGGCCGCCTCGCAGATCGCGTAGGCGTTGTCCAGCGCCACCTTCTCGCCGTCCTTCGGCAGCGCCTGCCCGACCGCCGAGAGCTTGACCGAGACCTCGGTGGTGGGCGTCAGCCCCTCGTCGGCGAGCAGCTTGAGCAGCCGCAGGTAGGCATCCCGGGTCGCGGTCGCCTGCTCCGCGACCAGGGTGTCCTCGCCCAGGTGGTCCATCGAGGCGAGCAGCCCGCGGTCGACGAGCACCCGGGTCGAGGCCACGGCCTCCTCGGCGGTTGTGCCGGCGACGAACCGGGCGACGACGGACCGGGACACGGGGGCGGTCTCCACCAGGTGGCGGATCCGGCCGCTCCGCGACATCGACAGCAGCACTCGCCGCAGCAACGCGAAGACCTCCTCAGGCGGCGGGCGACCTCGTCGTCGCACGCCGGATCAGGCTAACGCCCGCGCGCCGCCGCGCGTCACAGCCGTGCCACCTGCATGTTTCGCGCTCGCGGCACCGGGCAAGCCCCCTCCGGTTCGTGCACCGGCCGCCCCGACCGGTGTGCCATGACGTCAGCGGGAGGCCGCCGTGAGCGGAGTTCAGACGGGCACGATCCAGACCAACATCCCGGCCCGCATGGACCGGCTGCCCTGGTCCCGATGGCACTGGCTGGTGGTGCTCGGCCTCGGCACGGTGTGGATCCTGGACGGCCTCGAGGTCACGATCGTCGGCTCCATCGCCGGCCGGCTCACCGAGGACGGAAGCGGCCTGCAGATCACCGAGAGCCAGATCGGTGTCGCGGCCGGTGTCTACGTGGCCGGCGCCTGCCTGGGGGCGTTGTTCTTCGGCTACCTGACCGACCGGCTGGGCCGCAAGAGGCTGTTCCTGGTCACGCTGGCCGTCTACCTGGTGGCCACGGTCCTCACCGCGTTCTCGATGAACCCGATGTGGTTCTACGTCTGCCGGTTCTTCACCGGCGCCGGTGTCGGCGGCGAGTACGCCGCCATCAACTCGGCCATCGACGAGCTCATCCCCGCCCGGGTCCGCGGTCGCGTCGACCTCATCATCAACGGCTCGTTCTGGCTGGGTACCGCGTTCGGCGCCGCCCTGTCGGTCTTCCTGCTCAACGAGGAGTACTTCGCCAAGGACGTCGGCTGGCGCATCGCGTTCGGCCTCGGCGCCATCCTCGGCATCGGGATCCTCTTCGTCCGCAAGAACGTCCCGGAGAGCCCCCGGTGGCTGTTCATCCACGGCCACGAGAAGAGCGCCGAGCGGATCGTGCGCGACATCGAGGGCCAGGTCGAGGACAGCACCGAGGAGAAGCTCCCGAAGGCCGACGACGCCGACGACTACCTCACGGTGCGCCAGCGCAAGACCATCGGCTTCGCCACCATCGCCAAGACGGCGTGGCAGCTCTACCCCAAGCGCTTCGTCCTCGGGCTGTCGCTGTTCGTCGGCCAGGCGTTCCTCTACAACGCGGTGTTCTTCACCTTCGCCCTGGTGCTCACCGACATCGTCAAGGTCGACACGGCCAAGGCCCCCTGGTACCTGATCCCGCTGGCCATCGGCAACTTCCTCGGCCCGCTGCTGCTGGGTCGGCTGTTCGACACCGTCGGCCGCCGGATCATGATCACCGCGACGTACGTGCTGTCCGGGCTGACCCTCGTCCTGACCGGCTACCTGTTCAACAACGGGTCGCTGTCGGCCAACACGCTGACCCTGATGTGGTGCGTCGTCTTCTTCTTCGCCTCGGCCGGCGCGAGCGCTGCCTACCTCACCGTGTCCGAGATCTTCCCGATGGAGACCCGCGCGATGGCGATCGCCTTCTTCTACGCCGTCGGCACCGGTCTCGGCGGCATCATCGGCCCTATCCTGTTCGGCAAGTTCATCGAGCAGGGGCGCGACCAGGTCGTCTTCGGCTACTACCTCGGAGCCAGCCTGATGATCGCTGCCGGCGTGGTCGCGGCGATCCTCGCGGTCGACGCCGAGAAGCGGTCGCTGGAGGACATCGCCGAGCCGCTGACCGCTCAGGAGGCGCAGCAGGGGTCGGCCGACGGGCAGCAGGACGGCGCCCAGGAGATCGACCTCCGCGACCGCGAGCGGGTCGCCGCCGGTGGCGGTGGGAGCGAGTGGGAGGGCGACGACCTGGACGCCAACCGGCGGGCGGGTTCGACCAGCAGCCTTCGCCGCTACCACTGACGCGGACCGACGCAGACCGTCAGGGCGTCCGACGGCGCAGGGTCGCAGCACCGAGCCCGAGCGCCAGCAGGATCGCCAGCACGACCACGGAGAGGTCGACCCACGAGCTCGGGTCGACCTCTTCGTACGTCGTGAGGTCGTGCATCAGGTCGACCGCGTAGGAGAGCGGCAGCAGGTTGGAGATCCAGCGCAGCACGTCGTCCAGCTGGTCGCGCGGCACCAGGAGGCCGCACAGCAGGAACTGCGGCAGCACGAACGCCGGCATGAACTGCACGGCCTGGAACTCCGTCGCCGCGAAGGCGCTGACGAACAGGCCCAGGGCCATGCCCAGCACCGCGTCGCAGACGGCGACGAGCAGCAGCAGCCAGAGCGGACCGGCGACGTCGAGACCGAGCAGGCCGACCGCCAGGCCCGAGGCGATGAGGGCCTGCACGGTCGCGACCAGGCCGAATGCCAGCGCATAGCCGAGCAGCAGGTCGAGCTTGCCGATCGGCATGGTGAGCAGCCGCTCCAGGGTGCCCGAGGTCCGTTCGCGCAGCGTGGCCACCGACGTCACGAGGAACATGACGACGAACGGGAAGATCCCGAGCAGCGGCGCGCCGATCTCGTCGAAGACGGGGGTCCCGTCGAAGATCCAGGCGAGAAGCGTCAGCAGCACGCACGGGACGACGACGAGCATGGCGAGCGTGCGCCGGTCGTGCCGGAGCTGGCGCAGGACCCGCCCTGCGGTCGCGCGGGTGATCGACGCGCTCATGCCGAGCCTCCCTGGGTACGTGCGTCCGGCGCCTGCGCGGACCTGGCCTCGTCGACCAGGCGGAGGAAGGCCTGCTCGACGTCGGCGCTGCCGGTCTGCTCGAGCAGGGTCTGCGGCGGGTCGTCGGCGAGCAGCCGACCGGCCCGCATGAGGATCAGGCGCTCGCACCGGGACGCCTCGTCCATGACGTGGCTGCTGACCAGCAGGGTCACGCCGCCAGCGGCGAGCCGGGCGAACATGTCCCACAGGTCCCGCCGCAGCACCGGGTCCAGCCCGACGGTCGGCTCGTCGAGCACCAGCACCTCTGGCTGGTTCAGCAGGGCGGCGGCCAGCGAGACCCGCGCCTCCTCGCCGCCGGACAGCCGGCTGCACAGCGAGTCGGCGTGGTCGGTCAGCCCGACGTCGTCGAGCACCCGGTCGACGTCGCCCGCGGGGGCCCCCAGGACGGCGGCGAAGTAGCGCAGGTTCTCTCGCACCGTGAGGTCCGAGTAGACCGACGGGGCCTGGGTGACGTAACCCACGGCTCGCCGTAGCGGCGGCGAGCCGGCCGGCCGGCCGAGCACCTCGACGGTCCCGCCCGCCACGACCTGGACGCCGACGATGGAGCGCATGAGCGTGGTCTTCCCGCTGCCGCTCGGGCCGAGCAGACCGGTCACCGAGCCGCGCGCGACGTCGAACGACACGTCGTCGACGACGGTGCGCCCGCCCCGCACGACCGTCAGGTTCCGGACGCTCAGCGCCGGAGCAATATTCATCACACGATGAAATATCCTCCCGTCCTGACCCGGCGTCAACCCTCCGCGAGGTAGCGCTGCACGGCGGGTGCCATCAGGGCCACGAGGTCGTCCTCCGAGGCCGAGGCCATCGGCTCGAGGCGTACGACGTGGCGCAGGATCACGACCCCCACCATCTGGGCGGCGGCCGCCTGCAGCCGCAGTGGGTCCGCCGGGCCGCCCGCTGTCGCGATCCTGCCGAGCAGGGCGCTGCCGACGAACTCGCGCAGCATCGCCGCCCCCTGCTCCCCGGTCATCGCCGAACGCAGCATGCCGAGCATCGGCGACCGGAAGCCCGGGCTGGCCCACGCGCCGAGGAACGTGCGCACCAGCCGTTCGCCGAGCTGGTCGGGCGGACCGTCGAGGATCTGCGGCACGAGCTCGGCCGGCGCGAACGGCAGCTCCATCGCCGCGACGAACACCTGCTCCTTGGTACCGAAGTAGTGGTGGACGAGCGCCGGGTCGACCTCGGCCGACCGGGCGATGCCCCGGACACTGGCCGCGGCGTACCCCTTGCCGGCGAACTCCTCGCGCGCAGCTGCCAGGATCAGCGACCGCCGGTCCCCACCGTCCGCGGGTCGCCCGGGGCCGCGGCGCGTCGCGTCGGCCATCACCTGCTCCTCACGTCGCCATGATGCCCCTCCGCGACGACGCACCCGGCCGGGTCGACCAGCAGAGCTAGTTGCGGGCGAACACCGCGTAGGTCACGAACGGCTCGTCCAGGTCCTCTGACGGGTGATCCTTCGCGAGCCGCTCGAGCTCCTGACCTACGACCTCGCGGGCGCGGTCGGGGCCGAGGTCGAACACGTAGGACTTGGTCAGCAGCGTGCGCCCGAAGTCCTCGAGACCGAGCCGGCGCGACCACGGGATCTCGACGGTCGCCACCTTGCGCCGCCACGGGTCCCCCGCGAGCAGGTCTGCGGACCACTCGTCGCCGGGGTGCGGCGGGACGCCGCAGGCGGCGAAGAGCCGGCGGTCGTGCTCGTGCACCCAGGGCACGGACCGGTCGTGCTGGTTCCACCACAGGGCGAGCACGGCCCCCGGCTTGAGCACCCGGAACGCCTCGGGCACCGAGCGCTGCGGGTCGGTCCAGTGGAAGGACTGGGCGTAGGAGACCAGGTCGAACAGCCCCCCGGCGAGCGGTAGCGCGTTGCCGTCGCCGACGACCGGCCGGACCCGCGACGTCGAGCGCGACCGCAGCACCTGCAGCGCGGCCAGCCCCGGCTCCACGGCGGTCACCGTGGCACCGCGGCCGGCGAGCGCGCGCGACGCGATACCGGTGCCCGCCCCGACGTCGCAGACGGACGACCACAGCAGCGGCTGCCCCATGGCGGACTCCAGCGCGTCGAACAGCTGGGCCGGGTAGTCGGGACGGTGCGCGTCGTAGTCGGCCGCGACCGCGTCGAAGAGCTGCCGCTCGCTCACGTGGCGCTGCTCGCGGCCGCCAGGTTGAGCCGGGCGAACGCCAGCCCCTCGGCGAGGTCCGCCTCCCTCTCGTCGCGGTTGACCGCACGCCGGGTGTTGATCTCCAGGACGACCGACCCGTCGTAACCGGCCCGGGCCAGCCGCTCGAGGACCTCGGCGCACGGCTGGTTGCCGCGCCCGGGCACCAGGTGCTCGTCCTTGTTGGACCCCGACCCGTCGGCGAGATGGACGTGGGACAGCCGGTCCCCCAGCGCATCCAGCACCTGCACCGCGTCGGAGTCGGAGACAGCGGTGTGCGACAGGTCCAGGGTGACCGTGGGAACGTCGAGCTCCAGCAGGTCCCAGTGCGGCAGGTAGGCGACGACCTCCCGGCTGCGGGCCCGCCACGGGAACATGTTCTCCACCGCGAAGACCACGTCGGTCTCGTCCTGCATCCGGGCCAGCCCCTCGACGAAGCCGCGGGCGTAGTCGCGCTGCCAGCGGAACGGCGGGTGCACCACCACGGTCGGCGCGCCGACATGCTCGGCCGCCTCACGGGCGCGCTGCAGCTTGGTCCAGGGATCGGTCGACCAGACCCGCTGGGTCAGGAGGAGGCACGGGGCGTGGATGGCGAGCACCGGGATGCCGAACCGTTCCGACAGCCCGCGCAGCGCGTCCGGGTCCTGGCTGACCGGGTCGGTCCAGACCATCACCTCGACCCCGTCGAAGCCGAGGTCGGCGGCCATCTCGAACGCCGTCGTGCAGGTCTCCGGGTAGCAGGACGCCGTGGACAGGGCGACCTTCGCGCCGGGGACGCGCACCGTACGGCTCACACCACCAGCCTATGGCCGCACGTAGGGTGGCTCCCGTGCCCGAGGTGCCTCTCGACTTCCCCCGCGCGTGGGTGGAGTTCCCCGACCCCGCCGACGACGAGCAGTCGTTCCGCTGCGACCTGACCTGGCTCACCTCGAGCTGGACCTGCATCTTCGGCAACGGCTGCCAGGGCATCTACGCCGACCAGCCCCCCGAGGTCGGGTGCTGCACGCTCGGCGCGCACTTCTCCGACAAGGACGACGAGCGCCGGGTGAAGGCCTTCGTCAAGCAGCTGACCCCGGAGACCTGGCAGCACTACGACCCCAAGAAGTGGACCGAGAAGGACGAGGACGGCGCCAGGAAGACGCGGGTCGTCGACGGCGCCTGCATCTTCGCCAACCGGCCGGACTTCCCCGGCGGCGGCGGCTGCGCCCTGCACGGGCTGGCGCTGCGCACCGGCCGGCACTTCCTCGAGACCAAGCCCGACGTCTGCTGGCAGCTGCCGATCCGGCGGACCTACGAGCACGTCGAGCGACCGGACGGCACCGAGGTGCTGGTCATCGTCATCGCCGAGTACGACCGGCGGGGCTGGGGCGCCGGCGGGCACGACCTGGACTGGTACTGCAGCGGCAACACCGAGGCGCACGTCGGTGCGGATCCGGTCTACGTCTCGATGCGCGCCGAGCTGGTCGAGCTGATGGGCCAGAAGGGGTACGACGAGCTGAGCCGCCTGGCCGAGGAGCACCTGACCTCCCGGCGGCGCTTCGCGCTGCACCCGGCCGACCCCAAGGCCCGCCGCCGCTGACGCACCCGGCCGTCACCGATGCGGCTGGGCCGACGGGGACGCTCGGCGGCCACCCGGGGACCTTCTGCCCTTCAGCTCGGGGCACCCGCGCGACACCGTGGAGAGCGGGTCCAACCACGGTGTCCACCGGAGGTCGTCATGCAGACCGCCCGCCCCCTCCCCGCCGGCCAGCCGCTCCTGGTGGCCGACAAGGTCAACAAGATCTACCGAAGCGGTGACGTCGAGGTGCCGGCCCTCATCGACCTGGACCTGACGGTCGGCGTCGGTGAGCTGGTCGCCGTCATGGGGCCTTCCGGGTCAGGGAAGACGACGCTGCTCAACTGCCTGTCCGGCCTCGACGACATCGACGCCGGGCACGTCCGCGTCGCGGGTCGCGACCTGTTCTCCATGAGCGACGCCGACCGCACCGAGCACCGCGCCAGGTCCATGGGCTTCGTCTTCCAGTCGTTCAACCTGATCCCCGTCTTCACGGCGGTCGAGAACGTCGAGCTGCCCCTGCTCCTGATCGGCACCAGTGCCAAGAAGGCGCACGCCGCAGCCGTGGAGATGCTGGCTCAGGTAGGTCTCACGCACCGCGAGGACCACCTGCCCAACCAGATGTCCGGCGGCGAGCAGCAGCGCGTCACCATCGCCCGCGCCCTCGTCGCGAAGCCGGCGGTCGTCTGGGCCGACGAGCCCACCGGCAACCTCGACACCGCCATGGCCGAGCAGATCATGGTGCTGCTGCGCGAGCTCAACGAGCAGCACGGGCAGACGATCGTCCTGGTCACCCACGACCCGCAGATCGGCGCGGCCGCCGGTCGCCTCGTGCTCATGCGCGACGGTCGCCTGCAGAGAGACGAGCGTCGCGACCGCATCACCGTGCCGCCCTCCAACGGCGGCGGCCGGGCGGTGTACCAGGTCCCGCCACCCCGCTTCCACTGAGAGGGATGCGCCATGTATCCCGAGCTCACCCGCCCGCTGCTCATCCTGCTCGGCGCCGCCCTGGCCTTCGTCGCATTCCTCGCGATCGGTCGACCGGTGCTCCGCCGGCTGGCCTTCCGGCAGATCCGCCGGCGGCCCGCGGAGGCGGTCCTCGTCGTGCTCGGCTCCCTGCTGGGGACCGCGCTGATCGTCACCAGCCTGGTGGTCGGGGACTCCCTCGACCGGTCCGTCCGCCAGACCGCGTACGACGTCCTCGGTCCGATCGACGAGGTCGTGCGCGCTGCCGACGGGACGACCGGCGCCCAGGCGGCCGAGCGGCTGGCCCCGCTGCGGAGCGACCCGCAGGTGGACGGGGTCCTGACCGTGCGCGGAGACGTCGCGGCCGCGTCGACGGGCACCGGCAACGCGCGTCTCGCCGCGCCCCGCACCCTGGTGTGGGAGCTCGACTACGCCGCAGCCCGCGACTTCGGCAGCCCGGACCCCTCCGGGCTGGACACCTCTGACCCCGGACCCGGTCGAGTCGTCATCAACTCGAACCTGGCCGACGCCCTGCACCTCGGCGTCGGTGAGGCCGTGACGCTGCACCTCTACGGCTCGCCGGAGGAGTACACCGTCGGCGCCGTCGTCCCCGCGGAAGGTGTGGCCGGCATGGGTCTCGGCGCGGCCGTCAACAGCAACGCCTTCCTGCCGGCCGGTGCCCTCACGGCGGCCGCCTCCGCCGCCGGTCGGACGCCGATGACGACCGTCCTCGTGTCCAACAGTGGCGGGGTCGAGGGTGGCGACGAGCTCACGACGCCGGTGACCGCCGCGATCCGAGACGCACTCGCCGGCCTGGACAGCCGGGGGGCCTCCGTGCTGACCCCCAAGCACGAGGTGCTGGCGGCGGCCGAGGAGACGGCGGCGGCCATCGGGTCGCTGTTCCTCTTCATCGCCAGCTTCGCCATCATCGCCGGCGTCCTGCTGGTCGTGAACATCTTCGTGATGCTCGCCGAGGAGCGGAAGGGCCAGCTCGGCATCCTGCGCGCGGTCGGCATGCGCCGCCGCCGGGTGACCGGCGAGTTCGCCCTCGAGGGGGCCGTGTACGCGGCGGCAGCGGCACTCGTGGGTGCCCTGGTCGGGGTCCTCGTCGGGCGAGTCGTCGTCGTGGTGGCGCTGAACATCCTCAACTCCTTCGAGCGCAGCGACAACAAGCTCGACATCGTGTTCGCCGTCACCCCGGTCAGTCTCGTCAACGGCATCGCGGGTGGGTTCCTCATCGCCTTCGTGGCCGTCGTCCTGACCAGCGTGCGGATCGCGCGGACCAACATCATCGCGGCCATCCGCGACCTCCCCCCTGCCACGGGGCGGCGACCGAGGCGCGCACTGACCATCCTCTCCGTGATCGGCACGGCGGTCTTCGGGCTGCTGTCGGTGCCCGCCGTGGCGAGCAGCGCCGGCGCGGCCGTCTACCTGATGCCGGTGCTGACGATGGTCTCGGCCATCCCGCTGCTGCGGCGGCTGGCCAGCCTCAAGGTCGTCACGACCGTGGTCGCGGTGCTGACCCTGCTGTGGGGGCTGGGGGCCCACATCCTGCGACCCGCCATGTTCGAGGAGGGGTCGACCGCGACGTACGTCGTCATGGGGACGATGCTGTCCTTCGCCGCCGTCGTCCTCATCAGCCAGTACCAGTGGCTGATCGTGCGACCCTTCCGGCCCCTGATCCGACGTCCGTCCGAGACCGGGCTGGCGGCCAGGCTCGCCGTCGCCTACCCCACCGCCCGCGCCTTCCGCACCGGGGCGACCCTGGCGATGTACTGCATCGTCGTCCTCGTCATCGTGCTGCTGGCGCAGATCTCCGCAGTCATCCATGCGGGAGTCGACACCGCGGTGCGCGACGCCAGCGCGGGCTGGACCATGCGCGCAGACTTCAACCCCGCGACACCGCTGCCGGACTCCACCCGCTCGGTCACCAGCAGCCGCTTCGCCGGGATGTTCGAGGACGTCGCGCCACTGTCCAGTGCGACCGGTGACGCCGACGACCCGGCCGGCCGGTCGACCGACCCGGTCCCGGTCAACGCGATCGGCATCCCCGGGCAGATGATCACCCACGAGCCGAAGCTCGAGGACCGCCTCCCCGGTCTCCGCACCGACGAGGCCGCCTGGCGGACGGTCCTCTCGGACCCGCGCTACGCCATGGTCGACCTCTACTACGGCGCCACCGGCGGGCCGCCGGGTGCGTTGGTCGAGCCGGGGGACCGCCTCTCGGTCACCGACCCTCGCACCGGCCTGGTCTCGACCCGGATCGTGGCCGGCACCATGCGTGACGGCACCGCGTTCTACGGCGTCAACGCCGGCGAGTTCCGCTGGCCGGTCGTCATGAGCACCGACAGCGTGCGACAGGCCTTCGGGTCTGCGGCGACCGTCAACAGCTTCTTGCTGCGGACCGTCGACGGGGTGGACCGGGCACAGCTGGCCCGCAGGCTGCAGGGCGAGTTCCTCGCCAACGGCTTGGTGGTCACCGACGTGCCGGACGACGTCCGCAGCACCTACTCGGCCAACACCCAGATGTTCCGGCTGATGCAGGGCTACCTGGC
>Ga0210143_1000187_pt1 | contig 13510 bp, 14 predicted proteins | sample MayberryNW_TuleC_2_FD_185527 | JGI IMG/M metagenome (GOLD analysis project Ga0210143, IMG submission 185527) | Wetland microbial communities from San Francisco Bay, California, USA, that impact long-term carbon sequestration - MayberryNW_TuleC_D2... | ecosystem: Environmental > Aquatic > Marine... | reverse complement strand
GCGAGCAGTGCCCGGGCTGCGCCGCGCGGGTGGCGGGCGGATCGAGGGTTCATGGCGGGCTCCTGTCGATGGGGCGTCAGGCTGCGGGTACGGCGGGGAACGAGGGGCGGGTGGCAGTCCCGTCGACCGCGGAGCGGCGGGCGGCGTCGGCGACCGCGAGGGCTGCCAGGGCCTCGGGACCGCCCGACCGCGGGCGCGCCCCGCGCGCGGCGGCCACCAGGTCGGTGAGGGCGGCCCGCACCGACTCGGCGTAGACGCGTTCCTTGGCGTCGTCCGGTCCGAGCTCCACGCGGACCTCGACCCGGTGCGGCAGCGTGAGCTCCCGGCCACGTCCGCGGGCGGCTGCGGGGCCGGCGTCGCGGTGCACCACCGCGGTGATGCCGGACCCTGGCCCGAGCCGGTGACCGGGCACGTGCATCAGCTCGGTCGTACGCTCCGGCAGCCGGCCGACGACGGCAGCGCCGTGGTCGTCGGTCCAGCCGTCGACCCGGGCCCGCAGCGGGATCCAGCCGTCGACCGTGACCTCGGCCGGGCCGTGGTCCAGGCGCATCCGCTGCCGCTCGCACCGGTCCGGATGGGTGAAGCCGTGCGTGTGGGACGCGAGCGCACCGCCGGGGTGGCGGGCGGTGGCGCTGACCAGGTCGGTGCGGCCGTCGGGCCGGGCGGCGGTGACGGCCACGAGCTGCTCGGGCCGGGTGCCGACCAGCAGGTGGGCTGCGTCGAAGAAGTGGACACCGTGCTCGACGAAGACACCCCCGCTGCGCCTCTCGTCCCAGAACCAGTGGTCGGGCGGCAGGTGCTCGTCACTGGCGTCGTTCTCGAACGCGAAGCGCTGCACCGGGCCGAGGAGCTCGTCACGCAGGGCGACCAGGGTCTCGAGGACCGGGTTGTAGCGCAGGACGTGGTCGACGACGAGGGCGCGGCTGTGCCGCTCAGCGGCGTCGACGACCTCCTTGGCCCGGTCGACCGTCGTCGCGAGCGGCTTCTCGCAGAAGACGTGCCGGCCGGCCGCCAGGGCCGCCAGCGCGACGGCGGCATGAGTCGCCGGGGGTGTCGCCACGACGACGGCGTCGACTTCGCGGTGGTCGATGAGCGTCGTCCAGTCACCCGCCACCGGTGCGCCGTGGCGGGCGGCCAGCCCGGCCGCGCGGCTCGCGTCCGCGTCGGCGACCGCACGGAGCGAGACCTCCGGCAGGTCGGCCACCACCCCGGCGACGAACTCGCCGAAGCGGCCCGCTCCCACGAGGCCCAGCCCGAGCGGCGGCGTCACGTGTGCTCGAGCCTCGCCACGCCGATCCGCGAGTCGGCCATGCCGTAGAAGACGAAGCGCGTGCCGTCGACCTCCTCGATCGCGGTGGGGAAGACGACGTTGGGGACCGTGCCGTCTCGCTCGTCGTCGGTCTCGGGCTCGAGGATCGGCTCGGCGGTGCGGGCCAGGACCCGCGACGGGTCGTCGGGGTCCAGCAGCATCGCGCCGGCGGCGTACTCGACCTTCTGCGTCGTCGGGTCCCAGCCCTCGGGGGCCTCGCCGGTGACGCCGTGGTGCACGAGTAGCCACCCTTCGTCGACGCGCAGCGGAGGCGGGCCGGCCCCGATCTTGAGCTCCTCGTACGGGTGGACGGACGTCGCGACGCACCTGTGGTCGCGCGGCCGCGCCAGGGACCGGACGTCCGCCTCGACCTCGTGCACCGGGACGTAGGAGACCCAGATGGCGGGCCGCTCGTCGGTCACCCCGGCCGGCAGGTGCACCGTCTCGCCCTCGCGGAACCAGCCGAGGTCCCACATCGGCCGGTGCAGCATCGCGTAGGACGGCCGCCCCTCCGGGTCGGGCACGGGTTCGGGGAAGAACACCGCGTCCTTGTTGGGGAACAGGTTCAGGTCGGTGTCGAGGCCGGGCTGGTAGGCGAACTGCACCGGGCCCAGTCGGCGCCACGACCTCAGGTCCTCGGACACGGCCAGCGCGAGGCGGGGGCCGAGCGGCCCGTAGGCGACGTACGTCATGACGTGCAGCCCGAGCGAGGGGACGAACGTGGTCCGCGGGTCCTCGACGCCGGCGTTGTTCGCACCGCGCTCCCAGCCCTCGTCCGGCGCGAGCACGACTCCTTCACGTCGCACGCTCACCGGCACGCCACCCTCGACGAGGACCTCGGCCAGGCCGACGCGCGACACGTTGCCCGCGGCGACGAGCCGTGGGAGCAGCATCAGCCGGCCGTCCGGGTCGCGCCCGCTCGCCGGGTTCAGCACGCCCATCTCCTCGAGCTGGTTGCCGTCCTCGGGCGACATGACGACGCCCACCCGCTGCAGGGTGTAGGGCACGTCGGTGGACGGCGTGGCGGCCAGGTGCGAGCTCATCCCTTCACCCCGGAGCCCAGGTCCGAGGTGGTGAAGTGCCGCTGGAAGGCGACGAAGAGCGCGACGGCCGGTGCCGCGAGGACGCATGCCCCCGCCAGGATCGCGCCGTAGGGGTTGCTTGCTCGACCTGCGACGTTGGACAGGTAGTTGGCCAGCGACACCGCGAGCGGCTGCATGTCGGTGTCCTTGGTGATGAGGAAGGGCCAGAGGAACTCGTTCCACGGACCGATGAAGGTGATGAGGACCGCCGTGAGCAACGCCGGGCGGACGAGCGGCAGCGCGATCGACCAGAGGATGCGCAGCTCGCCGGCGCCGTCGATGCGCGCGGCCGAGAACAGGTCCTCCGGCAGCTGCAGGAAGAACTGCCGGAAGATGAAGACGGCGGTCGAGTTGATCGCGAACGGCAGGATCATGCCGAGATAGCTGTCGGCCAGACCGTAGTTGCGCACGATCATGACGTAGAGCGGGATCATCAGCAGCTGGAACGGCACCAGCTGCACGAGCAGCATGGCGGCGAAGAGCATCCCCTGGCCGCGGAAGTGCAGCCGGGCCAGCGCGTAGCCGGCCAGCACGCCGAACACGACAGTGCCCAGGATCACGCCGCCGGTGAAGATGCCGGAGTTGACCAGCGAGCCCGCCAGGTCGACGCGCGAGTTGATGTCGCTGTAGTTGTCCAGCGTCCAGCCGCCGATCGGAAGGGCGCCGCCGACCGAGGTGTCCGACTCGTCCTGCAGGGACTGGACGAGCATGTAGTAGAAGGGGAAGAGGAAGACGAAGGCGCCGAGGACGAGCGCCACCATGCGGAGCACCGAGCCGAGGGCGGCGCGTCCCGCGCCCGGCGCCGGCTCGGCGGGCGAGTGGCCGGAGCGCGCCGGTCCGCCGGCGACCCGAGGAGCTGCTTGGGTCATGTCAGTCCCTCTCGAGAAGTCGCCGGTTGACCAGCGAGACGATGAGCACGGCAACGACGAGCAACACACCGATCGCCGCTGCGACGTCGGCGTTGCCCTGCTGGATGCCCTTCTGGTACATCACCAGCACCGGCGAGGCCGAGGCTCCGTCCGGGCCACCCCCGCCGGTCAGCAGGTAGGGCTCGGTGAACAGGTTCGCGCCGGTGATGAATGCGAGGATCACGACCAGCGTCGTCGCCGGCCGGACTCCGGGGACGGTCACGTTGCGCATCTGCTGCCACCTCGTCGCGCCGTCGACCTGCGCTGACTCGTAGAGCTCCTTCGGGACGTTCTGCAGTGCGGCGAGGTACAGCAGGATGTAAAGGCCGAGCTGCTTCCAGGTGACGAAGACGGCGATGAGCGGCATCGCAAGCGTCTCGTTGACCAGCCAGGACGGGTCCGGCGCAAGGGCTCCGAGCAGCTGGTTGACCAGACCGTCCTTGGAGAAGAGGACCAGCCACACCGCAACCACGGCCACGCTGGCGGTGATGTACGGCACGTAGTAGGAGACGCGGAAGAACGTCCGCCCGCGGATCGCGGTGTTGAGCGCGGTCGCCAGCAGAAGCGCGAGCACCACCGTCAACGGCACGTTGATCAGCAGGAAGATGCCGACGTTCACGAACGACTGCCGGACGTCGGCGTCGCTGAGGACCGTGACGTAGTTGTCGAAACCTACGAACGGCCTCGGCACGGTCGCGCCGGGTGCCGCGAAGAAGTAGTCGTGGAAGCTGATCCAGACCGCCAGCCCGAGGGGGTAGGCGAACACCGTGGCGAGGAACAACGCGTACGGCGCGGCGAACGCGATGCCCAGCGGCTGACGTCCGAGCAGCGCGGTCCGCCGGCTGCGCCGCCGCCCCGGCTCCCGGCTGGGAGCCGGGGCCGGGGCCGTGGTCGTGGTCATGACCGGCCGCTCGTCAGGACTGGCCGGCGAGCTTGTCGATCTCGTCCGCGGACTTCTGCAGTGCAGCGTCGACCGACTCCTTGCCGAAGATCACGGCGTTGCTGTAGTTGTCGCGGAAGGTCTGCCAGATCTCGATCGAGTTGGGCACGTTGGGCACCTCCACCGTGCGGGCGGCCTGTGCGGCGAACTGCTCGTAGTCCGGGTGGCTGGAGAAGTAGTCCGGGTAGGCCGACTCGAGGTCGGAGCGCAGCGGCATCTGCCCGGTCTTGTCCAGCAGCGAGCCGTCCTGCTCCTTGCTGGTCGAGAACTTGAGCAGGCCCCAGGCGGTGCCCTTGGCCTTGCACGCCGAGTAGATCGCGACGTTCTTAGCGTCGGAGAAGGTCCAGGTCTCCTCGGGCGACGTGCCGCTCTCGGTGGGCACCGGCGCCGCCCCCCAGTCCACCTTGTCGCCGTAGACCGCGATCGCCCACGGACCGACGATCGCCATCGCCGCCTTCTCGTCGGCGAAGACGTCGCCGCTGGCCGCCTCCTTCTGCGAGTAGCCCTTCTCGTACATCTCGGCCCAGAAGTTCGCGACGGCCTGGCCGTCGGCGTCGTTGAACGTCGCCTTGCCGTCCTCGACCAGCTGCTTGCCACCGCTCTGCGCGGCGTAGAGCGGGTAGAAGTCGAACCACGACTGGAAGAACTCGCTGGCCGGGGAGGGCCAGATCGCAGCCTGCGCCGCGCCGCTGCTGACGATCTTTTCGCTGGTCGCGAGGAAGTCGTCGTAGGTCGACAGCGGCGGGTTCTCGGGATCGACGCCGGCCTTCTTCAGCAGGTCCTTGTTGTAGAAGATCATCACCGGGTTCGACTTCCACGGCAGCTGGTAGTACTTGCCGTCCGGGGACTTGTACTGCTCCGCCGTGTCGCCGGAGCGCGACTCGATGTAGTCCGCGCCACCCGGGAAGTCGTCGAGTGCGACCAGGCCGCCCTGCTTCTGGAACTGCGGGACCGCCGCCGGCGACGTGTTGTAGACCAGGCAGGGCGCGTTGCCCGCGGTGATGGCAGCGCCGATGACCTCCTCCGAGCTCTTGCCCGCGGGGATCTCCTGCGCCGTCACCTTCTCCTTCGGGTGGGCGGCGTTCCAGTCCGCCACCATCGCCTTGCCCCAAGCGAGCTCCTCGGGGTTGTTGGACAGCCAGATCTTGATCGGCCCCTTCGTCGCGAGGTCGTCGGACGAGCCGCCGCTGTCCCCGCCGCCACACGCGGTGGCGCCGAGGGCGACGGTCAGCAGGGCTGCTGCGGTGGCGGTGCGGTTCATCGGTGCTCCGATCCAGGGGAGGTGCGCGGCCGGTCGGGTCGCGGTGGTGCGGTCGAGTCGCGGACGACGAGGTGCGGTGGCGGCATCGCGGTGGGCTCGACCGTTTCTGTGCCCGCCACGAGGCGGGTCAACCGGTCGGCCGCGGCACGGCCCCAGCCGAACGCGTCGGTGCGGATCGTGGTCAGAGCCGGCCGCAGGTGCGCCGCGACCTCCGTGTCGTCGAAGCCGGTCACGGACAGGTCGGTGGGGACGTCCAGACCGCGCCCGGTGGCCACCGCCGCTCCGGCGATCGCCATCAGGTCGTTGGCGTAGACGACGGCGGTCGGCGGCTCGGCCAGGTGGAGCAGCTGAGCCGTCGCCGCCGCTCCCCCGGCGGCCGAGAAGTCGGACTCCACGACCGGGCCTGGGCGCAGGCCGGCATCACGCAGGGCGCCGACCCAGGCGTCGCGGCGGGAGCGGGAGTGGACGAACTCGGCCGGCCCTCCGACGTGGGCGACGCGTCGGTGGCCCAGTGCCACCAGGTGCTCGACCGCCGCCGCGACGCCCGGCCGGTCGTCGACGCACACGCACGCGGCGGCGGCATGGTCGCGGCACGACGGGGCGATGACGACCGCCGGCAGGCCGAGCTGCTCCAGCAGCTCCGGCCGCGGGTCGTCGACCCGCAGGTCGGTGAGGAAGACGCCGTCGACGCGGCCGTCGGCGGCCAGCCGGCGATAGCCCTCGACCTCGCGCTCGCGGTCGGGCACCACCTGCAGCACCAGCGCCTGGCCGAGCGGAGCCAGCGTGGCCTCGATGCCGGCGATGAAGGCCGGGAAGAAGGGGTCGGCGCCGAGGGTCTCGGGAGGGCGGGCCACGACGAGACCGACAGCGAGGGCGCGGTCGGCGGCCAAAGCCCGGCCCCGGTGGCTCGGGGTCCAGCCGAGGTCGGCCGCGACCCGCAGGATCCGGTCCCGGGTGGCCGGGGCGACGCCGGGCCGGTCGTTCAGCGCGAACGACACCGCCCCCTTGGAGACACCCGCGTCCCGGGCGACGTCCTCGATGGTCGGCCGGCGCGACATACGGTCAATAAACCGCTTTAGTTACTAAAATGTCAATAGGTCCGCTTTGCGGAGAATGAGGTCAGGCGTCGTCCCACGGGCCAGGCGTGGCGACCGCCCAGCGACCGGACTCCAGCCGCACCCGCTCGAGGCCCTCGCCGGCGCAGGGGCAGGCCGTCCGGTGCGGCCAGCTGGTGCCCACCTCGAGCCGGAACCAGACCTGCTTGCCGCGGGCCAGGGTCGCCACGCCCCACTCCGAGGAGAGCCGGTCGACCAGGCGCAGGCCGCGACCACCCTCGGCGGTCCACGGCGGTCCCCCCGCACTCCGGTCGAGGCCGCGCTGCGGCGGCAGTCGTCGACCCACGTCGGCGACCCCGACCTCGAGCAGCCCGTCGGCGACCGCGAGGGTCAGGGTGACCTCGCCCCGGCTGTGCAGGACCGCATTGGTGACCAGCTCGCTGACCAGCAGCTCGGCGTCGGGGCGCAGCTCGCGGAGCTCCCACCGGTCCAGCTGGGCGGCCGTCGCCCGGCGGGCCGTCGCCACGGCGTGCGGGTCGTCCCCGACGTCGACCGTGCGGACGCGGCACATCCGGAGCTCCCCACCTCGGCGGGCCCACTGCCGGACCCTGGCCACTCCTGCCCCGCCCCGCGCGTCCTGGAACCCCTAGAAGCCGAGGCGGCGCAGCTGCCGCGGGTCGCGCTGCCAGTCCTTGGCCACGGTGACCCGCAGGTCCAGGTACACCTGGGTGCCGAGCAGGGCCTCGACGTGCCGGCGCGCGGTGGCCCCGATCTCGCGCAGCCGGGCGCCCTTGGGCCCGATGACGATGGCCTTCTGGCTGTCCCTCTCGACGTACAGGAAGGCGTGCACGTCCAGCAGCGGCCGGTCCTCCGGCCGGTCCTCGCGCGGCCGCATCTCCTCGACGACGACGGCGATCGAGTGCGGCAGCTCGTCCCGCACCCCCTCCAGGGCGGCCTCCCGGATCAGCTCCGCTACGAGCAGGTTCTCCGGCTCGTCGGTGAGGTCGCCGTCGGGGTACAGCGGCGGTGACTCGGGCACCAGGCGCGCCAGCAGGTCGGCGAGCAGGCCGGTCTGCTCGCCGCGCACCGCGGACACCGGCACCACCTCGGCCCACTCGATGCCCTCGGCATGGCCGAGGTCGGCGACGGCGAGCAGCTGCTCGGCCACCCTCGCGGGTGGCACCCGGTCGGTCTTCGTCACGACCGCGACCTTCGTGACCTTGCGCAGCCCGGCCAGCTCGCGGGCGATGAAGCGGTCGCCCGGGCCGACCTTCTCGTCGGCCGGGACGCACAGGCCCACGACGTCGACCTCGGACCACGCGGCGCGGACCTCCGCGTTGAGCCGTTCGCCGAGCAGGGTGCGTGGGCGGTGCAGGCCGGGCGTGTCCAGCACGACGAGCTGGGCGTCGGGGCGGTGCACGATCCCGCGTACGACGCGGCGGGTGGTCTGCGGCTTGCTCGAGGTGATGACGACCTTCTCGCCGACGAGAGCGTTGGTCAGGGTGGACTTGCCGGCGTTGGGCCGCCCGACGAACGCGACGAAACCGGCCCGGAAGGCGTGGCCCGACGGGTCGCTCACGACGGGACGGCGGAGTCGACGGTGGCGCCGGCGTCCTCGCCGGCCCGGCCGGAGAGCCGGGTCCGCTGCTCGCCGGCCAGCCGGGCCCGGCGCTCGCCGGCCAGGTAGGTCGCGACGGTGTTGATGATCGCGGTCAGCGGGACGGCGATCAGCGCACCGAAGATGCCGGCCACCAGGCCGCCGATGGCGATGACCACGACGACGGCGACCGGGTGCACCCGCACCAGCCGGCCCATGAGGAAGGGCTGCAGGACGTGGCCCTCGAGCTGCTGCACGCCGATCACCCCGCCGAGCATGATCAGCGCCTGCACCGGCCCCTCGGAGACCAGCGCGACAGCGACGGCCGCGATGCCGCTGATGGTGGCACCCACGACCGGGATGAACGCGCCGAGGAAGACCAGCACCGCCAGCGGGACGACGAGGGGGAGGCCGAGGATCAGCGCGACGATCGCGATGCCGAGCGCGTCGACCGCTGCGATGACGACGGTGGCCCGGACGTAGGACGTGAGCACCGCCCAGGCCCGCGTGCCGCTCCCGTGCACCCGCTCCCGCGCGTTGTCGGGGAACAGCCGGACCATCCACTGCCAGATGTTGCGGCCGTCGTAGGTGAAGAAGATGGTCGTGAACAGCACGATGAACAGCCCCGCGAGCAGGTGTCCCGCGGTCGTCGCCGTCTTGACGACGGTGCCGCCGAGGTTGTCACGGCCGGACCCCACGCCTTCGCGGACCCGGTCGAAGAAGTCCTGCAGCTGGGCCCGTTCGAGGCCGAGGTCGGCCAGGTAGCGCTCCAGCTCGCCCAGGCTGCGGTCGAACTGGTCGCGCAGGTCGTCGAAGCCCGAGGTGAACTGCTGGGCGACCACGGCGACGAGCGCCACGACCAGTGCGATGCCGGTCAGGATCGTGACGGCGGTGGCCAGCCCGCGGGGCCACCCCCACCGGGTCAGGCGGTCGACCACCGGCGACAGGACAGCGGAGAGCAGCAGCCCGATGATGACCGGGACCACGACGACGGACAGGATCGAGAACAGCTGGAGGAAGACCCACACCGCCGCCACCACGAGCAGCAGCCGCCACGACCACGCGGCCGCGAAGCGCAGCACGTGCGGCGTCTCGATGCCGTCGACAGGTGCCGGCGCGGGCCGGTCGGCCGACGGGCTCACGACGACGACCTGCTCGGTCCGCTTGCGGAACATGGCCCGAACCGTAGCCGTCAGTCCCGCACGGTGCCGTCGGGGTCGGCCAGCAGCACTGTCGACACCGCGAGGTCGGCGAGGACGGCTGTGTCCGCATCAGCCAGGGCGCCCGTCTCGCCCACGACGGCGACCGCCTCGAGCCGGTCGGACCCGCTGGACAGAGCGGCGGCCACGGCGGCCTGCACGGCGGTCAGCCGCAGGCTCGGGAGGTCGACGGTCGAGGCGGCGTACGTCCGGCCGATGTCGTCGCGGACCGCCGCTCCCTCGGGGGCGCCGCTCCGGGCCCGCGCGGACCGGGCGAGCGTGACCAGCTTGAGGTCCTCCGGGTCAGGCGTCACGGGCATCCGCGGGCTCCTTGGTGGCGTCGCTGTCGCCGGCGGGTCCCTGGTCGCTCTCGACGCCGCCCTCCTCTTCGACCTGCCGGACCAGCAGGGTGCCGACGCGGTTGCGGCGGCCCTGCGTCTCCTCCGCGGTGATCTCGATGCCCTGGACCCAGACCTGCGCCCCGGGGATCGGCACCCGGCCGAGCTGCTTGGCGAGCAGCCCGCCCACGGTGTCGACGTCGTCGTCCTCGAGCTCGATCCCCAACCGCTCGGCCAGCTCGTCGACGTGCAGCCTGGCGCTGACCCGCAGCGCCCCGTCCGGCAGCTCCTCGACGAGGGCGGTCTCCACGTCGTACTCGTCGGTGATCTCGCCGACGATCTCCTCGAGCACGTCCTCGATGGTCACCAGGCCTGCGGTGCCGCCGTACTCGTCGACGACGATCGCGACGTGGGTCTGCTGTGCCTGCATCTCGCGCAGCAGCTCGTCGACCGGCTTGCTCTCGGGGACGAACACGGCCGGTCGCATGACCGACTCGACCCTCTCGACCGACTCGCCGTCGCGGTGCACGTAGGTGCGCCGGACCAGGTCCTTGAGATAGGCCACGCCGAGGACGTCGTCGGTGCCCTCGCCGATGACCGGGATGCGGCTGAAGCCGCTGCGCAGGGCAAGCGAGAGCGCCTGGCGCAGGGTCTTGTCGCGCTCGATGAACACGACGTCGGTGCGCGGCACCATCACCTCGCGCACGATGGTGTCGCCCAGCTCGAAGACCGAGTGGATCATCGCCCGCTCGCGGTCCTCGATGAGCTGGTTCTCCTCCGCAAGGTCCACCAGCTCGCGCAGCTCGGCCTCGGACGCGAACGGCCCGTCGCGGAAGCCCTTCCCAGGGGTGAGCGCGTTGCCGACCAGGATCAGCAGCTGCGGCAGCGGGCCGAGGAAGCGGGCCAGCGGGTGCACCAGCCGGGCCGCCGCCAAGGCGATCGGCGCCGGGTGCTGGCGGCCGAGCGTGCGCGGCGACACGCCGATCGCGATGTAGGAGACGACGACCATCGTGACGGAGGCGGCGACCATCGCGAGCCACACCCGGTCGATCAGGTCGAGCATCGCGACCGTGACCAGGACCGTGGCGACCAGCTCGCAGGTGACCCGCAGCAGGGTCAGCAGGTTGAGGTAGCGGGCCGGGTCCTCGAGCACCTCGCGCAGCCGGCCGGCACCCCGCCGGCCCTCGCGCTCGAGATCCTCCGACGCCGTGCGCGACACCCTCGACAGCGCCGCCTCGGCGCCGGCGGACAGCCCGCCGAGGCCGACCAGCAGACCGGCGACGACCAGCTGGACGACGGTCGACGTCACGGCGTCACCCCCGCAGCCAGCCCCCGGGCGGCCCACCACGCGCGCAGCAGCTCGGCCTGCAGCCCGAACATCTCGGCCTTCTCCTCGTCCTCGGCGTGGTCGAAGCCGAGCAGGTGCAGGATCCCGTGCGTGCACAGCAGGTCCAGCTCGTGGCCTGTGGTGTGGCCCGCAGCCTTCGCCTGCCCCTCGGCGACCTGGGGACACAGGACGACGTCGCCGAGCAGCCCTGGCTCGGGCTCCTCGTCGTCGTCACCGGGGCGCAGCTCGTCCATCGGGAAGGCCATCACGTCGGTCGGCCCCTCCTCGTCCATCCACTGCACGTGGTGCGCGGCCATCGTCGTCTCGTCCACGGCGACGACCGACAGCTCGGCCAGCGGGTGGACCCGGAGCCGGTCCAGCACGAATCGCGACAGTGCGGCCAGCCGGTCGGTGTCGACGTCGGCACCGGACTCGTCGTGCACGTCGACGGTCATCGGGTGCTCATCGTCGGCGGCGCTGCTGGCCGCCGCTGCCCCGGCGCGGGCCGCCGTCGCCGGCCTGGCTGGCGTCCCACCGGCCGTAGGCGTCGACGATGTCGCTGACCAGCCGGTGCCGCACGACGTCCTGGCTGGTCAGCCGGCTGAAGTGCACGTCGCGGGTGCCCTCGAGGATCTCCTGCACCTGGTGCAGGCCGCTGTGCGTGCTGCCCGGCAGGTCGACCTGGGTCACGTCGCCGGTCACGACCATCTTGGAGCCGAAGCCCAGCCGGGTCAGGAACATCTTCATCTGCTCGGGCGAGGTGTTCTGCGCCTCGTCCAGGATGATGAACGCATCGTTGAGCGACCGGCCCCGCATGTAGGCCAGCGGCGCCACCTCGATCGTCCCCGCGGTCATCAGCCGCGGGATCGAGTCGGGGTCGATCATGTCGTGCAGCGCGTCGTACAGCGGCCTGAGGTAGGGGTCGATCTTGTCGTAGAGCGTGCCGGGCAGGAAGCCGAGCCGCTCGCCGGCCTCGACCGCTGGCCGGGTGAGGATGATCCGGTTGACCTGCTTGGCCTGCAGCGCCTGCACCGCCTTGGCCACCGCGAGGTAGGTCTTGCCGGTGCCGGCCGGACCGATGCCGAAGACGATGGTGTGGTCGTCGATCGCGTCGACGTAGCGCTTCTGGTTCAGCGTCTTGGGCCGGATCGTGCGGCCGCGGTTGGACAGGATGTTGAGCGTGAGCACCTCGGCCGGCCGCTCGCCCGTCTCGGAGCGCAGCATGCTGACCATCCGCTCGATCGCCTCGACGGTCACCCCCTGGCCGGTGCGCAGGACGGTGGTGAGCTCGTCGTAGAAGCGCTCGAGGAGCGCGACCTCGCCCGGCTCGCCGGCGACGGTGATCTCGTTGCCGCGCACCGAGATGTCGACGGTCGGGAAGGCGTTCTCGACGACGCGGAGAAGCTCGTCGCGCGGGCCCAGCACGGCCACCATGGGCTGGCTGGCAGGCACCACGATGGTGGTGCGGGACTCGGGCTGCTCTGTCATGTCTGGCTCAATGCTAGGCGAGATCGCCGCTGCGGGCTCAGCCCGGTGGCCAGGTCATCGCCCGCCCGGCCAGCACGTGGCCGTGGACGTGGAAGACCGACTGCCCGGCGCGGGCGCCGGTGTTGAACACCAGCCGGAAGTCGTCGTGACCTTCCGCGGCCGAGATCTGCTCAGCCGCGACGACCAGCTCGGTGAGGGCCGCCGCGTCCGCCGCGGCCAGGGCGGCCACGCTGGGGTGGTGCTCCAGCGGCACGACCAGGACGTGGGTCGGCGCCTGGGGGTCGATGTCGCGGAAGGCCAGCACCCGCTCGCCGCGGTGCACCACGTCGGCCGGCAGGTCGCCGGCCACCACGCGGCAGAACAGGCATTCCGCCGTCTCGTCAGCCATCCTCCGACCCTACCGATGCCGGACCGTTGCGCGGCCGCGCGGCGTGGCGACCTGCGTCGGGTGACCGGCGCCAGGTAAACCGGACGTCGGACCTGCGCGTCGTACGCGTGTGGACCTGACGACCAGGGTGCTCCCCGCACCGACCGCCGACTGCGCGAGGAGCCTGATGGACGCGGCGCGCGGCTGGGACGCCGACGACGCGGTCACCCAGATCTACGCCGCCCACTACCGGTCGCTGGTGCGCCTCGGCGCTCTGCTGCTGCGCGACACCGCGCTCGCCGAGGAGGTCGCGCAGGACGCCTTCGTGTCGATGCACGGCGCCTGGCGCCGGCTGCGCGACCCGGACAAGGCACTGGCCTACCTGCGGCGGTCGGTCGTCAACGGCGCCCGGTCCGCCCAGCGGCACGCCGTGGTCGCGGCGAAGCACGCACCGCGTCCCGACCCGTCGGCGGCGAGCGCCGAGCAGGGCGCGCTGCTCGCGCTCGAGCACGCCGAGGTGCTGACCGCCCTGCGGACCCTTCCCGACCGGCAGCGCGAGGTGCTCGTGCTGCGTTACTACCTCGACCTCTCCGAGGTCGCGATCGCCGACACCCTCGGCATCAGCCGCGGCGCCGTGAA
>Ga0210143_1000186_pt1 | contig 13530 bp, 13 predicted proteins | sample MayberryNW_TuleC_2_FD_185527 | JGI IMG/M metagenome (GOLD analysis project Ga0210143, IMG submission 185527) | Wetland microbial communities from San Francisco Bay, California, USA, that impact long-term carbon sequestration - MayberryNW_TuleC_D2... | ecosystem: Environmental > Aquatic > Marine... | reverse complement strand
GCCGCGGCCGCCGCGCAAGCACGGGAACATCCCGCTCTAGGCACGCTTCTCCGCGGGCCCTCCGCGCCGCTCCTCGCGCGCGCCGGTGGGCCGGCCGCTCACGCATGCGCGGCCGCCTGCGCTCGGCTAGACGCGCGCGCCCCACCCTGGGAGGGGAGTAGGGGTCCTCCCGCCGCCCACTGCGAGCGTATCGAGCAACCGGTCACGCGTCCGTGCCGGCTCCGCGCCGACTTCGTGTCGACTGCTCCCCGGGCTCAGACGCTACGGTGGGCCGCCCGGCGCCGCAGGACGCTCAGGTCCCCCTCGGCGACCGCCTTCCGCCGGGCGACGTCGGCCGGGTCGACCATCTGGCCGTCCCGTTCCACGTAGCCGCCCCTGCCGCCGACCACGAGCAGGACGAGGTCGCCCTCCCCGGCGTTCCAGAACCGCCGCGGCGTGGTCGACTCGACGTGGACGAGCCCGCCCGGACCGAGCTCGAACGCCTCGCCGTCCACTTCGAACCCGGCCCGGCCGGCGTGGACGAAGTAGAGCTCGTCCTGCTGCTCGTGGAAGTGGTTGAACCACTCGGCGCCCGGCGGCAGCACGACGCCGTTCACGCCGAACGCCGTCACCCCGAGCGCGCGCCGGACCTTGCGGAAGACCCCGTCCCCGAGCTCGTCCAGGCTGGTCCGGGCGTGCGGCACGGCCGAAGGATAGAGCGCTAGTGCCAGCCCACGTCGCGCGCGGAGAGCGTGATCGGGCCGATCTGCGTCACGGGCGACTCCGGGCGGACGAACGCGACCCCCGGGCCGGAGAGCACCGCGAGCCAGCGCTCGTCCGGGCTCCAGCTCATGGCCCGGACGCGCAGCCCGGGGCTCGCGACCAGCCGGCCGAGCGGATCGAGCACGGCCACGCGCCCGGTTCCCGAGAGGACGGCGACGTAGCGGCCGGCGGGGCTGAGCGCGAGCTCGTAGATCCGACCCGCCTGGAAGCGCGGGTTCACAACCGGATGCCCGACGGTCGGCTGGATCTGGAGGAGCACGTCGCTCTCCCGCGCACGGGCGACGGCGAGCATCGTGCCGTCGGGGAGCCAGACCACCCGGACGAGCGCGACCCGTTCGGGCACCGGCCGCAGCCGGCTCGGGTCCAGGCTGTCGGTGACCGCGTCCTCGGTCGTGATCGTGCGGCGGCAACGGCCGGGCCAGGCTCGGAAGCGCGCACGAGCGCCCGGGCCGCACCGCTCGAAGGCGACGAGGCGGCCGTTCGTCACGACCGTCAGCGAGGCGTCGGGACGAAAGGCCGGCGCGCGGGCGTTCTCGAGCCGGAACGAGAAGCCGTCATCCCGTCGGAAGACATCCACGCCGCCCGAGACCTCGGCGGCCTCGAGCCCGCGCTCGGGGTCCGGCGCGAACACCGTCCCCTCGGCGGCCGGCAGGCCGTTCGGGCCGAGGGCGAAGCCGCAGCTCGTCCAGCGGGGAGCCTCGACGTGCCGGAGCGTCGGCAGCGCGAAGCCCCGTAGCTCGCAGTTCGACGCATCGGTGTAGTAGAGGACACCCCCGACGCCGGCCTCGCGGAGCAGCACGGGGAGGTCCTCGGCGCCGGACGTCGTCGTCGCTCCGACCGTCGGTGCCGGCTCGCCGCCACCGCGCAGCGCGTCGACGGCCGCCGCGACGCCCAGGAGGACGACGGCGCCGACGAGCGCGACGGTCGTCAGGCGGCCCATCTGACGGGACTATGCCGTCGGGCCGCGGGGGGTTCCAGGCGGTAGGAGCAGGCCGGGCTAGACGGCGACGCGCAGCGGCGAGGTCTCGGGCTCGCACGCGAGCTCGTCCTTGAACGCCCGGACGACGTCCGGGTCGAACTGCGTGCCCGCGCAGCGCTCGAGCTCGCGGACCGCCGCGCCGTCCGAGAGGCGGCCGCGGTAGACGCGGTCGGTCGTCATCGCGTCGTAGGCGTCCGCGACGAAGAGGATGCGCGCGCCGAGCGGAATGTCCGGCCCCGACAGGCGGTTCGGGTAGCCGCTGCCGTCCCACCGCTCGTGGTGGTGGAGCACCCACGTCGCGACGGGCTCCACGCCGAGGGAGTCGAGCATCCTGAAGCCGATCTGGGGGTGGCGCTCGAGCACGATCCGCTCCGCCTCGCTGAGCGGGCCCGGCTTGCGCAGGATGTCCTCCGGGATCGCGAGCTTGCCGACGTCGTGCAGGCTGCCCGCCAGGCGCAGGAGCTCGGTCTCGTCGGTCGGCAGGCCCATTCGGCACGCGATGCGGGCGGCCAGCTCCCCGACCTCGGCCGAGTGCTCGCCCGTGTAGGCGTCGCGGGCGTCGACCGCCCGCGCCAGGCCCGCCGCGGCGAGGAAGCGGGAGTGCCGGTCGTGCTCGTCGCCGAGCCGCCGCAGGTCGCCGAGGTCGACGCTCGCGTCGCGGTAGATCGTCGCGCGGCCCTTGCCGTGGCGCTTCGACCAGTAGAGCGCGCTGTCCGCCAGGCGGACGATCTCGCTCCGCTCCACCCCGTGGACCGGGAACGTCGCGATTCCCGCGGAGACGGTCAGCCCGTCGCCGTGGTCGAAGGTCAGGTCGGCGATCCGCTGGAGCACGAGGTTCGCGACCCCGAGCGCCTCGTACTCGCTCCGGCCCGCGAGCAGGAGCGCGAACTCGTCGCCGCCCAGGCGGAAGGCCTCGCCGCCGGTGCGCAGCCGGGCCGCGACCTGCGCGAGCACCTGGTCGCCCACGGGGTGGCCGAACGTGTCGTTCACGTGCTTGAAGTCGTCGATGTCGACCAGGCAGACGCTCAGGGTCGTCCCACGGCTGTCGGCCTGGTCGAGATCGCGCTGCAGCCGCTCGTGGAAGTGGCGGTGGTTTCCGAGCCCGGTGAGGGGGTCGGTGAGCGCAAGCCGCATCGCCCTGAGCGACTCGTAGACGGAGCGCTGGTAGAGCGCGACCGCGACGAGCGGGCCCACGAGCGCCGCCGACAGGAGGGGCGAATGCTCCCAGAGCACCGTCAGCGTCAGGCTGACGGACGCCATGATCGAGAACGGGATGATCGTCGTCCGGATCGACCGGCGCACGAGCGGCACGAACTCCTCGCTCGCAGCCCTCGACACGACGATCGCGATCAGCCCGATGTTCGTGACGTAGAACGCGAGCGCGCCCGCGATCACCGCGACGATCAGGCCGGGGACGCCCGCGATGGGCGGGAGCGCGCCGACCGCGACGCCCGCCGCGGCCGCGCTGAGCGCGTACACCGAGCCGTTGTAGAGGAGCCGGTCGACCGGCCGCCGCTGCGTCAGCTGGACGAGGACGAGGCCCATGAACGCGATCACGACCGCGGGGGCCCAGCCGTACAGCACGGCCGCGCCGACGATGAAGACCGCGGCGAGCGAGACGCCGCCGGCCGCGATCCCCTCGATCTCCATCGGGACCGGGAACGCCTCCGCGAGGGAGGCGCCGATCACGAGGACGGCGATGCCGCCGAGCTCCTCGGCGCCGAGCGGCCTGGCCTGGAGGGCCACGACGGCGGCGGCGAAGACGTTCAGCCCTGCCAGCGTGACCGGCAGGAGGACCGGCAGGATGCGCCCGCCGGGCTGCGCAAGGCCTTCACGCAGCCGGGCGAACGGAGTCCACGCGGTTCGGGTCTCGACCCGAGCTAGTTCCATCGACCGGGGTCTAGTACCAGCTCCAGCCCATCCCGCCGACGGCACTGAGCACGACGAGCGCCGCAGTCAGGCCGAAAGCGAGCCTGCTCTTCCAATGCAGCATGTTCCTCCCTCCCGTGGATCCGAACAGTGCCGGGAGTATCAAGTTGCGCTCAACCGAGGGCATCCCTCCTACGGGGGATTCGAGGTCGCGGCGCTGACGCGAGGAAGCTAGGTCAAGCCGGCCTCGCGCAGCGGCCGGCGGCCCCACGCGAAGCCCGACTGGTACCAGCCGGAGAGCGGCACGATCGTCGTGCCCTGACCGGAGGAATGGACCATCCAGCCGTTCCCGAGGGCGATCCCCGTGTGCGAGACCTGCGACGGCGTCGAATTGCGGCCCGAGCCGAAGAAGAGGACGTCGGCGGGCCGCAGGTTCGCCCACCGGATCCGCTTGGCCGCCCCGACCTCGCCGGACATCTGGTACGTCGTGCGCCCCTTGATGACGCCGTTCAGCTGCGGCGCCCCGGGCCAGCTCCGGAGCTTGTAGACGCGCCAGACGAACCCGGAGCAGTCGAACCCGCCGCGGGACGTGACGCCGAAGAGCGTCTGTCGGTACTCCGACATGCCGCCCCAGACGTACGGGTAGCCGACGAAGCGCACCGCCCGGCGCAGGACCTTCTTCTGCCAGTCGGTCAGGGTCGGGAGGTCGAACCCGTCGGCCAGGTCGGCGGCGCGGTCCAGATCCCAGGAGGAGAGCCGGAGCACCTGCGCGACCGAGTACGCGGCCTCGGCGCGGCTCGCGGGGTCGGCCGGCCTGAGCTCGCGGCCGTCGTGCTCCTTCGCGTGGTTCACGCGCAACGAGAGCAGGCGGGCCACCGTCTCCCAGCCGGCGCGACGAGGCGGCTTCAGGCCTGCGCGGCCGAGCTCGGCGCGGAAGGTGGCGGCGACGGGGGCGAGGCCGAGCGCGCGGACGAGGGCGCGGTTCAGCTCGGTCATGGTGACGGCCTCGCCGGGCGACTCGACCGCCTGGGCCTGCTGCGTGATGCCCGCGACGATCTTCGCGAGCTGGAGCTGCGTCAGCGTGGCGTTCGGCCTGAAGTGCTCGACGTCCGGGCCCATGAGGCCGCTCTGGACGGCCGCCCTGATCTGCGGCTGCGCCCACGAGCGGGCCTCCGCCCCGGGGGCGGCGGCGAGCACGGCGAGCACGAGCGCGAGAACGGCGGCTGAGCGGCGCATCCCCGTTCGTATCGGAGGCCGCCCCGAGCGCCTTTAGCCGCGGTCGAGGGGGTTGCGCGAGCGCCGCGCGGGCCTCGACAATGGCCCCATGACAGAGCCCGCGCACGAGCCGCGCATCGAGATCAGCCCGGAGCCGTCGCCCGAGGAGCGGGACGCGATCCTGCGCGCGGCGGCAGCGCTTCGGCGCCTCGGGGACGGCCGGAGCGGGTGGTGGCGGGAAGGCGTCCGCGAGGCGCTCGAGCCGCCGCGAGACGAGCCCTAGCTAGGCCGGCTCGAGGTTGCGCTCGAACGTCTGGAGCACGAGCCAGGGCGCGAAGCCCTGGCGGCGGTAGAGGCGGATCGCCGGGACGTTGTCCGCGTCCACGTCGAGGCCGAGCGACGCGCCGGGGTGGTCGGCCCAGAAGAGCTCGAGGGAGCGGCTGAGGATGAACGAGCCGACCCCGCGGTTCCGCTCGCTCTCGGTCACGCCGACGTGGTAGATCCAGCGGTCGCTCGGGTCGATGTTGAGGACGGCCACGATCTCGCCGTCGGCCTCGGCCGCGTACACCGTGCCCGCGCCCAGGTTGTCCCGCCACACCGCCTCCGGAAAGCGGCCCTGGGGGAAGCACTCGCGGTAAAGCTCGAGCGCCGCCGGCAGGTCGTCCGGCGTCGCGACCCTGACGACCACGCCCTCCGGCGGGTCGCCGAGCGGACGGTGGTCGTCCGGCCGCAGGCGGAACGTCGCCTGAGGCCGGCCGCGGGCGCGGAAGCCCTGGCGTTCGAGCAGGATGCGCCCGGCCGCGTTGCGCGTCCCGACCGCGCCGACGAGCGAGGTCGCCCCGCCGGCCCGGGCGCGCTCGACCGACTCCCCCAGCAACCGCGTGCCGAGGCGGTGCCCGCGGGCCTCGGCGGCGACGAGGGGGCCGAAGAGCTCGGCGTGCTCGAACCCGGCGGGCAACTCGACGCCGGCGAACGCGACGATCGCCCCGTCCTCGTCCTCGGCGACGACGAGCATCTCCTCCGGGGGCGGGTCCCAGTCGGCGAGCTCGCTCTCGAGCTCGTCCCTCGACGTCCAGATCGGGTTGCCCACCTGGAACTCCGGCCGTGCGAGCGTCGCGCGGGAGAGCTCGACGACTCGCTCGGCGTCGTCCGGTCGGAAGCTACGCAGGCTGGCGGCCACGGAGGACGCTCGGAGCGAGGCGGGCGTAGTCGAGCCCGGACACCCAGGTGAGGACGAGAGCGACGAGGAGCGCGACCCACGCGACGTCCTCGTCGATTGCGCCGCCGGCGGCGAGCCCGCCCAGGGCGGCTGCGACCGCCTGGGCCCACGTCTTGAGCTTCCCGAGGTCGCGGGCGCTCATCACGATTCCGCGCTCGAGGGCGGCAAGGCGCAGGCCGGAGACGAGGAGCTCACGGACGACGATCAGCGCCACCATCCACGCAGGGAGGACGCGGCCGACCAGCATCACGAGCGCCGCGAGGACGAGGATCTTGTCCGCGATCGGGTCGAGCAGCCGGCCGAGGTCGGTCGACTCGCCGGCGCGCCGCGCCCACCAGCCGTCCAGCCAGTCGGTCGCCATGGCGACCGCGAAGACGGCCGTCGCGAGGTAGTCGTGGTGCGGGAAGTCCCAGGCGAAGAGGAGGATCACGATCGGAACCGCGACCGTCCGTCCGACCGTCAGCTGGTTCGCGAAGCTCACGGTGGACAGAATACGGTGCCATGGGGGAGCGCCCGTTCTCGAAGGTCCTCGTTGCGAACCGCGGCGAGATCGCGATCCGCGTCTTCCGCACGCTGCGCGAGCTGGGGATCGGGTCGATCGCGGTCTACTCGGAGGCCGACCGCGGCTCGCTCCACGTTCGCGCGGCGGACGAGGCGTACCTCGTCGGGCCAGGCGCGCCGGCCGAGAGCTACCTGCACGGCGGGCGGATCCTCGAGGTGGCCCGGGACGCCGGCGCGGAGGCGATCCACCCCGGCTACGGCTTCCTGGCCGAGAACGCCGCGTTCGCGCGTGCGTGCGAGGACGCGGGAGTCGTCTGGATCGGCCCGCCGCCGGCGGCGATCGACGCGATGGGCTCGAAGGTCGAGGCGCGGAGGCTCATGTCCGCGGCCGGCGTGCCCGTCATCCCGGGCACCACCGATCCGGTCGACTCGGTGGACGAGCTCGTGCGCCTCGGGGACGAGTACGGCTGGCCGCTCGCGGTCAAGGCGTCCGCAGGCGGCGGCGGGAAGGGGCTCAAGGTGGTCGCGTCGGCCGACGAGGCGGAGCGCGCGCTCGCCTCCGCGAAGCGGGAGGGCGAGGCGTACTTCTCCGACGCGACCGTGTACGTCGAGAAGCTGATCGAGGATCCGCGCCATGTCGAGGTGCAGGTGCTCGCCGACGCCCACGGCAACGCGATCCACCTGGGCGAGCGCGACTGCACGATCCAGCGCCGCCACCAGAAGCTCGTCGAGGAGACGCCGTCGCCCGCCGTCTCGCCCGAGCTCCGCGAGCGGATCGGGCAGGTCGCCCTCGATGCGGCGCGCGCGGTCGGCTACCGGAGCGCGGGCACGATCGAGGGCCTGCTCGACCGCGACGGCAACTACTGGTTCCTCGAGATGAACACCCGCATCCAGGTCGAGCACACGGTCACGGAGCTCGTGACCGGCGTCGACCTCGTCCGCGAGCAGATCCTCGTCGCGGCCGGGCAGCCGCTTTCCGTACGGCAGGAGGACGTCGCCTTCCGCGGTCACGCGATCGAGTGCCGGGTGAACGCCGAGGACGCAGCCGCAGGCTTCCTGCCGACGCCAGGGACGATCACCGCCTACCGTGAGCCCGCGGGGCCGGGCGTGCGCGTCGACTCGGGCGTCGAGGCGGGCTCGGAGGTGGTCGGGATCTACGACCCGCTCGTCGCGAAGCTCTGCGTGTGGGACACGGACCGCGAGCGCGCGCGCCGGCGGATGCTTCGCGCGCTCGAGGAGTACGCGATCGAGGGCGTCACCACGCTCGTCGGGTTCCATCGCGCGCTGCTCGAGCACCCCTGCTTCGTCGCGGGCTCGACGTGTCACGGGGTCGTCGAGTCGGAGGAGCTGGCGGCGGAGGCGGCGCGGCTAGAGGCCGCTGGCGCGGCTGCCGCGGCGAGTCCGGACGGCCGGGTCCAGGGGCGCGCGGTCGCCGTCGAGGTCGGCGGCCGCCGCTTCGACGTGACCGTGCTCGAGCCGGAGCCGCCGCACGTCGCGCTCGCCCGCCGGCGACGCGAGCGCTCGGCGGGCGGCGGCCATGCGCACGCCGCCGCGAGGGAGGCGGTCGTCAGCCCGATGCAGGGCACCGTCCTCTCGGTCGAGGTGGCCGAGGGCGACGAGGTGACCGCGGGCGTCGTGCTCTGCGTGATCGAGGCGATGAAGATGGAGAACGAGATCCGCGCCCATCGCGACGGCGTCGTCACGGGGCTCACGGTGGCGCCGGGCGAGGCGGTCGGAACCGGGCAGGTCATCTGCATCGTCTCGGCGAACGGCGCGGCCGCGGACGCCGACCCGAGCTCCGGGGAATGACCGCGGCTGCCGCGGCTCGCAGCGCGCGGCTCGCGCCCGTCCTCTGCTCGCACTCGTCGGTCGAGCGTGGCGAGCCCCTCGCGGCGACCGCCAGTCGCGCCGACCACTGGATCCTGCTCGAGTACCGCCGCCTCTGGAGCCGGGACGTCCTCGCGGGCAGCGGCCTCACGGAGCAGGTCAAGGCACATCTGCGCGCGCACCTCGCCCGGCTGCCGCGCTCGCGCCTGCTCTTCGTCAAGCGGCCGGACCGGCGCGAGCCGGACGGGCTCGCGCTCTTCCTCGCCTCGACGGGCGAGCACGGCGGGCGGCTCCTCGGGATCGAGCTCGAGGCCTACGACGACGTCCGCGGCGTCGACCTGGCGGCGGCGCTCACCGGCGGGCCCCCGGCGGGCACGCCGCTCGAGCGGCTCCTCGTCGTCTGCACCCACGGGAAGCGCGACCGCTGCTGCGCCCTGCACGGGCGGCCGCTCTACGACGCGCTCCGCCGGGGGCCGGACGCAGACGCCGTCTGGCAGTCGAGTCACGTGGGCGGCGATCGGTTCGCCGGCAACCTCGTCGCTCTACCGGACGGCCTCTACTTCGGCCGGGTCGGGCCCGGGGACGCGGCGGCGCTGACGGAGGAGCTCCGCGCGGGCCGGATCCCGCTCGAGCGCTACCGCGGCCGTTCGGCCTACGGCTTTCCCGCGCAGGCGGCGGAGCGGCGGGTGCGGGAGGAGACCGGGCTGCGCGGCGTCGCCGACCTGCGGCTCGAGGACGGCGCCCGCACGGGCCCCGGCGCCTGGCGCATCGTCCTCCGCACCGAGCACGACGGCCGGAGCCACGAGGTCGAGGTCGCCGAGGAGCTCGCCCCCGAGGTCGCGTGGCTCACGTGCGGCTCGGCACGGCCGCAGCAGGCGCGGCACTACGTCGCGCGTTCGTACCGCGCGCTCTAGACGTCCGTCAGGACGAGGAAGCCCTCACGCACGAGTCGGCGGACGAGCACCAGCCGCCCGTCCTCGTCGAGCGAGCCCGGCAGGTCGCCGATCGCCGTTGGCGCGTCCGCGAAGGCGAGGTGCTCCACCTCGCCGGCCGCCCGCGAGGGGAACGAAACCGTCTTCCCGTGGAAGCGCAGCCGGACGCGCCCGTCTCCGAACTCGAAGAGGGCGAGGACGGTCGGTCGCCGCTCGACGCGTGTCCCGGTGTCGATCTCCTCGAGCGCCCTGAGCTGGGCGAGCTGCCCGTCCAGGATCGGTCGCCGGCCGTCCACGAAGCGGCCGGCCGTTCGGGCGGCGACCGCCTCCGGGTCGAGCCGCTCCGCGAGCGCGTCGAGCAGGTCGCGCCCGCCCTCGCCGTCGGCGGGCACCGAGCGCCTGAACTCGACGTCGTCGGCGCACTCGGCGAGCGCGGCGCGCACCGCTTCGATCCACGGGTACACGTTGACGCCGATCGTCAGGTGGAGGGAGTCGGTCTCGGACGTGACGGCCTGGTGGAGCCAGCCGCGCGGCAGGTACATCGTGTCGCCGGCCCGCAGGACGACGTCGTGCACGGGCTCGCCGGGCGCGCCGAGCGCCGAGTCGTAGCGCTGGTCGCGCAGCGGCAGCTCCAGCACCGGCTCGTACACGAGCCAGCGCTTCTCGCCGGCCACCTGGAGCACGAACACGTCGTGCGTGTCGTGGTGGACCGGCAGGCCCTGGGAGTCGCGGGGCGTGTAGTACGCGTTCGCCTGCGCGGGGTGCCCGAGCTCGGCCTCGAGCTCCCGGCAGAAGCGCGAGAGCGCCGGCCACCAGTGGTGCATGCCCTGGACGATGATTGTGGCGCCGTCCGCGAACGCGGCCGCGATCGCCTCCGCGTCCGCCGTCTTCGCGAACGGCTCTGGGCGCCAGGAGATGTCGGTCGAGTAGTCGCGCAGGCGGAGCCGCTCGCCGGCCTTCGCCAGCCTGAACGCGGGGTGGCGCAGCCCGCCGGACGTGACGAGCCGCTCGACGTCGGCCTCGGAGAGGAGATCCTCGAAGCCGGAGCGGCCGCCGCGCTCGACGACGAGCGGCAGCCGCTCCCAGTGGTCGTCGAGGAACGTCTCGACCGAGACGGGCTCGACCGCGCGCCCGAGGGCGCGGGCCGCGCTAGGCGCCGGAGTCGGCCGGGCCGGTGTCCGGGTCGACGGTGTCTGCATCGTCCATCGAGTCGGAGTCGCCCTGGTCCGAGTCGTCGGCGTCCGCGTCGTCCGCGTCCGTGTCGATCTCGGCCGAGGCCGTGGGCTCGAGGGTCTCGTCCGGGCCGGTCGTGATCTCGTCGTCACGCAGTGTGGACATGGATTCCTCCTTGTCGGCGGGGGCTCGCCGCGACGAGCCTACAGCGTCCGACGGTATGCCCGGAACGCCCAGGTCGCGAACGCCGACGTCGCGACCGCGGCGGCCAGGAGGTAGAGGAGATGCGTCCAGGCGGCCGTCCAGTCGGTGCCCGGGAGCATCACCTCCCGCGAGCTCAGGATGCCCCACTGCACCGGGTTGAATCGCGCCGCCCACTGCATCCAGCTCGGCATCAGGTCCTCCGCGATGAGGGCGGTCGAGATGAAGAGGAGCGGCAGCCCGATGAAGTTCGAAACGGCGATCATCGTCGCGTCTTTCCGCGTGAGGAGCGCGAGCCCGTGCGAGACGCCCGCGAAGGTGGCGGCCACGAGAAACGCGGCGAGGAAGATCACGAGCCAGCCGGCGGCGCCGCCCGCGACGCGCGCGCCCATGAGGAAGCCGATCCCGAGGATGATCACCGCCTGGATGACCGACTGGAGCCCGCTCCGCACGACCTGCGAGAGGATGAGGGCGCTCCGCCGCGCCGGCGTGGCGAGGAACCGCTCGACGACGCCGAGCCGCAGGTCCTCGATCATCGCCATCCCGCTCCAGGTGGCCGAGAAAAAGGCGGTCATGATCACGATCCCCGGGACGAGGAACTGGACGTAGGACGTCGTCCCGAAGCCGGGCAGGTCGGTGATCCGGCGGAAGAGCTGGCTGTAAAGGAGGAGCCAGAAGAACGGCTGGACGAGGAGGATGAAGATCCACACCGGCTGCCGGACGAGGTTCCGCGTCTGGCGGCCGAGCATGTACCAGGTGTGCGCGACTGCGGTCACGCGGCGGGCTCCAGCGTGTCGTCGGCCTTGAAGTCGCGGCCCGTGTAGTGGAGGTAGACGTCGTCGAGCGACGGGCGCGAGAGCGTCACGGAGGTCACGGTCAGGTCGCGGGCCTCGAGCGCCGAGATGATCCCCGGCACGGCCCGCCCGCCGTTCTCGACCCGCGCCCGGAGCACGTGCCCGTCCGCCGACACGTCGAGGACGCCGGCGACCGTCCGCACGGCCTCGGCGCCCTCGGCGGCGCGGCCGTCCTCGAGCTCCGCGGTCACCGAGTCGCCCTTGAGCGTCTGCTTCAACGACTCCGGCGTGCCCTCGGCCACGATGCGGCCGCGCGAGACGATCGCGAGCCGGTCGGCCAGCTTGTCCGCCTCCTCCAGGTAGTGCGTCGTCAGGAGGACGGTGAGGGACTCCATCTCCGCGAGCCGCTCGAGCTCGTCCCACATGGCCGCGCGCGCCTCGGGGTCGAGGCCGGTCGTCGGCTCGTCCAGGAAGAGGACGCGCGGCCGGTGGATGAGTCCGAGCCCGATGTCGAGCCTCCGCCGCATGCCGCCGGAGTACCCGCGGACGACGCGATCCTTCGCCGCCGTCAGGCCGAGCAGTGCGAGGAGCTCGGCCACGCGGCCCTCGAGGTCGGCGCCGCCCATCCCCTGGACGTGGCCCTGGAGCATGAGGTTCTCCCGGCCGGTCGCCTCGAGGTCGACCCCCGACTGCTGCGCCACGTAGCCGATCGTGCGGCGCACCGCGTCCGGCTCCCGCTCGACCTCGTGGCCCGCGACGACCGCGCGGCCCGCGTCGGGTCTCGTCAGCGTCGCGAGGACGCGGACGGTCGTCGACTTGCCGGCCCCGTTCGGGCCGAGGAGCCCGAAGATCTCGCCCTCGCGCACGGCGAACGACACGCCGGCCAGCGCGCGGATGTCCTTGCCGTACGTCTTCTCGAGCCCTTCGACCGAGATCGCGTCCATGCGGCCGAGACTACCCACGCCCACCCGCCGCACCGGGCGGTCCGCTTGTAACAGTCTGTTACTTGGTTCGGGGCGCCCCGAGAACGCGCCGCCGCGAACGGGTGTCGGCCAGTACACTCGCCCGCCGGTGGACCTCTACGAACACCAGGGCAAGGAGCTGTTCCGTCGCCACGGCATCCCGGTCTCCGAGGGGCGCGTGGCGACGACGCCGCGGGAGGCGCGCTCCGCGGCGGACTCGATCGGCGACCAGGTGGTCGTCAAGGCGCAGGTGCTGACGGGCGGCCGCGGCAAGGCCGGCGGCATCAAGCTGGCCGACTCGCCCGAGGAGGCGCAGGAGCACGCGCAGGCGATCCTCGGCATGGACATCAACGGCCACGTCGTCCGCCGGCTCTGGGTCGAGCAGGCCTCCGACATCGGCAAGGAGTACTACCTGTCCGTTACGTTCGATCGCGGCGAGAAGAAGCCGCTCTTCATGCTGACGACCGAGGGCGGCGTCGACATCGAGGAGGTCGCGGAGAAGAGTCCGGGCGCGCTCGCCCGCCTGCACATCGACCCGCTCGTCGGCTTCCAGCCCTATCAGGGCCGGCTGCTCCTCTTCGGCGCGGGCATCGACGATCCGAGCGAGCAGAAGCAGATCATGGCGATCCTCGAGAAGCTCTACGAGGCGTTCGTCGGCGAGGACGCGATGCTCTGCGAGATCAACCCGCTGATCGTCGAGCCGCAGGGCCGGATCAAGGCGCTCGACTCCAAGTTCACCGTCGACGACAACGCGCTCTACCGGCATCCGGACATCGCCGAGATGCGCGACCTCGAGGCGTACCCGGCCGAGGAGCGGGCGGCGCGCGAGAAGGGCGTCACGTACGTGAAGCTGGACGGCGAGGTCGGCATCCTCGGCAACGGCGCCGGGCTCGTCATGTCGACGCTCGACGTGATCGCGCAGGCGGGCGGGCGGCCGGCAAACTTCTGCGACCTCGGCGGCGGCGGCGATGCGGAGGGCGTCGTGGAGGCGCTCGAGGTGATCACCGCCGACCCGCAGGTCCGGTCGATTCTCTTCAACATCTTCGGCGGGATCACGCGCTGTGACGAGGTGGCACGCGGGATCCTCGCCGCGCTC
>Ga0210143_1000184_pt1 | contig 13701 bp, 15 predicted proteins | sample MayberryNW_TuleC_2_FD_185527 | JGI IMG/M metagenome (GOLD analysis project Ga0210143, IMG submission 185527) | Wetland microbial communities from San Francisco Bay, California, USA, that impact long-term carbon sequestration - MayberryNW_TuleC_D2... | ecosystem: Environmental > Aquatic > Marine... | reverse complement strand
AGCATAAAATTCTCCACCATTACTTGGATTTGAAGCAATGATTGTAATTATTGTTCCTTTGGATTCAGGAAGACCTTTTACACATTTTTCCAGTTTTCGCCATCTGGAGATCTTCTGTATACTGTAGAGTAGCATTTTCAATAATGTGCTTATACCAGATTATCCTAATGGAGTTTCTCTCAACTAATAAGGTGCGTAATCCTAGTGATGCTCCTTAGATAGCTATTGCCAGACAAGCAATAAGACCTACAAATTCATCCTATTCTACGTAGTGTTCATGTATCAACTGATCATAAAGTCTAATTGATTTAATATTTACAAATTCCAACATACCATATCGTGATAATTCTCTTCCAAATCCGCTTTTTTTAATACCGCCAAATGGAACCCTAGGATCTGAAACTACGACATTATTGACAGATACTATACCTGATTTTATATTACTAGACAATAATTCTGCATTTTCAAGGTCTTGTGTCCAAATACTAGCACCAAGACCAAATTGAGAATCATTTGCAAGTTTTATAGCTTCCTTTTCATTATCAACTATAAGAATAGGAGCGATTGGACCAAATACTTCCTCATTTACTACCGGCATATTTCGAGTAATGTTATCAAGAATAGTAGGTTTGTAAAAATAACCTTTACTTTCGACTATTTGTTCTCCCCCTATAAGCACTTTTGCACCTTCTTTAATCGAGTCTTTAACTTGTGAATCTATAGTCTTCAATGCTTTTGCATTTACAAGTGGTCCTATATCGGTATCATCAGAGAGAGGATCACCAACCTTGAGGTTCTCTGTTTTTTGAATAAACTTTTCAATAAACTGGTTTGCAATATTTTTTTCTATAATGAATCTTTTTGATGCAATACAACTTTGACCACAATTTATAAAACGACCTTTTACTGCTCCTGTTGATGCTTTCTCTATGTCTGCATCTTCACAAACTATGAATGGATCACTTCCACCCAATTCAAGAACAGTCTTTTTTAGTTGAGAAGTTGCTCTTTGTGCAACTTTGGCACCTACAGGAACGCTTCCAGTAAATGTAACAGCATTAACATCTGGTGAATCTATAAGTATTTCTGCAATACTAGAATCTCCTATTATTGTCTTAAAGATTCCTTCAGGTAATCCAGCTTTTACAAAAGTATTTTCAATTTCTATTCCACATTGCATTGTGGCACTAGCTGGTTTTAATACAATCGTATTTCCAACTATTAAAGAAGGAGCTGCAAATCTTAATGCCTGCCAATATGGAAAATTCCAAGGCATTATGCTTCCTATAACACCCAATGCTTCAAATTTTATAATACTCTTTCTTGCATCAGTATTAAAAGATTCATCATGAACAAAGTTATTTCCATTATCTGCAAAATATTCAATAGCCCATATACATTTATCAACCTCAGCCCTCGCTTCTTTTATTGCTTTACCCATTTCATTTGTAGCTGTTTTAGCAAGATTTTCTTTATTCTTTCTTAATTCTTTAGCAACATCATAAAGAGAGTCAATTCGTTTGTCTATATCTCTCTCCCATTCTTTATACGCATCTTTAGCTTTCTTTACAATGGCATTAACCACTTCTTTTGTCATTACAGTATATTTGTTGAGAATTTCTTCAGTTGCAGGATTTATGGTTGTTAATTCAGAAGAGTCTGTCAAGTATTTATTACACCCCTCCCAAGAATTTGACCATCTTTTAACGTCCTCCATTCTTTTGTGGCTTCATCTTTCATAAGCATCTCCAATACGTAAATATCTTTGTAATAAACTCCATATGATTGAACTTTTACCAATACTTGAGAACCTGTGGGTTTTGGAGTTTTGCTTTCTTGTATTTGAAGAAGGTTGATTAATTTCGATAATTTTTGCAGATTTCATATTCTAATTTTACCTACTAATAAAATTATTTTTGATTTCAATATAATATTAAATGAATACAAAATATATTAAGATTATCTCCTTCATAGTTAGATAGATTTTAGACATAATTATACTGTATTATTAATAAAAATATAGTGTATTTAGTTATGTCTATAATAATATATAGACTTAATAATAATAATAAGGTGATAACAATAGAATAGTTTTATCACTATTCTTTAGACATTTTATTAATTACTTGATTTGCTTGTAGTTGTCCGTCTTTTATTGAATTCTTTATAACATCTACTGAAAAATCAGCATTTTCATAAAGATGAGGTTCTTTTTCTTCTCTAGTTATATAATACGTTTCCTTAATTTCTGCACTATGGTTTTCTGATATTCTTTGATATCTTTTACGAATTCTTTCAAATTTCTCTATATCTTCTTTGTTTTGTGAATTAAAATTATTTTCAAGCATATTATAAAGATCATCCATTAGCTTTAAATAAACTGTAAACGCTTTTGACATTTTTATATTATGCATTGTCTTATCACTAAACAAAATGTCACGTGTTCTGTGTTCTACTTCAAACAAATTCGCTGGTAACTTGTCAATATTTTTTGGATAATTTTCAACTAGAAAAATCCGTTTATTCTTTACGGGCGAACAGTCAATTACTTCTCTTAGTGGGGTATTACTAAGCAAACTGCCATCCCATGCATACACGCCTTCTTCTACTTCTACCCATTGAAAATAGTATTTAGGATAAGCAGTTGCAGCAAGTATATGTTTTGGAGTTATTTGTTGCGTAGAACTATCAAATACTAGTGGTTCTGCTGTCAAGACATTAACTGCAGTTATTATTAATCGGCTATTAGGATTACCATTGGGTTGTAGTTCGCTAAAATCAATATATTTTTCTAATGTTTTTATTAGTGGAGAATGATCGTATAAATATGTCCATTTATTAGGAGTAAAATATTCTGGATCGGTGAAAGCATACTGAGGACTCCAGCGTGGGATAAAGACCTTATTATTTCCAAAAAATGCTGATTTATAGAATGATAACAGAGATTTAATCTGTGAACTAGGAATATTTCTTACATGATCTTCTATAGAAGTTAATGGATTGGTTATTCCATATAATAACCACTTCGTAAAAGAAGATGAGTTGGAGTTTACATCACCCTCTGCTAATTCTAACCAGAATTGTTCTAATGCCTTTTCAGGATTATCTTTCTGTTTACTTCCAGATATTATTGAAGCATTTACTGCACCAATTGATGTACCAGCAACTATGTCTATTTCTATATTATTTTCTACAAATGTTTTAAAAACACCACATGCAAAAGCCCCTAAAGAACCCCCACCCTGAAGTATTAGAACATTTTCAATCTCATCTAACGGCATACAAAAAATAACATTTGCTATAATAATTTATATCTAATTGGGCTCTTAATTTAAGTAGTAAAAGCTATATCTAACAATCCAAAATATATTGCAAATATACATTTAGGTAATATACGTATGTTAAATGGACAAGTTTTACAAAATGATAAGTCGATTGATGTAATTTACTATAATACAAAAGTAGAAAAATAAATTTCATACTACTCTTTCTAAATATTTTATATTTACTAACTATGTATAAAATTATAGGAAATCTGTTTATCTAATATCATATACTTTTAATATCCATAAAAAACAAAGAAAAGAAGATATTCTATAGAAATAATTGTTTGTATATTTAACTTCTCTCAGGCTTTGATCTTGTTCTCTACAATTTTATATTTTGCGAGTATTTATAGCAATAAATTGAACTCGTATTAATTAACTAATAATGAATCTTATTCATATGAAATATATATTTCCAAGGTCTAATATATTATGATATTAGTTATTATTATATTGGTTACGATTTATTTTGATAGATATATAAACCAGCGAATATAGTTGCAGGATTCGAGTCCCAATCAGAGAATATCGAATATTTATCATAATAGACAATTTCTACTGTCATATTTCTTGTTCTATAATTTCAAGTTGAATTATTGATTACTATTTATGTTCTTTTTTTGTTTCCCTTAGTACAGAGTCTATATATTTTTCCAATTCTTTGGCATCTAACTCAAATTTTGTTTTGTATCTTTCTAAAGTATTGCTCAAGATATCAAATACAATATAATTGCAAAATAATATATGCATACTAACTTTTTACTTTTTTCATCATTAAACTTTGATGCTTAATTTCTTCATACTAAATGTTTAATTTTAGCAAGTCTGCACCTTGTCTTTCCAATTGTAAAACATTCGTAAGGTAGACATGCTGTATAAACTCCGAACTATTGCTTTGAGATTAGAGTCCCACTCCCAGCGTCCAACTCGTGAATTCATATTTTGTTAATCTTCAAGGTTTATTTGTATAAATGAAACCAATTTTCTATATAATGAAATGAAAAGTATATAGTCAATAGTATTAATCTTAATATGATTTGATTATGAAATAGTATACATGTCTTCCACTAAAAAAGATAATGTAAAAGAAAATACCAACCAATTTAAGGAAAACACAGATAGATATTTAGAACAACAAAGACAACAATATAAGGATACAACATCCAATATATCAAACACTACAGAAAAAATTAACGAAAGTGTAAATAAATTTCAAGAGAACAATAGAATAGTTTTTGAAAAGAATGTAGATACTTTCAGAAAATACCAAGAACAAATAAACAAAACAACACAAGAAATATCAAACAACGCTATAGAATTACAAAAGAATGCCTTTGATACATATCAATCCTCATATACGCAATTTTGGGATAACATCAATAATAACTCTTACTGGAAAAATTTCAATATACCACAAAGATATTCTGAAACATCTGATACAGTAAACAAAAATATACAAAATTGTACAGTAAATGCAACAAACTTTCTAAATGAAATCACTGTTGGTGGTATTGAGAATTTTAATAAATCAATAGAACTAACACAAAGATATTACAATGATATTGTGCAAAATAATTTCAATTATGCACAAAAAATAGAAAGATCATACAATAGACAATAGAAAATACAAATTTTTTCTTTCTTTTTGATTATTATAATATCATTGTTTTTTTGATCTTAGAGAACTGGTTTTGTTAGTAGATGCTGAATCAACTTGTTAGACATATTGGTTAAATCAATTCTAATATCAAATGTGGAACCATAACTTTGAACGGCGGTATTTACAATATCTGCAAATAGAGCTTGAATAGTGAAATTATTCAATTGATCATCATCAATCCTTACGGATATAGCCTTGTCTAAGATTGCATTGATTAACTTTTGACTTGTCGGTAATTAATGATGATGTTTCTACTTGATCTTGTAATTGATTTAATGTATTATTTAGTTCAGTTGCAATTCTCTCATTTCTTTCTGATAATTCATGATGTATGAGAATCATAAGTATTGAGAGCGTATTGTGCATGACTGATAGCTGAACTCTGGTTATTATTTGCACTACTATTTACCACTATTACTGACTCAACTATTTACCACTATTACTGACTCAACTTTTTATCTTATCGATTATTGTCAAAAATTCTTCACTTTCATCTGGAGAGAAATTGTGGGCAAATGAATTTTCGAAAAGAAAGAGATACGATTATTCCACAAGTTATTACAAAAGATATTATTGATTTTAAAATTCAAATAGACATAATTTAGAATTCTCAAAATATTACCATAATGTAAATCTACTATTATTACTTATTTTATTTCTATATCTCCTTTTTGTAAATATACTCTTAATTTATGCAATTCCATATCTCCTAAACTATATCCAAAGTTAATTCCGTACTCTTTTGCATTTGTATTTAGAATATGTTTCTTAATTTTCTTCACCTTTCTTTATGAGATTATCCATTATTTCTTATACCATATTTACAAAAATTACTTCATAAATATTCCAACTCAATTGATCTTATATTATTTGAAAACTATTTAATAATTTGATTCTCTGATTAGACTTTATAGTGAATCTTTTAGATCTAGAAGAGAAAAAGATCGTTGTGCACCTTTTGAATAAATTTATTGAGTTTACATAAACAGAAATAGACCAAAGGTATCAATCCTGGAGGCTATTATAAGGCAGTATGGACTGGAGATGCAGCTTTTATTCTCAAAGATCAATTTCTATCAGGCCATTTTAAAATAGCACTTCAACAAATTCTTTTAATTTGATCTAATCAAATAATCGAAGCTGAACCATCTCTATCTCTCTTATATTGTACTTTGACAAAAAAACCATTATTATATGGAAAAGGCTCTCCAGACATGGATTTTAACCCAATTATTGCAGAGGATAATACATAAAGAAATTTGATGGTGCTCTTTCTACTACAATGTACTATGAGAAATGTATTTGCGAAGTTTATGGCCAAAATTCAGATATTGACTCTATAGCATTAGCGATATCTACTACATCATGGATTTTATCCAATCTGCATGATTTAAAAGATAATTCTAAAGCAGAACCTATAATTACATTATCATTGAGTGAAAGAATTGATAATAGAGAGAATAAAATTCCTTTCTCAAAGTTTTCAGTGAATGATATCATTAACTTTTTGATTCCTTGTATGCTAAAGGCTCGTTGCATTAACAGAAGATAGTATAGAGGCAAGCTATAACCATGAAGATAACGTGAATTTAAAAGAATATTATAAATGCAAGAGTTATACTAACAATATTAATTTAGATACATATCAACATTCTTTAAGTACTCTGGAAACTTTAAAGAAAAGAACATGGAAAAATAATTTACCTTTGATAATGGAAACAGAAATTACAAAGACAGGACCATGGCTTCTTAAAGCAAATGAATATCATAATCATACTTTTTGGGCTTGGATCACTGGAATAGAAATACTTACAAGAACCAGGTTTAGTAAGTTAGATGATTGCCACTTTTTGATATCCAAATTTGTTTCAGAAATGGTGTACATTCAAACATGTTGTATGAATAGATAAACCCTTTAACTTTTCAAGGCAGTGGTGCATACCCATTTAGGACAGGAATATCCTCAGTAAGGATAGCTGCAATTGAGTTTCTTAAAGAAAATACCAAAGATGATTATCATCAGAGAATTGAAAATCATTTAGATTCCTCAAATACATATAAACAGTTGTAAATAAAAATTATTATATGCGAATTTCTTGAATTTCTAAAAGTTTTTGTTCTTTTTCTAATAATAATACTTCAATTACCTTTCTAAGATTTTCTTTATATTTTTGTTTTGAGAAATTATTTATTGAATTGCTTATCTTTTCTCTTTCATTAACAAGATCATTTTGATCCTTATTTGTTATTATTTGGGCAATGATTTCTGTTGCATGTTCTATAGACTGGTATTGGTAATTTAAAGGAACAAATTCTGTTTCGCCTCCAATATTAGGTGTTATAGGAATTAGTCCAGCACTCATTGCTTCAACTATTGATATCCCAAATGGTTCATTTTGAGTAGGATGAATATATATACTTGATTTTTGTACAAGTTTTTGAAGTTCTTTAAAAGAAACATCAGGCTTAATTTTTATATTATCTTTCAAATGATATTTTTCAATTAAATTATTAAGTATTTCAAGATAATCCTGATTATCGGAGATGGTACTTCCTACAATAGTCATATCATAGTTATGAACATTTTTGTTTTCCTTTAGATTTTTTCCTATCTCTATTGCATTTTCAATATGTTTTGTTGGACTTATCCTTGAAATAACTAAAATGGCGTTATGGTATTTCATAGGGTTATTGCTACTTTTGCTATTGTGACATAATACCTTAAATTTATCTATATCTACGGGAGGGTAAATAATGGTTGGATTTATCTTATCTCTTCCATAAATTTTTTCTATTGCCTGTTTACTAAATTTTGAATTAGTAATAATAAAGGTATTAATCATCATTTGAGTATATTTTTCAAATACATTAAGAGCAATTATATCTTTTATTTTTTGAGGAAATTCTTTGAATGATTCAAAGAATTTTTCTAAAAATGAATAATCTTTTCTCATTATCAATTGATGAACTAGAGGATAGTGACAATAAGTTACTTTAATAGGAAGTTTAGATTTTATGTAAATTTTGCTATTCTTGTTATTCTCATTATCAGAAACTTTTTTCCTTTTTCCGTTCATTTTATAATAAGGGAATAAATCTGCGTGGGTATTGATAATTAAATCATAATATTTATCATTAAATGCTTCATTTGCATTATTATTAATTTTATTATCATCATCATCTTTAGTATTCTTATTTTTTATTTTATTTCCCCAACAATCCTCTATGCCTAACAAAGAATACATATCTATTATTTCGATTTGATTAAATTGCCATAAATTCGATGCATCATTTCCAAAATCATTTTCTATCTCCCCTAAATTTGGCTTTTGTAGCGTTGCTAAATCAACAACAAAATTCATCTCATTTAGCAGTTCTATTGTTGCAAAAGCCAAACGTTCGCTGCCACCTCCAGCATTAAGATTATCATGAACTATTTTAGCTCTTCTCATTTTTTCTGCATCCTTTTATATATTAATAAAGAATCTATTTTCTAACTATAATGTACAATTTTTTATCTTTGAATTTTTTATTGAAGAAAATAATATTTTTTCTATTTTTATCCTATGTAACACTGTTATTCTCTTACAGTTGAAAGTTGTAAACATGATGCGATTCATAATTATTATTTCACCAAATTTTTGTCAAGTACATTTCGAAGAATACTTATTGATATAGGATCTAATATATCTCGTGGTATCTCAAATACAGATTGTTTCATTGGTATTAACATATTTATAAAATATCAAAAAACTATAAATCCATTATATATCTTTTGTATATATAACATATTTACTATATATTATTTATAAATAATAATAGTAACAAATTATTAGAATATTAATAGAAAAATAAAAATGAATTTACACAATCAATTTATTATATATTTTTAATAGTTAATCATGCATATGAGATTTTTTAAAATTTCTAATTCTTTTTTATCAATAATAAACATCAAAAATTTATTTATTAAGAATGTTTCTTCGGTCAAAAAAATAGAGGTTAAGCTTGCTCAAGATGAGCTCTTAACATCCATGCCATTTTTTCATGTTTTTCCATAATGCCTATTAGAAAATCATTTGTTCCCATATCATGATATTGTTCTTCGCATTCGTCTGCATTTTTTCTTAATATTTTAATAATTTGTTCATGGTTTGATAGAAGATTAGATATCATTTTCATATCATTTGGATAGTCATTAGATGATTCTTTTATTCTAGAATGTTCTAAAAATTCTTGAAGAGTACCCAACGATCTTCCATTAAGATTACGAGATCGCTCTGCTACTTCATCAATAATTTCATCAAGTATTTCATACTGTTCCTGAAAGAATTCATGCCTATCATGGAAATGAGGGCCGACTACATTCCAATGATAGTTCCTAGTCTTTGTATAAAGCACATATTCATCACATAATACATTATTTAGAATTTGTATTACTCCATTAAGAGAATCTTCAGAAAGTCCTATATCGATATCTGTCTTACTTTTTCTTGCTAAAGTGGATTCCATTTTTATTCTTATACATAGTATGGTCTTTATAAAATATAAAGATATTATATTACAAATTGAAGTAGGACGAATAGATCCCACTAAGATTATCGGCCATAAAATGAAACTTGATGAAGGATCTAAAGGATATCAGAACTTTGACAAGAAAACAGATGTCACTAAAATTGTACTAAAGCCCTGATGAATATCAATATACCCTTTATTATGGAATCATTTACTAATTTGATTCAGTATCCTGTTTAATGTATAGCGTTAATCCAGTATTGAATAGATAATAACAAGAGCGAACCTACAATTTATTTGAAAATATAATAATTTTAGTAAATGATATCAATTATATCCAAAACATGGACAACAAATTTCTAACATGAAACTTATTTAGAGATAAAGAGGTTAAAAATAAAAAATTAAGTCGATCTTTGCTAAGTGACAGTTAAATAAAATAGTTATATCTTTTTCGTAAAAACAAAAGATGTTATTTGATAATAAAACCCGATGTTGATGTTGAATTATAAATAATTCATTATAAAAAAACATGAAATAAAAACAAGAACTTAATATATAATAATAAAAATGCAAGAAAGATAAAGATCATCGTACAATAGATAAATATATAATAAAGATAATTTTCTTTCGTTTCGATAAATTATAATATTATTGTTTTTGTTGATTTATCGCGAAAATATTTAATTAAATATTCTATAATCATCAATAATTTTTGATAAATTGATATAGATTGTTTGCTCTTTAAATTATCTGATATTTTGATTTATTAGTATCTTATTTTGATTCATACACATTTAATTCAAATCTGTCATTGTTTAATAAATTGAAGAAAAACTTAATTAAAATATAAAAACCTGAAACAAAATCTTTCTCATGCATACCTAAATTCTCATGACCAAAGATAGTTCTTGGTTTGGCTGCTCTTCTACCTTCATATATGAGCAGATCTGAGCCACATATTACAGTAGTAGTAATTTTTACAATTGCATCTTTAGGATTTTGAATCTTTGACCTAGGAACATCCTCTACTGCAACTTTAAATGGTCCTTTGTATACTACTGCCCTCATACTAGACACATATATTAGTTTACAACAAAACTTTTATCTCATTGTACTAATGCATTTTAAATTCCATTTATAATAACATATATATTCTAAAAATATTTTCTCCTGATTATAATAGTTTTACTTTTATCTAAATTATCCCTAGTGGAGTATTATGTGTAGGTGCGGGAAAGGTCTTGTTGATTGCCATAATATCATCCTCAGTCAGCTTCCAGCCCACACCTTCGCTATTTTCTTTTACTCGTTCTGGTCTGTTAGTCTTAGGAATAGTAAAAACATAATCATGGCGAGTGAGAAAATTAAGTGCAATCTGTCTGGCAGTGCGATTATGTCGTCTTGCAATCTCTTCTAATATTCGTCCTCTAGGAGTTTGCGGTGAAGGAAACTCTCCATATCCAAATGGTGCATATCCAACAACAGCGATTCCTTTCTCTGTGCAATATGGTAACAAACGTCGCTCGATTCCTCTATTACCTAAATGATATAGGACTTGGTTGCATGCCATACGCTCATTCTTGAGTGCATTCTCAGCCTCCTTTAGTTCTTCAATGTCAAAGTTGCTGACACCAATTAATCTGATAAGACCATCTGATACAAGCTTTTCCATAGCACGCATTGTCTCAGTGATAGGGTAATAACTACTAGGCCAATGTAAAAGATACAGGTCAAGCCAGTTAGTCTTGAGCCGTTTCAAGCTTCTTTTACAAGCCTTTAAAGTACCTTCATAAGAGGCGTTAGAAGGGAGAACTTTACTAACTAAAAATACTTCATCACGACGTCGTCCAGAAATGGCTTGTGCTACCAATTCTTCTGTATGACCATTACCATACATTTCTGCTGTGTCAATATGAGTCATCTCAAGATCCAATCCTAGTTTCAAAGTTTCTATCGCTGTTGCTTCAATATCCTTATTATCTCCTTCAATCATCCATGTACCTTGTCCAATTATTGGGACTTTGACATCAGTCCAACCAAATTTACGCTTGAGCATATTTGTTATTATACAGCTCCATTAGCAAAATTTTGCAATATGTTCACTTCTAAAGTACTTAATTAAAATTCTGCAGCACCTGCTTCAGCGACCGATTGATCTTGTTCACCAGAACCACCGCTAACTCCAATAGCCCCCATTACTTGACCTTCTCTTTTGAGTGGAATACCTCCTGCAAAAATTATCACCTTACCATTGTTAGAAACATGTATTCCATAAAACTGGCCACCAGGATGACTTTGAATTGCTAAATCTTTTGTAGAAATATCAAATTCACGTGACGTAAAGGCTTTTTTAATAGAAATATCAATACTTCCAATCCAAGCACCATTCATACGTTCATGAGCTATTAGATTACCACCACTGTCTACTATTGCAATATTCATAGGTTGGCCAATTTCAACTGCTTTTTTCTCAGCTGCAGAAATGATCTTTTTAGCATCATTAAGTGTAATCATGACCGTCTCCTTTTTATAATATTGCAAAAAATGATTTATTCATAATATATTATATATAGTAATAAAGTAATTAAAAATTTTCAGAAATTCTCAACAATACTTATTAATTAATTCTATTACTGTCAATTATCAACAATTTAATTTGTAGAAAGCATATTAGTAGTCGAAGATTAGAGGAATATGAATTGCTAAATATCACTGTTTTAATAATAATATTTACATTAAGAGGATCTTAGGACTGTACTTTTTAGTCTAAAAGGTAAATTTTGCAGATTGATGTAGATCTTTAATTGGATAAATGGTTTAATTGGGGACGAATTTAGAAATATTTGTAGTTAATTTAATTGTCATACTTGTCAAGGTTTCATAGTATCATTTCATTTTATATTTGTATTTTTATATATTTTGGATGATATAGAATATTTTTTATATATCAGAATAGTACTATGATATTTATGACCAAAGAAAAGTCTATTATTTTCCCATCCAAGTTCTATTCTTAAAAAAATTGTAAAAGTCTAAAGTATTTTTAAGTAAACTTCATAGAGATATGCTCTTTATGATATTTTCCGAAATCTAGTTCTTGTTTTAATACGAAAAATATCTAACTCAGAAACAGTTTTAGTCCAATTGTAACACCATCCATTTTTCTCATATCCAAATTTTTTGGTATATCATATTTCACAAAAAAGTCATTTCATAATACTTCTAGATTAGGGTCATTAACAAATAGTAGAGATAAACTTGTAGTAGTAATTATTCCCATCCAATTAGATGACTCATAGTTCTGGCCTCCTGCATTTACTTTTTGTATTTAGATTATTATATAATTTAATTTGTTTATTAGATGACTTTTAACAACAAAAAATAGTAACTAACACAGCTAACTAGTATTTTAACAATAGTTTTGTTAACAAATTATTGAAACTATTAAATAACTTAGTTAACTATTCTTTAAATATCAAACCTTCTGTAATTTTTCATGGGAAAAAAACTCATTAACCAAAAAAAGAAAAAAAACAATAAGAATAAGATAACTCCAAAGAAACTTATAGTAATTGGAATATCACTTACCGTTATTAGTTTAATTATTTATGGTGGTATTAATTCTTTAAAATCTTTTAATGGAAATTTTCTTTTATCTCCTCCTCGAAATTTTTTTATGAAAGCAACTTATTTGCCAACTGAAGGATATGTATATACTGGTCAATCAACAGGAACTGCCAAGATATTAAATAGTGGAGCAGGTAGCAATAGATTTGGACATGGTCCACCAATTACACTTAATCAAGGCAATACACTATCACTTCATCTTATTAATGAAGATTCAGAAACACATTCTAAACATAATTTAAATATAGATGAATTTGATGTACATTCGAAAGATTTAGGATATTTTCAAAGCCAAACAATTACATTTACAGCAAATAAGACCGGAACTTTTGATTATTATTGCAGTATTCATCCGGAAATGACTGGTAAAATAATGGTCAAAAGTCATGCAGAGGCATATAAATAATGAATATTAATAATGATGATACAATTATCAACGTTGCAAGAAACAACATACTCACTCTTATAGATAGTTTTATTGAACAGATAACCAAAATTAGAAGATTCTTTATAGGTGTTTCAATTTCCTCAATTATTCTTGCTCCCATCGCTATTTCACTAGCAATATAT
>Ga0210143_1000183_pt1 | contig 13770 bp, 11 predicted proteins | sample MayberryNW_TuleC_2_FD_185527 | JGI IMG/M metagenome (GOLD analysis project Ga0210143, IMG submission 185527) | Wetland microbial communities from San Francisco Bay, California, USA, that impact long-term carbon sequestration - MayberryNW_TuleC_D2... | ecosystem: Environmental > Aquatic > Marine... | reverse complement strand
GCATGTGTACCCGCTTTGCAGTCTCCGCCAGAAACACAGCAGCTTGACCTGCTGAGTTACCTCCGCCAACTACGATCACTTCATCTCCTCCACACAACTGCGCTTCCACAAAGGTCGCAGCATAATAGACACCTGAGCCTTCCAAGCGCGACAAATTTTCGCACGCCGGCCTTCGATACTCCGCCCCAGTCGCAATCACGATTGTGCGTGCCGGAATTCGAGCTCCATTCTCGACTTCTACGACGTACGGTCTGCTGTCGCAGACAAGTCGTGTACCCTTCGATATAAGCATCTCCGCGCCGAACTTCTGCGCCTGATGGTACGCCCGAGCTGCGAGCTCCTGCCCCGAAATACCTGTTGGAAACCCCAAATAATTTTCAATTTTTGAGCTTGAACCAGCTTGGCCCCCAGGGAAATTGGTTTCCAGCACCAGAACATCAAGCCCTTCTGAAGCGCCATACACTGCAGCAGCTAATCCCGAGGGACCTGCGCCGATGACGACTAGATCTCGGACATGAGTTTGGTCAATAGATTCATTGAAGCCGAGGCAGTCTGCTATTTGCTGGTTACTGGGATTCCTAAGCACAACCTCGCCTCGGCAGATCAACACGGGTATCTCTGTGGTAGATAGACGAAAATTATCCAATAGGTTCTGTACGTCAGGGTCGCGTTCTAGGTCTATATAGGAGTAGGGGTGTCCGTTGCGCATCAAGAACTCTTTGATCCGAAGTGTATCGGCCGAATGGGTTGAGCCAATAAGCACAACATCACCCACGCCAGCCGCCACTAACTCCACCCTACGGAGAATGAAAGCCCGAGTCAGAATCTCGCCAAGCTCAGCGTCGCTCTGCATCAAAGCCATCATGTGTTGCCGATTCAGTTCGATCACCTCACCTGGCTTGGCGGCGCGCAAGCGAAAGAGAGTCCGCCGGCCGGACAGCGTGCCGACTTCGCCCGTGAATTGACCAACAGCATGAACGGTAACAAGGGTCTCAACGGTGCCCGAGGGTCGTACAACCTCAAGCTCGCCGGAAACAACTACAAAGAACGATGAGGTGCTGTCTCCCTGCTCGTAAAGCACGTCGCCACGCTCAATCGCACGCATCTTCCCACGCGCTGCAATTCGGCGAATCTGCGCTGGCGTTAATTTAGGAAATATTCGATCAACATGAGCTCTGGCTAACGGAAGTCCCCTGCGTTTATTGTTCATATAGATCTTGTTACTTTATGCGTCATTCTTGGATATAAGAGAATGAATTGATCTCGTGGTGCTATACCTATTCTACATTCCAGTAAAGCATAGACATCCTAAATGCACAAGTCGCCCCAAGCATATTTCACAAATAGCACACCCAGCGCCAGACCAATGATATTCGCTAAACTTGCGAAACTATTCGCAAGCCTTGAACTGCGCTTGTTGTAGTTCCGGCGCGCTTTGAGAGTATTAACAATACAGATGGCCATATAAGTCCATTACCAACAGTAGCACAAATGAGAAATCTTAAAACTAAGATCCTTTTATATGGATATTATATGGCTCAGATTTTCGAAAGTTACTTTGAATTTATAGTAGCGGTGTTACTGATAGGTATTATGATATCAGTGTCGGGCAGCGAGTATGCCGCCATAATTCCTCAAGCTATTGCACAAGCCCCCAGCGATGGAAATATGACAGCTCCAATGTTGGAATCAACAAGATTTCATTTAAAGGCTGCCGATGAGTTAATAACGAAAGGAGATACAATATCAGCACTCCGTCAAATAAACCTAGCAGAGATACAGCTGTCATTATTGTATATGGGCTCTCAAGGTACATCAATGAATACAAGTCAAGCAATAGAGTTTATCACAGGAGGCTCTTTATCAAGCATGAGGATGGGAGCAAACTGTATAATTGATAATCAGGCTATGGCTAGTTGTATGCGATGAACTAAGGCCAATCCTTCATCCTATTCTATTTTCCAACTTATCGCTTCCTTTAAAACCATATACTTTATGCTATAAACGAGGCCTTGACTTGGATATGGCTTTGTTACAAAAACATAATTAGTAAAATAGGAGAGAAATATGGAATACTTTATTCTAGTCCTACTACCTGGAAGCACATATTTATGCTTTCAAAGAAATAAGATCTCAAATGAAAAGGCCTTAAAATCTACCGAACCTTTTTTGCTATCAAATCATTTCTTAAAATTGGCATAGATATGAACAAAAAATAATATACGAATACAATTTACTTCTTTCTAACTAGCTTGCAACTACTTATTACAGTAGATACCATAGTTTGCTAAAAGTTAAAATCACCACCGAAATCCATTCCAGACCCTCCAGAGCTGTCAAATCCTCTCCCCTCGCAGTTTCCGCCCCCGCTGCTAGTTGAGTCAGCGGCGCCAGAGTCTTCTTGACCTCCTGTATCTGAATCAGAAGCGGAATCAGATGTCTCTCCAGTACCGCCGGCCATTGAATTTTCCTGAGGACTCATTGCCAACCCTAGAAACGACATCGCTGAGGCGAAGAACAAGACGTCTAGCAAACCAGAAAACAACAGAAAAGGTATCCAGGTCCTATCTGTCCCCATAAATGACTGGAATTGAGCAGTGCTACCATTACCGTATGCTTGCTTAATATCTTTGGTCTTTTGCTCCAGCTCGTGCTTCTTTGAATTCAATAAGTTTTGACCAGTTTCAGTAATCGTGAATTCCATCTTTCTCTTTAAGAAGTCTTTTTTTTTCATTCGGTTCACCAAGCGCTGGACAGCAAGATCATTAAGTATCAGTTCAACCTCAGTGTTATCAAGTTTAGTCACTGTACTTATCTTGTCGGCTGTTTTCATACCTCGACCAATTGCATCTAGGACCATAAAATGATTAGGGCTGTCGTTAACCTTCATCTCTCTAGACATATCTAATATAGTTTATACCATAAATTATTATAATTTGCTGATTTACAATGTGTCGCACAACCTTGACTCGGACGTGCAATACATAAAAGTTTGTTGTGGCAGCCAGCTTTATCTAATTACCAGTTGTAAGTACACATCTAAACTTAGCTTTACCACTCATCATAAAATCATATGCCTCCGCTGCGCGCTCTAATGGAAAGACTTCATTCATAGACCTTACATCAGAGAGAACACTAAATGCGAGTGTATCTTGCGAGTCGATCGACGTACCTGACGGCCATCCTACCATTGATCGACGTCCTAGTATCATGGGAAATGTAGGCACTTGAATCGGCTCATTGGATGCTCCAACTACGACAAGCTTCCCATTTACTGCAAGACCTCCAAGGATTTCAGTCATCGCCTTTCCGCTTGGAACAGTTGCAAGTATTACTTTAGCTCCTCCCAGCTTGCTAAGCTCTTCGACTGCATCCTGTGACTTGTTATCAATATATTGCTTGGCACCCAGATTCTTCATCAATTCCTCTTCCTTGTCTTTTGCTCGCCCAATGGCGACAGTATTAAAACCCATCTTGGCAGCAAACTGAATTCCAAGATGTCCAAGTCCGCCCATTCCAAGAATAGCAACTACATCGCCTGCACGTGCCCCACTATTCCGAAGCGCATTGTATGTAGTAATACCAGCACACATCAGAGGCGCAGCCTCTATAGCTGAAAGCTTATCAGGGATTGATGCTAGAGCTTCAATAGGTGCAATCATATAATCTGCATAGCCACCATCGTATGAAATGCCTGGTACCTGGGCGTATTTACAAGTAGCAAAATCCCCGCGCCTGCAGGATTCACATTGGCCACAATGACCCCCATGCCAACCTACAGCTACTCTCTGTCCTAGTTCCCATTGGGTGACGTCTTTGCCTACCTTGTCTATAACCCTTGCAATCTCATGGCCAGGAACCCTTGGATACTGGATGCCTGGAAATAATCCTTCTTTAGTAAAGGAATCGCTATGGCACACCCCGCATGCTTGTACCTTGATACGAACTTGTGAAGCACCCGGATCTGGAATATCTCTCTCCACAATTTCAAGAGGATCATTAGGTTTTGAAACCTGAACGGAACGCATATGTACTATCTTATTGAATATATCACTATTATCTTTTATTCCACTCAGTTCCAGTTTATGGATAATTTTTCCATGTAATGAGAAAGTTTGGCAAAAATGTTTCATAATTGAAAGGCATCCAGAGATGCTCTTGCTCATAATCTTAAGATTCTGCCTCTCCTCTCTAGGCTAGGTGTTTGGTAGGTGAATTCTAGATCTTAATAAAAAACAATATAAAATTTTAGCCGTCTTATTGTTATGCAATGACTTTACATTACTGTTGAGTTGAATTTTCACTCTGGATTTGAATAACATTAGTCGAGAAAGTGTATCTTCCAAGGATTTCTTCTTAAATTTAGACACAGTTCAACTGTTCATCTTGGATACCTTAGCAAGATCCCACGAGATAATTTTGACCGGTTTAGTAACCAATATGTTCCTTGGTAGGTTGATGGGATTTGATTCATTCTGGGCAATAGATCATTTACACCAGATCCCAATGATAGAAAGACCTGACCGGCGCATGCTTGAAGGTTGGACGATAATATCTACTAAGTTAATGGCAATGAAATTTATTTCTTTAATCTATCAATTGAATAACTCGCAGCGGACCGAATAATTTCATAAATACTATTTTAACGTGTCTGAGAGAAATCCCAAGTAGAATAGTATTTGGGATCAATTTCAACTATTACATGATTTCCTTTTTGAACACTTTCCAGGAATAGGATGATCGAGTGTTCCCAGATACTTCACATATATTTTCTTTGGTTCGGGAACAGTCCTAACTGGATCTTCACTGTCGCGGTACCTTTACCTTTTGCTCCCTTATACGGAAAGTTCGCGTCATCCCGCCTATCTATGGTTACACCCCCTCCTGAAATGAGGACGATCGGAATATCACTACTGCTTCCGTTCCCAAGCTGCTTATATGCTATGTCTATATCACCCACTTCTACTCATTATGCTGGCATATTATCCATTCTGTCAACCTCAGTTTGAAATGAGGAATTCAGAGCTTGACTATAGACTACAGGAATATAGTTCGGGCCAGTATTTAGTGATAAAAGGCCAAAATATAGATCTACTGTTATTAGTACGTATAATATTGTTTATTTATTGCCCATTTATAATCAAGGTGCTGTGTCATATTTGTTGTCAATCTACAGAAGGGATCTCATTTAGTCTATTAGAATTCTTGAGAAGTTTCATATAGGTTATTTGCTCGTGGTGTTACTCTGGAAAGACGATCTAACTCTACATTAAGAATTGTGTCATCACTGTAGTTCAGTACTTTAATTATTCGTTCGACCTCTTCATGAACAGCTACATTATTGTTAAGATGGATTTTCAGTCTTTGATCGATTTGTATTAATTTGTCCCTTGAGGATTCAGGTAGATGTTGAACGTTATGGCCATGCAAAGGGGGACGCTTATTTGACTCCTTAATTGGAGCAGCGAAAAGATATTGTTGTGCCTCCTTTATGTTCATTTTATTTTGTAGTCCTTCAATACACCTGTCTAAAATTTCTTCTTTTCCTCCATTGTTGAAAATTGCCATACATACATCCCTTAGCAAAGCCTCAGCCCTTTCATGGCCATAGAGGGCTCGGGCCATTTCTTTAATTCTATCGAACTTTGTTGTAACTCCATTGTTGGGGGTAGTGATAGAAGGACTGTTCGATTGTTGTTGTTGGTCAAGCGCGTGTTCTTTGCTATGTGGTGGTAGAGCACCTGATGAATCTCGTTGAGAGCTATCGTGCGCTACAGATATGTTAGTCTTCAAAGGGAAACTGAACGCCTTAATATCTGAACGGGCGAAACTTGAATCTATTTGCTTGTACCTTGACCTGTAAGTCAATGGGTCGCCTCGACTATATTTGATTGCAAGACGTCCAATAATATAATCGATCATTCGAACTATTTTACCCTGGCCCTGGTGAAGACTCTGATTGTGTATATTGGCGCTATATTTTCTAGTAAAGCCTCCTGAACATAACGTGCAAAACCATAGTTTGCTACCCATTTGTTAAAATGTATGGCAGGGCCAACCTATAAATTGCACATTAGAGCGTTACGCTGTGCCGCATTGAGCAATGACATTATAACCAAGGGCTTGAAAACAGGACCCAAGCTGATAAAATTTAACCGTCGGTTCTCGCCACTTGTGATTTAGATCTCGATTCTGGCAGGTGTTATTTTCTTTGGTTCTTTCACAATCCCATTTACCTTGGCAAGGGGACAGAATAACACCGTGCAAATGGAAAATGATAGTGTCAAACAGATACTGCGTAGTTTAACTGCTGTCAATTTTTACGCAGATGATATACAAGCCGCAAAGAAATGGTACTCGGAGCTGTTAGGCATTGAACCATACTTTGCGCGTCCTGATCCAGAACTACCGGCATCTATCGAAATCCGCATAGGTGACTCCCAACATGAGTTAGGCATTATTGACAGCAAGTACCCACATGAAAATGTGAAGGCGGGACCAGGAGGTGAGATTTTTTATGGGTGGAGATCTCTGATAGTGTCTTGATTTCAAATCTAAGCAAAATGATAGGCTTCTTTTCTTAAGAATTGCATCACTTAGATCAGAAATATAATTGCGACTAATCAACTCAATTATTTGATCTACAAAGCGGCCTTTCCCACTCACTTATTCCAATTTCACTTACATTAATATTCTTTAATAACTATTTAGAACACATAAATATTGGGTGGCGGCGAAAAAGGGCTAATTCCTATTAATAAAGTCTTGATATTGTCGTATCATCTATGCCATCTAACCGAAAGTAAAGGTATAGAATTGAAACCCTTTTCCTTTAACATCAATTACAATACTATGAGCGGTGTAGTTGTTATGTATGGCTAAATTATACAGCCTTTGCCCGTCAATTCTGAAACTACCATCAGATGATAAATCGTCGCCCAGTGAATTATTCGATGCTAATTCTGCAGTTGCTCCTTTTATTCCTTCGTCATTAAAAACAACTCCTCCACCCTTGCCTCCTGCTATTATATTTACAGACTTTGCATAATATGTCAATACAATACGCCCAGTATCATTTTGTAATTCCATACCATCAGGATTGTTTTTCCACTTACCTTCAAGATATACAATATGGGGTTCAAAATTTGTAGTTGATGGGATCGAGTATGAAACTGTCTGATCTTGTTTGAATCCTTCGGGATTTCCAAGTTGAGTTCTGGCTGTATCATACCCTATGTATATTTCTGGTGTCATGTTCTGTCTCAAATCTACATAATACAAACTTCCTGGTTTAATTACTGTGGTAGGTTGTGTATTGAAGCTTATCTCTTTTGCGCCTTTTTGAGCAGCGCGTTCAGCAAGTAACGAATGAATCGATTTTTCTATTTGATCATAACTGCCTTCACCTATGTAATCATATCTTATATTTCCTTGAGTATCAATTAAGTAATATCTGGGCCAATAATTATTTCCATATGCATTCCAAGTTCCATGGTCACTGTCTAATACTACCGGATAAGTTATTCCAAATCTTTGGACAGCCCTCTTCACGTTGTCAAAGTTTTTCTCGAATTGAAATTCAGGGGAATGAACACCAACTGTAACTAAACCATTATCAGAATATTTTTGATTCCAATCGTGAATGTACGGCATAGGACGAATAGAGTTAATGCATGTATATGTCCAAATGTATACTAACACTACTTTCCCTTTAAGAGATGAAAGTGTAAGTGGACTATTATCCGGTGTATTTATGTAACCACTGATTTGAGCAAATTCAGGCGCCTTTATAAGTTGTGATTTGTCAATTTGCTGGAACTGAGTAGTATTAAGCTGGATCGTAGTCATAGTATGATTTTCTACCGTTCCAGTTGGTATTGCCGGATGACTTATTCCGGTTTGGACAACCCTCTGCGCATTGTCAAAGTTTTTCTCGAATTGAAATTCAGGTGAATGAACACCACCTACTACCAAATCTTTATCTTTTTGTTCTTGTGCTGACCAGGCCTGATTAAGGCTAGAATTATTGAAATATATAATAGAGCCAGCGATCACAGAAACTATTACCGTCACTGCCATTATTAATTTACTGATATTGTCTTGATTCAACTTAAGCCCGGCCCCGTTAATAATCATATTCCCCCTGCTCTTGTTTTCTTATTGATCTATGAATACAGTTGAATACCGAAAACATGATTCGCAATAGCAAATCGATATTTATATTGATAAAAAGGTCTAGTTTTAAAATTGGTTAAATACATACATATGTACCTTTATGCTAGGCTATATACTTTTTATTATACGTCTATCAATGTAGTAGAGTTACACTGACAGGAGACATCAATAATACCGGCTGAAAATAGATCAGAAAGTAGCTACCACAATCTAAAAATTCTATGATGCGGATGATCTCTTAAATCAAGAACTATTTGAAGAGCGCAGATACATGCCAAAATAAACATAAGTACTGACGGAAGTAACTTCAAGCCTAGAATTGCTATAGAAATTATGATAATACCAGAAATAATCCCATATGTTGCCCATTTTCTTCTTGTCTTAGGTTCAATTGGGCTAATGTGCATGGAGACCTCCAGGATAGTGACATGTAGGTGTGTATTTGAGTTACATGATAAATAAAGGATGTTAAATATATATTTTGTATTTAATGATGCATGACGATATCGTTACTAGAGTCACTTATCCCTTTCATTTGTTTGGAATTCCAATTTCTTTGGTACCTCCCTTCTCTCTATTTCAGCCCAGTACTCCTCGCTGCGCATTGTAGGGCATTACAGAATGACCTAAAAAAAGATATACTCATTCTAAAAATAAAAAGGACTTTTTCTGACTTTAACAAGGTCTCCTTAGAACAGACCTAAAGTATCTTCACCACGTGGGAGATGCTATTAATATCGTAATTTTATTACTGGAACACGTTATATTTAAGGACTTCATTGTTGGGAGATTGGAATTCTGCTACTGATCAAGGGAATCCGATCTACCATCCTAACTCAACTACCGAAATTGCGGCGGCGTGTTGTAATGCTTCATTGGATTGCTTACTGCCATTGTATATTTGGTTGATTGCTTCTCCAATATTTTCTGTGACCAATGGATATTCAGGCACATTCGGCCTCTAATGACCTAAGGGGACCATTGAAACCATCTCTTCGAAATATGGTATAGATCGACTCATGTTGCCTGAAAAAGGTCCGTCTCCTATTGGGATCTGTGTTGGAAGTTATCCGTTTTCTAGAAGCATTGGTGTAAGTACCTCAGGATCTAACTTCAATGTAATAACTACCAGGCCAATTCCTTATCCGTAGTTGTAGTCGGAATACTTAATTCCCATCCCCATCATTGTGGCCGTTGGAAGTTTTGGGTGGAGGACCTATACATTGTCATAATAGATTGACAAAATTCAACCCCCTGGGGTAAGGCTTCTGTAAACAATATGCTCAAAGCTATGAAGAGCTTGAATAGTTTGTAAAAAAAAACAAGCAACAGGTAATGGGTGAATTTTAGAAGCCCGTATGTATGAGGTACCTTGTCTCCATTGTGGGAACGTTTTACTGAAGAAGACGGAGCAGTAGTTCACGCATATAATCATGAGCGTTTGATATTTCGACTTATCATGCCTTCTGTATCAAAGTACTGATGTTCTTGTTGGGTTTCAGCCTATTGCCAATTATTGACATCTTAATTAGAGATTCACCAACTTCTGTAAAATATAAATACAAGTTTCATTTTATCAGTTAGAATAAATGCCTAGATTTCTAGATACACATAAGATCGGTACGGCTACTGAAGAGCAACTAAGGCAGTTACAGAAACTCCCGCCTGACGAATTTGGCGTAGTACAAATCAATATGCTGTATAATTATGAATCAGACACTATGTATTGCATTCTAGAGGCACCAAATGAAAATGCAGTTCAAATGCACCACTCAAAGTTAGGGTACAAATGTGATTGGATAACAGAGATCAAGACAACCGCTTAACTTAACAAATACGGGGTTCATACAGATGTTTATGAAATCGTCTGACCTTGACAATACTTTTTTTGGTATTGTTGTCACATACACCATTTTCTAATACTTTATTATCCTGACAAATCTTGCCAACTGGTGCTGCTGCTTTTGCATCTTTGAGCTGACTAACCTTGCCCGCATTTCCTTGGTTCAATAGGTCAATTCTAAATTCATGTCATCGCCCTATCAAAATTTTATTTAGTAGGCGAGGCGAACGAGGGAATGGATTCAAAACAAATCTTCATGATAGTAGTAATAGTTACAGCACTTAGCACAGTGATGATTGCTACACCTGCTATGGCACAGAACATGACAGGTGAAAACATGACCGGTAAAGTGGCTTCGGGCCGAAGCTATTATCGGATAATACTGCGCCGAGATCAGAATGTCCTGTTGATGCTGAAGGAATCGAGAGATGTGGACCACAAGGGCCTCCAGGAACCGATTCGAATGGGGATACTAATGGGAACGGGAATGATGACGCTAGCGGTGACGGGAATGGAGAAGACAGTTCAAATGGCAATGGAAATGGTGACAATCAATAAGGATCTAGTGAAAATATTGGTGATTCCTCTGGTGGCGCCTCATTCCTTCCTTTTATTTCAATTGTAAATTTACTAATAGTTGTCATGTTACTACATATGCGTAGCTCACTTATACTAACTATCTTAGTTCTCTTTACCGTGTTTATTGATATTATTCCCCTGACGAATGTTACGCTTCGCCACATGGGACCGTAATAACCAGTGAAATCCTAGATGATAGGAGTGTACTTGATAGGACTGCGGATGACTGTCTATCGATGAGGATAAAATACAAAGATAGTCGGCTTGTGGACGACTACCATAATGATGAGTTGTTGACAATTTGGGATTGGTTAGCTCTTTAGCTAAAACTGAGATAACGCCGAAGAACCCAGTCGGCAATGCTGTACTACTATAAATCGAAGTATGGGTAAGAAATCGTCATTTGTCGAATATAATAATACTGTAATGGTGATTCACCACCATGTGAAAGCGGCTACGCCGCATTTGCTAATATGGAAACGGTAGTGACTTCCGAAACTTAAATATATTCAACCTAGTACCTGAAATCGTACAATATTTTGAAACAGACGCCTAGACTTTGACGTATGTTTGTGGGCTGTCACTCCACACTCATATAGGAAATTAAGATATTTATCAATTTCGCTAGATTCCGCGAGTAATGGCATTATTTCACGAAGGAAAAAAAGGCTTTTTCTCGCAATTGAGCCCTATTATTCCAATATAGAAGCAAAACGGTAGTATTCTCTTGTGGCGAGGCATGTACAATCTTAGAAAATTCAGCGAGCAATATTGCGGTGGAATGTGCACCAAAATTGACTTTCGCTCGATGGTATGGAGACATGTTTGACACAATTCTCGACCCATAGTAAGCCATTAATGTATCCCCGAAATTGAAGTGACAGAATCGAGTAAGAGTAAGGCTGTGGACGCGGCAGCTTTCAGTGCAGTGCAAATAGAAAGGTGTCTAAAGGATCACATTCGTCGATTTGAACCATGTCGTACTAATCGAGTCCCTATCTGAGAGAAATGATGTAAAAGGGTCTTTTTGTGGGCGCAGAGTTAGATAATATATAACTCTATATTTACAAGTCTCCACCTTTTATAATCGTCCAAGTCGAATAATACCTAGGCTTAATTTCCAAAATAACATAATCACCTTTTTTCGTCTCCCGTAAGTAATTCTCATCTGCTTGCACATATCTAGCTGCTATATTCTTAAAAATAGGCGCGGTGTATTCAACATATTCATGAATATATACGTCTCCTTTTCCACGAACACCCTTATACCGTTCAGGTCTTGAATCATCAATACAAAATGAGATGATCTTGTTCTTCTCCAGATTGCGAATCATTTTCGAAAGTTTTTTGTTTGTTCCAATATACAACCTGTCCTTTGAACTATCAAAGTAATACCACGTAGGACGGACATCATCTGGTTCTCCTATCTCATCAAGTGTACCCAGACGAACCAAAAGTTCAGGTGTTCCTAAGAATTCTGCCAATTCTTCTGCGCTGAGTGGCCGGGTACCTAATTTGGCATGAGCATTAAAGATTTTAATGCCTGATTTCGAATGATCACTCATAACTGCTACTATAAAGCCTCTTACTTGTAAGAATTGATTGCACCGTTTCGATTTGAGGATTCTTTGTTACCATGGGCAATAATATACCAAGTATAGTTAATAAATATGCAAGGGAAGAAAAGTATAGTTGTAGCAAATGCCCCAATGTCTTTTGTTCAGAATATAATCCCTAAGTTTTTGCATTCTTACTTATCTAAGGAATTCTTCAAATGATCTTGGTTTCTTATCTGTAAATACAGTACTTGGAATGAATCATAACCATCGTCATTATACAGGGTAATACCTTGATTTTGGAAGAGTATTTGTGTGTTGTGAAATTTCTAGATGGATCATCGACATCAACCAAATTGCAACTAATCAAATGATATCTTAGTTTGGCAGGTTTGGGGGTAAGTAAGAGCTAAATAAATAATTGATGCTGCAAATACTGCTGAAGGCAATGAAGAGTAAGGGCTTAGTTATAGCAGGTATCGTATTAATTATAATATCACTTATATTCAGTGCTTATTTTGCTCCGATATACAATCAAGCAGGGGAATTCGGAATAAGTGGAATAGATCCAGATCAGACTGTACCACTGATCATATCTGTAGTAATTTTATTTACTGGAGTAGCGTTCCTTGTGAAGGGCTTTATCTAAGTGCTGGGGAAGTTTTTTTCTTGTTAGGAAGTAGACCTAATACTGGGAGCTCAATAGACGGCCAACCCTTCTACAATTTAATGCGGCTATTATTGTCGGTGTATTATTTTTTCTCGGTCTTTCCTCAAGTCTCTTTGGACAAAATCCAGTCAAGTTGAAAGTAGATAAATACCTATAAAAGGTATAGGTAATGTCCAGGGGAGTAGCCAAAATAATCAGTTTATACGATTGTTTCAAGGATCTCTTATCCAACCCAATGAATTGGAAGATAAAATGCGTTATCCCTAGTTCAAGATATTAATTAATATCCTTTACAATTCTTTTGGGGACTTGGATTGTAATTCCACCAATGAGATCTTAGATATTGCTCTCTAGTTATAAAACTAATGTAAGATCTACAGTTCGATTTTGTATTTCAAATTGACGCTTTAGCGTTCCGACGAATTACCTTGAAACGAGAATCTGCGTTCGTGTATTTAGAAAGAACTAAACCAGCTCCCCCCTTGAGAAATTATTACTAGCAGAGGATTTGTCTACAACAAGATAGCGGCAGCGATAGTAATATTAATTACATCACCTCATAATCTATTCCTATTGGATTTAGCTATTTATCTTGTTATCCTCTGCTAGTAGTATTAGTTGTACTGCATGATACATTAATATGGACTTTTTGATTTGGGCGATCATATTCAAAAACATATTGCGGATTGTTTTCAGCGGTCGATTTTTTATAATGAAACGAGAGGTAACAATTGATCAATGGTAAACTACAATTTAGAATTATTTATTCAATTTTAATTGCTGAATGAATTATGGCCTATCGTTAATGTTTATATTATATGTAGGATTGATATCTGTTAATGATATCAACAAACCATAATGGAAAGGATGTTAGAAAGACAGGATACAGTACGTTGTTCGTCTTATTGGCTATCCCATTTGTTATCATAGGTCCTGCCGAAGTTTTG
>Ga0210143_1000182_pt1 | contig 13779 bp, 11 predicted proteins | sample MayberryNW_TuleC_2_FD_185527 | JGI IMG/M metagenome (GOLD analysis project Ga0210143, IMG submission 185527) | Wetland microbial communities from San Francisco Bay, California, USA, that impact long-term carbon sequestration - MayberryNW_TuleC_D2... | ecosystem: Environmental > Aquatic > Marine... | reverse complement strand
TCATCCCGCACCCGTCGCTGCACGCGCCGCGCACCGGCTATGCACTGGCCCGCGACGAGGTCAACCACGTCGGCGAGCCGATCGTCATGGTGGTCGCGCACGACCGCTACCTCGCCGAGGACGCCGCCGAGCGCGTCGTCGTCACCTACGACTTCCTGCCCCCGGTGGTCGGCGTCGCCGCGGCCCGCGCCGCCACCCGCACCGTGCACGAGGACGTGCCGGACAACGTCGCGGCCCACCTGCTGCAGGTGGTCGGCGACGTCGACGCGGCGATGACGAGCGCGCCGCACCGGCTTCGGCTCGAGCTCGACGTCGAGCGCAGCGCGTCGATGCCGATGGAGGGCAAGGGCGTACACGCGCGCTGGGACCCGGTCGACGGCTCGATGCGAGTGCACTCGTCCACCCAGACGTCGACGTCGGTGCGGGCCGCGGTCGCCGCCCGGCTCGGCCTGCCGGCCGGCAAGGTGGAGTGCGTCGCGCCGATGGTGGGCGGCGGCTTCGGCGTCAAGATCGTGCACCCGTGGCCGGAGGAGGTGCTCGTCCCGTGGGCGGCGCGCCGGCTCGACCGTGAGGTCAAGTGGGTCGAGGACCGGCGCGAGCACTTCATCTCGTCGGCCCACGAGCGGGGCCAGCTGCAGGAGGTGGAGGTCGGCTTCGACGACGAGGGCCGCATCCTCGCGCTCGACGTCCGCTTCTGGCACGACAACGGCGCCTACACGCCGTACGGCGTCATCGTCCCGATCATCACCTCGACCCAGCTGCTCGGGCCGTACAAGCCGGGCGCCTACCGGTGCGAGTGGTGGTCGGTCTACACCAACACCGTCATCGTGACGCCCTACCGCGGCGCCGGCCGGCCGCAGGGCGTGTTCGCCATGGAGCGCACGGTCGACGCGATCGCGGAGGAGCTCGGCCTCGACCGGGCCGAGGTCCGGCTGCGCAACTTCATCCGGCCCGACGAGATGCCCTACGACCACCACCTGACCTTCCAGGACGGCCGGCCGCTGGTCTACGACTCGGGTGACTTCCCGGCCTCGCTGGCCAAGCTCATGGAGCTGGTCGACTGGGACGGCACGCTGGCGACGGCGGCGGCCGCCCGGGCCGAGGGCCGCCGGGTGGGCGTCGGCCTGGCCTGCTACGTCGAGGGCACCGGCGTCGGCCCCTACGAGGGCGCGCACGTCCGGGTCGACACCTCGGGCAAGGTCAAGGTGGCCACCGGGCTGACGACGCAGGGGCAGGGCCACTTCACGTCGTTCGCCCAGATCGCGGCCGACGAGCTCGGCGTGCCGCTCGACGACGTCGAGGTCGTCACGGGCGACACCCGACGCTTCGGCTACGCCGTGGGCACCTTCGCGTCCCGGGCGGCGGTCATGAGCGGCAACGCGATCGCCCTGGCGTCCCGCAAGGTCCGCGAGAAGGCGCTGCGCATCGCCGGCGAGGCGCTGGAGGCCGACCCCGGCGACCTGGAGATCGTGGACGGGCAGGTGCGGGTCAAGGGGTCGCCCGGGGCGGCGATCCCGCTGGCGACCGTGGCGGTCCTGTCCAACCCTCTGCGCTACGCCTTCGACGAGGCGTCCAAGGCGGCCACCCAGTTCGCGGTCGGCGACGCCAGCGGCCCGCCGATCGCCGACGACGAGGAGCCCGGGCTCGAGGGCACCGACTACTACTCGCCGACGCAGTCGACCTTCGCCAACGGCATGCACGCCGTGGTCGTCGAGACCGACCCGGAGACGGCCGAGATCCAGGTGCTGCGCTACTGCGTCGTGCACGACTGCGGGCCGCTGGTCAACCCGATGATCGTCGAGGGCCAGGTGCACGGAGGAGTCGCCCAGGGGGTCGGCGGGGCGTTGTACGAGCGGATGGCCTACGACGAGAACGGCCAGCTGCTCAACGCGTCGTTCATGGACTTCCTGATGCCCTACGCCAGCGAGATCCCGCACATCGAGATCGACCACCTGGAGACCCCGTCGCCCTTGAACCCGCTCGGCATCAAGGGCGCCGGCGAGGCGGGAGTCATCCCGTCCGCCGCCGTCTTCGCGGCGGCGGTCGAGGACGCCGAAGGCTTCCCGATCACCCGGATGCCGATCTCGCCGAGCGAGCTGCACGACCTGCGGGCCCGCCACGCGGCGGGGGAGCTACGCGCGCTGAGACGACGTACGACGACGGAGGAGACATCGTGAAGGTCAACGGGACCGCCACCCTGCACGCCCCCCGCGAGCGGGTCTGGGCCGCGCTCAACGACCCCGCCGTGCTGGTCCGCACGATCCCGGGCTGCCAGCAGCTCGAGGAGGTCGGGCCGGACTCATACCGGATGACCATCACGGCCGGGGTCGCCTCGATCAAGGGCACCTACCAGGGCGACGTCGCGCTCGCCGACCACGACGAGCCGGATGCCTTCACGCTGCGGGCGTCCGGCGCCGGCGCGCCGGGGACGGTCAGCGCCGACGTCAAGGTGACCCTCGCCGAGACGGCCGACGGCGGTGGTGCGGTCACCCGCCTGGAATACGACGCCGACGCGATCGTCGGCGGGATGATCGGAGGGGTCGGGCAGCGGGTGCTCAGCGGGGTGGCCAAGAAGACGGCCGGGGAGTTCTTCGCCGCCGTCGACGACGTGCTCACCGGCCGCGCGCCGAGCGTGCCGTCCCCGCGGGAGGAGGCGGCCGGACCGGTCGCCGGGGCGCCCGCTCCCGGCGTCTTCACCGCGCCGCCCGCGCCGGCCAGGGCCGGGATCACCGGAGACGACTTCGTCCGAGGTGCCGTCCTCGGCGCGGTGGTCGCGCTGGCCGGCGTGCTGGTCGGCGGTCTGGTCGCCCGCCGCCGCCAGCCCTGACCCTGCCTGCGCGGACTGTCGGGGGATCCGCCTGATGATCAGGCGGATCCCCCGACAGTCGGGGTGCGGTCGGTGCGGTCGGTGCGCCGGGCGGCGACGTCGTGCGCGGCTCTGCCCTGCCGCCCGCCCCGGCGCTCGAACCTCGTCGGGGCGCGCCAAGGCGGCTCGCAGAGCGTGAGCCCGGGAGTGGCGGCGAGGACGTCCCGCACCTCCTGGGCGTACGCCGCCACGTCGGTCGCCAGGTGCACGGTGCCCCCGACGACGAGCCGGTCCGCCACCAGGGCGGCGAACGCCGGGGTCACCAGCCGGCGCTTCGCGTGGCGGGTCTTGGGCCAGGGGTCCGGGAAGAAGACCCGGACCACGTCGACCGAGGCCGCCGGCAGCATCTCGGCGAGCAGGACCCGGGCGTCGCCGTCGGCGACCCGCACGTTGGTCAGGCCGACCCGCTCGACCAGCCGCAGCAGGTTGCCCTGGCCGGGGGTGTGCACGTCGACGGCGAGGACGTCGTGACCGGGCTGCGCGGCCGCCATCTCGGCGGTCGCCTCACCCATGCCGAACCCCACCTCGACGACCAGCGGGGCGACCCGGCCGAACAGCGCCGGCAAGTCCAGCGGCCGGCTGTCGACGACGATGCCGAGCTGCGGCCACAGCCGCTGCCGCGCGTCGGTCTGGCCCGGCGTCACCCGGCCCGACCGGCGCTTGAACGTGCGCACGCCCGGTGCATGCGTCGCCGCAGGGTCGCTGCTCACCTGGCGATCCTCCCAGGCGGGAGGCACGATGACCGGCATGGCCCCGACGACGCTGAGCAGGACGCTGCCGGTGGCCGTGGCAGCGCTGGGCCTGCTTCTCTCGGCGTGCACAGGTGGTGGGAGCGAGCAGTCGGCACCGGCCACGCCGTCGCCGAGTGTCGAGTCGAGCACTCCGCCGGAGACCTCCGCGACGAGCGAGCCGCAGGCCTCCTCGGCGGCGCCCGCGGCGGTGCCGCCGGCGGCCAGCGAGGTGTCCATCCCCGGCCTGATCGCGCGCGACTACGACGGCAGGCGGCTGCGGCTGGGCCGGGTGCTGGCGCGCACCGGTGACTACGTGCGGTACGCCGCGAGCTACCGCAGCGACGGGCTGCGCATCTCCGGTGTCATGAACCTCCCGCGCGGCACCGGGCCCTTCCCGGTGCTCGTGCTGCTGCACGGCTACATCGACCCGGCCTACTACGTCACCGGCCAGGGACTGATGCGCGAGCAGGACTACCTCGCCCGCGAGGGCTACGCGGTGCTGCACATCGACTACCGCAACCACGCAGGCTCCGACGACGACCCGGCCGCCGAGCGACGGCTGCGCCTGGGCTACACCGCCGACACCATCAACGCCATCCTGGCCGTCAAGCGGTCCGGCATCGCACGGCTCGACGGCGACCGGGTCGGTCTGCTCGGCCGGTCGATGGGCGGGGGAGTCACCTACAACGCGCTGGTCACCCGCCCGGGGCTGGTCAAGGCCGCGGTGGTCTTCGCGCCGGTCAGCTCGCGGACCGCCGACAACTTCAACCGGTGGATCCGCGACGAGCGGTCCGAGCTCGCCGGGCAGATCATCCGCCGCCACGGGACACCGGAGGAGAACCCGCGGTTCTGGCGCGAGGTCAGCCCGCGGCCGTACTTCGACCGGGTCACCGAGCCGGTGCTGATCCACCACGGCACGTCCGACGACTCCTGCCCGATCCGCTGGACGCGCGCGTCGTACGCCGCGCTGCAGGAGGCCGGCGCGGACACCCGGCTCTTCGTGTACGAGGGCGAGGAGCACGCCTTCGGCCCGCAGTGGCCGCTGTCGATGCGCCGCACGGTCCGCTTCCTCGACCGCGCGATGGCGGCCTGAGCGGCGACGGACGTGGCACAGTGACGGGATGAAGGCGTTCACCGTCGCGGCCGTCCAGCTCGCCCCGCTGCCCGGCCCGCTGACCGCGCAGTCGGTCAAGGGCAACGTCGCGAAGGCCGTCGACTGGGTCACCCGCTGCGTCGACGCGACCGGCGCCGAGCTCGTCGTCCTGCCCGAGTCGGTCACGACCGGCTTCACGCCCGGCATCGGGCCGGAGGAGCTGTGGGACCTGGTCAGCGAGGTGCCCGGGCCGGTCGTCGAGCCGCTCCAGGAGACCGCTCGGCGGCTGGGCGTGCACGTCGTCGTGGGGACGTACGAGCGCGGGCCCGGGCGCGGTGTCGTGCACAACGCGTCGGTGCTGCTCGGCCGGGACGGCGCGGTGCTCGGCACCTACCGCAAGACGCACCCGTTCTGCACCGAGATGCGCTCGCGCGGCGGCTGGGTGACGCCGGGCGACGAGGTCAGCGTCGTCGAGACCGACCTGGGCCGGATCGGCCAGATCATCTGCTTCGACGGCGACTACCCGGAGCTGTCCCGGATCACCGCGCTGCGCGGAGCCGAGGTGATCGTGCGGCCGTCCGCGCTGCTGCGCTCGGCCGACATCTGGGAGCTCACCAACCGGGCCCGCGCCTACGACAACCACGTCTACCTGGTCGGCGCCAACGCGACCGGCGTCGACCCGGGCGGGGTCCTCTACTTCGGCAACTCGATGGTCGTCACGCCGGTGGCCGAGGTCGTGGCCCGGGCCGCCAGCCACGAGTGCTGGGTGAGCGCCCGGCTCGACCCGGCGACGGCGATGGCGTCGCTCACGCCCGGTTCGAGCGTGCCGCAGGTCTTCGACCACCTCGCCGACCGCAACCTCGAGCTCATCGCGCGCTACGCCGACGACCTGGTCCGGCCGGCGGCCACGTCGTTCCCCCACGCGGAGCCCCACGGGGAGCCGGTCGACTAGCACGGTTGAATGGCCGGCATGACTCCCACCCGTCGGCTGCGGATCGGGATCGACACCGGCGGCACCTTCACCGACGTCGTGGCGCTGGACACCGCCAGCGGCGAGGTGGTCACCACCAAGACGCCCTCGACGCCGGGCAACCCGGCAGACGGCTTCATGGACGCCGTGCACAAGGTGCTGGACCTGCTCGGCGCGCAGGGCTCCGAGGTCGAGTCGGTCAGCCACGGCACCACGGTCGCGACCAACCAGCTGCTCGAGGGCAAGGTCGGCGACCTCGGGCTGGTCACCACCGAGGGCTACGAGTTCATCCTCGAGATCGCTCGGCAGAGCGTGCCAGACGGCTACGGCAACTCGTACTTCTGGGTCAAGCCGCCGCGCATCGTGCCGGCCGACCGGGTGCGCACCGTCGGTGGCCGGCTCGACTTCCGCGGTGACGAGGTCCGCCCTTTCGACGAGGACGGCGCGGTCGAGGTGGCCCGCTGGTTCCGTGACCGGGGCATCGACACGATCGGCGTCTGCTTCCTGCACTCCTACGCCGAGCCGGCGCACGAGCACCGGATGCGCGAGGTGCTGCGGCGCGAGCACCCGGACGCAGTGGTGTCGCTGTCCAGCGACGTGCTGCGGGAGTACCGCGAGTACGAGCGCGCGGTCACCACGCTGGTGGACGCCGCGGTCAAGCCCCGGATGGCGTCGTACGTTGCCAGCATCACCGGCCGGCTGCACGAGGTGTGCCGCACCGAGTCCGGCGGTGCGCCGTGGTACGTCATGAAGTCCAACGGCGGGGTGCTGTCCGCCGACGAGGTGGTCCACCAGCCGATCACCACGGTGCTGTCCGGTCCGGCGGCCGGTGCCCTCGGGGCGGCGCTGGTGGCCGCGGAGGCGGGCTACGACCGGGTGCTGACGTGTGACGGCGGCGGGACCTCCACCGACGTGTCGGTGGTGGTCGACGGTCAGCCGACGCTCACCACCGAGGGCACCATCGGCAGCTACCCCAGCAAGATCCCGATGATCGACATCGTCACGGTCGGCGCCGGTGGCGGCTCGGTCGCCTGGGTGTCGCCCGAGGGCTCGCTGAAGGTCGGCCCCCGCTCGGCGGGCGCCGACCCGGGCCCGCGCTGCTACGGCCGGGGCGGCACCGAGCCGACGGTGACCGACGCGCACGTGGTGCTCGGCCGGATCCCCCCGCACCTGCTCGGCGGCGAGATCCCGCTCGACGTCGAGGCGGCCCGCTCCGGCCTGCGCGACCTGGGGCAGCGGCTCGGCCTCGACCTCGAGCGCACCGCCACCGGCATCCTCGAGATCTCGGCCTGGAACCAGGCCAACGCCCTGCGGCAGGTGACGGTGAAGCGCGGGCTGGACGTGCGTGACTTCACGATGGCCACCTTCGGCGGCTCGGGGTCGCTGCTGCTGTGCCGGCTGGTCGACGTGCTCGGGCTGGCCGGCGTGCTGGTGCCGCGCGACCCGGGCAACGTGTCGGCGTACGGCCTGCTGACCGTCGACGTGCGCAACGACTACGTGCGCACGGCGGTGAGCCGGCACGCCGACCTCGACCCGGTCGCCCTGTCGGCCCACTACGCCGACCTGCAGGAGCAGGCGGCCGCGAGCCTGGACCGGGAGGGCTTCGGCCGGGACCGGCACGTGCACCAGCGCAGCGCCGACCTGCGCTATGCCGGCCAGGCCTTCGAGGTGCGGGTGCCCGGGCCGGACGGTCCGGTGGACGCGGCGTGGGCCGACCAGGTGGCCAAGGCCTTCCACGACGCCCACGAGCAGCTCTACGGCTACGCGTTCCGCGACGACCCGCGCCAGCCGGTCGAGTGGGTCAACCTGCGGGTCTCCGGCATCGGCCCCATCGACCGGCCCCGACCGCGGGAGATCGCGCGCCGCGACGGTGGGCCCGAGCGGGCCCGGACGGGAGAGCGGCCGGTGTTCTTCGACGACGAGTCCGGCTGGGCACAGACGCCGGTCTACTGGCGGCCGGACCTGGCGCCCGACGACGTCGTCGACGGGCCGGCCGTCGTCCAGGAGTTCGGCTCCACGGTGCCGGTGCATCCCGGCTTCCGGGCCGCCGTCGACCGGTTCGGCAACCTGCTGGTGCGGAGGCACGGATGAGCGGCGTCGACCCGGTCCTCCTCGAGATCGTGCAGGGCTCGCTGGCCGCGATCGAGCTGGAGGTCGAGACCGCGATCGGCCGGACCGCGCGGTCGCCGATGATCCGCGACGCCCACGACTTCCGGGCCGGGATCCACGACCGCCACCTGCGCAAGCTCACCGGCCGGTCCTACTCCGCGCTCGTCCACCCGGTCGCGCGGGACTTCCCCCTCGACACGATGCGGCCCGGGGACGTGTTCTTCCACAACGACGTCTACCTGTCCGAGGGCGGCATCGGGCACCTGCCCGACCTGTGCGTCACGGTGCCGGTCTTCGTCGAGGGCGGCGAAGGGCCGGAGGTGGTGGCCTTCGTCCAGGCCTTCGGCCACCACGACGACATCGGCGGAGCCGTGCCGGGGTCGATGCCCTCGACGGCGACCTCGGTCTTCGAGGAGGGGCTGATGGTCCCGCCGATCCGGCTGTGGGACCAGGGCGTGCGCAACGACGCGGCGCTGCGCATCATGACCCGCAACTCCCGGATGCCGGACTCGCTCGCCGCCGACCTCGACGCCGAGTGCTCAGCCTGCCTCATGGGGTCCCGTCGGCTGGGCGAGCTCTTCACGCGCTACGGGCGGGAGACCGTCGAGGCCTGCTTCGACGCGATCATCGACAACACGACGCAGACCTACCGGCGGGAGGTGCTGTCGAGGATCCCGGACGGGACCTATGTCTGGGAGGACTACGCCGAGCACGACGGGGTGGACGAGCCGCGGCTGCACGCGCAGCGCATCACCCTGACGATGGACTCCACTCGCGACGTGCCGCTCGTGCTCGACTTCACCGGCACCTCACCGCAGGCCAAGGGCCCGATCAACCACTGCGGTGACTACGCCGACGGCAACTTCCTCAAGAAGTGGCTGGCGCCGATCCTGCGCAACCTCGCCGACACGCCGGAGCGGATGGCCGAGCTCGACGTCAACGAGGGCATCGTGCCCCTGGTCGAGATGCGCTTCCCGCCGCCGGGGACCCTGCTGACCCCGGTCTTCCCCGCGCCGACCAACGCCCGCACCTTCGTGATCCTGCGGCTGCTCGGCGTGCTGTCGGGCGTGGTCGCCAAGGCGGTCGACGGCCGGATGCCGGCCGACCAGGAGACCATCCGCTACACCGGGGTCTACGGGCTGGACCGCGACGGCCAGCCCTACCTGATGCGCGAGGTGCTCGGCGGCGGGTCGGGCGGGCGCTACTACGCCGACGGCGAGGACACCATCCACGTGGTGCCAGACTCGCGGAACCTGCCCACCGAGTTCACCGAGTCGCGCTTCCCGTTCCTGGTCGAGCGGCTCGGGCTGGCGGTCGACTCCGGCGGCGCGGGCCGCTTCCGGGGCGGCCTCGGCTACGAGAAGCACATCCGGATGCTGCGCGACGCGCACTTCATGTCGATCGCCGACCGCTCGATCCTGGCCTGCTGGGGCGTCAAGGGCGGCCGGGCCGGTCAGCCGTTCCAGGTCACCATCGACCCCGGCGGGGCCGAGGAGCACGACGTCGACGCGCTGGCCGACGCCGAGCCGGTGCGCGCCGGCCAGCTGATCCGGATCCGGACGACCGGAGGCGGTGGCTGGGGCGACCCGCTGGACCGGCCGGCCGACGAGGTGCTGCGCGACGTGCGGTGGGGCAAGGTCTCGACCCGCGGCGCCCTCCACGACTACGGCGTGGTCATCGCCTACGACGACGAGCCGTTCGTCGACGCACCGGCGACCCAGGGGCTGCGGGCCGAGCGGCGGGCGCGACGTACCGGGGACGAACCCTTTTTCGACCGCGGACCCGGCTACGCCCGGCTGTCCGGCGGAGCCAGGCACGCCGACGTCGACGTGCTGTGAGGGGGGCCCGCGGGCCTACACGTCGCAGACGGCCGCGTCGTCGCCGCCGTCCCCGGGCTCCAGAGGGGCCCGCCCGACGTCGCGGGGGATCAGGCCGGTCAGCACCGGGGAGACCTGGATGGCCTGGTTCGCGCCGGCGTTCGTGCTGGCGGGGGTGCAGTCGAGCGGCGTGATGCCGTGCACGTGGGCGGTGGCCGACGGTGCGGTGGCCAGGCCGCCGACAAGGAGCAGGGCGCCGATCGAGGCCGAGCCCAATAGCTTTCTCATGGTTCGCTCCGATCTGTACTGGTGGTTTCCTCGCCACCACTCGGGACGGAAGTGGTCAAGGTGTCCGCATCACGACCGCACCGGTCGGGGCGCCGCCATCGACGTCGCCCTCGTCCGCGCGCGGTCGCCGGGGCGGACCATCCGGCTCGAGGCCGTGAGCCGTTCCTGCTCGGCCTCGAGCAGCACCGCGTCGTCGTCGGCGGCACGGAGCTCGATCGTCGCGATCTGGCCCACCCTCAGGTCTGTGCTGCCGACGACCGTCGCGTCGTCGCCGGGGCGCACCGACCACCGCGCGAGCGTCTGCGGCTCGCCGCCGCCCCGGGGGACCGCGACCAGGCTGTAGGTCTTGCGCTCGCCCGGCTCGGCCCACGTGGAGGAGCCGACCCAGCGGCAGACCAGCGACACCTTGGTCCCCCAGTCGACGGGCGTGACCTCCAGCGTCCCGGTGACGGCGGCCGGGCGGACCGCGGTCATCGCGACCGTCGTCCCGGCCGGCTCTCCGGGGCCGCCCTGCGGCACGACGGCGATCGCCACGGCCACCGCGGCAGCAGCCACGGCCCCCGACGCGACGAGCCGCAACGAGCGCCGACGGCGCTCCTTGCGCGCAGCCCCGACCACCCGGCCGAGCAGGAGGTCGGGGAGCGGCTCGCGGTCCGCCCCGGGCTGCAGGACCCGGTCGAGGGGCACCCGGTCCAGCAGGCCGGTCATGCCGGACAGCTCGGCCACCGACGCGGCGCACCGCTCGCAGTCCACGAGGTGCTCCTCGAAGGCGCGCTGCTCGTCCGGGCTGAGGGCGCCCATCACGTAGGCCGCGTCGTCCTCGATGAACGGGTCACTGCTCTCGAAGCGTCCGGAGCCGCCGATGTCCCCGGTCATGACGTCACCCCCATCTCCTGCATGGTGAGCCGCAGTGCCCGCAGCGCGTAGTGGGTGCGGGACTTGACGGTCCCGACCGGGATCTGGAGGGTCTCGGCGGCCTCGGCCGTGGAGTGACCGCGGTAGTAGCACTCCACGATGACCTCCCGGTGCTCCGGCGTGAGCCGGTCGAGGGCTTCGGCGACGATCCAGGTGTCGAGCATCGCGTCCACCTGGTCGACCTCGGTCTGCTCGGGGGGCTCGTCCACGCTGAGCTCGTGGCGCGACCGGGCGCTGCGCCACTCGTCGACCACGATCCGCCGGGCCACGGTGAACAACCAGGCCCGGGCCGACCCCTGCTGCTCGTCGAGGACCGACGGCTTGCGCCAGGCCCTCAGCATCGTCTCCTGGACGACGTCCTGGGACCGGGCCCGGTCGCCGCCGGTGAGACGCAGGACGAACCACCACAGCGACGCCGCGTAGCGGTCGTAGAGGGCGCGCAGCAGCTGCTCGTCCCGCTCGGATGCGGTCATCGCCACGCTCCCTACACGTAACAGCACACCACCCGGTTCAGCGCAGGGCCAGCGCAGTCGTCCGTCTCACGGGCCGGTCACGGTGAACCACCCTGCGGACGAACCCGTGGTAGCCGCCGACACCACGACCCTTGGAGGACTGATGACCCGACTGACCAGCACGACCCGCGCCGCAGCTGCCGCCGTCGCCACCGCGACCGCTGCCGGCGGTCTCTTCCTCAGCTCCCCGGGCGCCGTCGCCGACCAGGGCGGCAACCGGGACGAACCGGTAGGAGTCCAGGTGCTGGCCCCGAGACCTGGCAGCGACGCCGGCATCTCTGGCAGCGGCTGGTTCATCGACCTGGCGATCGACTTCGCGACCACGGACCTCGCCGCCACCGGCTTCACGGGGGTGCAGCTCACCGGGCCCGGCGGCCACAACAACATCCCCCCGGCGCCCGGTGCGTTCGGCACCGGCCACGACGACCGGCTGCCCGGCCTGGTCGTCCTCGCGAGCACCACCACGTCGACGCTGCCGGGCTTCTCCGGACCGGGCACCAACCTGGCCGGTCTCTTCAACCTCACCGGCGTCAGCGACCGGTCGGACGACGGCACGCAGCTGTCGGACACCTGGCTGGTCGGTGCCCCGGTCGCCGGCAGCGGTGTGGACTCGGTCCTGACGGTGGCCGTCGTCGACGACCTGGACCACGACGGCGTCTACGACGACGCCCCCGACGTGGTCACCGACGCCAACGGTGACGGTCGCATCGACCGCCGCGACCTGCAGGCGCTGGGACTGGCCTCGCACGTCGTGCGGGTCCCGTTCCACGTCAACGGCGCCCCCGCCTGAGCCGAGCGCACGCACGCCACCCCCCACACACACACAAGGAGATCCCGTGTCCACCACCGACTCCCGGATGACCGAGACGATGACCCAGAGCGCCGCCGACCTCCCGCCGCCCACCCTCGGGCCCGTCACGCACGTCGCACTCACCGTGCGCGACCTGTCCGTCAGCGTCCCGTGGTACGAGCGGCTGGTCGGGTCCGGCCCGGTGCTCGACGAGGACACCGGCCCCTTCCGCCACGTGGTGTTCGCGGTGGGCGGCACCCTTCTCGGTCTGCACCACTTCCCCGGTGCAGCGGTAGACGACGCGTTCGACCCGCGGCGGCCGGGGCTCGACCACGTCGCCTTCCTGTCGCCCGACCGGGCCGCCCTCGACGCGTGGCAGGAGCGGCTCACCGGGCTCGGGATCGTGTCCGGTGAGGTGGTCGACGCGCACTACGGGTCCGGGCTGGCCTTCAAGGACCCCGACGGTCTCGCCCTCGAGATCTTCGCGGCGGCGGCCTGAGCGGGGGGCTCCGTGCGCCGCGACGGGCGCCGGCCGGTCAGCCGAGACGGACGGACCCGGTCGGCGCCATCGTCGCGGCGTCACCCGTGACGACGCCGCCCTCGCCGACGGCGAAGACGAGGTCGCCGTCGGTGAGGACCCGGGTCGACCAGCTGCCCGGCTGCAGGGCCATCCGGCCGGCCAGCCGCAGCCGGTCTCCCTCGACCGTGACGCCCAGCGCCTCGTCCCGGTACCCGCCCGACGGGTCGCCGTAGGACGCGAAGGCGAAGGTGGCCTGCCGTCGGCCGGGGTCGAACGTGAACGCGCGGCTGTCGTCCAGGGCAGGGGACCAGCCCGGGCCGAGGCGCAGCCGGTCGACCAGGCGTGGCGCGGAGAGGTCCGAGACGTCGAACAGCGACACCTGCATGCCGGTGATCCGGCCGTCCGTGTCCGCGTCCTGGCCGAGGCCGAGCAGGAGGTCGTCGCCGACCGGGTGCAGGTAGGTGGAGAACCCCGGGACCTTCAGCTCGCCGAGCACCCGCGGCCGGCCCGAGAGGTCGAGCAGGTAGAGGGGGTCGGTCTGGCGGAAGGTGACGACCGCGGCGATGTCGCCGAAGTAGCGCACGGCCCGGATCTGCTCGGTGCGGCCGAGCCCCTCGACCCGGCCGGTCTCCACCAGCCGCCCGTCGTCCTCGGCGAGCCGGACCACCATCGACGACGTGTCGCCGGCCCGGTCGCCGTCCCACGGCGGCTGCCGGGTCGTGGCGACCCGCAGGTCACCGTCGTGGCGGGAGAGCGCCCAGCGGCCCATGACGTAGCCGGGCACCGTCCCGGTGCCGACGTAGCCGGTGCTGGTGGACCCGGTCGTGTCGAACGCGTGCAGCTCGGTGGTCACCTCGTCGGCGACGCCGCCGCCCGCGCCGACGGCGGTGCGACGGCCGGTCCCGGGGACCGCCAGGTCGACGGCCGGCCCACCCACCGACGCGGTCCCCCACCGGCTGGTGGCGACGTAGAGGCGGTCGGCAGCGGCGTACACCAGGTCCCCGTCGGTGGTGACCGCGGTGCGGTCGGTGGCGGCGAGGTCGTCGCCGGGGCGCAGCGTGGTGACCAGCAGGGTGGCTGCGCCGGCCGCGCTGCGGGCGTAGGACGTCTCGCGGCAGCCCACAGCCGGCCCGCTCTCGAGCACCCGGCCGTCAGCGTCGCGCCGCTC
>Ga0210143_1000181_pt1 | contig 13784 bp, 11 predicted proteins | sample MayberryNW_TuleC_2_FD_185527 | JGI IMG/M metagenome (GOLD analysis project Ga0210143, IMG submission 185527) | Wetland microbial communities from San Francisco Bay, California, USA, that impact long-term carbon sequestration - MayberryNW_TuleC_D2... | ecosystem: Environmental > Aquatic > Marine... | reverse complement strand
CCGCTCGCCCGCCTGCGTCCCGACCTGCCGGCCGAGCTCTGCGCCCTCGTCGACCGGATGCTCCACGCGGACCCGCGCCGCCGCCCGGCCGCCAAGCGACTGCCGAACGCCCTGCGCGACGCGTTCGAGGCCAGCAGCCGCCGGCCGCGGCCCGCCGTCTCGCTCGCCTCCCTGCGCGGGCGAGCCCTCCACGCGGGGCTGTCCGCCGCCTTCGCCGCGGCCGTGCTCTCGCTCCTGCCGTTCTTCCCGGCGGGGTGGCCCCTCCTGCTCGCCGCGCTCGCCGGGGTTGCGGCCCTCCGCTCGCCGCGGGCCGGGCTGGCCCTCGCCCTCGCCGCGCCCGTGCTCCCGCTCGGGAACGTGGCCCTGGGGCTTGCGATCGCCTGGGTCGCGATCGCGGTCGGCTGGCTGGTGCTCTTCTGGCGGGCGCCGACGGGCGCCTTCCGCTTCCTCGCCGGCCCCGCGCTCGCGCCGCTCGGACTCGCCGGCGCCGTCCCCCTCGTCGCCGTCCGCACCGCCGGCCGGGCGCGCCAGGCCGCGATCGCCGCCGCGGCCGTCCTCGCCGCGGGCGCGTTCGCCGCGCTCGCGGGCGGCCCGTTCCCGCTCGCCAACGGGTTCCCGGACTCGCTGGACTTCGCCGAGACGACCCGGCCGGACACGGCCGCCGGCGTCCTCTGGAGCGCGCTGACGGATCACGCCGGCCTGCTCGCCCTCGCGCTCGTCTGCGCCGCCGCCACGCTCGCGATCGAGCCGGCGCGCCGTCGCGGCCTGTGGGGGATCGCCGCCTGGGGCGCGGGCTTCCTGGCCGCCGCGATCCTGCTTCCGGACGCCGCCGGAGGCGAGGCGCGGGTGCTGCTCGTCGCCCCCGGGATCTGGGGCGCGACCCTCTGGCTCGGCGCCGAGATGCTGCGCACCCGCCGTTAGACTGGCGCCGCCTCGGGCACAATCCCGGGAGCTCATGGGCGTCCTCCGCAGCATCGAGCATCGGATCGAATCCCTCGTCGAGGGGGCGTTCGGCCGCGCCTTCCGGTCTCACGTGCAGCCGGTCGAGCTCGCGCGGAAGCTGGCCAAGGAGATGGACGAGCACAAGACGATCTCCGTCTCGCGCGTCTACGTCCCGAACGAGTACGTGCTCTATCTTGCGCCGCAGGACCGCGAGCAGCTCCCGCCCGAGCAGGAGCTCCTCACCGAGCTCGGGGATTACCTGTCGGAGCACGCGCGCCGCGAGGGCTACGCGCTCGTCTCCACGCCGCGCGTCCTGCTCGAGGAGGACGACGACCTCCAGGTCGGCGAGTTCGGGATCGCGACCCGGATGGTGCAGCCGAAGAGAGCCGCCTCGTCCGCGCCGGCCGCACCCGCGGCCCCGGAGGCGGGTCCGCCCGAGCCCGACGTCGAGCCCGCGCCCGCCCTCGGCGCAACGAAGATCTTCCGGCCGTCCGAGACGGCCGCGGTCTCGGCCGCGGACGCGCAGGAGCTCGGCCTCGCCCACGAGCCCGCCGTCCTCGTCGTCAACGGCAAGCGCCATCCGCTCAAGGCCGAGAAGCCGGTCGTGATCGGGCGCTCGCGCGAGGCGGACATCACCGTCGAGGATCCGAACGTCTCCCGGCGCCACGCCGAGATCCGCCGGGAGGACGGCGCGTTCTGGATCGTCGACCTCGGTTCCACGAACGGGATCGAGGTGAACGGCCGGCGGGTCGACCGGGCGCGGCTTTCCGACTCGGACACGGTGATCGTCGGGCGCACCGACCTCGTGTTCGAGAACCCCGGCAGCTAGCACGGCGTGGAGCCGCTCCTCCTCGCACTGAAGGCCGCCTTCCTCGTCCTGCTCTACCTGTTCATCTGGCGCGTGATCAAGGCCGCGTCGCGCGACCTCCGCGTCACGTCCGCGCCGCAGGAGAGCTTCATCATGGCGCCCGCCCAGGCCCGGGCGATCACGGGTGCGGCCGAGCCCGCGGCCGGCCCCTCGAGGCTGACCGTGCTCTCGAGTCCCTCGCTCCGGCAAGGCTCCGGACTGGAGGTCGGCCCCGTCCCGATCACGCTCGGGCGGGCCGACGACAACTCGGCGCCGCTCCCGAAGGACGACTACGCGTCGAGCCACCACGTGCGGATCGAGGCCGGACGCGACGGCGTCTGGGTCGTCGACCTCGGCTCGACGAACGGCACCTGGGTGAACGACGAGAAGCTCGCGGGACGCCGGCGGCTCCACGGCGGCGACGTCGTGCGGATCGGCCAGACGGAGCTTCGTTTCGAGCGATGATGATCGGCGAGCGAGCGGGCGTCTCCGATCCAGGCCGGAAGCGGCGCCGGAACGAGGACTCCTTCGTCGTCGAGCCCCCGCTCTTCGTCGTCGCGGACGGGATGGGCGGCGCGCAGGCCGGCGAGGTCGCGTCGCGCCTCGCCGCAGCGACCTTCCGCGAGTACCACGAGGCGGACGAGCTCGCGCCGGAGGAGCGCGTCATCGCGATCGTCCAGGAGGCGAACCGGCGCATCTACGACCGGGCGAGCGAGGACCGCAGCGCGAGCGGCATGGGGACGACCGTCACGGCGGCCCTGGTCGCCGGCGGGCGGATCACGATCGGCCATGTCGGCGACTCGCGCGCGTACCGGATTCGCGGGGAGTCGCTGGAGCAGCTGACCGACGACCACTCGCTCGTCGCCGACCTCGTCCGGGGCGGGCGGCTGAGCCCCGAGGAGGCCGACCTGCATCCCCAGCGGTCGGTGATCACGCGGGCGCTCGGCACCGACCCCGAGGTGGACGTGGACGCCCTGACCGTCGGCGCGGAGCCGGGCGACGTCTTCCTCCTCTGCTCGGACGGGCTCACGTCCATGGTCGGAGACGACGAGATCCTGCGGATCGTCGCCGCCGCCCCGACGCTCGACGATGCGGCGGCCCAGCTCGTGAAGGCAGCGAACCGAAGCGGCGGCGAGGACAACATCACGGTCGTCCTTTTCCGGGTCGACGGCGGCGCCGTGGACGAGACCGCCGTCATGGAGACCGACGGCACGGGCGACACTGACGAGCTCGAGGACACGCTCTCCGGCCTCGCCGCGCTGCCGGAGGCGCCCGAGCGCGAGCGCGAGGACTGGGGCCCCGCGCCGGAGCCGGCCGAGGAGACGCGCGTCGTCCCGCCGGTCGTCTCGGTGCCGAAGCCGCGCCACGCTCCGCGCCGGAACCGGCGGCTCTTCGTCGTCCTCGCCTCGCTCGGCTTCGTCGTCTTGATCCTGCTCGTCGCCTTCTGGGGTCTCGCGAACGCGCACTTCGTTGGCGCCGAGGACGACGGCCACGTCGCCGTCTACCAGGGCCTGCCGTACGACCTCGGAAGCGGCGTGTCCCTCTACCGCGTGCGCTACGTCAGCACGCTGCAGGCGGCGCAGCTCTCCCCCGAGGAGCGCGAGGCCCTCTTCGACCACGACCTGATGAGCTTCGGCTCGGCCCGCGACCGGATCGCGCCCTACGAGGACGAGGCCGGGCCGTGACGCTTCGAAACCGGGAGCTTCTGAACCTGTTCGCGGTCGGGGCGCTGACGGCGATCGGGTTCGCGGCCGTCTACCTCGCCAGCCAGGACGTTCCCGAGTTCGACACGACGTCGCTCACGTACGCGGCGTTCTTCCTCGCGCTCTTCGTCGCCGCTCACGTCGTCCTGCGGATCACCCTGCCGCTCGCCGACCCGTACCTGCTCCCGATCGGCGGCCTTCTCACGGCGATCGGCCTGACGATGATCTACCGGATCAAGCCGGACCTCGCCTTCCGCCAGGGCGTCTGGGTCGTGATCGGCGTCGCGTTCTTCGCGCTCACCTGCCTTTTCCTGCGGGACTACCGGGTGCTCGACCGCTACAAGTACGTCTGCGGCCTCGGCGCGATCGGGCTTCTCTGCCTCCCGGCGCTCCCGGTCTTCGGGCAGGAGATCAACGGCGCCCGGCTCTGGGTGCACGTCGCTGGGATCTCCTTCCAGCCGGGCGAGTTCGCGAAGGTCCTCCTGGTCGTGTTCCTCGCCGGCTACCTGCGCGACAACCGCGAGATGCTCTCCATGGGCCACGGCCGGCTCGGCCTCCCTTCGGCCAAGCACTTCGGGCCGCTGCTCCTCATCTGGGGCGGCGCGATGCTCGTCCTCTTCCAGACGAACGACCTCGGGGGCGGCCTCCTCCTCTTCTCGATCTTCCTCGCGATGCTCTACGTGGCGACGGGCCGCTGGCCGTACGTGGCCGTCGGGTTCACGCTCTTCGCGGCGGGGGCCTACGCGCTCTACCACGTCGTCCCGCGGGTCGAGGAGCGCGTCGCCATCTGGCTGCACCCGTGGAGCGACCCCGAGGACGCCGGCTTCCAGCTCGTCCAGTCGATCTACTCGATCGCGGCCGGCGGGATCTTCGGCACCGGCCTCGGGGAGGGCGTGCTCGTGCGACCCGACGGGGGGACGTACATCCCCTTCCTCGAGACCGACTTCATCTACTCGGCGATCGCCCAGGAGCTCGGACTCGCCGGCGCGGCCGCGCTCATCCTCCTTTACCTCGTGTTCGTCTACCGCGGGCTCCGGATCGCGATGAGCGCCGACGACGGCTTCTCGAAGCTCCTCGCCGCCGGGCTGACGGCGACGATCGCCATCCAGGCGTTCATCATCGTCGGCGGCGTGAGTGGCCTGATCCCGCTGACCGGGATCACGCTCCCGTTCGTCTCCTACGGGGGCTCGAGCATCGTGGCGAACTTCCTGCTGCTCGCCCTCCTGCTCATGGTCTCGAACCACGTGAACGAGGCGGCCGACCGTGAATAACCAGATCCGCCGCCTCTTCTTCGTCTTCGCGTTCCTCTTCGTCGCGCTGATCGGCATGTCGTCGTACTGGCTCTGGCGGGCGCCGGACCTCGAGGCGCGGCAGGGGAACCCGAACCAGGTCGTCCGCCAGCTGACGATCGACCGGGGGAAGATCTTCACCGCCGACGGCGTCGTCCTCGCCACGAACCGCAAGCGCGAGGTGCAGGGCCAGACGTGGTACCTGCGCCGCTACCCGCAGCGCGGCCTCGCGGCCCACCCGGTCGGCTACTCGACGGTCGAGCGCTCGCGGACCGGGCTCGAGGAGTCGCTGAACGACTACCTGACCGGCTCGAACGCGGACCTCTCGACGCTGGTCGACCGCGCCGCCGACGCGCTGCGCGGCATCACGCGCCGCGGCAACGACGTCTACACCTCGCTGGACACGCGGGCGCAGCGGGTCGCGATGCAGCAGCTCGGGGGGAAGTGCGGCGCGGTCGTCGCGCTCGAGCCCTCGACCGGACGCGTGCTCGTGCTGGCCTCGACGCCCACGTACGACCCCAACCTCGTCGAGAGGAACTTCCGCCGCGTGACCCGCGCGACCGGCCCGTGCGAGCCGTCCTCCCCGCTCCTCAACCGGGCGACCCAGGGACTGCCGGCGCCGGTGTTCATCCCGGGCTCGACCTTCAAGGTCGTCACGGCGGCCGCCGCGCTCGACTCGGGCAAGTTCACGCCCGCGAGCACGTTCGACGACCCGGGCTACTGCATCGAGTACGACAAGCGCGTCTACAACTACGCCGACCAGTCGGGGCCCGAGTCGTTCGGCCGCGTGGACTTCACGACCGCGGTCGAGCACTCGATCAACTCCGTCTTCTGCGAGCTCGGCAAGCAGCTGGGCGCGCTCACGGTGCTGGACTACGCGAAGAAGTTCGGGTTCTACGAGAAGCCGCCGCTCGAGACGCCGGCCGACGAGCGGACGCCGAGCGGCCTCTGGAACGGGAGCCGCCTCTTCGACCCGAAGGACGCGAACCAGGTCGACCCCGGCCGGCTCGCGTTCGGGCAGGAGCGGCTGCTCGTCACGCCGCTCCAGATGGCGATGGTGGCGGGGACGATCGCGAACGGCGGCGTGCTCATGGAGCCGCACGTCGTCGAGCGGATCGTGAGCCAGAGCGGCGACGTCGTCCAGCGGACCCGTCCCGACGAGATCCGGCGGGTGGTCAACGAGTCGACGGCGGCCGCGCTGACGCCCATGATGGTGCGTGTCGTCGAGTCCGGAACCGGCACCGCGGCGCAGATCGCCGGCATCCAGGTCGCCGGCAAGACGGGCACCGCCGAGACGGGCCGGGCGGGCCAGAACGACACCGGGTTCATCGCGTTCGCGCCGGCCGACGACCCCCAGGTCGCGATCGCCGTCTACCTCCAGAACCAGAGCGGCACCGGCGGCGCGACGGCGGCTCCCATCGCCAAGGCGGTGCTGGAGGCGCTCCTCCGGAGAAACACCTAGCCTTAGTTCGCTGAAATGGCCGTCACCGACACCCTGATCGGCACGCTCTTCGACGGGCGCTACCGCATCCTGCGCAAGCTCGGATCGGGCGGGATGGCGAACGTCTACCTCGCCGAAGACGAGGATCTCGGACGCCGCGTCGCGATCAAGATCCTGAACGACCGCTACGCGAACGACGAGGCGTTCACCGAGCGCTTCCGCCGGGAGGCGAAGTCGGCCGCGGCGCTCTCGCACCCGAACATCGTCTCGATCTACGACCGGGGCACGGCGGACGGGCGCCCGTACATCGCGATGGAGGTGATCGAGGGCCGCTCGCTCAAGGAGCTGATCATGAACAGCGGCTCGCTCCCGATCGGCGAGGCGATCGAGTACGCGAAGCAGATCCTGAGCGCGCTGCGCTTCGCGCACCGCCACGGGATCATCCACCGCGACATCAAGCCGCACAACATCCTGCTCGGCCACGAGAACAGGCTCAAGGTGACCGATTTCGGGATCGCTCGCTACGGGCCGTCGCAGATGACCGAGGTCGGCTCGATCATGGGCACGGCGCAGTACCTCTCTCCCGAGCAGGCGCGCGGCGCGCCCGTGACCGCCTCGTCCGACCTCTACTCGGCCGGGATCGTCCTCTACGAGATGCTGACCGGGAAGACGCCCTTCACGGGCGAGACGCCGATCGAGATCGCCATGAAGCACCTGAACGAGCCGCCGCGGCCGCCGTCGGAGCTCCGGCCGGAGATCTCGCCCGAGCTCGACCAGATCGTCCTCAGGGCGCTCGCCAAGGACCCGCACGAGCGCTACGAGACGGCCGAGGAGTTCAGCGCCGACCTCGACCGCGTCGAGGCGGGCCTGCCCGTCTCGCCGGAGACGACCGCGGCGGCGACCGCCGTCCTCACCGGCCTGCCCGCGACCGAGGCGACGCAGGTGATGGCGCCCGACGCACGCACGCGCGTGCTCCCGCCGACCGCGGCCCCGCCCGGCCGGCGCCCGCCCGCCTACCCGCCCGACTACGGCTACCGCCCGCCGAAGAAGCGGCGCCGGTGGGTGCCGTGGCTCCTGGTCCTCCTCTTCGCCGGCCTGGCGATCGCCGCCGGCTGGTATGTCTACTCCCGCGTCCAGGACGAGCTGCAGGACGCGCAGCCGGTCGCCGTCCCGCCCGTGGTCGGCCTGACGGAGGAGCTCGCCACCGAGCAGCTCGAGCGGCTCGGCTTCGAGGTCGCGGTCGAGAAAGGCGCGAGCACCGAGCAGCCCGAGGGGAGCGTCTACGACCAGGATCCCAAGGACGGCACCCGGCTCGCCAAGGGCGAGACGGTCACGATCTTCGTCTCGACCGGCTTCCCGAAGACGGAGGTGCCGTCCGTGGTCGGCCTGCCATACGCGAACGCGGTCGACCAGCTCCAGGAGGCGAGCCTCGAGGGGAAACGCAAGGAGGTGTTCTCGGAGCGACCGGTCGGCGAGGTCGTCGGCCAGGATCCGAAGGCGGGCACGTCGGTGCGCGAGGGATCCGTCGTGACGCTTCGGGTCTCGAAGGGCACCGAGAACGTCGCCGTGCCGGACGTCCTCCTCCAGGATCGGACGAGCGCGGAGGCGGAGCTGCGAGCCGCCGGGTTCGAGGTCTCCGCCACCGAGGCGCCGAGCGACACGGTCGAGGCAGGCCGCGTCTCCGACCAGAACCCGGATCCGGGCGTCGAGGCGGCGAAGGGCTCGACGGTGTCGATCGTGATCTCGACCGGGCCGTCCTCCGTCACCGTGCCGAACGTCCGCGGCCAGGACTCCGAGACCGCCCAGGCCCAGCTCGCCGACCGCGGGTTCGAGGTCGACGTACAGGAGGAGGAAACCGAGGACCCGACGATGGAGAACCGTGTGATCCGCCAGGATCCGGCCGGCGGCGTGAAGGCCGAGCCGGGAAGCACCGTGACGATCTGGGTCGGCCGGTTCGTGCCGCCGTCGGCGCGGAAGCAGAAGCCGCCCAAGCCCGGGCCGGGCCGTAAGCCGTAGTGGCGAAGCTCCGCGTTGCCGTGCTCGCGGGCGGCCGCTCGTCCGAGCACGAGATCTCGCTTGCGTCCGGCCGCTCGGTCGCCGCGGGCCTCGACCGCGAGCGCTACGACGTCCGCGAGATCGAGATCGGGCGCGACGGGCGCTGGGCGCTCGGCGAGGGGTCGCGCGCCGAGCTGCCGGTGGGCGCGGCGGAGGCCGGCCTGCCGATCCCGGCCGAGGGCCGCCCGCCCGAGCCGCTCGGCGACGTGGACGTCGTCTTCCCCGTGCTGCACGGCCCCTTCGGCGAGGACGGCACCGTCCAGGGCCTGCTCGAGCTCGCCGACGTGGCGTACGTCGGCGCCGGCGTCACCGGGTCTGCGCTCGCGATGGACAAGGATCTCTTCAAGGCGGTCATGCGCGACAAGGGCGTGCCGGTCGTCCGGAGCGTGACGGCCAGGCGCGGGGCGACGGTCGAGAACCCGTTCGCCTACCCGGTGGTCGTGAAGCCCGCCCGGCTCGGGTCGAGCGTCGGCATCTCGGTCGTCCGCACGCCGGAGGAGCTCGAGCCCGCGGTCGAGCTCGCGTTCGCCCACGACGAGAAGATCCTGCTCGAGCAGCACGTGAGCGGAGTCGAGGTCGAGTGCGGCGTGCTCGGCAACGAGGAACCGGTCGCGTCGCTCGTCGGCGAGATCGTCCCGCTCGCGAGCGACTGGTACGACTACGAGGCGAAGTACGCCGAGGGCGGCATGGAGCTTGTCGTGCCCGCCCGGATCTCCGCCGAGTCGACCAGGCGCGTCCAGGAGCTGGCCGTCGCGTCGTTCGTCGCGGCGGACTGCGAGGGCATGGCACGCGTGGACTTCTTCGTGCGCGACGACGGCGAGGTGCTCGTGAACGAGCTGAACACGATCCCCGGCTTCACCTCGACGAGCGTCTACGCGAAGCTCTTCGAGGCGTCCGGCGTGCCGTACGGCGAGCTGCTCGACCGCCTCGTCGAGCTGGCGCTCGAGCGCCGCGACCGCCGCCGCACCCTTCGGTACTAGCCGGAGCGGACCTCGTTCAGGTGCGCCGAGCCGTCGAGCGAGGTGATCCAGACGACGTAGTAGCGAAACGCCCGGTCCCCGGTGTCGAGCTCGATCGTCGTCCGCTCGCCGATCGTCGCGTCCTCCGACACGTCCTCGAAGGGCCCGCTCGACCGGTTCCCGGCCTGGATGCGGGCCGTGAAGCCCGGCTCGTCCGTCACGATCGTGACGCCGCGGAGCTCGACCCGGCTGCCGGCGTCGAGGACGATCCCGACGCCGTCCTTCAGGTCGGCGAAGCTCCCGTAGGTCTCGGTCGTCCACGACGTCGTCGGATTGCCGTCCGTCGCCTGGGCGACACGCTCCGGATGCTCGCTGCCGTCCCCCTCGGGATCCCAGTCGCGCACCGCCCGGAGGTCGACGGCCGCGGGGGCCGCCCCGCCGCCGTCCCCGCCGGAGGAGTCGATGCGCCCGGTCGCGAGAGCCCACACCCCTGCGATGCCGGCGGCGAGCACGGCCAGGCCGGCGAGAAGCTGCCACGGCATCCGCCGGGCGCGGGAACGCTCCTGCTCGACACGCGGCGGCGGAGGCGGGACGACGGCCGTCAGCGCGGCCGGGTCGAGCGGGTCCGCACCGGACTCGGCGAGGCACTCGTCGATCTCGCTGATCAGGTCGTCGAGCGAGTCGAAGCGATCCTCGGGGCGCTTGGCCATCGTCCGCCGGACGAGCCCGTCGACCCGCGGGGAGACCTCGGGGCGTCGCGTCCGCACGCTCGGCACCGGGTCGTGGACGTGTTTGAGGGCGACGGTCACCATCCCGTCGCCGTCGTAGGGCACCTCGCCGGTCAGGAGCTCGAAGAGGAGGACGCCCAGCGAGTACTGGTCGGCTCGGTCGTCCACCTCCTTCCCGGTCGCCTGCTCGGGCGAGAGGTAGTCGCTCGTCCCCATGATCGTCCCCGACTCCGTGATCCCGCCTTCGTGCTCGAGGAGCCGCGCGATGCCGAAGTCGGTCACCTTGGCCGTGCCCAGCTCGTCCACCAGGACGTTCTGCGGCTTGACGTCGCGGTGCACGACACCGTGCGCGTGCGCGTAGCCCAGACCGCGGGCCGCCTGGCGCATGAGGCCGAGCGCCTCCTCGACCGGCAGCGCCCTCCGCTCGACGAGCAGCTCCTTCAGGTTCTCACCGCGGACGAGCTCGAAGACGATGAACTCGCAGTCCTCGACCTGGCCGCGGTCGATGACCGTCACGAGGTTCGGGTGCGAGAGCTGCGCGATCGCGCGCGCCTCGCGGCGGAAGCGCTCGACGTGCTCGGGGTCGTCCGAGAGCGCCTGGTTCAGGACCTTGAGCGCCACCTCGCGCTCGAGCACCCGGTCGTGCGCGCGATACACGCTCGACATGCCGCCGCGACCGAGGACCTCCTCGATCGTGTAGCGGCCGCCGACGACGTCGCCCTGCTGCACGCGGAGCTACGTGGTCGACGCGGCTGAATCCACGTGCGGGTGGTGCGAGCCCGTCGCCTCGGCGAACGCCTCTTCCCACGCGCCGAGCGCCTCGTCGAGCTGCTCGTCCGTCACGACGAGCGGCGCGAGCACCCGGATGCAGTTGCCGTAGAGACCGGCCTTGAGGAGCAAGAGCCCGCGCGCGGACGCGCCCTCGACGACGGCGGTCGCGAGGTCGGGGTCCGGCTCGCGGGTCTCGCGGTCGCGCACGAGCTCGACGGCGAGCATGGCGCCGAGGCCGCGGACGCAGCCGATGCAGTCGAAGCGCTCCCGCCAGCCCTCCATCCGCTGCCGGATCGTCTGGCCGATCGCGTTCGCGCGCTCGACCAGCCGCTCCTCGTCGATCACGTCGAGGACGGCGTGTGCCGCCGCGATCGAGACAGGGTTGCCGACGTACGTGCCGCCGATCGCGCTGTCGCCCGGCGCGTCCATGATCTCGGCCCGGCCGATCACGCCCGAGAGCGGGAGGCCGGCCGCCACCGACTTGGCGACGACCATCAGGTCCGGCTCGACGCCGAACTGCTCGATCGCGAACATCGTCCCGGTCCGGCCGAAGCCGGTCTGCACCTCGTCGACGATCAGGACGATCCCGTGCTCCGAGGCGATCTCGCGGACGCCCTGGAGGAACTCCTTCGGCGGTGTGACGAAGCCGCTCTCACCCTGCACCGGCTCGAAGATGATCGCGGCCACGTCCTCAGCCGCCACGCGGGTCTTGAACGCGCGCCGCAGCTCGGCGAGCGCGGTCTCGACGTCGGGCCCGCGGTACGGGTCGGCGAACGAGACGCGGTAGACCTCGGGCGCGAACGGCCCGAGCCCGGCCTTGTACGGATGCGTCTTCGAGGTGAGGCTCATCGCCATGAGCGTCCGGCCGTGGAAGGCGCCGTCGAAGGCGATCACCGCCGGGCGCTTCGTGTACGACCTGGCGAACTTGACGGCGTTCTCGACCGCTTCGGCGCCCGAGTTGAAGAAGCCGGCGCGGACCTGCCCCGAGATGGGCGCCAAGTCGCAGAGGCGCTCGGCCAGCCCGACGTAGTTCTCGTACGGGACGATCGTGTAGTCCGTATGCGTGAAGAGCGCCGCCTGCTCCTGCGCGGCCTCGACGACGCGCGGGTGCGAGTGGCCGACCGCCAGGCAGCCGATCCCGCCGGTGAAGTCGATGAACGTGTTGCCGTCGAGGTCGGTGAGGAGGGCGCCGCGCCCCTCCGCGATCACGAGCGGCAGGTAGATCGAGAGCGGCTCCGCGATCACGCGGTCGTGCCGGTCGAGCACGGCCTTCGACTTCGGGCCGGGGATGTCGGTCTTGAGCTGGATGGAGGTCATGGTCGCCATGGCGCGCATCGTAGTCGGTCGGCCTCCGTAGGGGCGAGGCATGCCTCGCCCCTACAATCTCCAGCCATGGTGCTCTCCGACCGCACGATCAAGCAGCTCCTCGAGGACGGGCGGATCGGCATCGACCCGTACGACGACGAGCTGCTCCAGCCCTCGAGCGTGGACGTCCGCGTCGACCGCTTCTTCCGCGTCTTCCGCAACTCGCGCTACCCGTACATCGACGTGAAGGAGCCGATGGAGGACCTCACTGAGCTGGTCGAGGTCGGCGACGAGGAGCAGCCGTTCATCCTCCACCCCGGCGAGTTCGTGCTCGGCTCGACGCTCGAGCGGATCACGCTGCCCGACGACCTCGTCGCGCGCCTCGAGGGCAAGAGCTCGCTCGGACGCCTCGGCCTGCTCATCCACTCGACGGCCGGGTTCATCGACCCGGGCTGGGACGGCCACGTGACGCTCGAGCTCTCGAACGTCGCGAACCTCCCGATCACCATCTACGTCGGGATGAAGATCGGCCAGCTGTCGTTCGTGCAGCTGACCGAGCCGGCCGAGAACCCCTACGGAAGCGCCGCGATCGGGTCGAAGTACCAGGGGCAGGCCGGCCCGACGCCGAGCCGCTACTGGCAGAACTTCGCCGGCGCGTCCGCACGGCGATGAAGGTCCTCGTCACGGGCGGCACCGGGTTCGTCGGGCCGCGAGTCGTCCACGCGATCAGGGCCGAGGAGCACGACGTGCGCGCGCTCGTCCGCGACCCCGGCTCGAAGGACGCGAAGACGCTCGCGGCCTGGGGCGTCGAGGTCGTCCCGGGCGACATGGCCGACGCGGACAGCGTCCGGCGCGCGGTCGACGGCGTGGACGCGGTCGTACACCTCGTCGCGATCCTCGGGCGGCCACGCGAGGCCTACGAGCGGATCATGATCGGCGGCACGAGGGCGCTCCTCGACGCGGGGAAGGAGCAGGGCGTGCAGCGCGTCGTCCTGATGAGCGCGCTCGGCGTGAACGAGCAGACGCGGGATCAGCTGAACTACGCATGGGCGAAGTGGGAGCAGGAGCGGATGACCGAGGCGTCCGGCCTCCCGTTCGTCGTCTTCCGGCCGAGCTTCGTCTTCGGCCCGCAAGGCGGGACGCTTCCGCTGTTCGCCTCGCAGGTGCGCTACCTCCCGGCGATCCCGGTCGTCGGAACGCGGAAGTTCCAGCCGATCTGGATCGAGGACCTCGTTGCGGTCTTCGCGAAGGCGCTCACGACGGACGCTGCGGTCGGCCGCACGTTCGACCTGGTCGGGCCGGACGCGATCACCTGGCCCGAGTTCATCGAGGCCCTCAAGCGCTACTTCGGCAAGCGCCGGTTCGTCTTCCAGATGCCGTTCGGGCTCGCGCACGCCGGCGCCGCCATCATGGAGCGGCTGCCGCTGAGCGTTCCGATCAGCCGCGAGGCGCTCGACATGCTCGAGGCGGCCGACCAGACCGCCGACCCGGCGCCGATGGTCGAGACGTTCGGCGTCCGGCCGATCGGCGTCGAGGAGCAGCTCCGCCGCGGCCTGGCCTGACGAACGGCCGCCCGTTAACGGCAGCGGGGCCCCGAAGGGCCCCGCGCACGTTCGGTTGACTCGCCTTGGATTCGTAGGAGCGCTCGGCCCCCTACGCTGGCTAGGCGATTCCCCTTGGGTCTCGGGGACACGCCCCTACGAGCGAGTACCTCCACTGCCCGTACTGTCAGAAATCAACGTCG
>Ga0210143_1000177_pt1 | contig 13855 bp, 13 predicted proteins | sample MayberryNW_TuleC_2_FD_185527 | JGI IMG/M metagenome (GOLD analysis project Ga0210143, IMG submission 185527) | Wetland microbial communities from San Francisco Bay, California, USA, that impact long-term carbon sequestration - MayberryNW_TuleC_D2... | ecosystem: Environmental > Aquatic > Marine... | reverse complement strand
GGTTGTTCGGATTGCAAAGAAAAACTGCGTCACATCCATTAGTTGATTCTTTTAATATTTTTTCAGTATCAGGTTTCCAATTCTTTAAAGGGACAATCTTGACCGTTGCTCCTGCTCTTCTGGTAGAGAGTTCGTATTCACAAAAAGTAGGTGCAGAAATAACTACATTCCTGCGAAGGAATGTGCGCGCGAAAATGTGGATTAGCTCTGTAGCACCATTACCAATTAATAACCATGATGGGTCTAATCCTATTCCCAGGTAATCTAAAATGCTATTCTTCAAATCCCTACATAACGGATCAGGATAAGTTGTACACAGACTATTTAATTCATCATACAGGTCACGTAATAAGTGCCTCGAAATTCCCAAAGGATTGACACTTGAGCTAAAATCGAGCTGAACCAATCTAGGATTAACTGAATATACTCCCCCATGAAGACAATCTTGGTCAGGTTTGCTTTTCATCATCGGCTCATCCAATAGCTATTTTCCACCTGCATTATAATGTAGATGTTGGCTATTAGGACACATTGAACGTATTCTCTCTCAGTATCGATGGCTTTTCGTGAAAAGATTATTAGTTGTAATTTACTAAGCCAACCTGATGTTGAAGGTTGCACTAATAGGCGCCACTGGAGCGGTAGGCCAAGAATTTGTATTGGCGTTAAATAAGCATCCGTGGTTTGAATTGACTGCAGTCGTCTCATCTTCAAGATCAGCTGGAAAAAAGTACTTGGATTCCTTAAGGGATCCGGCTTCGGCAATTTTGAGATGGCATAGTAGGAATGAAGTTCCTGAATACGTTCGTGATATGATAGTCTCTACCGTAGACCATATCAAGCCAGATTCGTTTGACCTTGTATTCACTGCACTGGAATCAGATGATGCACTTAAAATTGAGCCCAATTTCGCGAAATCTGTACCTGTCATAAGTACTGCCGCGGCTTTCAGATATGAAAATGATGTACCCATACTTATACCTGGAATAAATGAAGAACATATTGACCTGTTGAATGTCCAGAGAAAGCAACGAAAATGGGAAGGATTCATATGTCCATTACCTAACTGCACCACTACCGGGCTAGTGATCACACTGAAACCTATTATGGAAAGTGCGGGTCTACGGAGCGTAATCATGACCTCTATGCAGGCTATTTCTGGTGCAGGTAGATCACCGGGGGTTGTCGCTCTAGACATTCTTGATAACATAATACCATATATCCCTAAGGAAGAAGAGAAGGTCCAAGTAGAGACGAAAAAGATCCTCGGTAAATTGGACAAAGATTCCATTAGTCCAGATGCTCTAAAAGTTAGCTGTACTTGCACTAGAGTACCCGTATTGGACGGTCACACTGAATCAGTGTTTGTAGAAACGGAGAAATCTCTGGAGCCAGACGAAGTGAAGCAACTCATGGTTAACTTCTCAGATTCAGTTACCATCCGAGGACTACCTTCTGCTCCCAGAGATTACATCGTCGTACACGACGATCCTACTAGACCACAGCCTCGCATCGATCGAGAGATCAATGACGGGATGACAACAGTTGTTGGGAGACTTAGAAAGGACTCTGTCTTTGACCATGGCATAAAATATGTCTTGCTGTCACACAACGAGAAGATGGGATCAGCGAAAGGAGCCGTTTTGATGGCTGAATTGCTAAAAGATAAAGGGATTCTATAATCTTATTTTATTCTTCTAAAAAACAGAGCTATATTTTGAAAATAATACATTTATTAACCCCTCATGATGTAAAGATATCCAAGAGCGATATATGGGTAGAATAGACGATCTTGACTTAAAGATTCTCAGTGAGCTCTCGAAAGACGCTAGTATTTCTGTTCCAAAGCTTTCAAAATCAATTAATGTTAATTCCTCGGTTGTATATAGTAGAATTAAAAGACTGCTAAAAATGGGTTTTATAAAGAAATTCACCATAGTGATTAATGATGAGGCTCTTGGTTTCAACGTCAGAGCTCTCACTGGAATAAATATGGACTCAAAGATGAGGGATAATGTTCTTAGTGAATTGTTCAAAATTCCAGAAGTGAGAGAGGTTGCAGAAGTGACAGGAAGATTTGACATATTGGTAACCATGAGTGCCAGATCTCTTGACGAGATGCATCAATTGATATCAGAAAAAGTGGGCAGAATAGAGGGAGTGCAGAAGACAGAAACATTTATCGAAATGCGCAAGACCATAAGAGAATTACTATATTCGCATTCAATATCTCAATAGCATCCCGAATGGCAATCGCAAATTTAGACGGCAGTATACGATATTAATATATTTAGTTAGTTCATTAGTGTCACCGTTGGAAGGACAATAACAGATGGATACCTTGACTACCTCTGCATCTTTTGGCAGAGTTTTCCGAGATTACTACGAGCTTACGAAGCCAAAGATATGGTATCTATTAGTATTTACTGCCTTTGCCTCCGCTCTAACTGCTTCATTCCTTTTCGACATTCCAACTGACCCGCTAATGTGGGTTCTTTTACTCATTGGTGTAGCAGCAGGATCCGCAGCTGCTGATACGTTGACTGGATATAACGATCGAGACATTGACGCAATTATGGACCGAACGAAAGGGCGTCCTATTCCCTCAGGAAGAATATCCCCTAGAAATGCTTTCATCTTTGGAGTTATCTTATCAGCAATATCGCTTGTTTGTTCGTGGTTTTTGAATATTTATGCATTCGCGCTGATGGCGTTTGGTTTATTTGACAACATAATTGTGTATAGTAAATGGCTCAAGCGAACTAGCCAGACCAATATAGTTCTTGGGGGCTTCTCTGGAGGAGCACCAGCAATGATAGGATATGTTGCGGTCACTACTCAAAGTATTGAAATTGGGATCATTATGGCGGGATTGGTTTTTCTGTGGATTCCGACTCATATTTGGAGCCTTGCACTCCATTCGAAGAAAGACTATGCCAAGGCTGGGATACCAATGCTACCTGTCGTGCAGAATGAGAAAAAATCCGTCAGGGTTATTGCGGTTACTACGATACTAATGGTTCTTTTCAGCATTTTTCCCTTTTTTCTCAACGAATTTGGGATTGTTTATGTATTAACTGCTACCGTTTTTGGTGCCGCCATGTTGGCATTATCTTTATGGCTACTAATGAGACCTAGCGAGAAGGCTGCATGGACCGTGTTCAAATTCTCGAGTCCTTACCTAACCGCAATCTTTATAGCTTTTATAGTTGACGCATTCTTGCACTAGAAGAGCATGACAAGCTATTCGTCACACAAAATCTTTTCGCATTCATAGATTAACCGAGCTACCACAACATGTGCTTCAAGTCCCATTTTTGATATATTGTATAGGCCAGTGAACTTTCCAGTAGTTGTTCTTGAAAAATGCCCTCTAGGGAATCCGCCCACTACGAATGCACACGATAATGTGTTTGAAGAGAGAGCGTTTGAGACAACCTTTTCAAAGGTTGAAGTAACACCTGTTGTAGAGAAGCCTAGCACTTGCCTTGGTCTTACTGTTTGGTCTATTAGCTGGTTAAAGGTTTCTCCCTCCTTCAATTCCAATAGGACTTCGGTCCCATTTCTATTTTTTATCCTCTTCTTCTCAAAGAGATCTGCCATCAGCCCGTCAAATCTAGAGTATGATTTCGGAAACCGAATCCCTTCTCCAATTATTATACTATTGCTATCTATTGTTGAAACGTATACTTTGATCTGATTATTCAGATATAGTGGAGAGGACATAACGGCCGCCAATGATAGATGAACTATGTCAGGCCTACCGTGTTTTAACAGGGAGGGATCAGCCTTCATTGCAGCATGATGATAGCTCCTATCAAGAAATGTTTCTTCGGGGTTCCTCCCTAGTCTCGCGGCATGAGCTCTCACTGCTTGATGATTTCGCAAATTTCTAGGAACCAGTTCCAGAGCAGCCTCTGCAATTATGATGGAGCATCCATGTTCTTGCTTCATGCAGCCAGACAAAGAGGAGGTTCTAGACATCCATAAAATAAATCTATGTACTCTGATCATGACGATTTTTTTGTTTGTTCTTGGTAACGATTTTCAATTTAATAAAGCATTCAACTAACGGAAGCTAATTTTTAACAGTTAGCTAGCTTTTACATACAATAAATAATCATAATGATTTATCTAGCCCATTGTAGGCTATGTCATAATATCATCTAAAAGGCGTAAATTGGAAACAGCAAAGGAACGAATAGATATCTTGATTGATGCTGCATTGTATTATTCAAGCATAGATGACAAGTTATCAGATGACCAAGCTCGTCTGGCGAAAAGGATTGCAATGAGGGTTCGTACCAGACTCCCTTACAGCATCAAACAACTTTTTTGTAGGCAATGCAAGGAATTTATCATCCCAGGAAAGAGTTCAAGAATTAGATTAGGACGATCAAATACGAAATGTATCAGAATTAGTTGCCATCGGTGTGGTCACATTTATCGGAAGCTTATATCAGCTTAGCTTCTCAAACCTAGTCATCCTCGCTTCTTGTACCATAGTTGAAATGTATTTCTGATTTGAATCATGATATCTACAGTAGACTAATAGCGAATGCTTCGATTCGGGGTTATAGCAATTCTTGCTCAGTACAATAAAGACTCGAATTTTGAATTGAATTGAAGTCGATAATAATTTATAAGGAGTTAAAAGAGGCTAATACGTAGTGTATAATGGCAAAGGTGTATGATATCCCTTCTACAGACCTTATTGTAAAGTTGGCTGAACGATTAAAGAAGGATAAAAAGATTGAGCCTCCTGATTGGGTGGCATATGTGAAAACAGGCTCTCATGTGGAAAAAATTCCTCAGAATAGAGACTGGTGGTATATCAGATGCGCTTCACTTGTAAGAAAGGTATATTTGCACGGCCCAATAGGCACATCTGACCTAAGAAGTATGTATGGAGGGAGGAAAAGAATCGGTTACAACCTAGACCATCATCGTGATGCTGGTGGTTCGATTATTAGAAAGGCATTGCAACAACTAGAGTCAGCTGGATATCTGACCAAAAAGAAGGGGGGGAGACTAATGAGTGATGAGGGAATGAAGAAGATCGATAGACTAGCTACGGAGATCTTTAAGGAGATTCACACAATACCTAATCTGCAAAGATATGCTTGATGGGAAAGGAGCGCGAGGATGTCTGTAAATCAACCTTCTCCAGATACAAATGAAGAAGAATCAAAGAAACGTGAAGCTGAAGCTGCAATGCGACAGCGCGCACTGACATTCTTATTGGATCAGAATGCAAGGCAAAGGCTTACAAACATAAGGATGGTAAAACCTGAGCTGGCTACGGCCGTTTATAAACTCAGCGTCATCAGGAAGGTTGAATAGAGCACTAACCGACGAGGAACTTAAGCAAATACTGTTAAACATACGACAGCCGAAAAAAGAATTTAAAATCAATAGAGTTTAGGTTCTCCCCCCAACCAATCAACCTTCCTGAGAACATATTGGCGCACTCAGCCACCGATGACCATAAATGAATTATATTTGACCTCCTCTAATTCGATTCCTTTGAGTTAACTATATTAAGTCTAGTGAGGGTTTTCAACTTCATGAAAGCAGCCATTTTCAGAGAATATAACAAGGATCCTACGAAGAATGTCAAGATCGAAGATGCAGATATGCCCAAATTAGGCCAGAATGAGGTTATGATAAAAGTAGAAGCGGCGGCATATAATTATAATGATCTTTGGGCAATCTGGGGGGATCCCATTAAGGTACCTCTACCTCATATTTCCGGTAGTGATTCGGCTGGTCATGTAGCTGAAGTTGGTGAAAACGTTACCAGAATTAAGGTTGGAGATCGTGTGGTTTCACATTCCAATATGAGCTGTAGGGTATGTAATTTTTGCACCTCTGGCCGTGAATATGATTGCGCTGAAAGAACAATCTGGGGATTTCAGACTGGTCCTCTATGGGGAGGGTTTGCACAATACACTCATTTACCAGAAGTTAACGTAGCAAAGTTGCCCGATAACATATCATTCAATGACGCGGCAGCGATATCTATGGTAGGAATGACTGCATGGCACATGTTAGTTGGAAGGGCCAAGATAAAACCAGGTCAAACAGTGCTAATCATGGGCGGCACCAGTGGAGTGGGGATGGCAGGAATTCAGATTTCAAAATTGTATAACTGCGATGTCATTGCTACGGCAGGAACTAAGGAGAAGATGGACAAATGCCTTGAATTGGGAGCAGATCATGTGGTTAACCATAGGGAGCCTGATTGGTACAAAAAGGTCAGGGAAGTTACAAACAAACAGGGTGTTGATGTAGTGTTTGAACATATTGGGAAGGCTACTTTTGCACAAGAAGTATCTCTTTTGAAGATGGCCGGAACGTTAGTTGCAACTGGAGCAACGACAGGTTATGATTCTCAATTAGATCTTCGATATCTTTTCTTCAAAGGCACTAATTTGCTCGGTTCGACACAAGGAACTAAAGCAGAGTTGGAAGAGGTAATACACTGGACAAATAAAGGCAAGATTAAACCATTAATCAGCACAGTCTTACCATTTAGCGAAATGGTTCAGGGTCATGTAATGATGGCAAAGGCTGAACAGATAGGAAAGATATTAACAACTCCCCACAAGCTCTAGGTTTAGCCATTGTGAATGTTCAGAACGCTATTATTTATTCCAGGGAACAACAAGAGATTCATCGAGAAAGCTAAGCTCCTGAATGCGGATATAATCTGCTTTGATTTGGAAGATTCTGTGCCATTAAATGAAAAGCAGACCGCTAGGGATTTGGTGTCAGAGGCACTTGATAAGAATGTAGATTTTGGTAACAGAAATGTGTACGTTCGAATTAATTCATATGAATCAGGTATAGCGATCCAGGACCTTGACGCCATCGTAAGTGATGAAATAGACGGAGTCGTGATTCCTAAGGTTAATAATCAGAGTGAAATAGACCACCTAACTCCTAGGTTGAACGAATTGGAACGCAAGAAAGCGATGAGCAAAAAAATAGGAATAATGGCCTCTATAGAATCTGCTCAGGGACTGGTTAATTCGTATTCAATTGCAACCGCTGACTCACGGGTGAAGATGCTGGTATTTGGAGTGTTTGACTTTCTTAACGACATGGGATTGGATTATGTTCAAGATGGAATTGAATATTCTTTTGCACGTGCAAAGATCCCAATCGATGCGAGGGCCGCCGGAATTGGTGCAATTGATTCAATCTGGCAAAAAGTTGATGATGTAGAAGGATTAGTACAGGACGCTTCAACTGCCAAACGACTAGGATATCGGGGCAAATGCGTAATTCATCCAAAGCAAGTGGAACCGGTAGCTAACGTCTTTATTCCAAGCAATAATGAAATCAACTGGGCTAGGAAGGTAATACAAGCCTTGGAAGAGACAATGGAAAAAGGAAGGGGCATAGGTGCCGTGACTGTGGACGGAAGGATGGTCGATGCCGCTCACTATCGACAAGCTAAATCTGTATTGGACTCCTTGAATACTAAGTGACATGTAATCACCTCATTGCATTCATCTTATCTAAACATAATTAATGTAGTCATGGTTTGAAATGCAAATTAGCGATGTTTTATGATTAATATAATTACAGAACACTAACTCGGGACGTTCTGTCGGAGGGTACTTTAACACCACAACACCATAACACCACATTCATTATCATATTTCATATGTATTGTGAAAATTCATAAATGGCTCTTTCCCTCAGGGGCATTTTTTGAGGGACCATAATTCATTGTCTGGGTGCTAACCGTTTCCTATCAAGATTGGCTTCTGGCTAGGACTTCTCGCTATAAGTGTACTCAAATAGGTAGTAAATTTAATATATCCCGACCCATGCCTTTATTGAGTATATTTTAGGTGAATAGAGGATAATGTCAATTCAACAAGGTACAGCTGGTGGAATGCCAGTCTTAATATTGAAAGAAGGCGCGAGTCAAACTAAAGGTCGTGATGCTCAGAAGAATAACATAACTGCGGCAAAGCTCATAGCAGAGGTAGTACGTTCAAGTTTAGGACCACGAGGAATGGACAAAATGCTCGTGGATTCTCTTGGAGACGTGACTATCACCAATGATGGGGCTACAATTCTTAAAGAAATCGATGTCCAGCATCCTGCCGCAAAGATGATGGTAGAGGTTGCTAAGTCGGTTGATAATGAAGTGGGGGACGGTACTACATCTGCAGTCGTCCTTGCAGGAGCACTCATTGAGAAAGCAGAAGAGCTAATTGGAAAGGATGTTCATCCAACCATTATAGTTGACGGTTATAGAAGGAGTGCAATCAAGGCGATTGAAATACTCAACAGTGTCGCGATAAAAATTCATGGTAATGAGAAAGATCAACTTACAAAAATCGCAAAGACTTCGATGCAAACAAAATTAGTTTCCAAAGATTCAGATCAGTTGGCAGAGCTGGTTGTTACTGCTTCCCTTCAAATAGCTGAGAAAACGGCAGGTGGATATCGAGTAGACTTGGATGATATCAAGGTGGAGAAGAAGGCTGGAGGATCTCTGCGAGATACTAAATTGATAAAGGGCATAGTGCTTGATAAAGAAGTTGTGCACGGGGGAATGCCGAAACGCATCGAGAAATCGAAGATCGCGCTGATCAATTCTGCCCTTGAAATAGAAAAGACTGAATTTGATGCAAAGATCAACATTAGCTCTCCTGATCAGATGAAGATGTTTCTGGATGAAGAAAATAAGATGTTGAAAAACATGGTGGATAAGATCGTCGGTGCAGGTGCCAACGTTGTCGTATGTCAAAAGGGTATTGATGACATAGCACAACATTATCTGGCAAGGGCTAATATTTTGGCAGTTCGAAGGGTCAAAGAAAGTGATATGACAAAGCTTGCTAAAGCCACAGGTGCAAGAATCATAAGCAATCTTGAAGACCTTTCAAGTAAAGACCTTGGGGTCGCAGATCTGGTAGAAGAGCGAAAAGTGGAGACAGACAAGTGGGTCTTTATTGAAGGATGCAAGAATCCAAAGGCAGTCACAATACTTGTTCGAGGGGGCTCACAAAGAGTTGTCGATGAAGCAGACAGATCATTGCACGATGCATTAAGTGTCACAAAGGACGTATTAGAAAAGCCAGCCATAGTCGCAGGCGGAGGAGCACCAGAGGCGTACGTGGCTGGAAAATTGCGCGATTGGGTAGGCACTCTTTCGGGTAGAGAACAGCTTGCTGCAGAGAAGTTTGCAGAGTCATTGGAAGTCATTCCTCTTACTTTAGGTCAAAATGCGGGCATGGACCCTATCGATGTGCTGACTGACTTGAAGGCAAGACAATCAAAGGGCTCAAAATGGACGGGAATAGATGTTAGGAATGCAAGAATTGCAGATATTTCCAAGTTGGAGATAGTCGAACCTCTTGTTGTGAAGGAACAAATAATCAAGTCGGCTACGGAGGCGGCATCGATGATCTTACGTATAGATGATGTTATTGCAGCAAGCAAATCAGCTGGAGGGCCTCCTGGTGGCGGCATGCCTCCTGGCGGTATGGGCGAGATGTGATTATTAGAACGAAACTTAGAACGAAACTTTGACCTCTTCAAAGAGGTATCTAATTTCTTGGTTTTGTTTTTCTCACCTACCCATGTTTTTATTGCACAAATTTAGAAGGGTTCTACTGGATGTTCAGTTCCTTCTCGATTATGTCTTTTATAGAGGAACCAGTCTCCTGCAAGTCAAGCAACTTTGTTAGATAATCTACCCAAGAAATATCTCCTAATGCTCTCTTCCAGGATGCATAATTAGAAATTAATTTGTCAAACGATTTACGGTGATACTCGCAATACTTGTCAGCTGTCGCTCTAGAACAAATCAAACATACTGATTTGGTAGTAGCCATTTATTTGATATCATAGATTGATAAAAGAACGGAAGTTGAATAACTGCTATATTAAAATGTCATTCGATCACTTGACCCAGTGTTAGTGGAACTCTGAGGGGTTCTGATATTGGAGTTTCTTTTGATGGATCGGTAAACGTGACTACAGCTGTAACATTCTTTAATGCATTGTCATTGAAAGTAGTTGCTAGTGGAATTGTACCCGTCTCATTTGTAGTTATAGGAGAAGGAAAAGAGGATGTTCTGACTAAAGTTTCGTTTGTAGCGTATACCTCCATTATGGCATTTACTGGTTTGCCGATTACATCTGGATTTGATACATTATAATCTACAAAAAGCTTTACCTGATTCCCAGGATCGACAGTCAAAGGTATGTAATGAGCAGCCGCAACTTTTAGAGAGATGCTTTTAGGTTCATCCGAGGTTAGATTGGTCGTCAACTCTGTAGTTTGTTGTTGGGTAGGTTGGTCTGGAGTGGATTGGTTTTGTTGTTGAATTTCAATTTCAGGGAGATCGGTGCCAGGGAAGATTGTCACTTGTGCGTCGACGGGAGAAGAAACCAACAGTATTGTAATCAAGGGAAGCAAGACTGTCAACAATCTTGTTAAATTCGGGGACATGAATTGATTCTGATATCAATCAGATATATATTCTATATTCAACATTTTTTGATGGATTTGTCATTGTTAAGAAATCATACCACTTCGACGTCGTGAGGAAGGCTTTCTATATACCCAGCAGAAGTGATTTTTATAAATTTTGCATTCTTTTGCATTTCTACAATTGTCTTTGCGCCACAATAGCTAAGCCCAGAACGAAGACCCCCAACCAACTGCCTAATTATGTCGACCACGCTCCCTTTGTAGCTAACCATTGCTTCTACCCCTTCTGGCACATAGTCATTCAGATCATCGGATTCGATTACCTGTGAACCCTCTTCACGGTACTTTCTACCCAAAGATGCATAAAAGGAAGCCATTCCTCTGTACATCTTAAACTTCTTACCGTTCTTCACAAGTGTCTTACCAGGACTTTCATCTGTGCCGCCAAATAGACTTCCAACCATAACAGAAGACGCTCCAGCTGCAAGGGCCTTAGTGGCGTCACCAGATGTTCTTATTCCGCCATCGGAGATAATCGGAATATCATAATCTTTTGTTACCTCGGCACTATCAATAACCGCGGTGACCTGAGGTACTCCAGAGCCTGTAATGACTCGAGTAATGCATATGGATCCAGAACCAACCCCGACCTTCACAGCATCTACTCCAGCTTGGATAAGATCCTTCGATCCATTTCCTGTTGCAACATTTCCTGCTATAAGTTCACAACTTGGAAACGCCTTCTTTATCATTTTTACTGCATTTATTGCGTTATCGCTATGCCCGTGCGCAATATCAACCACTATCACATCAGCCCCTGCCTCGAGCAATGTCTCAGTTCTTTCTAGAAAATCACCCTTGACACCCACGGCTGCACCTGCAAGTAATCTCCCTTTCTTGTCTTTGGAAGCGTACGGATACTCCTCCATCTTGAGAATATCTTTACTTGTAATTAGGCCTACTATACGATACTTCGTATCAACTACCGGTAGTTTTTCTATTCTATGTTTATGAAGAATTTCTTTAGCTTCTTCTATAGCAATTCCTTGTTGAGCCGTGATTACATCTCTGCTCATTGAATCAGATACCTTTTTTGTTGGATTACTCTCAAAGGTTATGTCTCGTCTAGTGATGATACCCATTAGCTTATGATCATTATCTTCTACAAGTAACCCTGAAACTCCATAGTCTGTCATCAGCTTTTTCGCATCTGTTACGTTCATGTTCTGGCTAACTGTATACGGCTGCTCAATCATGACGGATTCGGATCTCTTAACCCTCAAGACTTCATCAACCTGGTCTGCAATAGTCATAAATCTGTGTATAATCCCTATTCCGCCTTCGCGAGCTAGAGCAATGGCCATCCCTGACTCGGTGATCGTATCCATATTTGCGCTGATCAGTGGAATGTTAAGAAAAATATTGCGTGAGAGCCTTGTCCTCAGATTAGTTTGACTCCGAGAGATAATGTGTGATCTGGTCGGAACGAGAAGCACGTCATCAAAAGTTAATCCTTCTGTAATCTCCAAATAATACCTTAATTAGGTGTTCAGCAGAGGGATTATAAGTTTTGCCTAAAATTTTTGTGATAATTACGACCGAGATAAGGGATCAAAGACGGTCGTAGGGTTTTAGGAGGAAACTTGTTTGGCCATTTAGATTCATGCGATCCTCACCTTTCAAGGGTCGTTAGAACCAACCGGGATATCCAAAATACCAACAGATTAAAATAATATTTCACCAAAAAATTTGATGTTGCAGAGGCTTTATCTTTGAAAGGCACAAAATATAACATTGCGATATTTGACACATTTAAGACTCGGAAGGATAAGTTCACTGGAGAAGCGAAAAGACAAAGAGGAATTATCGCCCATCTTGCCTCTGAACAAAGCCCAGAGTTGCGGACAAGAACCTCCATTGCTCATGTGATTGCGAAAAAGCATGGAATACTTTGGCAGAACATTTATTCAGGAATTTTTCGGGACCTTGACGAGGTCCTCATCCCTTCAGGCGTAGTAAAGGAGGGAGGAAGACTACCCTTAAGGCGTGGACCAAGAGCCCTACAATTGGAAGGAGTACCATTCTATGAATTAACTGAAGCAGGATTGTTAGTGGCATCATCAATTGAAGAACTAGGGAAAGAGTATAGGACCAAGTCCTTAGAAGCATTTATTGGTTCACTAAAGCCTGCAAATACGGACGAAAAGATCCTTTTTGATGGAATACTTCTCTTGATGAGCATTGCTCCTTATTTCGTATCGAAAATAATCAATGAATACATTCATTCGTATAGTATTGGTGTAGTAGATAGCATTATACCTATGAATGTGAAAAACTTTAGATCGGTCATTTCTGAGCACATTGGAGTCGAAAAGGAGCTACTCGAAGCATTTGTGAATTCAAGCGAAGATAAGCAGAAACTCATTATGGATTTTATGAGGATTCTTACTTCTTAATTGAGCGAAAGTCTTTTATGAATTTTATCAAAATTATACAATGTTCCGAACTTAGTTTAAGTCTTGAATGAAATAGTATCATCTTTTTTACAAAATGCAACAAGTACTATGCCATGAATCTGAGCAAGATGAAATCTCAGAGTGAAGGAATAAGGTTCGTAATGCGTTGTTATGAATAGCATGGCCAAGTAGCAGTAGTAGGTCAAACAAATTCCTAAGAATACAAGATCTTGTAAACCAGGTCAGAAGAATCAGAAACTCTGGTTTTTAGGGATGAATCAATCTTTATAAATGAAATATATTAATATCTACTGGATACTGGTCGTCTGTCGTTGGTGCATATAAAAAAACTAGAGGTCTATGGGTTCAAGTCGTTTGGTTTCAAAAATTCCGTCCTAACATTTGATAAGGGGCTCATTGCAGTCACTGGTCCAAATGGTTCTGGAAAGAGTAACATTCTCGACGCGATAATGTTTGCTCTTGGAGAAAATAGCCCAAGGGTACTCAGAGTGGATAAATTTCAGTCACTATTTCATGACAGCCATAGTACCCATCATAAGATGATCCATGTAAGCCTCACCTTCGACAATCACGATCGAGGAATCCCGATTGACTCGGATAATGTCACGTTGACAAGAGATATGGAAGGACAAGCAGGAGAAAGTGAGTACTATCTCAATGGAAAGAAAGTTACGAAAGGGACCATAGTTGAGCTTTTGGAGATCGTAATTGCTACCTCGAATAAGCTGAATATCGTACAACAAGGGATGATAACTAGGATTTCCGAACTCAATTCTGACGAGCGGCGAAGAATTATTGAAGATATAATTGGTTTGTCTTACTTTGATGAGAAGAGAACTGAAGCCCTAAAGCAGCTAGATGAATCCGATAGACGATTAGAAGTTGCTTTTGCACGAATCGATGAAGTTAGAAA
>Ga0210143_1000176_pt1 | contig 13894 bp, 12 predicted proteins | sample MayberryNW_TuleC_2_FD_185527 | JGI IMG/M metagenome (GOLD analysis project Ga0210143, IMG submission 185527) | Wetland microbial communities from San Francisco Bay, California, USA, that impact long-term carbon sequestration - MayberryNW_TuleC_D2... | ecosystem: Environmental > Aquatic > Marine... | reverse complement strand
GGGTCGGGTCGAGGGCCGCGCGGTTGGCGGGCGGGAGGTAGTCCATGGCCTGCAGCACGCCGCCGAGGTCGCGCCCGGGCACCGGCAGGTCGCGTGGCTCGGTCGCGCCGATCGCGAGCACGACCGCGTCATACTTGTCCCGCAGCGCTGTCGCGTCGAAGTCTTGGGCGCCGACCTCGACGCCGGTCTCGAAGCGGGTGCCCTCGGCCGCCATCTGCTCGAGGCGGCGGTCCAGGTGGCGCTTCTCCATCTTGAACTCGGGGATCCCGTAGCGCAGCAGCCCGCCGGCCGCGTCGGCCCGCTCGAGGACGGCGACGGTGTGCCCGGCGCGGGTGAGCTGCTGCGCGGCGGCCAGGCCGGCCGGGCCCGAGCCCACCACCGCGACCGTCTTGCCGGACAGCCGCTCCGGCGGCTGCGGCGTGACCCAGCCCTCGTCCCAGGCCCGGTCGACGATGGACACCTCGACCTGCTTGATGGTGACCGCCTCGCTGTTGATGCCGAGGACGCAGGACCCCTCGCAGGGTGCGGGGCAGAGCCGCCCGGTGAACTCCGGGAAGTTGTTGGTCGCGTGCAGCCGCTCGATGGCGGGCTGCCACTCGTCGCGCCAGACCAGGTCGTTCCACTCCGGGATGAGGTTGCCCAGCGGGCAGCCGTCGTGGCAGAACGGGATGCCGCAGTCCATGCAGCGCCCGGCCTGCCGCTCGAGCTGGCCGGCCTCCTGCCGCTCGTAGACCTCGCGCCAGTCCAGGATCCGCACGTCGACCGGCCGACGGGTCGGCAGCTCGCGGCGCGGCGTGGTGAGGAAGCCCTTCGGGTCAGCCACGGGAGGCCTCCATGATCGCGTCGAGGGTCTCCGGGCTGTCCTCGTCGAAGCCGGCCTCGAGCGCGGCCGACCGGGCGGCGAGGACGTTCTTGTAGTCGCGGGGCATCACCTTGCTGAAGCGCCCGGCCGCCTGGGCCCAGTCGCCGAGCAGGGCGCGGCCGACTGTGGAGCCGGTGGCCTCGGTGTGGCGCTGGACCAGGGTGCGCACCAGGTCGACGTCCTCGGGGTCCAGCGGCTCCAGGTCGACCATCTCGCCGTTGAGCCGCGTCTCGCGCAGGTCGAGGACGTACGCCGTCCCGCCGGACATGCCGGCCGCCAGGTTGCGCCCCACCGGGCCGAGGACGACCACGGTGCCGCCGGTCATGTACTCGCACGCGTGGTCGCCGACGCCTTCGACGACCGCGGTCGCGCCGGAGTTGCGGACGGCGAACCGCTCGCCGACCAGGCCGCGGACGTAGACCTCACCGTCGGTCGCGCCGTAGAGCAGCACGTTGCCCGCGATGACGTTGCGCTCGGCGACCAGCGACGCACGCGGCGCCGGCCGGACGACGAGCCGGCCGCCGGAGAGCCCCTTGCCGAGATAGTCGTTGGCGTCGCCGTGCAGGCGCAGGGTGACCCCGCGGGGCAGGAAGGCGCCGAACGACTGGCCGGCCGAGCCGGTCAGGGTGATGTCGATGGTGTCGTCGGGCAGTCCGCGGCCGCCGTACCGCCGCGTCACCTCTGCCCCGAGCATCGTGCCGACGGTGCGGTTGACGTTGCGGACCGGGACCTCGAGCCGGACCGGTCGGCCGAGCTCGAGCGCGTCGGACGCGCGGGCGATGAGCTCGTTGTCGAGGGCCTTGAGCAGACCGTGGTCCTGCACGGTGACCCGGCGCCGCGAAGTGCCCTCGGGCAGGTCGGGCACGTGCAGGATCGGCGAGAGGTCCAGACCGTGCGCCTTCCAGTGCTCGACCGCGCGCGCCGTGTCGAGTACCTCGGCACGTCCGATCGCCTCGTCGAGGCTGCGGAAGCCGAGCGCCGCGAGGATCTCGCGGACCTCCTCGGCGACGTAGGTGAAGAAGGTCTCCACGAACTCCGGCCTGCCGCTGAACTTCTTGCGCAGCTCGGGGTTCTGGGTGGCGATGCCGACCGGGCAGGTGTCGAGGTGGCAGACCCGCATCATGATGCAGCCGCTCACGACCAGGGGTGCCGTCGCGAAGCCGTACTCCTCGGCGCCGAGCAGCGCGGCGACGACGACGTCGCGGCCGGTCTTGAGCTGGCCGTCGGTCTGCACGACGATCCGGTCCCGCAGCCCGTTGAGCAGCAACGTCTGCTGGGTCTCGGCCAGGCCGAGCTCCCACGGCGCGCCGGCGTGCTTGAGCGACGTCAGCGGCGAGGCGCCGGTGCCGCCGTCGTGGCCGGAGATGAGCACGACGTCGGCGTGCGCCTTGCTGACACCCGCGGCGACCGTGCCGACCCCGACCTCCGCCACCAGCTTCACGTGCACCCGGGCCCGGTCGTTGGCGTTCTTGAGGTCGTGGATCAGCTGGGCGAGGTCCTCGATCGAGTAGATGTCGTGGTGCGGCGGCGGCGAGATCAGCCCGACGCCCGGCGTCGAGTGCCGGGTGCGCGCGATCCACGGGTAGACCTTGTGGCCGGGCAGCTGCCCGCCCTCGCCCGGCTTCGCGCCCTGGGCCATCTTGATCTGCAGGTCGTCGGCGTTGACGAGGTACTCGCTGGTGACGCCGAACCGGCCGCTGGCCACCTGCTTGACCGCCGAGCGGCGCAGGTCCCCGTTGGCGTCCGGGACGAAGCGGTCCGGGTCCTCGCCGCCCTCGCCGGTGTTGGACTTGCCGCCGAGGTGGTTCATCGCGACGGCGAGGGTCTCGTGTGCTTCCTGCGAGATGGAGCCGTACGACATCGCGCCGGTCGAGAACCGCTTGACGATCTCCTCGACCGGCTCGACCTCCTCGAGCGGCACCGGCCGGCGCCCCGTGTGTGACGGGTCCTTGAAGCGGAAGAGCCCGCGCAGCGTCATCAGCCGCTCCGACTGCTCGTCGACGGCCGTCGTGTACTGCTTGAAGACGTCGTAGCGGCGGGCCCGGGTCGCGTGCTGCAGCCGGAAGACGGTCTGCGGGTTGAACAGGTGCAGCTCGCCCTCGCGGCGCCACTGGTACTCGCCGCCGACGTCGAGCGTGCGGTGCGCGGCCGGGGCCCCGGTGCGCGGGTAGGCAACCGCGTGCCGGCGGGCGACCTCCTTGGACAGCACGTCGAGGCCCACCCCGCCCAGCACCGAGGAGGTGCCGGTGAAGTACTTGTCGACCATCGCCTGGTCGAGCCCGACCGCCTCGAAGACCTGCGCGCCGTGGTAGGACGCCACCGTCGAGATGCCCATCTTCGACATCACCTTGAGCACGCCCTTGCCGAGCGCCTTGATCAGGTTGCGCACGGCCTGCTCCGGCTCGACGTCGCCGACCAGGCCGCGGCGGGCCAGGTCCTCGACCGACTCCATGGCGAGGTACGGGTTGACCGCCGAGGCGCCGTAGCCGACGAGCAGGGCGACGTGGTGCACCTCGCGCACGTCGCCGGCCTCGACGACCAGCCCGACCCGGTGAAGATGTCCTGCAGCACCGACTGGAGGGCGGGTCCCCCGCCGCTGACCGGGTAGAGCCCGCGGATCCGGGCGGTCGCGAACCCGGGCAGGTCGCCGTCGCGGTTGATGTGGGTGATCTTGGCGAGCTCGTCGTTGTCGATGACCGGGAAGTCGAGCACGACCTGCCGGCAGTGCGCGGGCGTCGCGGTGAGCAGGTTCTGGTCCGGGCCGATCGCGGTGCCGAGGCTGGTCACCAGCTCCTCGCGGATGGCGTCCAGCGGAGGGTTGGTCACCTGGGCGAACAGCTGGCTGAAGTAGTCGAAGAGCAGCCTCGGCCGCCGGGACAGCACCGCGATCGGGGTGTCGGTGCCCATCGAGCCGATCGGCTCGGCGCCGTTGCGGGCCATCGGGGTCAGCAGGAGACGCAGCTCCTCCTCGGTGTAGCCGAAGGACTGCTGCCGCCGGGTGACGCTGGCGTGGGTGTGCACGACGTGCTCGCGCTCGGGCAGCTCGGACAGCCGGATCTGCCCGGCGTGCAGCCACTCGTCGTACGGCGCCTCGGCCGCGAGCTCGGCCTTGATCTCGGCGTCGTCGACGATGCGGCCGCGGTCGGTGTCGACGAGGAACATCCGGCCGGGCTGCAGCCGGCCCTTGCGCACGACGGTCTCCGGGTCGAGGTCGAGCACCCCGACCTCGCTGGCCAGGACCACCAGGCCGTCCTCGGTCACCCAGTAGCGGCTGGGCCGCAGCCCGTTGCGGTCGAGCACCGCGCCGATCAGGCTGCCGTCGGTGAAGGTGATGCAGGCCGGGCCGTCCCACGGCTCCATCAGCGCGGCGTGGAACTCGTAGAACGCCCGCCGGGCCGGGTCCATCTCGGTGTGGTTCTCCCACGCCTCCGGGATCATCATCAGCACCGCGTGGGGCAGGGTGCGCCCGCCGAGGTGGAGCAGCTCCAGCACCTCGTCGAAGGACGCCGAGTCGCTGGCCGAGTCGGTGCACACCGGCAGCAGCCGGGACAGGTCGCCGGGGATCACGTCGCTGGCCAGCTGGCTCTCGCGGGCCGCCATCCAGTTGCGGTTGCCCTTGACGGTGTTGATCTCGCCGTTGTGCGCGATCAACCGGTAGGGGTGGGCGAGCGGCCAGCTCGGGAACGTGTTCGTGGAGAACCGGGAGTGCACCAGGGCCAGCTCGGTGACGTAGCGCCGGTCGGACAGGTCGGGGAAGAACGGCTCGAGCTGGGCCGTCGTGAGCATGCCCTTGTAGACGATCGTCCGGCTGGACAGCGACGGGAAGTAGACGCCCGCCTCCCGCTCGGCCCGCTTGCGCAGGCAGAACGCCATCCGCTCCAGGGCCATCCCGAACACCCGGCCGGTCGCCGCCGTGACGACCAGCTGGCGGAACCGGGGCATCACGCTGCGGGCGGTGACGCCGAGCAGCTCCGGTGCGGTCGGTACGTCGCGCCAGCCGACGACCCGCAGCCCCTCCTCGCCGGCGAGCGCCTCGACGGCCGCCCGGGCCTCGGCCTCCGCCGCGTCGTCGTCCGGGAGGAACGCCGTACCGACCGCGTAGGAGCCGCGGTCGGGCAGCTCGAAGGGGGTGACCGCCCGCAGGAACGCGTCGGGCACCTGGGTCAGGATGCCGGCCCCGTCGCCCGAGTCCGGCTCGGCCCCGGAGGCGCCGCGGTGGTCGAGGTTGCGCAGCGCGGTCAGTGCCTGGTCGACGATGTCGTGGGTGGCGATGCCCGACAGGGTGGCCACGAAGGCGACGCCGCAGGCGTCGTGCTCGGCCGACGGGTCGTAGAGGCCCTGGGCGGCAGGCTGGGTGGTGAACGGGTGCGGCACGCCGACTGTCCTTCCTCGTCGATCGTCAACAGCCGTGACATCGACCGAGGGACAGCACTGGCCCTGCGGTACGCCGATCACTGTATCGCCGGGTGCCCGCCGCGGCCGGAAACCTGTCCGTAACGCGGACAGCCGGTCAGCCGATGCCGCTGCCGACCAGGGCGCCGAAGGCGTACGTGACCGCGCCGGCGACCACGCCGACGAGCACCTGCCGCAGGCCGCCGTACCACCAGGGCCGCGGGGTGAGCTTGGTGACGAACGCGCCGCACAGGAAGAGGCCGAGCAGCGTCAGCACGAGGGCGGGCCAGAGCGACGTCGCGCCGGCGAGGTAGGGCAGGACCGGCAGCAGGGCCCCGATCGCGAAGGACAGGAAGGACGAGCCGGCCGCCAGGGACGCGGACGGCAGGTCACCGGGGTCGAGGCCGAGCTCCTCGCGGACGTGGACGTGAAGCACCTTGTCTGCGTCACGGGACAGCTGCTTGGCCACCTCGCGGGCGAGCTCCGGCTGGAGCCCCTTGGCGACGTACATCTGGGCCAGCTCGAACTCCTCGCCGCGCGGGTTGCGGGCGATCTCGCGCCGTTCCAGCTCGATCTCGGCCAGCGCCTGCTCGGCCTGCGAGCGCACCGAGATGTACTCCCCCGCGGCCATCGAGAAGGCGCCGGCGGCCAGGCCGGCCAGCCCGGCGAGCAGCACCGCGTTGCTGTCGCTGGTGCCGCCGGTGACGCCGGCGATCAGCGCGAAGTTCGAGACCAGGCCGTCCGAGGCGCCGAAGACCGCCGGCCGCAGCCAGCCGCCGGTCACGTCGGAGTGCTCGTGCCCGATCCGCTGGATCTCGGCGGCCGCCCGGTCGACGTGGCTGTCGACCGGGCTGTCGACCTTGCTGTCGACGCGGTCGCTGTCGTGGGTCACGCGGTCACGTCCTCGTCGGTGGTGGGCCCGGGCTGCGCCGGGTCGGTGCGGGCCGCCTCGAGCTCCTCGGGGGTCTCCCGGCCGGGACGCAGCCGGGCGGACACGACGATGTAGGCCACCGCGCCGAGGAAGACGAGCAGGCTGGTCCACTCGTTGAGCCGGAGCCCGAGGACGTCGCTGGCCGGGTCCACCCGCAGGCCCTCGATCCAGCCGCGGCCCGCGGTGTAGGCGGCGACGTACAGCGCGAAGGCCCGGCCGTGCCCGAGCCGGAACCTGCGGTCCGCCCAGATCACCAGGGCGGCCACGCCGACGTTCCACAGCAGCTCGTAGAGGAAGGTGGGGTGGTAGGTCGCCAGCTCGACGGTGGCGTCCGGCCGGTGCTCCCGGTCGATCTCGACCGCCCACGGCAGGTCGGTCGCCCGGCCGTAGAGCTCCTGGTTGAAGTAGTTGCCCATCCGGCCCATGGCCTGGGCCAGGACGATGCCCGGGGCCAGCGCGTCGGCGAAGGCGGGCAGCGGGATGCCGCGGCGGCGGCAGCCGATCCAGGCACCCACGCCGCCCAGGGCGATGGCGCCCCAGATGCCGAGGCCGCCCTGCCAGATGTAGAGCGCCTTGACCGGCTCGCCGTCGTCGCCGAAGTAGGCGTGCGGTGAGGTGAGGACGTGGTAGATCCGGCCGCCGACGATCCCGAAGGGGACCATCCAGGTCGCGATCTCGGTGACGTCGCCCGGGTGTCCGCCGCGGGCCACCCAGCGCCGCTCCCCCAGCCAGATCGCGAGGAAGATCCCGGCGATGATGGACAGGGCGTAGGCCCGCACCGGGACCGGTCCGAGGTTCCAGACCCCGTCGGCGGGGCTGGGGAACGAGGCGAGGTCCATGACGTCCTCAGGCTAGCCGCGCGAGCCGGCGCAGGTCGGCGCGCAGGTCGGCCACCGCGGTGGTGTCCGACCACACGACGGTCGCCTCGCCGTCGACGAACGCGGTCGTGTAGGTCCCGTGCTCCACCTCGTAGCCGCCGGTGGAGCCGTCCGGCCGCTCGTAGCTCATGTGCAGCTGCTCGGCCGCCTGCTCGACCGTGCGCACGGGCGCGACCAGCCCGTCGAAGGCCGGGTCGAACCGGTCGAGGTAGTCCCGCACGACCGGCGGGGTGTCGCGGGCCGGGTCGGTGGTGACGAACAGCATCCGGGTCGAGTCCCGGACCGACGCGGGTGACCCGCGCAGGGCCGAGGCGATGTTGGCCAGGACGACGTTGCAGATGTCCGGGCAGTGCGAGTAGCCGAAGAAGACCAGCGTGACGCCGTCGGCGGCGTCCTCGGCCGGCACGACGTCGTCGCCGGAGGTGTCGGTGAACGTCTGGTCGGGCAGCGGGTAGCCGGCGGTGACGGCGGTGCCGGCCCACCCGGACGCGCCGTTGACCCGCACGTCGGCGCGTCCCTCGGGCTGGCCGCCCGCGCAGCCGCCGAGCAGCGCCGCAAGGGCGAGCGCGGGTGCGACGGTGCGCAGGGTGCGCACCGCCCGCCGACCGGTCACGTCCGCCCTCGGCGCACGCCGTCCGCGAGGTCGGCGGCCAGCGCCTCGACGGCACGCAGCCCCTCGTCGGGGGTGGCCGCGTCGAGCAGCGCGCGCACGAACGCGGAGCCGACGATGACGCCGTCGGCGAAGCCCGCGACCTCGGCTGCCTGGTTCCCGGTCGAGACCCCGAGGCCGACGCACACCGGTTTGTCGGTCACCGCCCGGAGCCGGGCGACCAGCCCCTCGGCGGCGTCGCCGACCGCCGCCCGTGCACCGGTGACACCCATGAGCGCCGCCGCGTAGACGAAGCCGCGGCAGTGCTCTGCGGTGCTCGCCAACCGCGCGTCCGTCGAGGACGGCGCGACGAGGAACACCCGGCCGAGACCGGTCGCGTCGGTGGCGCCGAGCCAGTCCGACGGCTCCTCGCCGGCCTCGTCCGGGGTGAGGTCGGGGGTGATGACGGCGGCGCCACCTGCGGCCACCATCGCGTCGGCGAAGCGCCGGGCGCCGTAGCGCTCGACGGGGTTCCAGTAGGTCATCACCAGCGCCGCGGCGCCGGTGCCGGCCACCGAGCGCACGGTGTCGAGCACGTCGTCGGTCGTGGTCCCGTGCCGGAGCGCGGCCTCGACGGCCTCCTGGATCGTCGGCCCGTCCATCAGCGGGTCGGAGTAGGGCAGCCCGATCTCCACGGCGTCGACACCGCCGCGCACCATGGCCGCCATCGCGTCGGCCGCCCCGGCCACGCTCGGGTAGCCGGCCGGCAGGTAGCCGACCAGCGCGGCCCGGCCCTCGGCCCTCGTGGTGGCCAGGACGTCGTCCAGACGGGTCATCGTGGCCCGCTCACCATCCGTCGCCGGCTGAGGTGGGGTCCTCGACCGCTGCCGCCGCCGACTCGACGACCTCCTGGCCGCTCACGACGCCGAACCAGGCAGCAGCGGTGTCGACGTCCTTGTCGCCGCGGCCGGAGAGGTTGACCAGGACGATGCCGTCCGGGCCGAGAGCGCGGCCGACGGTCAGGGCACCGGCCAGGGCGTGCGCGCTCTCGATCGCCGGGATGATGCCCTCGGTGCGGCACAGCAGGGCGAACGCGTCCATCGCCTCCTCGTCGGTGACCGGGGCGTACGTCGCCCGGCCGGTGTCGTGCAGCCAGGCGTGCTGCGGCCCGACCCCCGGGTAGTCCAGCCCGGCCGAGACCGAGTGCGACGGGACCGTCTGACCCATCGGGTCCTGCAGGACGTACGTCCTCGTGCCGTGCAGCACGCCGGGCGAGCCGCCGGCCATCCGCGCCGCGTGCCGCCCGGACCCGATGCCCTCGCCCCCGGCCTCGAAGCCGTGCAGCGCGACCTCGGCGTCGTCGAGGAACGCGGTGAAGATGCCCATCGCGTTGGACCCGCCGCCGACGCAGGCCACGACGGCGTCGGGCAGCCGGCCGGTGCGCTCGAGCACCTGGGCGCGCGCCTCGTCGCCGATGACGCGCTGGAAGTCGCGCACCATGACCGGGAAGGGGTGCGGCCCGGTGACGGTGCCGAGCACGTAGTGGGTGTGGTCGACGTTGGTGACCCAGTCGCGCATCGCCTCGTTGATGGCGTCCTTGAGGGTGCGGCTCCCGGCGTCCACCGGCACCACCTCGGCGCCGAGCAGACGCATCCTGGCGACGTTGAGCGCCTGTCGCCGGGTGTCCTCCTCGCCCATGTAGACGACGCACTCGAGACCGAGCAGGGCGGCGGCCGTGGCGGTCGCGACGCCGTGCTGGCCGGCCCCGGTCTCGGCGATGACCCGCCGCTTGCCCATGTCGCGCGCGAGCAGCGCCTGGCCCAGCACATTGTTGATCTTGTGCGAGCCGGTGTGGTTGAGGTCCTCGCGCTTGAGCAGCACCCGGGCGCCGCCGGCGTGCTCGGAGAACCGGTGGGCGTCGGTCAGGGGGCTCGGCCGGCCGGTGTAGTTCTGCTGCAGGTCGCGCAGCTCGGCCTGGAACGCCTCGTCGGTGCGCGACTTCTCGTAGGCGGCGGTGAGCTCGTCGAGGGCGGCGACGAGCGCCTCCGGGACGAACCTGCCGCCGTACGGCCCGAAGTGCCCTCGGCCGTCGGGGCCGAAGTCGGTCACGGGTCGCCCCCCGTCACCGGTTGTGGTGGCGCAGCGCGGGGTGGGCCCCGGCGGCGACCAGGTCGCGGACGGCGTCGCGCGGGTCCCGGTCGGTGACCAGCGACTCGCCGACCAGCACGGCGTCGGCACCGGCCCGGGCGTACTCGATGACGTCGTGCGGCCCGCGCACACCGGACTCGGCGATGCAGACCGCGCTCTCGGGGACCAGGGGCGCGAGCCGGCCGAAGACGCCGCGGTCGACCTCGAGGGTGCGCAGGTCGCGGGCGTTGATCCCGACGACGGTGGCCCCGGCGTCGACGGCGCGGCGCACCTCCTCGTCGGTGTGGCACTCGACCAGCGGCGTCAGGCCCAGGGACAGCGCGCGCTCGACGAGCGAGACGAGAGCGCTCTGGTCGAGCGCGGCGACGATGAGCAGCGCCAGGTCCGCGCCGTGGACCCGCGCCTCCCACAGCTGGTAGCTGGAGACGATGAAGTCCTTGCGCAGCACCGGCACGTCGACCGCGCGGCGGACGGCGACCAGGTCGTCGAGGCTGCCACCGAAGCGGTGCCGCTCGGTCAGCACGCTGATCATCGCGGCGCCGCCGGCCTCGTAGTCGGCAGCCAGCGCGGCCGGGTCGGAGATGGCGGCCAGCGCCCCCTTGGAGGGGCTGGACCGCTTCACCTCGGCGATGACGGCGACGCCCTCGCCCTTGAGGACCGGCACCGGGTTGTGGCACTCGGGCCGGCTGGCGGCCTGGGCCTTGAGCTCGTCGAGGCTCACCCGCGCCTGACGCTGGGCCAGGTCGGCACGCACGCCGACCAGGATGTCGTCGAGCACGCTCACCTCGGTGGGTCCCCTCCGGTAGCCGCAGCGCCGCGACCCGTCGCGGCGTCCGGCCAGCGTAACCGTGGCCGTCGTGACGGCCGAATCCTGCTCGGTGGGTGGTTGGCCCGACCGCTCAGGGGGCCAGCCAGGCGAACGCCGGCAGGTTGCGCAGCACGCCGAACGCGACCACCAGGACGAGCATCCCCCACAGCAGCGGGGCCGGCGCGACGGTGCGCCGCGACGCGCCGGTCCGGCTGCGCACCAGCCAGCGGACCCAGATGACGACGAGCGGGACGACCGCCAGCACGGTGAGCAGGTTGAGGCCCAGCGCCGTCCCGACGTCGCCGTGCGCCAGCGCGTGCACCGCGCGCAGCGACCCGCATCCCGGGCAGGCCAGCCCGGTCAGTGCGAGGAAGGGGCAGGTCGGGTAGTGCCCCGCCTCGTTCGGGTCGACGACGGCGACCACGCCGACGGCGGCGACGGCCAGCGCCGCCACCCCGAGCGGTCCGGCCAGGGTGGGCCGGACCCCCCTGGTCGGGCCTGCCGGGGCGTACGTCGTCATGGCCGGTCTGCTAGTTGACGCCGGCGGCCACGACCGCGATCGCGTACAGGGCACCGATGACCACCCCGACGACGGCCGACCAGATGGCGAACTGCTTCGCCTTGCGGGACGACTCCTGGGCGCCCGCGACGTCCCCGGCGGCGTACTTGCCGTTGACCTGCGCGGCGAACACGATCGAGGCGATGCCCAGCGGGAGGCAGCAGAAGACGGTCGAGAGGATCGCCCACACCAGGTAGTTCGGCGGCGGGCTGCCGGCCGGCTGCCCGTAGGGGCTGCCGTACTGCGGTGAGCCGTACTGCGGCGAGCCGTACTGCGGTGAGCCGTACTGCTGGCCGCCGGGCTGCCCGTACTGCTGGCCGCCGTCGGGCGGGTTGGTGCCCCATTGCGGCTGGGTCGGCTGGTCCCCGGGGGGAGGCGAGGAAGGCGGGGGCGGCGGGCGGTTGGGGTCGTACGGGTCGTTGCTGCCGGTGCTGCCGGAGTCGCTCACTGGGTGATCCCCCTCGGAGGTGGGTGGTCAGGAACCGTGCTGCTCGTCGTACTCCGGATCACGGCTGTCCTTGTAGGTCACCGTGTTCCCGAGGCCCATCATCTGCATCACCTTGCCGACCACCGCGCCGAGCGCGACCACCCCGAGCCCGACGAAGAACAGCCACGGCAGCTCCAGCGGCAGCGCCAGACCGCTCAGCAGGAAGCCGACGAACATGATCGTGACGGCCGTCCAGGCGGCAGGCGTGTTGCCGTGGCTCGCGGACATGACGCTCCTCCTCGTGCTCGGCCAGGATCGGGTCGGGCAGGGTGCTTGGCCGATGGCCGGTGATTCTGCCAGCACCTAGGCCGTGGGGTCCTCGCCACGGTCCAGAGCGGCCCACGTGTCGCGGTCGCTGGGCTCGCGCGTCCCGCGGTCCCGCTCCCCCCGCCGGGGTGGCGGCCACCGGCCGGACCGCAGCACGGCGACCGCGGCGGCGGCCGCGAGCAGGACGGCACCGGGCAGGAGCAGGCGGTCACCGGCGCCCGCGAGGACGGCACCGACGGTCGCCCCTCCCACTACCAGCAGCACCCCCGAGACCACCCGGCGCGGCCCCGGCGAGAGCAGCAGCGCCGCACCCACGCCGGCCAGCGCCACCAGTCCGACACCCGGCTCGGCGAGGAGCAGCAGCAGGCCGCCGGCCGCGGCGGCCGCGGCGACGAGGAGCGGCTCGCGTCTCACGACGGCGCGCGCAGGGTGCCGGCGGTCGCGACGGCGCGCAGGACCGCCATCGCCTTGTTGAGGCACTCGGCGTCCTCGGCCGCCGGGTCGGAGTCGGCGACGATCCCGGCCCCGGCCTGGACGTAGGCGGTGCCGTCCCGCAGGTACGCCGTCCGGATCGCGATCGCGGTGTCCGCGTCGCCGGCGAAGTCGAGATAGCCGACGCAGCCCCCGTAGACGCCCCGCCGGGTCTTCTCCAGCTCCTCGATGATCTCCATCGCCCGCGGCTTGGGGGCGCCGGAGAGCGTGCCCGCCGGGAAGCAGGAGGCCAGGACGTCGTACGCGGTCCGGCCGGCCGCCACCTCGCCCACGACCGTGCTCACGATGTGCATGACGTGGCTGTAGCGCTCCACCGACATGAAGTCGACGACCTCGACCGACCCGGCCGCGCACACCCGGCCCAGGTCGTTGCGCCCGAGGTCGACCAGCATCAGGTGCTCGGCCCGCTCTTTGGGGTCGGCGAGCAGCTCGGCGGCCAGCTCGGCGTCCTCCTCCGGCGTCGCACCCCGCCAGCGGGTGCCGGCGATCGGGTGCATCATCGCCCGGCCGTCGGCGACCTTCACCAGGGCCTCGGGGCTGGACCCGACGACGTCGAACCCGTCGAAGCGCAGCAGGTACATGTACGGGCTCGGGTTGGTCGCGCGCAGCATCCGGTAGACGTCGAGCGGGTCCGCCTCCGTCGTCACCGCGAAGCGCTGGCTCACCACGACCTGGAACGCCTCGCCGCGCCGGATCTCGGCCTTGGCCCGCTCGACCGCGCTCCGGTAGTCGGCGCTGGTCGTGCCGCGCTCGAAGACCGGCTCGGCCGAGGGGTCGGCGACAGCCACCGTCGACGGGGCCGCCGCGGCCAGGTCGGCCGTCATCCGGTCGAGGCGCTCGACGGCGTCGGCCCACGCCCAGTCGACGCGCTCGTCGGTGTCGTCGTAGTTGATGGCGTTGGCGATCAGCAGGACGGAGCCGTCGGCGTGGTCGAGCACCGCGAGGTCGGTGGCCAGCAGCATCGCCAGCTCGGGCACGTGCAGGTCGTCGATCGTGTCGTCGGGCAGCCGTTCCAGGCGGCGGACCGCGTCGTAGCCGATGACCCCGACCAGCCCACCGGTCAAGGGCGGCAGCCCGGCCATCCGCGGTGTGTGCAGCGCCTCCACCGTCGCCCGCAGGGCGGCCAGCGGGTCGCCGTCCACCGGCACCCCGGCCGGCGGGTCCCCCAGCCAGTGCGCCTGGCCGTCGCGCGCGGTCAGCGTCGCGTGCGAGCGGACCCCCACGAACGAGTAGCGCGACCAGACCCGGCCGTGCTCGGCCGACTCGAGCAGGAACGTCCCGGTGCGCCCGGCCGCCAGCTTGCGGTAGACCCCGACCGGCGTCTCCCCGTCGGCGATCAGCCGACGGCAGACCGGGATCACCCGGCGGTCCTTGGCCAGGCGCCGGAAGGTCTCGAGGTCCAGGTCCTCGGCGGCGCGCGTCTCGTCCACGGCGGCCATTCTGCTGCCTCGCCCCTCCGCTGCCTGCCGCCGCCGCCAGTC
>Ga0210143_1000175_pt1 | contig 13986 bp, 19 predicted proteins | sample MayberryNW_TuleC_2_FD_185527 | JGI IMG/M metagenome (GOLD analysis project Ga0210143, IMG submission 185527) | Wetland microbial communities from San Francisco Bay, California, USA, that impact long-term carbon sequestration - MayberryNW_TuleC_D2... | ecosystem: Environmental > Aquatic > Marine... | reverse complement strand
TATTTTCCATGTAAGAAAACATTATCTTCCATATTCAGAATTTCTTTTCATTGCAATATAACCCCATATCTACGACTTGAATTACATCCTGAAATTCTCCTGAAATCCAAAGGTTCAGAAAGATAAATTGCAATAAGAGGAATATTACGTTCTGCTAATGCTTTTAATTGAATTAGAAACATTCTACAAACCTCAATTTCTCCTAGTATTCTGTTTAGGTAGGTTTCAGATCTGGTAGTTTGATATGTTGTAATTCTGTTAACCAATTCACGATAATTTTCTATAAGATTTCGAAGGACACGACCGACATATTATATCAATCACTTGATATGTTTTTTACGTCGTTTATCAATGATTAATAGTATTTGCTTGGTTTTCTGTTATTTCATTAATTTTAACTAAAATACATTTTTGTATCTTTACTTTTCCTTTTTTGTAATTTGTAGATTAGCCGCTACAATTATTGTAGCGATTATTCCTGCAATTCTCAATCCTATATCAAGATAGGTTAATGTTCAGTTCATCCATTACAGCAATAAATTAAGTTTTGGATTGTAAGATAATATATTTACAATAGAAAATATAGGATCAAAAGGACCGGTAAACCATATCCTTCTATATTGTTGGTTTCTTGGATCGGATCCACTTCTTAGAGGGCTATGGCTAATTAACATTGTCCTCTAAGTATTATATAAAATTCTTAACATACTATTGTATAATGAAAACCAAAAATGCTCTAAATGCTTCGTCATTAGGTATTTTGCATTATATTAAACAAAGACGAGTTATCATCATAATTGGAGCTGTTCTTATGACAATAGGTTTTTTTGGAGCTATAGCTGTCGGATCAATAGTAATAAACAATGTTGTAAATAATAAACTGACCCCTCAAGGATATCCTGAAACACAATTTTTAGGAATTTCAGCATTTTCATATGAATATGGTCTAGTATTTACATCTATTTTGGGCCTATTTGTGTTCTTTGGTGGATTATTTATGGATTCAAAAAAGAAAAAAGTGTAATTCGTCCTTAGAAATTTAGCAACAAAAACAATAATAATATCAAAAAGAACAGGTATAATTATTCTGAAATTACTGTATTTTCGTTATTTTATGCCTTAACAAAACCAATAATAAGAGAATATATAATTTCATTAGATGGACAAATTATAGCCAAAAGAATAAGAAAAACTGCATTGGGTGGATATAGTTTACAGGTATAAAAAATCTTATTTCGCAGTATATATTCTTTATATTATATCGCTAGTGCTTTAACTAACGACAAAACAACAAGGCAATTTTGTCGATTGGTTCAGATCACTTAAATAATAATCTACCTCTAAATGAATATGCTCAACATCTATTAGAAGAGGAAGAGATTTAGATAGTAAAGTGGACAGAAGACGCAACCCAGATAAAGTACCATTAACCAGTATAACCATTTAAGTAAATGTATTGGAAACAATTTCAAAATTAAAACTGAGAAGAGAAACATATGACCACCTGATCAAGAGACTTGTAGCAGAATGGTACGACCTAAAGAGTATAGATTGGATATGGACCAAGTTATCAAGTTGAAAAATAGACAGATATCAAATCTTGGAATATGCGATAATAGAGAAACCTAATCAACACCAAATTCTTTCATTTTAATATTTAAAGTTTGCTTTATTTTTATAAATTTATAACTTTATTTTTATTTTTATCTTAATAACAGATACATATTTATTGTAATTAAAATACAAATTAACTTCATCATGGAAAAAGGAATATCCTGTCGTTAAAGAAATTTTTTCAAAAATTACTATTAAATTATTTATTTATTTTGATAATTTATATAAAAAAGTTGCTAACCGTATGATTTTACTCTTTTATAGGCGAACAAACCGTAGAGAAATACAGAAGAATAGAATATAGTGATAATTTATGACTATTGGTGGAGAAAATGCGAGAATTGTTTTAAAATAACGTATTATGGAAGTTTATATTATCTAAATAAAGACGAAACTGTTATTGTATGTATGGATTGTTTTTATAATATCAATTATGAAGAACAGATGAGAGAATTTCAAAGACTGTACAAATAACAATAAATTTTTTATTTTTAATTATGGATGGTCAAATTGGGTAACATTTGGGTTTAATATGGGAATATTCTTTTTTAATAGCAGAAATCATTGTGATTGTGGTAGAAATTAAAGATATTGGCTTATTCGCAGCAAGAATTGGTATGGCGTTTACTTTCTGTTGGGCAGGTATTAACAAAATAAACAATTCTGAAAGCAGTAATTTAGGGCAATATCTATTAAATTCTACTGGTTTTGATCTCACAACGACCATTCAAATAGTATCGGGAATGGGAACACTTGAGGTACTTTTTGGAATTTTTATAGGCATAGGATTGCTTACACGACCATCAGCAATTTTTATGATTATAATTCTAATAAGTTATCAAGCTATGTTTGGTTTTATTTATACAGAAGGTCCAGCTATATGGAAAGATCCAGGATTATTGGGACTTGCTATTTTATTATTATTGTCAGGTGCTGGAAAATTTAGCATATACTCCTTAATTGCAAAGAGAAACAAAAGTTATCCAAATATTCTCAAGTTTAAGTGAATGGTTCTCTTAATTCACTTTTTTTATTTGTAATTATATGAGTACAAAATAAAAATATACTTGTATTGTTATGAATATTTCAGTTCATGCATAAGAATAAAAAAAATATTAGTCAGAAATTATTAAATTTTTATTTAATACAATTTACCTCTAGATTCACGGATTAAGAAAAGAATATATTCGATAGTATCTTCTTCTTCTCCATATTCCAACATTTCATCTTTTAGAAGAGTTTTTTGCTTTTTATTTATAGCTATTTTTCTTTTTTTATTAAGTTCTTCAATAATATTGTCTATTATCACTTGTTCGTTCATCTTTTGTGTATTGAGTGCTATTTTATATTTTTCCAAAACCCAATCTATCATTTCTATAATATTTTGTTGATGTTCATTATAGGTAGGATGTGAGTTAGGATGAATCATATTTTGGCGTTCAGCTCTAATAGATAGTAAATGATTTTCAAAATTGTTTGTTATTGTCTTTGTACTCATATTTTCATAATCATTATTATTTTGATTTACCCAAGGGTCAAGATTTGGCATATTGCAAACACAAAAAATGTATTTATAAATTTGATAGATACCGGGAGGAAGGGGAAGAGAGGGAAACAATAGACTTGCAAGTGGGAATTTTTGAAATATTGACAATTAATTTCACTACTCTTCATATGGTATTAGCAAAATAAAATAAAATAAAAATATACTAGAATCACCTACTCTAGGAATCTATTAAATGCATAAAAATTACAGGTATATTTTTGTATTCTCCCACATTAGAAGAGCTCATATCTATTTATTTTTAAGAGCTTCATGTATCTTTTCTAAAAAACTAAACATAAGTTCATCTAGAATATCAAAATTATGTTCAAGTATTTCCAATTCTCGTTTTGTTAGATTTTTTAATATATCGTCTCTATATCTCTCAGTATCATAAACATGGTTTGGTTTATAGTAACTTTCATTTTCAGCAGGTTTAATTCCTGTACCTAAAAACATAATATCATTAATCTTGTCTCTGAGTTCAAGATAGAAATCTGAAGGTATTGGTAAGCCTTGATTAACAATATTCATTGTTTATTAAAAACCATTCAAAGCATAATTATTATCCATTACAGTAACTAAGTTATAATACAGAAACTAAGTTATAATACAGTAACTGAGTTATAGTCATAATAAGAGCATTTTATTCAGATCCTTCCTGTTGTCCGTAAGAGTACATATGCAAATTGCCTTAATAACCCATAACCATTCATTTTTATTTTTATTTCAACAACGAAGAAATTATTCAAATTATTAAATTTCAATAATTTCAAAACATAGAAAGAGAATTTAAGTTATCAATAAATATATTCTATGCAGTATGTAATTTAGTCATTAACCTCAATTTGACTAGGTAAAGGCAGCAACTGTAACCAAGTCAATTGTCATAGTCTGGACTTGTGTATTCACACGTAATATCAACCCTTCAAGAATGTTCAGGCTACGGCAGTTTATCAATTATTACTACTTCTAGTGAATTAACTCTGTTCACTGATTGTTAAATACTCTTTAGGTAGGTATAGTACTACATTATTCTTTGGCAACAAAAGAGTCCATAGAATAGCCATAGTCTTCTATTCTTATCTCTGTTCTAGTAGAAGGCTATGGACTATTAGTAATTATAAGTAAAAATTAAATTGTCTCCACTCATTAAATAGTATGATATAGATCGACTGATACAACCATCTAGACAAATATTGTTGTTCAGGCTATGGATATTAAATAATAATCAAATTATTTTATATTATATTATATTGCAGATTTAAATGATCTCAAATATTTCGACATGTAATATTAGATTATAATATCTCGCAGCAAATAACTACGAAAACAAATCTATCTGTCATACAAAAAAGTTCAATGGTTTCAAACATGAAGGAATGAAGGAATAAGAGGAAAAAGGTCAGACAATCCTTCTTCTTTCTTTTAGTTTGATTAGTTATTTATTTATTATGATTAATGCAAAATAAATTGTATTATTTTTATACTATTATTTTGGAACTTAAAAGTTATTATATTAAAAATATAATAATAAAAATTCTAATTATAAAAAAAAGGAAGGTTTATGAGACTGTTACTTTACCAGTCATGAATGGATGTAAATTACAGTAATAATTGAATTCTCCTGCAGTATCAAAGGTATTGTCCCATGTAGCACCTGGTGCTATTATACTGGAGTCAAAGCCTGGTGTGGCACCTGCGGATTGGGGACTTCCTTCTACTACTGTATGAATAGTAGTGTCATCATTTGTCCATGTAACTGTAGTTCCTGGAGATACAGTAATCTCTTTAGGAGTATAAAATTCTGTAGCACTTGGATTAGAAGCTCCGGCTGCAATAGATACTCCATTTTCTTGTGCAAATGTATTGGGTATGTTATTGCTATTGTTGTTATTTATACCTAAAAGACCTATTGCTAAAACAACAAATAAAGTTGTTGTAATAAGAACTATCTTCATTAAAAAAAACAATCTAATATAATTAATAATAGATAAATAACTTTGTATACCCATTTTTATATAATAGTGATTGATTTACTCATAAACCATCCAATAAAGGCAATAAAAGCTCAATATTTCCATGTATGCACTAATTAGTAGTAGGCTATGTTTTGGTTATTATTAAAATTTTAAATATTTCTGAGTGCATATAAAATATCTAACCACAAAAAATAACGTCTCCTATGATTGCAAAAAGAATATCAAACATCATACCATGACACGGTTTCAATATTGAAGAATAATGGGAAGTAAAATTTGTGTCTCTTCTCACCTTACGTTCTTCTTTCTTTTAGTTTGATTAGTTATTCTTTCATTTATTTATTTATTGTTAGTAACCTAGGTAACTTATAATATATCTTATCTGTCTTGTTAAGTAAATGTTGTTATGGATTTGCGATATACTAGAGAAGTTGTCAAGAAACCAACCTTTTTCAGCTTTTTCACTTGACCACTTTCGTTACATCAACTCATACAACCTCACAAGTTACAAACTTTTGTTTATAATTAGTGATGCTCCTACCTAGAATGTATATTCTTCCTTCCTCTGTTCCAAAATCTAGGTTACGCTGGCAAGTTAGTCTACAAACGAAATGTGCTATATATTTTATTAGAACAATGTATAGTATATTACACAATAAATTACTAGTATACTGGTTGATCGAGCGGCTAGAATAATACATTATGAAGATCTCTAGTAGTAGAATAAAAAATAACTTTAAATCATGCTGTATTTGCATATTGATAATTTTAGCAAAATGCGGAAATGCTGTCTTCTTTTGTAGTTGTTTTTGTTATTCTTTGCAAATCCCAATTTATCATGATTTTACAACATTCCAACATTTCTAGTTGATAAACAATTTTACTAGTATGTTCTATCTTTCCTTTTGCTATTTTCAATTCATATTCTAACTTTTTAACTTTAAAATTTATTATATGTCTTAAAGATTCTAAACTATTAGTTTTTTGCTTATTTAGAACCCATTGTAATGTTTCAATTTGCAAGTTAAGCATATTATTTACAATTGGATAATTCTGAGATCGAATGTGATATTCTAAAGTTTTAATACCTTCATAGATGTTTTCTTCTAGACTTCTTTCAAGAGATATAATCATCTGTTCAATTGAATTAAGTATTATAAAACAAGGAAATCACTTTTAATAGAGGGGGAGAGGATTACATTTGAATGTGATCTCAGCTAATTGTATTTATTGTTAAAAATTTTATACTATACACATAAAAAATTTTCATATATGAGATTGATCTTTTGCATACTTTAGTAATGAAGAAATCAAGAAAATTACAAGATGTAGGGATATACTCTCTATTTCTCATTGAATCTATCAAAACAAAGAACTAATGCCTATCTGAGTCAAAAAGACATCATATGAGATAGAACTGAAATAAATAAGAAAAAAGCATAATAAAATAGCAGCTTTCCTGCAAATTTAACATAATTTGTTAGTATGGTTGAGCCTACACTAGTCATTTTTTTTAAAATAGTGATCGTTTCCATTTCGTTTCTCCGCTTTTCATTCATTTTCACTTTATTTACTTTCGATAACGAGTTGTTAAAGAATGTTATCTGCTAATATTTTCCATTTGTAAATCCTTATTCTTATCTATGAGTTTATTGATATGTTAATAGATGGAAAAAAATCAAGAATGCGGTTGTAAAATAAATAAAAAGATTGTAGGAGATAATCTCTTTTGACAAGTAAAATATTACTTCCGCATGATGGTACAGATATATCAGATAAAGCACTTGAGAAATCTAAAGAATTTGCCAAAGCATTAAATGCTGAAATTTATATATTGCATATAATAGAACATAGTCCTCTTCCACCATCACTAATTTTGGACCATGATCGACAATGGATAGCAGAATCAAGAAAAAATATTGCACAGAAATTAAAGGAAGGTTGGATAAAAATGGCAAAAGAAAAAATAAATCCTAAACTAGAAAAAGAAAATATAAAATTTAATATAATTGTATCAACAGACGAACTACCTATCAGTGAACAAATTCTTGAATTTGCAACAGAGAACAATATAGATCTTGTTATTATTGGCAGTCACCGATTGAGTGAAATTTCAAAGATTAAAGCATTGGGTAGTGTTTCAAGAAAAGTTGCAGAAAACGTAGAATGTCCTATAATGATAATTCATTAATACTATGTGTGATTTTTAATTGGAGAATTACTAAAAAAATTTAAGATATTTTATTACAGAAATAAAAATTATAGATTTTTTTGTTTATATAGTAAAATCTATTTTTACACAATTTTATGGTTTAGCTCAATATTTTTTAGTACTTTTATTATGATAGGGTTTAGCAATATAATATTGACGTTATATAGACAATTTAAATTAGTGTTATATTAGTAACACTGTACTTTCTATTTATTTAGAGATTAAATATCTTTTAGAGTAATTTTAAGTTAACTTTCTTTAAATAATATATTCTACAAAAAATGTTTTTGTTATATGTTCCCCTTGCTGTGATCCCATGTAGCATAGAATCGCGGGATTAATTCAATTATAACAGATTCTCCTCTCTTTATAGAATCCATAAGAAACTTTGCCATATTGTTATTGAGACTTCCAGTATACTTGATCATTATCTTTTCTGCTATTGGTATGTTCCTGCTAATATCTTCAGAAATAATGGCTGTACCTTTACCTCTTACACCTTTATATGGTGGATTAGTTTCATCTATACAAAAGTAAGTATTATTTCTTTTTCTGATATTTCTAACTTTCTTAGAGTTCTTACCTGTTTCAAAGTAGATTCTACCATTATCAAAATAGTACCATACTGGATGTATATTGGGATCTTCTTTCTCATCTATTGTCCCTAATCTAGCGAATAACTTGTTAGTTGAAAGAAAATTTCTTACTTCATCTTCAGTCATTGATGAACCAAGCCCCGGTTCACTTGCATTAAGAATTTTCATAAGAATTCATTAGTTGTTATATTTAATAATGTTTATTGCTCATATGCATACTCGACTCTTCAATACATTTGTACTTAAGAATATGTTTTAAATTGAATTATCACCACAGATAAGAGATCTTAAACATCAAATAAAATTGATGAAACATCTGTTATAGCAGACTCAGCTGATTTAAAAGAAGTATTATCTATAATACAAAATTTCGATGGGATTCCAAAATTCAAATCTGATTTTTTTAATAACATATTTTGTACCCTATATAGAACAAAAACAAAACCAAATGAAAGTGCAGATGGTTCAAAGAAAGAAGATAGAATAGCAGTCACTTCTAAACAACTCGCTGATTATTATAAAGAAAAAACTGGCAAAGTGATTTCTACTGATAATATAAAAACAACGTATCTAAACGAATTAGCAAAAAATGGTTTGATAGATTATGAATTATCAAAAATTCATGGTAAACAATATATCTATCATCCTTTAGTAGATCCTCTAATTACTATTTCTGAATCCTCACCTTTCTCATCGATTATAGACCCAATCGATCAGGTTTCACAAGAATCTTTTAATATTTATGAAAAAATTACAAGTAATATTACTGAAGCATGGTTATTCTATGAAATTATGGTGATACTTTCTCATCGAGTAGATTTATCTAAAATGGAAGGTCCATTTGCAGATTATCTAAATAACCATCCGGAATTCAAACTATCGTCTATTCAACAAGCAGTAGAAGACAATTGTAATAATAAAATACGCGAACGACTAACGATTAGAGAATTCACAAAAGAATACATTGAACAAAAGTCCCAGATCTCAATCGATGAGAAAAGAAGCCCGAATAATCCTTCTTTTGGTAAAATAATCCCGTTCTCGTCGATTCAAGCCAAAATCGTTGATAAGGTTGAGAAATATAGAGATGATACAAAACAGGAGGTTGATCAATTTCTACGCATAAATCATTTTGAAAAGGCAGAAAAACGAGAACTTGAAGAAGTATATGAAGATGAAGAATTTGATGATGATGAAATGGAGAATGAGCTAAAATGACTTGGAAAACCAAACGTGAGAGAAGTCAATATTACAGTATGATATTGCAAAGCCAAATCCTTCATCTATTGAATTCATTTAAAACATTATATGAACAAGTTGACTATGCTAATATATCAACTTCAGAATTACATACTTTCAAGCCATCTAAAACTCAAACCTTTAACCAAATGAAAAATATTGAGTTTGAAGAAAATTTCTTTGTTCAGGAGCTCAAAGAATTAATTGATATATTGAAAAAGACTGATGTATTGCATAAATATGACATAAAGTTTACTGTTAGACCTAAACAAAATAATAAAAAAGTAACGAAAGAAAAACGTAAAATGTTAAAGAAATAAATTTTTTATTTTTTATTCTAATTGTTCTAAAAAAATATTTTTTAATAAAACAGTTATTGAGAAATAGCGAATAATTAATAAATCTCTTTGTAAATTTACAATAATACTCCCTTCATAAATGGCAATGTTGATAGGCAAATCAACCATCAAGTCATAGTCATAGTTTGAGCGTTCCAAAAACCAAATATCATTCGTTCATTGTTCAGACTATGGCTATTATTATTAACTAAATACTAAACAAGTTTGTCATTAAATTATTAAATATTATATTGGTCATATAACATATTACATTAATCTGTCAATCGATGGAAAACATCTACAAACCAACCAATCAATCCTCGGTCATAGCCTTGTTTTCTGTTAGTTGCTGCGCAGAAGGGCTATGGCTATTTATTAATACGTAATAATCAAATTATTAATTAAGTGTACAAAATAAATTAAATTAAATTAAATTAAAATATATAGTTGAATTAAAAAAAAACAATCATGACTAATACAGGTTTTGAATTAACACAAGAACAAATAGATACTATAGGAAAAACAGCATCTTATCTTGATACAATAGGAAATTTTGTAGATTGGTGTTCTAAGAATGTCGAGAATATTGATTTAAGAGAATCTTATTCAATAATGGAAGATTTCGTAAAAAGTAGTGAGCATATCATTCAAAGAATACACAAAGTAAACCCTCAATCGTAAATCTTTTTAATATTATATTTTTTTAAAACTTATTTCTTAAAAGTTATTAACTAACCTGCTTTATCTATTGCTGCTAGTATGTCTCTTGTTCGTCTATACATAACAGAACCAGCTTCCTGAAGAACCTGCAGTGATGGATTATCTTTATTTATAGCACGATAAGTAGATATAAAACTCCCCATAATCGTACCGTGAGCTAATCCAAGGATATAATCCTGTTCTGTTGTTATCTTCATTTCAGGAATTTTATCTTTTCTATGTACCTCAATTAATTGCGGAATACCTTCTATAATACTATCAATGTCTCTTTCTAATATTCCTCGTAATGTTACATCTAGACTCATTTGATTAACTTGATTAGTTATTTAATTAATCTTTCTAAATTTTACATTATAATCTATAATAGCATTTTTCATAGGTTTTACTGATGAAAAAATAATCAAGGAAATAGAATCTCCTGATTTAGAACAATAAATTTTTAGAGTATATAAAATAAAAACATACTTGAATTATTATGAAAATTTCAGTTCATGCATAAGAATAAAAATTAGTCAGAATTAATTTAAATTTTTATTTTAATTCAATTTACCTGTCGATTCACAGATTAAGAAAAGAACATAATCGACAGTATTTTCTTCTTCTTCATATTCTAACATTTCATCTTTTAGTAATGTTTTTTGCTTTTTCGTTATAGCTATTTTTCTTTTTTTATTAAGTTCTTCAATAATATTATTTATTATAAGTTGTTCGTTCATCTTTTGTGTATTGAGTGCTGCGTTATATTTTTCCAAAACCCAATCTATCATTTCTATAATATTTTGTTGATGTTCATTATAGGTAGGATGTGAGTTAGGATGAATCATATTTTGGCGTTCAGCTCTAATAGACAGTAAATGATTTTCAAACTTATTTATTGTCTTTGTACTCATATTTTCATAATCATTATTATTTTGATTTACCCAAGGGTCAAGATTTGGCATATTGCAAAAACAAAAAATGTATTTATAAATTTGATAGATACCGGGAGGCAGGGAGAGAGAGGGAAAGAAACGTTGTAAGAAAGTAGTTATTCAACTGACAATTATTTTAAATTAAAGGTTAAATTAATTGGATCCAGTTTTTTATATATTAAATTTCTCCATCGCATACAATGAAAATTATCATTTCTAGACTTATACTAATGACAAGCATAATGCTAGCCATGGGATTTTTAGCTAATCCCACAATAACTACAACAATACCTGTCTTTTCTCAGGAAGGTTCAGTATCAATAGCACCTGGAGCAGCTAATCCAAACAACAACCTATCATTCGATCCTCCTCGAATCAGTGTGCCAACAGGAAGCTCGGTTTTTTGGACAAACGATGATTCAATACAACATACTGTAACTTCTGACGAAGGACTATTTGACGCAGGTCCAATATCCCCAGGGAACACATTTGAAAATACATTTGATTCAGCAGGAGAATTTGGTTATCATTGCGCAATACATCCATTCATGACAGGTGTAATTATAGTCAACTAAATCTCTTCTATATTTTTTATTTAAAAAACATTTTTCAGTATTATTTTGAATAATATGATCAGATAATGAAAAACTTAATTGTCATTCCCTAATCTGCTAAATAGAATTTCTTACTCTACCATTGTTCGCAGTTCAAATATATATTTTCTTTGTTACCATATTATGCGCAAGTCAGCACTTACTTTTGGACTATTAGCAAGTTCACTAGTAATGTTAGTAATAATGCCATTACTCAACAACAATGCAGCAATGGCACAAGGATACTATGATGACGATAGTTATAGCCAATATCCAACTGACGATAATAAATATGAATGTCAAACAGGTCCGTTAGAAGGATTTTTTGTAAGTTCAGTGGAATTCTGTAAACATGTTAAATTTGATGATAATAAAAGAGACAATAGAGATAACAATCAAACAGGAACACAAGGTCCAGAAGGTTCTATAGGTCCACAAGGAATTCAAGGTCTGCCAGGACAAGCAGGAGGTCCACCCGGACCACAAGGTCCGCAAGGACCACCAGGCGCAACAGGTGTACCAGGTCCTCAAGGTGAAAGAGGATTAACAGGAGCAACAGGGGCAACAGGTCCAGCAAGTACTATAGCAGGTCCACAAGGTGAACGAGGAGAAAGAGGATTAACAGGAGCAACAGGTATGACAGGTTCAGCAGGAATGACTGGTTCCCAAGGTCCAGCCGGTCTTAGCCAAATTAATTCTACAAATATATACTTGAAACTAGGCACTATTGTAACCACTAATCTTGGAGATTTTCCTGAAGAAAGAGTTATTTCTAACGTTACTTGTGATACAGGAGATATTGTAATTGAGGGCGGATATGAAATGTCTCCATTGAGTGACAGGAGTGTTCCTCCTTTTATAATAATTAACGGACCTACTCCTACTCCCTCTAATCCGCTGATTACAGCAGAAGACCATCAATACTTAGTTATGGCATATGGAGGAGGAGCAAGAATTCAAGCATATGCATTTTGTTTTGACAATCCACCATTGAGACCTTAACTCTTCATCATTTTTATTTTTCTTGAAAACGTAGAAAATATAGTTACATTAGATGGACAAGTTATAGATAAACGTAAGAATAAAAAAGTTGCCTTAGATTATGGATTGCAGGTATAAATAAGTAAATAATCTTAAATATTTCGAAGTAAAATATAGCATATATAACTCGCACAAATAACAACATAACAAATCTATCTAGCCATGCAAGCAAAGTAAGTCCATTCGATCGGTTTCAACACAGGAAGGAGGGAAGATGTAAAAGGAAAATGTTGAGATCAGACGTTCCTTCTCTTATTCTTTCTTTTAGTTTTGTTACTAGAACTTATTTACTATGATTAATGCAAAGTAAATTATCAATTTTATTATTTTTATATTGTATTTTCTTACCAGTTGAATTATAATGTTCTTACATAAAGCCAAAAATTAAAGTCATTAGTATCGAACTAAAAAATAAACTGACATTTAAATGGCAATTATTGGCCTAAGTCTATATTTACCTTTACACTACCATTGCTGTTAAAAGTACCAGACGTGCAAGCTTCTTTACCATCATTAAGCTTTATCACACATATGTTAATAATATTTCCACTAGAAATTCCATTCACATGTTTAACTAAGTTGTCACCCATAGTGAAAGTGTCATTCCATTCCCATGAACCTAGATCAGTATAAGCGGAAATTTTCAAATTATCACCTATTCCTGCCCCGCGTATTTGTATTTGAATAATACCATTCTCTGCAAAGGAAGGAGTTGGAAGAAGATTTAACATTATTAGTAAGGATATTGTTGTTATTACGGTGAATTTATTATCATTTTTTATCATTACCATATCTTGTTAAATTAATTATAAATTATTTTATATAAAACAATTATTTTGAAATCTATCATATTATTTATTTTTATCAATATATATTGATAGTAGCATCTATCAGATAAAAAAGGGGGATATTTACTAATCTTTTTAATATTTATTATAGGAATAATTGAAAATCAATTACTCAACTTTGACAAGAGAGCAAACCAAATCTCAAAAATTCTATTGTATTTCTACTTTTCCTAATATCATTGACGAAAAATCTATCTTAATACTAATTAGTCAATTAATTATTCTTCCTGATTTACAAATTTCTAGATCTTTCTTTTATAGTATTTGCAACTTTGATAATTAGATACCTTCGTTTTATACTATTGAAATGTATGTGTATGAGTCGAAATATAATACGCTTGGAGTTGTA
>Ga0210143_1000174_pt1 | contig 14012 bp, 13 predicted proteins | sample MayberryNW_TuleC_2_FD_185527 | JGI IMG/M metagenome (GOLD analysis project Ga0210143, IMG submission 185527) | Wetland microbial communities from San Francisco Bay, California, USA, that impact long-term carbon sequestration - MayberryNW_TuleC_D2... | ecosystem: Environmental > Aquatic > Marine... | reverse complement strand
TGACGAGATCGCCGGCCCACGACCCGACGCGCTCGACGATGGCGCCGGTCAGCTCGTCGACCGTCAGCTCCGCGTCGTCGAGGGCGTCGGCGATCGCCGCCAGCACCAGCCCGGCCTGCTCGTCGGTGAGCCGGACGCCGTCGGCGAACGGCGAGCGGGGCTTCGGCAGCGCGGACAGGGCGCCCACCCACATCGGCAGGTCGCGAGCCGGCAGCAGGTGGACCGTGCCGCGAGGGCCGAAGGTCTTGACCAGGCTCCGCTCCTCCCAGACGGCGTCCCGGACGTCGGACCGGGTCGTGCCCGCCAGCCGCAGGCCGACCGACAGCTCGGCCGCGGACAGGACCTGGGCGTGCGCCCCGCACATCGCCGCGACGGCATCCGCGGGGGTGGCCCCCGGCAGCGGCGCCGTCAGTCCCTGCCGCCCCATCCGCCGGGCCGACACCTCGGCCCAGGTCAGCCGTCGCCCTCCGCCCTGTCCGCCAGCCATCGACGGGTCCTCCGATCCGGGAGTCGCGAGCCGAGCGTGGCAGGCCGTGCCGACAGCCGGCACCGGTCAGGGGAGGTGCGGCACTCCCCCGACGACGGTCGCGGCGACCGCCCGGCCGCCCAGGTGGGCCACCAGGTCCGCCTCGTGCTCCGCGGCGAGCACGGCCAGGTCGCCGTGTGCGCCGACCCCGAGGTGCCCCACGTCGTCGCGCCGCAGCGAGTGCGCGGCCCCCAGGGTGGCCGCCCGCAGCGCCTCGTCGACGGACAGCCCCATGGCCAGGCAGGCCAGCTGCATCGCGTAGGGCATCGACTCGCACCACGACGTGCCCGGGTTGCAGTCGGTGGCCAGGGCCAGCTCGACGCCGGCGTCGCGCAGGACAGCGGCGTGCCCCCACGCCTGGGACCGAAGTGACAGGGTCACCGTCGGCAGCAGCACGCCGACCACTCCGGCGCCGGCCATCGCGGCCGCGTCCTGCTCGCTCACGTGCTCGAGGTGGTCGGCGCTCGCGCAGCCCAGCTCGGCGGCAAGGCGGGCCGCGCCGGTGCGGGCGATCTCCTCGGCGTGCAGGCGCAGCCCCATGCCCTGCTCGCGGGCCGCGACGAGGATCTGCCGTGCCTCGTCGACGGTGAACACCCCGCGGTCGCAGAAGACGTCGCACCAGCGCGCCCCGGCAGCGGCCGCCGCGGGCAGCGTGTCGAGCACCTCGGCGACGTACTCCTGCCGGTCGCGCCCCGCGGGCACCACGTGCGCCCCGAGGTAGGTCGCCTCCAGCCGCACCGGCGTGCGCGCCGCCAGCTCGCCGACCAGCCGGAGGAGTCGGAGCTCCGCGTCGGGCGACAGGCCGTAGCCGCTCTTGACCTCCATCGTCGTGGTGCCGTGCCCGAGGGCCGTCGTCACGCGGGCCAGCGCCAGGTCGAGCAGCTCGTCGTCGCTCACGTCGGTGGTCGCCTCGACCGTCGTACGGATGCCGCCCCCGTCGTACGTGGTCCCGGCCAGCCGGGCGACGAACTCGCCGCGACGGACCCCGGCGAACACCAGGTGGGTGTGGGCGTCGACGAAGCCCGGTGTGACGGCGGCTCCGGCGGCGTCGAGCTCGTGGTCCGGCGAGCCGGCCGGGAGCTCACGCTCCGGACCGGTCCAGGCGACCCGGCCGTCGCGGACCACGACGGCCGCGTCGGCGACCGGGTCGCCGACCACGGTGAGCAGGCGGCCGATGCCGCGGACCGTGAGGTTCACGCCGCGATCCTGCCCTCCTCGACCGGCGCCCTGGCGCGGGGCCCCGCCGTCGCCGCGACGACACCGGCCAGGACGATGGCGCAGCCGAGCAGCTGCACGGAGGAGGGCCGCTCGTCGAGCACCGCCGCGGAGAGAGCCACCGACGCGACCGGCTGCAGCAGCAGGATGACCGAGGTCAGCGCCGCCGCCAGCCGCGGCAGCGAGATGCTGATCAGCAGCCAGCCGACCACCTGCGAGGTCAGCGCGAGCAGGACCAGCCAGCCGTGGGCCGGCCACGACGGCACCAGGTCGAGGCCGCCGGCGAACGGCCCCATCGCGGCTGAGAGCACCACGGCGACCAGCGTGGCGTCGAAGAGCGGGCCGGCCACCCGGCGCAGGTCGCGCGAGCCGTGCCGCAGCAGGAGCAGGAAGCCGGCGTACGCGACCGAGGTGCCGAGCCCGTACACCACGCCGAGCGCCGGGTCGTCGCCGTAGGCGCCCGAGCCGACGACGCCGGAGATCAGCACGACGCCGACCAGCACGACCGGCACGGCGGCGACCAGCCGGGCGCTGGGCCGCTCGTGCAGCAGCCACCAGGCGATGACGCCGACGAAGACCACCTGCAGGTTGCCGAGGACGGTCGCGATGCCGGCGCCGACCGAGGCGATCGCGTGGTGCCACAGGACCAGGTCGAGCGCGAAGAACACACCGGCCCCCATGGCTTGCAGCCGCTCGTTGCGGGTCCGCGGGCCGTACCGCCTGTCCTCCCGCAGCATGAGCAGGGCCAGCACCGGCAGCGCGTAGAGGCACCGGAACACGGCCGCCGTGGCAGGCTCGACGTCGGCGAGGCGGACCAGTGTCGCCGAGCTGGCGATGCAGGCCGCCCCGGCGGCCGCCGCGAGGGTCGGCCGTCCGGTGAGGACGCCCGGCGACACGCGCGCCTCCCGCCTGTGGTCAGGACCGTTTCTGGGTTACGCTCCTGTCGGAGCGGACACCTTAGCAAGCGGCGACGATCGCGGAGGACCTGTGGACCTGGGACACGACACCCAGCACGCGCTGATGACCGTGGTCGACCTGGTCAACAGCCGCCCGTCCGCCAGCCGCGCGGACCGGATGGCCGACCTCGCCGACCTCCAGGCCTTCGTCGAGCGGCGCGAGGTCTCGGAGGCCGGCGCGCTGGGCGAGAGCGACCTGGCGGCGGTCCGGCGGCTGCGCGACCGGCTGATGGCGATCGTCGTCGCGGCCGGTGCCGACGACGACACGGGCCACGGCGAGGCGGTCCGGCTGGTCAACGACCTGGTGGCCGACGGGCGGACGACGCCGCGGCTCACCGACCACGACGGGTGGCCGCTGCACATGCACTACTACGCGCCGGGCGCCCGGCTGGCCGAGCACCTGGCGGCCGACTGCGGCATGGCGCTGGCGTTCGTCATCGCGGCCGGCGAGCGGCAGCGGCTCGCCGTCTGCGCGGCCCCCGACTGCGACCGGGTGCTGGTCGACCTGTCGCGCAACCGGTCCAAGCGCTACTGCGACAGCCGCACCTGCGGCAACCGGTTGCACGTAGCGGCCTACCGGGCCCGCCAGAAGACCGGCTGACCCCGCCCGCTGTCGCTGCCGCCCGCCTCGCCTCCTCGCATTGATCACGCTGGCGTGGCCACTCCGGCCAGGGCGCAGGACCAGGGTCAGGACTGCCAGGGCGGGGCGTGGGTGCCGTCGAGCATCGGGACCCGGATGCCGACCTCGCGGGCGGTCCGCTCGGCGATCTCGTAGCCCGCGTCGGCGTGCCGCAGGACGCCGGTGCCCGGGTCGTTGGTGAGGACCCGCGTCAGCTTCTCGTACGACGCGTCGGTGCCCTCGGCGACGACCACCACGCCGGCATGGATCGACTTGCCGATGCCGACTCCCCCGCCGTGGTGGACGGACACCCAGGTGGCGCCGGACGCGGTGTTGAGCAGCGCGTTGAGGATCGGCCAGTCGGCGACCGCGTCGGTGCCGTCCCGCATCCCCTCGGTCTCGCGCTCGGGCGAGGCCACGGACCCGGCGTCGAGGTGGTCGCGGCCGATGACGATCGGTACCTCGACCGCTCCGGACCGCACCAGGTCGTCGAACGCCTGCCCCGCCCGGTGCCGCTCGCCGTAGCCCACCCAGCAGATCCGCGACGGCAGACCCTGCCCCTTGACCTTCTCGGCCGCGAAGCGGACCCAGCGCTGCAGCCCGTCGTCGTCCGGGAACGCCTTGAGCACCGCCTCGTCGGTGGCGGCGAGGTCCGCCGGGGACCCGCTCAGGCAGGCCCAGCGGAACGGCCCGGCACCGCGCGCGAACAGCGGCCGGATGTAGGCGACGACGAAGCCCGGGTAGCTGAACGCGTCGGCGAACCCCGCGTCCTTGGCCTGACCGCGCAGCCCGTTGCCGTAGTCGAAGACGACCGCGCCGGCCCGGCCGAGGTCGACCATCGCGCGGCAGTGCTCGGCCATCGCGGCACGGGACCGCTCGACGTACTCCTGCGGCTTGGCCGCCCGCAGCTCCAGCGCCTCGTCCAGCGACATGCCGTTCGGCACGTAGCCGTTGAGCTCGTCGTGGGCCGACGTCTGGTCGGTCACCACGTCCGGTGTCCAGCCGCGGCGTACCAGCTCCGGGAGGACGTCCGCGCAGTTGGCGACGACCGCCACCGACAGCGCGCGCCGCTCCTTCTTGGCGGCCTCGACGCGGGCGATGCCGTCGTCGAGCGAGTCGGCGATCTCGTCGAGGTAGCCGTGGTCGAGGCGGCGCTGCGCCCGCCACGGGTCGACCTCGATGCACAGGGCCGCGCCGCCGTTGCCGGTGACCGCCAGCGGCTGGGCGCCGCCCATGCCGCCCAGACCGCCGGTCAGCGTGATGGTCCCGGCGAGGGTCGCACCGAAGTGCTGCGCGGCGACCTCGGTGAACGTCGCGTAGGTCCCCTGCAGGATCCCCTGGGTACCGATGTAGATCCACGACCCGGCCGTCATCTGGCCGTACATCATCAGCCCGGCGTCCTCGAGCTCGCGGAAGTGCTCCGGCGTCGCCCACCGCGGCACGAGCAGCGAGTTGGCGATGAGCACCCGCGGCGCGCCCTCATGGGTGCGGACCACCCCGACCGGCTTGCCGCTCTGGACGAGGAGGGTGTCGTCGGGGGCCATCGTCCGCAGCGAGTCGACGATGGCGTCGTACGCCGCCCAGGACCGGGCTGCGCGGCCCGAGCCGCCGTAGACGACCAGGTCGTCCGGTCGCTCGGCCACCTCGGGGTCGAGGTTGTTCTGCAGCATCCGCAGGGCCGCCTCGGCGCCCCAGGACTGGCAGGTCAGCTGGCGCCCGCGCGGGGCGCGGACCGGTCGGGCTCCGTCCATGGTCCGCACCCTAGTGAAGCCCCGCGGGCCTCGGCGGTACACGGTGGCTCGCGGTCAGGACGCCGCCGACGCGCGCAGGTCCGCACTCGCGTCCTCGGTCAGCCCGACGATGACGATGCCGCCCGGGCGGCCGGGGACGCTGCCCGCCAGCCCGGTGATCATCAGGTCTCCGAGGTCGAGGTCGGCGAGCCGCCACACCAGCTCGCCGTCCTTGGGCTGGACGCGTCCCTGGTCGAGGGTGCGGAGGGCGTCGACGTCGCTCGTGGTCACCCAGACGAACGGTTGCGTCGGCCGGCCGTACTGCACCGCCCAGCACGACGGCGCGAGCTCGTCGCTCACGACCACGCTCGGGCCGGCCAGGCGGCAGGGGTCGACGCTGTCCGCGCTGATCGTTGCCCAGCCCGACGGCACGGCGACGGACAGGTCGCCCGCCTCGGCGCGCTCGGTCCCGCGGACGGCGGCCGCCGGCGGCTCGTCGGCCGCGACGGCGACGGCCACCGGGTCCCCGGAGACCTGCCGCGACCCGCCGAGCTCGGACCGGATGGTCCGGCAGCCCGAGCCGTCGTCGAGCAGGTCCACCCGCACCCACCGGTGCGACCCGGCGTCCTGGAGGTGCATCGTCCGCACGGACGCTGCCGCACCGCACGCCGGTGCTCCGTCACGGGCCGGCGCCATGGCGTCGAGGACAGCCGCGACCGCGGCCCGGTCGGACACCCACGCACCGGGCGCGGGCGAGACGTTGACCGGCTCCTGCCGCAGCTGGACCGTCGACACCGTGGCCGGCAGCACCGCGTCCGTGGCGAGGTCCCCGCGCGCGCGGACCGCGGACACCAGGTCGACCAGCTCGGCCGGCAGCCGGGTCGTGCCGCCGCCGACCAGGTCCCGGTAGGGCTCCTCGCCCTCGCCCCGGGACGAGGGCGCCACAGCCGCGTAGGCGAGGTCGTCCGAGGAGCCGGCCGGCAGCCAGACCACGTAGCTGAAGGGCGCGTCGAACGTCACCGCCCAGCCCGGCGCCCCGCCCGCCTCGACCGGGGCACCCGCGACCCGGATCGTCTCGGCCACGTCGGCGGGCAGCTGCCCGATGAGCAGGCTCGGCCCGGTCACCGAGATCGCCTGGCCCGGCCGGCAGCTGCCGAGGTCGCCGAGCGCCACGTCGCGGTAGACCGTCAGCGGCTCGATCGTCGACGTGCAGTCGACGGCCGTCGGCCGGGTGACCTCCGACCAGCCGGTCGGCAGGTCCACCTGCAGCGTCAGCGGGCGCGGCGGCGCGGTCTCCCGGTCCGTGTCATCACTGCCGGTCGCGACGACCACGGCGCCCCCGCCGATGACCGCGACGCCGACCAGGCCGGCGAGCGCCTTGCGGATGCGCGAGCCCAGCGCACGGCTCTCCGCGAGCCGAAGCACCGCGTCGGTGGGCCGGCGCTCCGCGGGCGCGACGTCGGCGACTGCCCGCTCGAGCAGCTCGGTGATGTCCATCAGGCCTCCCCTCCGGCGGCGTCCACGAGGAGCCCGCTGCCCCGCAGGCTGGCGAGCGCCCGGCTCGCCCTGCTCTTGACGGTGCCGGCCGAGACGCCCAGACGGACGGCGATCTCGGCCTCGCTGAGGTGGTCCCAGAATCGCAGGACGAGGACCACCCGCTGCTGCGCCGGCAGGGTCGCCAGCGCCCGGCGCACGGCGTCGGCCGTGTCGACCGCGCCGTAGACGTCCGGCCCGGCGTGCTCGGGCAGCTCCTCGGTCGGGTGCTCACCCCGCCAGAGCCGCTTGCCGGCCCGCCACGACGCGTGGGTCATGACGGTGCGGACGTAGGCCTCCGGGTTGCCGTCCGGGTGCAGCCGGTCCCAGGCCCGCAGCGCCTTGACCAGCGCCTCCTGGACCAGGTCCTCCCCCTTGCCCTGGTCGGCGGCCAGCAGGGTGCCGAAGCGCACCAGGGCCGGGTAGCGCGCCTCCACGAAGCCGCGGAACCCCTCTGGTTCTCGCACGCCGCCCTCCCGGTGGCCTCCCCCGACGACCCCTGCGGCCGCCGCACCCCTCAAAAGGCGGTGGGCCGGCCGACAGGTTCCCTCAACCGGCCCGGATCCCGGGCGCCTCCGCGTGGGACACGCCGGGCGGAGCTCGGTCCACGCCGGGCGGACCTCGGTCGCCGCCGGGCGGCCGGGACGCTAGGCCCAACGCACCAGAGGATCGGTTGATCGGGCCAGCAGGTCGACGCGTTCGTCCCATGGTCGGACCGTCCACGGACGGCCAGGATGTCCAGCATGTCCCCGTCGGCCCTACGCAGCGCCCAGGTGGTTGGTGCGCTGATCGCCGGGGACGTCCTCGCCCTGCAGCCCCTCGTCCATCCCGACGTGGTCGACCACTCGGCCCCGCCGGGCCAGCCGGCCGGCTGGCCCGGGCTGCGCGAGCGCGTCATGACGGTGTGCACGGCCGTCCACGACTCGGCGGCGCCGGTCGAGGTCCTCTCCGTCGATGGCGACACAGTGACGTGCCGGGTCCAGCTGGTCGGCGTGCCGCGCAACGGCTCGCTGCCGCCGCACCCGGGCAGCCTGGTCCTCGTCCTCGTGCTGCGGTTCGAGGGCGACCTGCTGCGGGAGATCTGGGCGTCGACCGACGCGCGTCACCCGGCGGACGCCAGCCTGGCCTGACCCCGGCGGGTCAGGGGTCGACGTCGGCCGCCGCCCGCTCCGCGAAGACCGCGGCCAGCCGCCGGGTGACCGGCCCCGGTGCGCCGCCCGGCACCGTGTGGTCCCCCACGGCGTGCACGGCCTGCAGGTCGCGTGTCGACGAGGTGAGGAACACCTCGTCGGCCTCGGTGAGCACACCGATCGGCAGGTCCTCCTCGACCACGTGGGCCCACTCGAGCAGCAGCGCGCGCGTCACGCCGCCCAGGCAGCCGGAGGTGAGCGGCGGGGTCGAGACCACGCCGCCCCGGACGACGAAGACGTTGGTCCCGGTGCCCTCGCACAGGTTGCCCTGGGTGTTGGCGAAGACCGCCTCGCCGCCTCCTGCGGCCTTCGCGTGGGCCAGGGCGACCACGTTGTCGGCGTACGACGTCGTCTTGACGCCCGCGCTCGCTGCCCGCTCGTTGCGCACCCACGGGACGACGACGACCTTCGCCGTGCTCGCCCAGCGCGTCGCCGGCGCCAGCGCGACGATCATCGTGGTGCCGGAGTCCCCGCGGTCGGAGCCCAGGGGTGAGGTCCCGCCCGTCAGCGTGATGCGCAGCCGCAGCGTCTCTCCGATGTGGTCCGTGTTGGCGGCGAGCGTCTCGGCGACGGCCGACCGCACCAGGGCGTCGTCGGGCACCGGCAGGGCCAGCCCGGCGGCCGACACCGCCAGCCGGTCGAGGTGCCGGCTGAGTGCGAAGGGCACCCCGCCGACGACCTTCGCGGTCTCGAAGACACCGTCGCCCACGGTCAGCCCGTGGTCGAAGACCGACACCGTCGCCTCGTCGGCCCCGACGACCCGACCGTTGACCCAGACCTTCATGCCACCTCGACCCTCCGCGCTGCCACCCGTCATGTCACCTCCGACGCGACCGCCAGCAGCCGCCGCGCCTTGAGCTCCGTCTCGTCCCACTCGCGGGCCGCGTCGGACCCCCAGGTGATCCCGGCCCCGGTCCCGAGGTGCAGGCGCCCACCGGCCGCCCAGAACGTCCGGATGCCCACCGCCAGCTCGGCCGTCCGCCGGTCGGCGTCCACCCAGCCCACCGCGCCACAGTAGGGGCCGCGGGGCACCGGCTCGAGCGAGCGGATCGCGTCCAGGGCCGCCGACTTCGGCGCCCCCGTGACCGACCCGGGCGGGAACGACGCCGCCATCAGCTCCGGCCAGCCCACCCCGGCCCGCAGCCGCGCCGACACCCGCGACACCAGGTGGACCAGCCCCGGGTGCTCCTCGACGGCGCACAGCGCGGGCACCTCGACCGACCCGGTGACCGCCACCGCACCGAGGTCGTTGCGCACCAGGTCGACGATCATGACGTTCTCGGCGCGGTCCTTGTCGGTCAGTAGGTCCCTGGTCACGGCGGTCCCCTTGATCGGGCCCGAGGTCACCAGGTCGCCGTCGCGGGATAGGTAGAGCTCCGGCGACGCCGACACGACCGAGAGGTCGTGGCCCGGGAGGTGCACCACGCCGGCGTACGGCGCCGGGTTGCCCTCGGCGAGCAGCGCCGCGAGCCCTGACATCGCAAGGTCGCCGCCGCTCGGCAGCTCGCTCGTGAGCACCCGGCAGAGGTTCACCTGGTAGTGGTCACCCACCGCGATGCCGTCGCGGACCACGCCGACCGCAGCGACGTACTGCTCGCGGGTCATCGACGACGCCCACGCGTCGACGGGGACGCCGGTCCATCGGCCGGGCGGGAGCGCCGCCTCGCGGACGTCGGCGAACCGCGCGCACCAGGCGGTGCCCTCGAAGTCGACGACGACCGCCCACCGGCCGGAGCGGTCGAGGGCGGTCAGGTCGGCGGTGAGGTCCGCGAGGCCGGTGGCCAGCCGGCCGCCGAACCAGGCGTAGGGGTCGCCGCTACTCGAGGACACCGACCGCGCCCTCGACGGCGGCCACGATCTCGGGCAGCAGCCGGTCGACGGTCGCGATCTGGCCGGCGACCTCGCGGTCGGTGTCCATCGGCGGCACCTCGGGCCGCACGACCCGGTGCGCGGCGCCGCTGGCTGCACCAGGGGCGGCGATGGGCGCCCGGAAGTCGATCGCCTGCGCCGCCGCGAGGACCTCGACCGCCAGTACCGACCGGACGTTGGCCACCACGTCGCGCAGCTTGCGCATCGACGTCCAGCCCATCGAGACGTGGTCCTCCTGGTTGCCCGACGTCGGGATGGTGTCGACGCTGCTCGGGTGGGCGAGCACCTTGTTCTCGCTGACCAGGGACGCCGCGGTGTACTGCGCGATCATGAAGCCGGAGTTGGTGCCCGGGTCCGCCGCCAGGAACGCCGGCAGGTCGCGGGAGAAAGCCTTGTCGAGCATCCGGTCCGTGCGCCGCTCGGCGATGCTCGCCAGCTCGGACACCGCGATCGCCAGCATGTCGCCGGCGAAGGCGAGCGGCTCGCCGTGGAAGTTGCCGGTCGACATGACCTCGCCGTCCGGCACGATCACCGGGTTGTCGACGACCGAGCCCAGCTCGATGTCGATGACCCGCCGGGCGTGCGCGAGCACGTCGCGGACCGCGCCGTGCACCTGCGGGGCGCATCGCAGGCAGTAGGAGTCCTGCACCGCGTGGTCGCTCTCGCGGTGGCTCGCGACCAGCGGGCTGCCGGCCAGCAGCCGCCGCAGGTTGCCCGCCGAGGCCAGCTGGCCGGGGTGCGGGCGGATCACCTGCACCCGCTCGTCGTACGGGCGGTCGGTGCCGAGCAGGGCCTCGACGCTCATCGCGCAGGCGATGTCGGCCACCTTGACGAGCAGCCCGATCTCGTCGACCGCGAGGGCGAGCAGGACCTGCATCGGCTCGGTCCCGTTGATGAGCGACAGGCCCTCCTTGGCGGCGAGCACGATGGGCTCGACGCCGGCCTCCGCGAGCAGCTCGGCGCTCGGCCGGCCGTGCAGGTCGGTGTCACCGGAGCGGCGCAGGCGACCCTCGCCGACCAGCGGCTGGGCGAGATGGGCCAGCTGGGCCAGGTCGCCGGAGGCGCCGACCGAGCCCTTGCCCGGGATCACCGGCAGCAGGTCGTGCTCGAGCAGCTCGAGCAGCTTGGCCGGCAGCTCCACCCGCACGCCGGAGTACCCCGCGGTCAGGGTGCGGGCGCGGAGCAGGAGCAGGCCGCGTACGACGTCGTCGGGCAGCGGGTCGCCCACCCCGGCGCTGTGCGACCGGACCAGGGCCAGCTGCATGCGCTCGAGGTCGGCCCGGCCGACGTGGGTGTCGGCGAGGGCACCGAAGCCGGTGGTGATGCCGTACATGACCCGGTCCGCCTCGACGGCCTCGGCGACCACCGAGCGGCTGAACGCCATCCGGTCGGCCACCGCGCTGCCGAGCTCGGCCCGGGCATCCCCTCGGGCCACCGCGACCAGGTCCTCGAGGAGCAGCGCCTCCCCGGTGACGGTGACGGTCCGGGCGGGCGAGGCGGACGACGGGGCGGGCATGGCGGGCAACCTAGCGCCGCGGGCGGGCGGGCGGGGACCCGGCTCGGGCGCGGGCCGGGAGCGCGGTTCCGCTTTGGTCGCGTTCTCACCGATGGGCTATGGTCTACTCCGCACAGAGGGACGGCTGCGAGGCCGTCTTGACTGTCGCGCGGACGTGGCTCAGTTGGTAGAGCATCACCTTGCCAAGGTGAGGGTCGCGGGTTCGAATCCCGTCGTCCGCTCGGAAGTCTCGGGGCCCACAAGGCCTCAACTCGGTGGAGTGGCCGAGAGGCGAGGCAACGGCCTGCAAAGCCGTCTACACGGGTTCAAATCCCGTCTCCACCTCGAGCTCCATCAGCAAGGCACTACCCCAGGGCGATTGGCGCAGTCTGGCTAGCGCGCTTCCTTGACACGGAAGAGGTCACAGGTTCAAGTCCTGTATCGCCCACCGACGACTCCCCTGGTCACAGGGGTTTTCGCTTTCCCCGGGCAGGTCGCGTGCCACTACGTGGGTGCGTCGTCCAGGGCCTTGCCCAACTCTCGGCATGGCGGGATGGCGCGAGCAGTGGGACCGACTGAACCGATGGCAGGGCTTGGTCGAGATGAGCGGCACCGTGCCACGGTCGGACAAGGGAAGCAGCGAGCACTACCTCGACGAACTTTACGCGTTCTGTGAGGCCGCGCTGCACATGCGCGACTGGCTGGCCGCAGACACCACGTCCGGGGTGACATGGGAGGCGGCCGACAAGGTCATACAGCAAGTGCCGTTGCGAGTCGCTGCGAGCATTGCGATCGGATCGAAGCATCACGTGATCAAGAACACGGGCTACCACGGCGACGCCCAAGTGGCCAGTCAATCGGTGTTCGTCCACGTCGGCGCCGGCACGCGACTTCTCTGGGCGATCGATGCCGGCGGCCGCACATGGGACGCACTGCTACTCGTGCGGGACTGCCGCGAGGCGTGGCGAGCCTTCTTGGCAGGGCGAGGCCTGCTTTGAGCGTCCGGCTAGCCGACGAGGGCGGCCCGCCACCAGCGGAGGGGGGACCAGCCAGCAGCGGGCCTGACCGTAGCTCCTGGGTAGAGGACGCTGCGGCTACCCCAGCGGTTCCCGTGGTGCCAGAACCGAATCCCGGCGGCACCAGGTGGCCCAGCGCAGGGGCCGTCGGGACCGGAACAGGGACCGACCGTGGGCACATGGTTCGGACGCCATCAGGCTCATGAATCGGATCCGCGGGTCCCGTCGCTGACATCCCCCGTTCGGCGAACGAGGCCCCTCGTGCGGCTCGCGAATCGGGACCGAACGTCGGATGGCGAGGGATCTGCCGGTCCGGGTACAAATGTCCGGTCCGGACCGGTAGCAGGGGGCCGTCGCCGGACCAGCGGAACCCGGTCCAGACAGCGGCCGAGCTCGGGGGCTCGTGCCGCAGGGGGGACGGCGCGAGCCCCCTTCCCCAGTCACCCGGAGACTGCGATGAATGGACCTACCGATCTCATCATCCTGGCGCGGCGCGTCGACACCTACGCGGACGAGGCCGATACCCGAGGCGGCCACCAACGCGCCGCAGAGCTGCGCCAGTTGGCACGCGCCCTGCGCACGAAGGACACAGTCGGCCGCCGCCGCCTGAGCTGGCGAACTCGTCGGGTCTCCTGATGGGCCAGCACAGGTCCCGAACCCGCCCATCCCGCTCGCTGATCGTCCTGGTGATGGCCCTTGGAGTGGCTGTCGCAGGTGCGCTGGTCCTGTTCATCATCTGACTGGGTACCACCCATCGGGCGAGGAGTCAGAGACCGACGCCTGCTCGTCCCCGGGAGAAGGCCCCCGTCTCGGACTTCGTGATGGTGCCCTTCGTGGAGGTGGCCCGCGTCCGGGCTCGCCGGTTGGGTCCGGGCCTTGCCGCCGCTCACCGCGCGATGCAAGGTGGTCGAAGGGGGCTTTCCGGGGGGCACGGGTGGCGCGAGGTTGCGGGGATCGCGGGAGTAGCACCGTCGAGGTCGGCTTGCTCCTGGCGGCCGTCGTCGTTCTGCTCTGCTCGACCGTCCTCTCCCTCGGCGTGCTCATTCGCGACCAGCTGAACGACACCTGCGACCAGGTGTCCGCCACCCGCGGTGCCCGCTGCTCCTCGGGAGGTCCGCCGGGCGGTGTCCCCGGAGCGCCAGGTGCACCCGGGGCGGGCCCGCAGGTGCTTGAGCAGGCTGTCGCGCAACAGCTCGCCGTTCGCGACCCGGCAGGTTCGCCGCCGGCGGTTCGCTGCGTGCCGCCACGGCCTGACCCGCCGCCGGCCGGGGCGACCACGACGTGCACCGTCACCTACTCCTCCGGCGCGACCGAGGAGGTCACCCTCGAGTTCACCGACGACGCGGGGCACTTCACGATCCGGACCTGAGCGCCGCCGGACGTCACGTCCTGAGATCGTCCGGGAGCAGGCGAGTATCCCCCGCCCGCGCACGACGAAGAAAGGACCCGGCCACCTCGTCGGCGTGCGCGTGCTCGCTCCGCGGCGGGTGCTGGGCCGCCCCCGCGGGACTTCGGCTCTCCCCCACACGTCCGGGCTGGTTCACCGTCACCCGGCAACGCTCCCGGGGCCATGGTTCGAACGGGCTACAGAAGCACGGCCCGCGCGCTGGCAGTCTTTGATCTGCCCGCGTTGCTGGCCAAAATCCCCGTTGGCGGCGACGCAGGCACCACAAGTGCGCCCGGTGATGGTCCGCCACTCGCCAGTGTCCGGTCCTCGCGGTCTGCTGTGAAGCCTGACGGAACCCCAGGCTGGGACCGGGGGTCCGCCAGGCTCCTGGGCGGGCTTGATTGTCACGGGAATCGCCCGCCCCAGCCATGACCGCGCTCGCATAGCGAACATCGCCCGGTCACGGCGGGCAGTTG
>Ga0210143_1000172_pt1 | contig 14171 bp, 13 predicted proteins | sample MayberryNW_TuleC_2_FD_185527 | JGI IMG/M metagenome (GOLD analysis project Ga0210143, IMG submission 185527) | Wetland microbial communities from San Francisco Bay, California, USA, that impact long-term carbon sequestration - MayberryNW_TuleC_D2... | ecosystem: Environmental > Aquatic > Marine... | reverse complement strand
CATTTCTTTTTTATTTCATGTGATTAATCAATTAATTAATAAATTTTATCACTTATAGATATAATATTATATTTATACATATATTCAAAAAAAGTAAACAGTGAGATCAAGAAATCAATTTATGAATTGTCTCAATAACTATTGTACCTTCAAACAAATTTGGACAAATATCCTTTTACAAAAGTCATAGGCTGGATAATGTGGCAGTATGCCAATTCACCCTACTACTGTTACTGCTACAAATTCAGGCTATTACAATTATTATTACTAGTAATCGATTAACTAAGTTCACCGATTTTTAAATATCCTACAACGATAAATATATTGCACTATTCTTTTCTCCAAGAGGGTCCTTAGAATAGTCATAGTCAATAACCAATGCCTGATTTGTATTGGTCCATCTATTTAGGCTATGGCTATTCTATAATAATTAAATAATTAAATAATTCGTATAAAATTATTAGATATTATAATAACAATGTGAAAATACTTTAAAACGACTGCTCCGAATTACAGGGTTCATGACAATAGTCATAACCTTCTATTATTACTCATAACCTCAATAGTAGTGGGTAATGACTTTTAACTTTTGAATAACTAAATAAATCATTACTCTAGTGATAGTATTGATTACTCAAATCCTACCATGCAAAATTCTATAAAAATTTATTTGATGGATCTTTTAAAGAATTGAGTTATTTTAAAATTTGTTCCATTAATACTCCTGGTGACTACAATATCCTTTCATTATATTCCTCTCTAATCAAATAGGGTATAGAAGCCTTAAAAACTGCATATATATAGTCACCTATAACAATTCCAAGATCTTCAGAAGCAGATCTGGTTATTCTTGAAACAATATTCATTTTACCAGATTTTAGATACACATCAATCATGTTATCTGCTTTAACCATATCCATTATCTTTGCAAAAACTATATTTCGTGCACTTGTTTTTATTTTTTCTTTGCATAGTAAAATATCTTCATGTTTAACTATAACTCCAATTTTAGATTTAGGTTTAAAAGTTCCAATAGTATATAACGTATTCAAACCTACTTTAAATTCAGTTAGATTGTTTTTACATTTAGTTACTTCTCCAGTTAAATAATTCCCTGCAGATATTATTTTATTAAAAAATGGTGATGATGATTCAGTAGACAAATTAAGTATTTCTTCAAGCGTTCCTCTTTCTTCTATTTTTCCTCTATTCAGAAATGCGATTGAATCTGCTAATGCGTAAATATCCTCTTCAAAATGAGTAACATAGATAGTTGGAATTTGCTGCTTTCTTAATATACTTCTTAATTCTATTCTCAATCTATCTCTTGCTAGTAAATCAATATGAGAAAGAGGTTCATCTAGCAATATTACATTTGGATTTAAGACAAGAATTCTTGCTAGTGAAATTTTTTGCTTTTCTCCACCACTAAGTTCGTCTATTTTTCTATTTAACAAATGATCAACGTCTAGATCATCAATAATTTTTTTTATAGTGGCAATCTTTTCTTTAGATTCTCGTTCCTTTCTTCTTAATCCAAAAAGAATGTTATTATAGACATTTAAATGAGGAAACAATGATGGATCTTGAAAAACATATCCTACTTTTCTTTGCTCTATAGGTTGATTGATAATCTCTATATCATTTAAGATAATTTTACCATTGTCAGGTCTTAAAATTCCGGCGATTAAGTTGATAAGAGTAGTTTTTCCACTTCCTGTAGGACCTAATATAACCATAACATCTTTATTATTTACAGTAAGACTTAGAGGACCTAGTTGGAATTTTCCAAAGTTTTTTGTAACGTTAATTAACTCTAATACCATCTAGTAGATGATCACCAACCTAATTTTAGAATCTGTTGTCTTCTTATCAGCACAAATACTGTTAATGCAACAAGTGCTATTATAATTACCAAAATGATTCCTGCAACAGAATTTCTTATTCCACCTATTGCATTGTCTTCAAAGATTTGAATAGAGACAGTATGAGGATTATATGCCATCATCATTGTGGCACCTAATTCACCAATAGATCTGATCCATGCCATTAATAAACCAATGAGTATTCCTATCCTGGCTAATGGAAGATATACACTAAAAAATACTTGCCATTTCTTTTTTCCTAAGGTTCTCGCCACGATCTCATATCGTTCAGGAATGGATTCAAAAGCAGCTTGTGTGGGAAGAATCAGGAAAGGTGAAGCAACATAAGTTTGGGCTATAACGACTCCAATAACGGATTGTGTAAAATCTACTGGGACTATTTTGCCAAGTAATGAATAAGGACCAAACACCCCCAAAAGCATTGTTCCACTAGCAAGTGGAGGAAGAACTAGAGGAAGTATCACAATCATTCGTATTAGAAATTTAGCCTTAAATTGAAATCTTGCCAAAACAAATGCTAATGGGATTCCAAATATAGAAACTAGTATAGTTGAAATAGTCGCTGTAGTCAAACTCAATATAACAGAATCTTGTATTTCGGTCCGTTTCAGCGATTCTATCAAATTAGCTGGTTCTATTACAAATAGGAATCCAAAAAATGGGTATATAATATATATTACAAGGATTAGCACAAGAACAAAAAAGACAATATTAAATCCAGATATATCTGGTTTTCTTAAAGTGTAATTAACTATAACAATCTCACCATAATTAGTCTAGAAATACTAGTTATGTTCTGGAACCAGGGACAAAATTTCTGGTTTCAGTTGATGTATATCTCCTTGTAAAATTGGTTTTATAAGACTTAGTCCAACTTGTTCTAAAACCTTCTTTCCATTTTCTGATAACAGAAACTTGACAAAAGAGACGGCACCTTCTATGTTTTCAACGGTATTTGGTATAGTAAATGAAAAAAATATTGAATTACCAGATATGGTCTCACCAGTTCCTAACTTGTAGGATATTTTATTATAAAAATTTGTATAATTGGGTTCGCTTAGATTAATTTGATCTGGAAGTGTGATATAAGGGAGATCTTTTGCTATTGCTTCATGTTTATAGGCAGCAGTTGCATCAATTTGTCCAGAGTCCAAAATAGACTTTAAGATTTCTTCAGGAAAAATTTGCTCTTTATTTCTATCTTCGCCTAAAATCTTATCTTTAATTGTAGAATCATTGTAGTAAATATTTGCTAATTTTGCAGCAATGACTGTATAGTATCCTTTAGGATCTAGTTCAGGATCAGTTCTTCCAAATTTGAATCCTTCTTTCCCAAGAACCTGATACCATGGTATCTCACCATGACTAGCCTTCATCAGATCTGAAGCAAAAGGACTTTGTGGATTATATGCAATTACAAGTTCAGCAGATCCAAACTTTACAAGCCAATTGGCTATTGAAGGAGTATGATTAATTAGTCTCTCGATTGGAGTAGTATCAGCGCTAACAAATACATCAGACTTTCGAAATCCATCCAAAATCATGTTGGAAATCTGCATAGAACCTTTCCCTTCTCCTATGAAATTATATCCTGTTAGGTTCTGAAATACTGATTTAATCTCATTTTCAAAGATGTTGACTAGCGAACCTGCATACATTACGGATACATCTTTATCAATAGTATTGTTGGCGTATAATTCCTTTATGCTAAATGAAAAGAATATAAAAAAGATAATCGGTAAAAAAATTGCAGATAAAAGTATAGTTTTTGAATAAAATCTAGTTATCTTGATAAACATACAAAAACATTCTTTGTCCTATGTATAAGTAAATCTATTTTGATAACGATTTACAATATAATTTGAATAATGAATGCTAAGTTTATACCATTAGTTTATTTATTTATTAACTAATTAATTAATTAATTAATTAATTAATTTTTAATATTTTATGGTAGAATGATGGTATAATATATAATCACTAAACTCCCTCTATACAAATGTCCATAGGCCATAGTCTGCTTTTCTTCATGCTGGTGGTATAATTGGATCTAGGCGAGGAGCCTTCAAATCTGCTCATAATAAAATTAATAATAGGAATTTTAGTTCCATTAACAGCCATTAATCTTGCTACAAGATTATTCAAATAATTGATCAAATAAAGTCTATAGGGTTTCTAGATGCAAAAGAAAATCCAGAAAGTAAATTTACTTGTATTTCACTTCCCTTTTCAATACTTGTTATTTTTTCTGGTATCATTACATAACCATTTGCCCTAGTCATAACTGTCATATTTGAGGTTTCTCCAATTATTGGTTCAGCATTTATCCTGTTGTTAGTTTTTGAAATTGATAAATGGACATATAATATTTTTACAAAATGTTGAAATTTTTTTCTTGCATTCCAATTATCAGAAATTTGAGCATTGATAGTAGTTTTGTTATTATTAGATAATCCAATTAATGACCTGATTAGTGGTATAGCCAATACAATGCAAGCATTAACAGCTCCTTGTATAGGTCCAGGTAATATAATTATAGGTTTTGATTTTAATATAGCAATTTTAGTTACTCTTCCTCTATCCAGTTTAATACCCTCTGCGAGAATTCCAGGTTTTCCAATAGAATTGATAGAATCTGCAATATGATCTTTATGTCCTACAGAGGATCCACCTATTGTAACAATAATATCATTTTTAGATATTGCATATTCTATCTTTTTTTTGACTGCTTTAATACTATCTGATGTTATTCCTAAATCAATAGGAACTCCTCCAGCTGCTTCTATTAATGAGGAAATAATTTGACTATTAGTATTTAGAACTTTTCCGTATTGAATAACATCATCTATGTTATTGGTTAATTCACTACCAGTAGGAATTATGGCAACTCTCGGTTTTTTAAATACATTTAGTTTTTTAATACCAAGTAAGTTTAACAAAGCTATATCTTGGATACGAATTAAATGCCTTTTTTTAAGTAATAATTTATTTTTAGAAATATCCTTTCCGGTAGTAGATATAAATGATCCTATGGGAAATTCAGAAAAAATTTTAACCGATTTATTGAATAAATTAAATTGTGCATATTCAATAGGAACAACTGTATCTGAATTTTTAGGTAAATATCCTCCAGTAGGGATTCTGGCAGCATGTCCTGATTGTAAAGGTTTAATTTTAGGATTTCCTAGTTTGATATCATCTATTACTTTCAGTGTTATTGGTTTCAAATTTGTAGCTCCTACTATGTCATCATGAAGAACAGCAAAACCATCCATGTGTGAAGAATCATATTTCGGAATATTGCTTGATGAAATAATATTGTTATATAGAATTCTCCCTAAAGCCTCTTTAGTATCTAATTCTTCAGACATTGGCTGAATAATAATGTTTCTCCTTAATTCGATAAATGCTGTTTGAATGGATAAATATGAATTCGATCTTCTATGCATAATACTAAAGTAAAAGCAATATAATATGTTCTTTTAACTTTAAGTTTAAAATATGCAATTCTTTTTGAATCTTTCAAATAATCAAAATAAAGTATTAATATTTGTAATAACAATTTTTAAAAAACTTTAGTAATCAAATGGTTGAATTTTAATGTTTATAATATATTATTAAAAAAATAAATTATTGTATGAATTTAAAGATAGGTATTGCTATTACGTATTCAAATTAATAGTATTCTTTAAATAATATTTTTAAATTTATTTAAATGATGAAAGAAAAAGAATTTACATATATTCAAATGATATCATTAATAATCTTTGTTTTAGTATTAAATTTGATAAATTCAGTTTCTTTCAAAGTATTAGCATTAAATGAAGAGCCTATCACTACTATTCAATATGAAAATGAGTTAGTGAATGGAAATAATAGTATGAATAATAGTATGATGTTACCAGGAAGCAACATGACTTTTGGTTCATCACTAGATAACGCTAAAATGCATTTAATGGAAGCCATTGTGGATATTGAGGATAATAATATTGATGGAGCGCTAATGCAATTGAATATGACTAGTAAGGATATCAAGATGCACGAACAAGAGATGGCAGATATGATGCTAATGATGAATAAGATGAAAGAAGTTGATAAAAAATAAAATAGATAATGAGAACATTTCTTCAAATATAAAAAAATTATAATTTGAGTTCAAATAGTACACAGAACACTTTTACTTTGGTTAATGGCGCTAATTTCTAATCAATTAATCTATCTGTAAAATACAAAAAAAAGAAAACTTAAATCATTTATCCTGTAATAAAATATGTGTCAAAGAGACATAGTTTACTTTTATTTTCTTTCTCGGCAGGACTTGTTGTAGGACTTATATCTATATCTATATCTATCATTCTCAAAGTATTTGCTGGTGGGTTATTTCTGCCAGAACTTGCTTCACAAACATTATTTTCACTAACTCCTGGAGAGTTTGAATCTCAAGCAATAGAAACGTTGGGTCCCCTCGCTAAATATTCTACTTTTATAGCATCGATAATAGTTACCACAATAATCTTTGGTATATTTGGGATTTTTTTAAATAAATTATTTTATAAATTCAATTTAAGCCAATACATACTAAAGTTTGTATCTTCTTTTACATTAACTTATGGAATTTTAATTTTAATTTCTTTTGTAATGGTAACAATAATTCAAGTTAGAAGTGGATCTCAAACAATTTCAATTCAACTTGTCATTCTTTCTTTGATTCCATCACAAATAGTATATGGATTGATTCTTCCATTATTCTTGAGAAAACCAAAAGATAAAAATAAAAAAGTACTACAGGTGTACCAACAACCACAACCAATTAATGAAAATATTAAAGATGAGAAAAATTATAATAGAAGAGACTTTCTTCGTCTTTTGTTTGCATCAGTTATTTCCATTCCAATAATATATTTTGGGTTAAATCGGTTGTTTTCACCACTACAAGATACTGAACAGCCACAAATTCAATCTAATATTTCGAGTTTATTGCAATCACGATCACAACAACAACAATCAGGATCAATACCAACTGAATTTAAAGATCCATCACTTGCACCATTACTTGGTTCGGAAATAACACCAACATATCTTTTCTATAGAATAGATATAAATCCCATTGTTCCTGAAGTAGATGCGAATTCTTGGAATTTGCAGATTAAAGGGATGGTTGATAATCCATTAACACTAAGCTATGAAGAAATAAGATCTATGCCTGCAATTGAAGAATTTGTAACCCTAGAATGTATAAGTAATAAAATAGGCGGAGACCTTACAGGTACTGCATTATGGAAAGGAGTACGACTCAAAGATTTTCTTGAAAAAGCAAAAATTGCTCCTAGTGTAAAATATATAGTATTTCGATGTTCTGATGGTTATGATGTGGGAATACCATTAGATAAAGGACTAATGGATGAGACAATATTAGCATATGAAATGAATTTAGCTCCATTAACATCTAAGCATGGATTTCCTCTTAGAGCTATAGTACCAGGCTTATATGGGATGATGAATCCAAAATGGATCACTGAAATAGAATTAGTTGATAAAGTGTATGAAGGATACTGGCAAAGAAACGGATGGACAAATATTGCTGGATATAATACTGGATCATCTATAGTTATACCTGGTCAAGCTCCAATAAGACATAGATTCAGAGGTTTGGATGAAATTCCTTCTTACACATCAAATGGCAGAGTACCAATTGCAGGAATAGCATTTGGAGGAGACAGAGGGATTTCAAAGGTTGAAGTTAGCATTGATGGTGGTGAAACATGGAAAACCGCTAAAATCAAAGAACCTCTTTCTCAATATACATGGATATTGTGGACTGCAGGATTTATTCCAAAAGAAGGAGTAGATAATTATAAAATAGTAGTAAGAGCTACAGACAAAAAAGGACAAGTTCAAACTTCCGAGTTAAGAAAACCATTCCCAGATGGAGCAACAGGATATCACACAATCAGTGTATAGAATATTGATAAATCATTAAAGGTTTTTAACCTATGTAAATGCACTCAATGAAAATAGACTAGACTATTAAAAGCAGTATCTTTAATGATATAACTATTTCAACAATTGATAGATATCATGGTATAACAATTAAATTTAATATAAATTAATAGTGTATTAATATCAACAATTGGTAAAAGAATAAATAAATTATTGAAAAAGATGAATTGAATAAAACGTATTTTAGACAGCTTCAAACATCAATTCTAAATAATATATTCTATAACATTACAAATGAGTAATATTCCGACAAGAGATGCTATAATTGATATCTTGGTTGAAACTGCCTGATAAAGAAATGGGAATGTATGTACCTAGTACTGAATGGTGTTCATATTATGTAATGTTTTTCTTTTATTTTTATATTGTATAAAGATCAAAAATATAAACATATATAATAAATTTTATTAAATATATTGTATATTACATATTATTAAGAGGCGGATAGATTTAACCATAATCATCAACGTAATTTGATTATAATATATAGATACATATATAAATTAATTATAACATAAATTTTAATGTATAGTCAATGAATTGGTTAAAAATGTAGATATTTATATTATAGCAAAACTAGAAAGATTCAATTGAAAAATAAAACAAAAATAATAATAAGCATTATAGTTGCAGCAATAGCAATTCCTATTGGAATTTATACTATTTCACCTTTATTCATAAATACTGAAATAAATGAACCTCTTCCACCACTAAGTAGCGAATCAGCATTAGTTTTTGAGAAGTTTATGGCAATGACAGAAGATGAGAAAATTAATGCCGCAAAAAATATGACTGTTGAAGAAAAACATACGATAATGAAAATGGCAGCAAAACAAAATACAACTATAAATGAAAATATGACTACTATTATGGACATTAGCCAAAATACGGCAGAAGAAAATAAAAATTTACTAGTAGGTGATTTTATGGGAGTTAATGATGGAATACATAATGCAGAAGGTTACGCAAAAATATTGACATTATCAGATGGATCTCAAATACTACGGCTAGAAGACTTTAGATCTACTAATGGACCAGATGTTCATCTCTATCTATCCACTGATAAACAAGCAAATATTTTTATAGATCTTGGTAGACTCAAGGCAAACAATGGTGATCAGAATTACCAAATACCTATTGACACAGATTTTAACAAATATAAATATGTTCTAATATGGTGTCAGCCATTTTCAGTATTATTTGGTAGTGCTCAACTCAGTTCATAATAAAATCAATTATTATTATTTATGCTATTGCATATCTATAATATTGAAAATATATTTTATTTTAAGCTTTTAATGTATTGGATGTTAAGTATTTAAATTAATAACACTAGTGCCCAAATAGTTAGAATTGACTTGCTAAATTTAAATTTTAAAAAAAGGAATAGAGAAATATGAGAGGTAATATTATACTTCAACAAATGGACAATTAACTACTACTCCAGCAATTTCAGTCTTTAGATCACCTTGTTTTGTATGTTCTGTTAGATCTTTAAGTGAAGTAAGAAATTGTGCTTGCACTGGATCTTTCCATGTTAGAGTTTGAATTCTCCATAATGGACTATATGCCTCATCTCCTGCATTAGTAGATGCAATGCTTGCCTGGAATCCCATTGGACCAGTTCCTTTGATTCCATTTGTAAATACATAGAGATCTGAAGAAGCACCTGATTTTAAAGTTGGATTAGTTTTATTGACAAACACAACTCCTAGATCATCTGCAACGTTCTTGACAGAAGCATCAGTTGCTATATAATATATGGTAGAGCCATCAGGAGCAAATCCTCGATGAGCAACAAAAGTAACTTGCATATTTTTTGTATCAATACTAAGAACTTGTCCTCCACCATACAGAGATTCATCAGTTAAGGTTCTATTTTCTCGAACCTTTAGAGAGCTATCTTTCCATTGTACAAATGGACAGTTTACAATTATATCTGTTGGTTTAATTGTTAATTCGTTATTCTTTAATGCATCGAGTACATCTACTTCTGATGTTAATTCTCCTGGTGTTGTGCCATTATTCCATGTTACAAGATTAACTTTCCATACTGGGGAATAATTATTATTTCCTGGTTGCGAGTCTGCAACATTTGGTTGAAATCCTTCTGGACCACTTCCTTTTATTCCATTTGTAAATTCATATATATTTGCAAGTGATTGTGCTGGTGTATATTTTAATGCTGGAGTATACACAACTCTTGAATTAGTTAGATTAGAAAGATAATTCGCCAGATTTTTATCTGATGTTTCTGTTGTAATATAGAATACCTCATTGCCATCTGCAAAACCTCTAACTAGAGGAAGAACCTTTGGAATATTTGTTTCCGTAAGATTTTGTGTTTTTTTATTCTGTGCATAAGAATCTACTACTATCGATGATGTATTAGAAGAGAATATAGAGATTGAAAAAATCAGTGCAATTATTCCTGCTGCTAAAATACAAATCCCGTATCTTTGACTTGATGTATATCTAATTGTCATTAAAGTTCCATTTGTAATTGGATTAAAAAACTATTCTCCATATTGAGTCCAATTTGTACCCAAATTAATTCCAGATTCTCTAGTAAATATTCATTATTCTCCACTGTCCAAAAATATAATGATCCAATTCGTCTAAAGGACTAGTATGTGAATCAATTCTTAGTTCTACTAATATTGTAGCCTTTTCATACATGAACTACAACTACTAATTCAATTACCATCAAAATACTATAAAGAGATACAGCGAACATCTTGTAATGGAAATTCAGAAAACAAATTGGAGAACATGTAGAAAAGAATTGCAAATATACTTATCCTAAAGTTTTATTAATCTATTGCATAAATCTTGGTAGATTGTTGAGACTATCGAGAAAATACAAATACAGCGTAGCCATAGCCTGAAATAGTCGATAGATGTATATTTGAATTTTACTTCAGTTAAAGTTAATATCTCTTCCATAATATTACTTCTTTATGGGAGAGGTTATCGATCCAAACAGAATGAGAAATGATAATTCTATAAGAGGAGGGTTAGTAGTCTGCGCAATACCTAATTGTCCTAATCAACCAACAAATCAATGTTCTCTTTGTTCACTTCATTTTTGTTATGAACATATAAAATCACATGTTCATCCAAGTGAATTCCCACCTGTACAAAAGAAAAAGGAAGATATCGATAATTGAAGTAATAAATTTAATTAATTTTTAATATAACAATTTCATAACGTATTAAATATTATCTTATACATACTAATAACATTGTGAGTAGTCATAATAATATTACAATAGATAATAATAATAATGATGTTCCATTATGCTCAATTTGTAATAATGACTTTCAAACAGTTTCGGATCCTGAATCAGGTGAAATTATTTGTAATATCTGCGGTATAGTCTTATCTGCAGAAAAAAAATTACCTTTACATCCAAGAGTTCAAGAAGAGATGACTGTTATTAGTCATACCAATACAACAACAAATACAAATTTACAATATAATGAAAATAATAGTAATAATAATATCTTATTCAATATTGAATCTTGTACAACTATTGGAAAATCAAATGTAGATGCGATTGGAAAAAGAATTAGTAATGATATGCAAAACAGAATAGATAAATTAAGAATTTTGGAGAAGAGAACTAGATACATTAATCCAAAAGATAGAAACTTAAAGTTTGCTTTTACGAAATTAAATAATATAAAACACAAACTGGGACTATCTAATACTATAGCAGAAAAATCCTTTTATTTATATAGGAAAGCATCATCATTAGGATTAGTACAAGGAAGAACAACAGAAGGAATCTTATCTGCAGCAATATATTTAGCATGTAAAGAATTTGGAACTCCAAAGACATTGAAAGAAATTTCCGATATAACTAATTTGAAAATTAAAAGTATTTCAAAATATTCTAGACTTCTTATTTTTAAACTTGATTTAAAACCTATACCAGTAATAGATCCAATAAAGTGTATTATAAAGATTGCAAATAATCTAAAATTAGACGAAAAAACAAAACATAAAGCAATTAAAATAATGAAAGAAATAATGAAAGAAGAAATTCATGTTGGAAAGAATCCATTGTCAATTGCAGCATCAATAATATATGCAGTATGTAAAACAAAGGAAGAGAATGATAAAACTCAACTAGAAATAGCAAATTCTGCAGATATATCTGCAGTAGTAGTAAGAGAAAGATATAATGATTTAATTGATAAAGTTAATTTACAACAAATGATATAATAAATAAATTTAAATTATTTTGGAATTATTAAAGATACCAAAAAGGCTCGACCATTAATATTTCATTTCTTATTCGATTTATTCCGTTTTTGAGTATTGAAAATTTCGTTCAATATATCATATATAATGTATCATATTTCTCCTCCCCTACATTATTCATAGTAATAATGCGAAATTGAGTTTTTACAAAAAAAGCAAAAATTAAGTATGAAAATACATAAAATTTAAATTTAATTTAGAATTTCTCTTTTTCTTGTTGAATTAAAGGAATAATTTTTTCTATTACTATTTTATCAAAATCATATTGATCAAAATCCATAGTTAAAATCAAATAATAATAATTATTGATTGGAATTAAACACCTACTCATTCTTGAATATCTTCTAAATGTATAAGTTAATTCACCCATTTTTGGTTCGAATTTTAATCTAGTTTTATGTCTATTTATTGTATTAATTGCAAAATCATGATTTTCTTCTATAGTAAGCATGAATTTTAATCCCTCTCTATATCGTTCATTTATAATAATACCATTTTGATCAGTTATTCCTACCCATCTTATAGAACTGTCAATATCCAATATTCTTTGGGTAAAAGCATAAAGAAATTTTGTAGTATTATCATTATCAGTTCTTTCAGACATATTTGTATATTTATTGAGTAATTTTTGATTGTAATAAAGTATTCATAGAATGTTAAATTTATCAGATAAAATAAAATTTAATTCCCATTTATTTAACTAGATTAATTAACCTACTCCACTTGGTCTTTTATGTTCAAAATGTTCTAATTTCTTGTGCTCTTCCTTTATATCTACAGTATCAAATAAAAGGCCACATATTTCACAGGGAATTTTAGAAGGTCTGTTCCTAGTATTGGTGGTGGTGGATGCTTCAGGTGCCACTACTATACAATAACAAATACATAGTTAATAATACTTTAGATTAAATAATAACATTAATCGATGGTATTAGACAAAATTCATAGTAACTTTTACAACCCTCTCCCAGAATTGCTAGATAAACAAATTAAGATATAAGAAAAATTCAACTATTTAAAATTTGCAGCAAATGTAACGACATTCAATTCTGGATCATATGCTCCGAATACTAAGGGTAACGGCACCTCGATACCTTGTAGGTCATTTGAGATTGTTATTTTATCATAATCATTTTTTCCACAAATAAATATTGTATCTTTTATTTCTGCAATATCACAATTAGCCCAGATTCTCCATCTCTCTTGATATTCTCTTTCGAGTCCTGACATATTTTTATAGATCGGGTCATGAATTCTAATGTCCACTCCTGATACATTGACTGTATTCCTGGAGTTGGAAGACTTACACCACCAGTAGGATGACCGCTATCATGAAATTCTATTATTTCGATTAAACAGTCTCCTGATTTACAGATCTCATTATTTTTAGTCACATTATTGATATTTAATATAAAATCATGATCGCTGAAAGATTGAGCACTGGCATTTATAGTTTCAAAAACAATATCTGGAACTTTTGCACTTGCTTCCTCATTTGAATAAAATAAAGATATACCTATTGTTAAAATAACATTCAAGAAAAGTTTATCCAACATAGACAAGTTTAATTAGAATCTAATAATGATATTAAAATATACTAAATTGTTCCTCGGTTCCTGTCATTTCACATATACGTATACACTTTATCCCGTATCTCGTTCTTCTGCTCACTACTAGTCGGTTCTTACTTGTTCAAACTTCTGGTCTTGTTGCCCACATTTATTACTCTTACTATGCTAACTTGTCAATATTCAACTACTTTTGGGAGATTCTAAAGTTGATTCTCGTTTTAATCATTATTTATTTCTAGTAATGAATTTATTTTCGTTTCATTTGTCAAATCACTCTTAACGCAGTGCTTAGATTGAGGAATAAATAGCCGATCTGGTTTAAATTTTCACCATGGTTCTATTCCAGTAGTGCGTACTGATTCATTAAATTTCTTAGCTAGTTTTCTAGCATTAAATATTTGCCATATCCATAATACAAAATATGCAACACCTAAAAGTATCATT
>Ga0210143_1000171_pt1 | contig 14180 bp, 19 predicted proteins | sample MayberryNW_TuleC_2_FD_185527 | JGI IMG/M metagenome (GOLD analysis project Ga0210143, IMG submission 185527) | Wetland microbial communities from San Francisco Bay, California, USA, that impact long-term carbon sequestration - MayberryNW_TuleC_D2... | ecosystem: Environmental > Aquatic > Marine... | reverse complement strand
TTAAAAGTGTCAGCAGCGAAACAGCATGCATCCCATCAAGAAATGTTTTTGCAATACCAGATAACGCGACTAATACTCCTACAATTCCTAGAGAAGTTAATCCTATGCCTGGCGTTAACAAATCCCAGTCTGCCATGCTTTGTATTTTGGAGAATTTCGGTATAATTTTAACCTTTTCAACTAATCATAAATTTATAATTTCCTTGTAAATTGAAAGTTAGCAATGGTATAACGAATAAAATAAATCCTAGATATGTAAATCAGTTTTGGAGATCCAATGCAGTGGATATAAAATCATATATTGAAGTTTCAAAACCTCGTATTGTAGTAGTATTAGTAATAACAGCAATTACTTCTTTGCTAGGTGCAACTAGATTTGATAGTAGCCCAAATATTCCTTGGGATGTTTCTCTCTGGCAAGTTGGTTTTTTACTTCTGGCTGGTGCACTTGCTTCTATGGGTTCTAGCGCATTAAACCAATACTATGATAGAGATATAGATAAATCCATGGTACGAACATCAAAGAGGCCAATTCCATCAGGTCAATTATCTGCCAATACTGTTTTAATTTATGGTCTTTCTCTTAGTATTATTTCTGTGGTAATTGCGTGGTTAACATTAAATCCTGTTGCTACTTTTATGATTGCTTTAGGAATATTCTTCTATGTTATAATATATACAGTATGGCTTAAGAGGTCAAATTCTGCTAATATAATAATTGGAGGATTTGCGGGAAGTGCTGCATCTATGGCAGGATGGGCGACTACAACTGGATCGATTGATTTAACAGGATTCTTGGTCGGTTGGCTTGTCTTCATGTGGACTCCTCCTCATTTTTGGTGTCTTGCAATAAAAATAAGAGAAGAGTATGCAAGTGTCAAGGTTCCCATGTTGCCAGTTTTGATAGGAAATGAAAGAACTGCCAAATATATCTTTATTAACACAGCTATATTGCTTCCATTTTCTATTTCCTTATACTTTTTTGGACTAGGTCTTTTATATACTGCTATAGCCTTAATTTCAGGAACTCTGATGCTCATCTATCATTATAAACTAACTAAGAATCCTACTCCAGAATTTGCTTGGAAAGCATACAAAGTTACTGCCCCATATCTTGTCATAATCTTTATTGCAGTAGCTATAGATGCACTATTCTACTATAGGATTTAAGAGAGTAGTCAGAGTTAGCTCTTAACTACTCATCATTTTATCAATTCTATCCGTCTTTTATCTTTTGAGATCCAAGAGACCCTCAAAAGCCCATATATTTCGAGATCCAATAATATCTTGTTAATTTCAGCAATGTCCAGTTCTATTCCTTCTTTGGATAAGAGTGAACTTAATTCTGAATCAGTTAAAGTGTTAGATTGTTTTATTTTTTCATAAACAATGTTTCTTATTGGATATCTCATAAACTAATTAAACCTAGCTTGGGCAATTATATTAAAATATCTCGGATGAAAATTAGTGGTTACTTAATATTTACTGATTTTCTACTTATATTCATTACTTGAATTTCACTAACTCCATCAGTTTTTTTAATATATTCTTCCAAGGAATCCATTTGGCCCTCTTCGTCGTTTAAACTAAAATCACATATCAAAGAATGAAGTCCAAAAGCGATTGGTTCTTTTCCATATCTTTCTATTCCCATTCCAGTTGGTACACTCGACTTTAATTTGGTAATTACTTCATCGAGATCTGTGTCTGCTTCTAACGGGAGAATTTTAATTCGAGCAACTAGTCGTGACAATTTATGGACCTTCAAAACTACAGTTAACACATTTATACAGTCTGGCGAATTCTCTACAGCTTTGACATCTCCATAGTAGTACATAACCACAATTAGGACAATAAAATTTTACACATTCATCGTTTGGCATAATAGGTCTATTACATGATGAACAAACAGGCAATTGCAACGTAGACATTTTAAATGTATAGGAAAAAATAACCGAATTTATATTTTGCTTAATTTAGAAGATGTCTGAATTCATTACCTAATAACGTACTTATCAATTTAATAGCTTTTTTTGATCCCAATATTTTTGATAGAGCAAAGCTATGAAAATCAAAATTTGCTGACCTTGAAATTTCTAAAATATCAGAATCAGAAATTATAGAGAATATTGCATCCAATGACTTGTTGTCCAATCTTTCCATTATTCTTCTAAAAAAAAGCATTCTTTGGAACTCTTTACCAAATATTGAATACCATTCCTTCTCATAATCAATACTCAATGATTTAAGCGTCGATTTTTTATTTTGTGCAATATGAATTCCACCCAAAATTCCACCCATTCCGCATGAAAAAATACCACCAGCAGTTGTAGGTTTTGTTTGGCCTGCTGCATCTCCAACGATTACGGTATTATCAAATACAAATTTTTTTAATGGGCCGCCTATCCAAACTGGTGCGTAAATTTTACGTATAATAGAATATTTTGAACCAAAGCTTTCTATAAATGATTCAACGGTTTGTAAAGGGTTTATTTTTCTCCCTGCAACTCCAAACTTGCCTTTCCCATTTCCACTCGGAATTATCCATGCAAAGAAATCAGGATATTTTTCCTTATCAAATTTCACTAGTATTTCGCCTGGCCGTATCCAATCTGCATAAATTTCATATTGTGCAGATTGCAATACACCTTCTCTATTATGATTGTTAATAAGAGAAGTAATACCTCTAGCATCAATAAAAAACTTGGAATAGTAAATATTATCTTTAGTCTTAATTTTAAACTGTTTATTGGAGCTATCATAACTCGCTGACATTACTAGGCTTCGGGTTCTTATTTCACTCCCTAATTTCTGCGCCTGAAATGCAACTTGTTTGTCAAGTTCCCTTCTGTCTAATACTATTATTTTTTCTCTATTTGTACAGACTTCAAATCCTTGATTAGATGAGACAATTTTTGCTTTATTTACCTCAGTTAAAATTGCCTTACTCGAAGGGATTATTCCTAATTGTTTTAGTCCATCAAGACTAACTAAACCCCCACAATGCTCAGGAGTGCTAACTTCATAATCTTCTTCTAATACTGCTACAGAAAGACCAGATTTTGAAATTTCCCTAGCGCACAATAATCCAGAAATGCTACCACCTACAACAATGGAATTGAATGTTTTTTCCATATTAATATAAAATTATTTTAATACAAATAATTAAAATGTATTTTTAATGGAATTAAAACAAGTCATAATAGTAAGAAAAGATTTGAAAATGGGAAGTGGCAAGTTAGCTGCACAGGTAGCACATGCTGCAGTATTATCAAGCGAGAGGGCTAGGAATAAAAATATGGAATGGTTTATGAGATGGTTCGATACAGGACAACCAAAAATAGTTTTAAAAGTTAACTCATTAGAAGATTTAGAGAAAATTAATAAGTTAGGTCAATTTAATAATTTACCAACTGCCATTGTTAGAGATGCTGGATTAACCCAATTGGAGGCTGGTACTGCTACTTGTGTTGGTATTGGTCCTGCACCCGATTATTTAATAGATAAGATTACAGGTGGATTGAAACTACTTTAAAAAAATCAATTTGTTAGTGTATCTATAAAGTTAAATGTATATTAATATAATAGATTATATTATTATATTGAAACTTGACATAATAATAAATTTTATGCTTATTATTTAGTTAAAAATTATTAACACAAATCTTTATTTTCATTCCCGCATTATAAATGATTACTATTTGCGCAAGAGAAAAAAAAATTCCATACATAATTCCCAAATTACTTTAGATGAATTTTTAATTAAGAAATTTAAAGAAAAGATAGATAAAGTTCTTTTAATTAGCAATGAGAATAATCATCCAATTGTTTTGTATCGACGAACTATTGAGGAAAATGAAGTAAGCATTGAGGAAGAAATAGCTACTGTTTCAGAAAAATATATAATAGTTCAAATTTTTACTCACGGTGGATATCTACCTGTGTTATTTAGAGAACAACATATCTTTACTTCTGATGAGTTTCCTTTTTGGATCATAAAAAGAAGTCGTAGTATGGTATTACACTGCTTGGAAAATATTGATGAATTTATAAATAATTATAACAATGGTGAATTTGACCTAGAATAAGACTAGATAAATAATCGATATTATATATTATAATTACTTCGCTAGGTTTTGTTAAGTTAACGAAAGATTTTATAGCTGAATGTCTTATTTTTAAAACTTGTTATAGTTAGCAGAAATAGAATCTACAGGTATTGTCACGTACTCTTTGTATTTGATTTATTAGTTTCATGTTATGAAATACTTTAATAGTAATTGAACATCTCATAATGAAAAGTTGTGTTATTTTTTGAAATCTGATACAAATGTTAGGATCCAATCCAGTTGCCCAAACACATATTTGATAGTAATTACAGGAGAGATGAGGATAACAATTGACGTTTGATCGTCAATAAGTTATAGTGAGTGTCGCGACCTTCTTGATATTTTATAAGATTTTAACATGTCTTTATAAAAATTTATATTAAATCTAAAAGTAAAACATATGATAGAAAAAACCGTTTCACACTATCGGCAAATATTTTTTCTAAAAACAAAACCAAGGTAGTGTTTCTTGACTATTGTATAACTTTTAAAAAAATGACAATTATATAGTTCTAAATCTAAATCGACTCTTAACCATATCAATTTATATAACTTTTGATCACTATTAAAAAATCATTATATTATTCAATAATTCTCATTATATGATCTTACTAATACAGATACATCATTTAGGCCGTCTCACAACCATTGCTATTACAACTTGACGTCATCAGATCTGAATTTAGCGATTACTTGTTCCCTTTTTTTCTATAATATTGATTTTATATAAATTATAAACAAAATAACTTTCGAGGTGATAAACTATTTTTCCTCTATTCTAATTTTTTTATAAACACATTTTAAAAGTTAAGAATTTACTGGATTACTAAAACAGGCTTACTAATATTTCTTTTATTTTCCCAGATCCGATAAATTATCTAAACCAGGAATTAACGTGATGGATCATTATAATACTATAAAATCAAATCAATATTCTTTATTTCAGTCACTATTTCATTACCTGTATTTTTGCCTACTAGAAATTTATATGAAACTTTTCTAGAACTTACCTTTTCACATTTTTTTATTTTTTCGACAGAATCCATTAATAATTTTTAATAATTATATTAAAGTTTTGATCTAAGATCTGTATCAACATTATTAAAACTTTTAGTTTTTTAATCCTATTAATATATTTTCCTTGATTTAACAAGGCCTTATGATGATTCATATATATTATTAATTTAAAATAAATAATCCTGGCATCTTATCTCCAGCTAAATACCTTAATGTAGCACCTCCTCCAGTAGATACATGATCTACCTCATTTTCAGACACACCTGCCTTTTTCATCCCTTCCAATGTATCTCCTCCACCAATAAGAGTTGTCGAACCACGCCAATATGCAAGTGCCATACTTTTAGCAATATTTATAGTTCCATTAGAAAAAACATCCTTTTCAAATAATCCCATTGGTCCATTCCAAAATACTGTGCCTTTTGTTTTAGAACCAAGTTGAGCAGAAAAAGTTCGTATTGTATTGATTCCAATATCAAAACCGCTCATGCCATCCGGTATGTTTTCCATGCAATATATAGGGGAAGTATTTTCGGGGTTGGAAGAAACAAGATGATCCGAAGGTAAAAGAATTTTATCACCGTATTTTTTTAGTGATTGGTCAACCCATTTCAGATGATCGTAATCAATAATGGAATTTCCAATTTTTAATCCTTTTGATTTTAAAAAAGTATAGGCAGCAGCACCGCCTATCAAGACTTTGTCTGCTTTTGGTAATAAATTTTCTAATGCTCCTATCTTGTCTTTGATTTTCACTCCTCCAATAACTATCGTGAATGGCCTCGGTGGATTTTCCTTAATCATAGTCAAATATTCAATCTCCTTTTTTAAATTAAATCCACCTAATTTAATATCAAAGAGTGTAGCTGCGCCATAAGTTGAAGAATGCTTTCTGTGAGATGTACTAAATGCATCATTGATGTATATATCTGCAAAAGAGGCAAGTTTTTTTGAGAATTCAGGATCATTAATTTCTTCTTCTTTATAAAACCGAAGATTCTCTAATAATAAAACACCATCGCAAGGAAGATTTTTAATTTCATTTTCTACTTCAACACCTATTGATTTATTGACAAATCTAACTTGCCTTTTAGAAAGAATTTCTGATAATCTATCAGCTACCGGTTTTAGAGAATATTTCGTATGATGATCTATAGGCCTTCCTAAGTGAGATGCTAAAATAACTTTGCAATTTCTTTTTGTAAGGTATTCTATTGTTGGAAGGGACATTCGAATTCGATAATCCTCTCCAATATGACCATTTCTAATACTTACATTGAAATCCACCCTTACAAGAGCTATTTTTCCTTCATATTCTTTATCGTCTAAATCCTGTAGAAATCGCATGTTTGTCATATAAGAAAACATCTCTGATACAATAAAGGTTATGATAATTAAATTAAGATTTAATAGAAGGAAAAATCTTCAATTTTTTAGAATTTTCATCCAAAATTATATCCTGAAAGTAAGACCCATGTTATAACCTATGAAATGAAATAGGAGTCAGGAAATGCACTTGAATTTTTAATCTATGTCAATTACAGGACTAAAAAAGTGTTATATGTCTAATATGGTGGAAGCGGTTACATCCTTACTAGGCATACACTATTTTTAGTATTACACATCATTGAAGATATTGGATATGATTATCTTAAATATAAAAAATAATTGGTATTTCTCCATCAAAAGATAAATTTATACTTTTTTTAAAAAAAATCTAATGTAGAATAAAGTAATATTATTTTAAACTAGTTACACGAATTTCCGTAGGGCATCCTATTTTGCTAGATGCTATTTTGAACCCTTCTTTTGCTAATGAAAGATTATTTGAAAGGACATAGGCTTCAATAACTGTTTGACCTGGTTTAAGACGCGCCGCTAAACCTGTTGCTTTCCCAAACGCCCTTCTCATACCTTCTTGAAGTCGGTCTGCACCTGCTGTAGCAATCATTTTGTTTTCTCTAAGAAGAACGTGAGGATATACTTTTAATTTAGAAAAGAATGTAGCATCTCCTGCTTGTGCCATTCTTTTGTTGGCAGCTAAGCGAGCTGCTTCTAAGGCATTATGTCGAATTTGAATGTTTTCAGTCACTAATAATTCTAATTTAAAATCATAATTATTGCTAGGCTGGCCAGAAGAAAACTTTGCAATTTTAGATTGTGGTTTACCAGCAATATACTCCCTTCGAACATATGGCATTCCACGGGGTTCCCTATAATTAGCTCCTTTCATTTTTCGATCACGAATCTTTTTATACTTAAAATAAACTTTGATTTATTCGTTTACGTTAGAGGATAATAGGATGTCAAATGATAATGAGTCAGAATTTGCTTTTGTTATAGAGGGTATCATCGATCGCAATGGAGCAGTTGTGATTGAATCGGTTCAACAACAAGATCAACTAAGAAATAAAGGGTATGGAGTCAAAATTCAGGAAAAGTTTATCTTGGAAAGTTATGAATCTCTATTTTTATTATATTCAAAAAGATTAGTTTTAAAAAAGAAAAAGAAGATAATTGACTTTTCGAATTTTCTTCAAACATTATTGAAAAAAGATTTATCTATTTTTTCTAAATTTTTAATATTCAGGGATCTTAGAACACGAGGATATATCACAAAGGAAGGTTTCGGATTTGGAAATGATTTTCGTGTTTATGAAAGAGGAGAATATTCGAGAAAACCAGCCAAGTATATAATTTTTGGAATTAATGAAGGCATTAGTATAAAGGCAAATTTATTATATGAAAATATTCGTTCAATAGAAAAAATGGGAAAAGAAGCAATTATAGCAGTAATTGAGAGAAGAGGAGAGATAATTTATTATAAAGTAAATCTAAAAAAATTTATAAAAAATATTAGGGTACCTTTAGACAAAATTGCAGAATAAAATCCATTAGTTATCTAGTAATATTTATGTATATAACAAATTAAACTATAATTCTATAAAATGATGATGTGTTTGATAGTCCACCTATTATCATGGAAACATGTAAAATGAAGAGAATACCGGACTACTGAATTTTATAGAAAAGTGCTCCGACCGGGATTTGAACCCGGGATCGTCGCCTTGAGAGGGCGAAATGCTTAACCGGACTACACCATCGGAGCTTGTCAATTGTATAATTTTAACGTTATAAAAGCTCTATTCCTAAATTGCAATTTAAGTAAGATCTATTACTAAACCTAGAGTACTTTATATTACTTTAAAACCATTTAAATTCTAATAAATGATTTCTAATAAATGATTGGTCATCCAAACTATGCAGTGATAATTGGAGCCGTTAATGGTTCTATTGTCTTTTTAGTTCTAGCACGTAATTTAGCTTTATATTTTAAATTACGTGGTTTTGTTCTTAATCTATATCCGCAACAAGGACACCATAACCCATCCCATTTGATAAAAATTTCACATATTTGACAACGTTTTTGTCCGCTAGCATATCTCCCAGATCCTACAGGTTTTTGTGCCTTATGCCTTACGCAAATACCTTTACAAGTCATAGTATTTATATGCCCTAAACTACTATTTAAAGTTGAGTAATACTTGTTTATGATTTTTAAAAAATAATAATTGATACAATCTAAAAAAAATTGAATCTTAGGAAATAAGCTATTTTATTGAGATATTTTTCACTTCAAAAGCTTCATTCATTGAAAGATATTCATCTAACTTCATTCTAACATCATCAGACTCAGTATCTTCCATACCAGATAATCCAGCTTTAAAAGAAATGTTATTTCCAGAAACTTTAACGTCATCTATTTCCATATCCGCATACACATTGGCTAGTTCTGCCACCCAATCTTGAGCTTCTTGTTGATCTATTCCATTTGTATCAATATTTACATTAAGCATTTTTGTCATTCAAAGACACCTAAAATTAATAATAAAAAGACATTAATAAATTTGCCTAAATTTTTGTAATTGCACTACGATTTTCATTTTATTCAGTTTCTTCAAATCTCCAATGTTTGATTAATTCTTTGTCAAACTTAGATAATTGTTCTTCATTTAATGATTCTCCACAATTTTTATGAGTAGGTACAACAGTCATTCCTGCTAATTTAAACTCAACTTCATAAAAATGAACGGAAGGGCAGTTACACATTTACAAAATATGACATATTATTATATTTATATTATTTTAATTAAAATTATTATATAATAAACATTTATCAATCCTTTTTCAGTATTACTATTGATGACAAAAAATAAAATATCAAAATTGCAGATATTTATTATTTCTGTCTTGGTTTCTACCGCCTTACTTGCTACAACCGGATTTAAATTTTCTCAGGCTTTTGCTGTGGATGATAATTGGTATGTGGGAGAGGGTGTCACTAAAGATATGTATGTAAAATATAGGATGAGTCAATTTGATACTAATAATGGTCGGGAATTTACCATGACAATATATTTCAAGGATCAAGACGATAAAGAGAATTGGATAGCACCGGTTTTTGTGGAGGATCAAGGAAAAGTGTTCAATGGAACATTTATCCTAAGTCCATTGGATTTAACCGCTTTAGGAACATCTAAAATTCCTCCTGAAATGACCAAATATCGAAGCGCTTATGCAGGGTCATTACAATGGCTAGCAGCATTTGTTCCTAAACCTGGACAATCTTTGAATTCCCAATCATGGGGTAAAATCGCTTCTATCGGTGGTTCTGAAATAAAACCATCTGGTCATCAAGAATTGAATATTCCAGCATTTAAAGATCCTGTAGATACCGTAAGAGTTGAATATTACAAAGGTATAGCCAGTAATACCTATATTTTGAATGAATTTCCTTATCCAGTCATGGCGAAAGCCTATGTTGATGTAACTACAGGTTCTGCACCAATTCAATATCAGTATATCTTGGTAGAAACTGGCAAAGGTCAACCAGCAATGCCGGAAGCAACCATTGTTGAAGTGAATCCTCCATTGAAAGAGAGAACTGCTAGGGGAGACTACTATGTCTCATTAGATTGGAAACCATCTACAATAACAGTAGGAAACGAAACTACATTTACAATAGACGTATTGGATAAAGATCAATTTCCTGTTAGTCAAGCTAGCTACGATTTTATGATAATGGGTTCAAACAATACTATAATAACGGATTTGAAAAACCAGTTAGCACGCCAAGGTACTAATACCCAGAGTATAACATTTGACCAGCCCGGTATGGTAACTGTTAAGGTTAAAGTAAATAGTGTAAGAGGTTTAGACACAGGAATCTTTACGGAACAAGTAGAATTTCAGGTTCCAGTTAAATAGAAAATAATTCACCTCATTTTTTATTCGTAACTAAAACTAGGATTTATTAATTCATTTTGAACAATAAGTTTGTCAAGTAAGAAACGTATCATTCTATTTTTTGGATCATTAGTGATTCTTTCTATCATAGTCAATATTGCTATAATTGCATCAAATGGAGGATTTGATAATCCTGATAGGGCGCTTCAAATTCCTAGTACCAAGGATTTGTGGTCAGCAGGGAATAATATTCATGATAGTGACAAATTCTTATATAATTTAACGATAGAGAATAGAAACAATCACTTTGATAATTATTTGGTTAACATATTATTTCGAGATAGTCAAAATTATTGGAAGACTGAATTTACTATATCTAATGAAAGTAAATCAATAAAAATTTTATCAGATTTATCAAAATCTAATTTGCTAATTAAAGAGAAACCACTGAAAAATGAACAATATCTAGCCATTATTGAATCATCATTATTACAAATAAAAGATATCACAAGAGAACCTAAATATTTAGTGATAGGTGCAAAATGGGATTCCATTGATACCGGAATAACAAATGTACCAATTAAAATAACTGGAAAAGAATATTTGTTTTCAAAATTAGGTAAGTTGGAAACTTTTGTGTTGAGTTACACAATAAAGGATTACAATAACAAAGTATGGATTGCAAAGAATTTACCTTTGCCGGTAAAAGCTGAGATTTTTAATGTGGATGGTACATTAAAATATAAATACGATCTAATAAGTACAAATATAAAAATTAATTAATAATATAAACTCAAGTTGCATGTTTATTTAATACATTAATCAATAACCAATTAACATAGTTTTCAATATCTTTATCAACGGTACACCAAATATGTACAGATCCTGGCAATAATTCTATTCGTCCATTTTTTAATGAAATACGAACTCCTTCCTTTCTCTCATACATATAAGCATCTGATGCTGTGGCATTAGGAATGATTTTTATTGCTTTAGATTTTATTATTTCGCGTGAGATGGAAAAGTTTTTTTTTAGTCGATCCACTACAATTCCAATATTTTCGGTTCCATAAGAGTCAAATTCATAAATTTTAGTGGGATTAGGAAAATGCAACTTCAAATCTATTTCATATCTTGAACCGACAAATTGTGCTATTTCGTTTATTTTTGAATAAATCAGATTTGGATTTCTTTTTGTATATTTATTGAAGAAATTTCTATTTGTATTAAAGTTGCTTTTTAAATCTTGTATAATTTGGCTAAACATCATATGTAACACAGAATCCTATATCTATTTATATTCTCACATAGTTTTTAAATCTATAACTAAAATTATGTCTATTAAAAACATTAATTCTGAAAAGGAAAATATAAAAAATTATCAAAATACTTGTTCCGAATTTATAAAAGATCTCTCGTTGGATTATCTCAATTGGGTAGATAGATACAACCTTAATCAAGAAGAAACCAAAATGAGAAAAGAAAAAATTAAAGAGATAGTCATTAAATCGAGTCGTATTATTTACCAGTTTGGAGACACTATAAAAAAAATAGATATTATAATGAATGATGGGATCACTAAAATGGCAGAATATACAGCAGGTTATCCCTTTAAGTTTTATATTCTTGTAAATAATATGGCAGGCTATACATATAATCCAATAGGGACAATTAGATTAAATATAAAGGCCATTCCGAGTTCTGGAAAAGGAGTAAGAATAGGAAGTTACGACAGTAATAATCTTATTTTGTTAAACTCTTCTTCTCCAGTTAAATATTCAGTCAACAAGTCAAGTCTAGACTCTGCAGATATTTTGGATGATTATATAACAATTGATGCAAAAAATTGTTTAAAAAACGACGTTATTTCTGCAACTGTAATTGTAGAGGAGGTTAAAGAGAATACCGTCTTTGAAAAGAGAGGTTTTTCAACGTTAGTTTTAGTTATACAAAAATAACATGGAATCATTTCAGACTGAATTTATATATTAAATTTATTTCATTTTTATGATTATTTTTTGATAATATAAATTAATTAAAATCCCTAACAAAAACTAATACATGGTAAGAGAGATTATTATATCCATAAATGAGTCAAACTTCATAAATTATGTTATATATTTATACTATGAATTCTTTAAATTTAAGATAATTTTAGTTTATTTGATATTATTAGACTAATTTTGGAAAAGCCTTTGTTTGATTCCCTTAAAAAAATTATCTTCTTAATTTATTTGAGAATTTATAAAAATCGATAGCCTAACATTATCCAATCAGATCTATTTTATAATCTCAATTAATGGTTAACAAATATACACATATGCTTATCTAATAAAGCTCAATAAAATAACAAATTTTATATGAAACCGAATCTTTATTCAAACGATAAGTGATATAATATTCATGCCGAAGAAATTGTAAATATTATCATCAAATCAATATATAATGAAATAATCAAAAGCCAAATTTCCACACTAGATCGATCAGAAATATTTGTTACTTGTTATCAAGGAAAAGTTTAAGATTTCACACTGTGTTCCAATATACAAGCAAGCTTATTATCAAGGAAATTAGGTTTACATAAAATAAAAAAGGCTAAATAACCAACATACCTGAAATCGTATGAGCGACGATCGTCCAGTTTGGTCTAGGACATCAGATTGCCAATCTGGTAACCCGGGTTCAAATCCCGGTCGTCGCATTTTTTATACTAGACATTATGGTTTAACTCCTTCCACTACCACATGCACAGAAACCGAATTCATCAAATGGAGAATTGCAAATTTCACATTTTTCATAGAATTTAATATCCCAGATATGCTTTCCATACAATTTATAATGAGAATCAATTTCCTCCGGGATCGGGGAAGAAATAAGATTCTCTTTATTAATTTCTAAATTAGAATCATTATCAAGTATTTTTTTAACTTTATTATGTTTTTTCTTCATTATTAGTCCTTGAATATTTTAAATTTGACTTGATTATATCTATGGCTTTGGATATACGTTCTTTTTTAGGAAGTTGAATCATGAAAATATTGGATGTCTCAGTATGTAAATTATTGTATGGAATAATTCCTAATAAACCACTATCATTTAATGCATCAAAAAAGTTTATAGAGTTATTACCTGAAATTAAGAAATTTTCTTCAATTCCTAAGCCAATAAATTCCAGCTGAATGTCCACAAATACATAACGACCATCATAAAAAATATTTAATAAAACATCAACTACATATTTTTTTCCTATACATCTCTCCATAATAATATCGTAGAGTGATTGTTGAACATATATGCAAGGCACTCTATCCTTTACATATTCAATCACCCCAAAACCTTCCTTATGAATATTACTAATGAAATCGTTAAGTGAGGTAAATTGTCTAAATTTCAATATGTATAATTTACTTTAAAGATATTTTAGTCTATTCATACTAGCATTACAAAATAAACAAATCAACACAAGTTTATTGATTGTGCTAATAATAATATTTTATTGTTATCATCTATAGAATGAAGATTTTTATGAATTTTATCGCAAACAAACAGTAAATCAATAATTTTTGACCTATCCAAATTAATAGACATTGTTTTATTATCCCTAGTTGTGATATTTGGATACTTAAAATCTTGCCCTGTTTTTTTAGTATTATCTAAAATAGTACTTTTCATATGTGGTGAAGTAGTTTCATTTAATAGCATTGTAATTTGAGATGGTGAACCAGTATAATCTTTATAAACTACATTGACTATTTCTTCTAAAGGCGAATTGTATTCGTATTTGCATTTGATATTTTGTTGATGAAG
>Ga0210143_1000168_pt1 | contig 14278 bp, 9 predicted proteins | sample MayberryNW_TuleC_2_FD_185527 | JGI IMG/M metagenome (GOLD analysis project Ga0210143, IMG submission 185527) | Wetland microbial communities from San Francisco Bay, California, USA, that impact long-term carbon sequestration - MayberryNW_TuleC_D2... | ecosystem: Environmental > Aquatic > Marine >... | reverse complement strand
GGTGTGCGCGACGAACACGACGTCGGCGCCGTGGGCCGTCTTGAGCGCCTCGAGCACGCCGCCGGGCTTGGGCGCCATCACGTGCCGCAGCTGCTCGGCCTTCTCCGCCTCGTCGATGTGTCCCTTGCGCCGCAGCCGCTCGATCGCCCGCTTGCGGCGGTGCTCGGTGAAGTTGCCGCCCTCCGGGAAGATGACGAAGGCGTCGTTGTGGTCGAGGTTCCTGCTCAGCTCGCCCACCAGCCGGGTGACCTGGTCGGCAGCATGGCCCGGGTCGGGCCGGATGAACCGGTTGGGCAGCCGGTTGAGCACCACGTCGATCGCCGGGTCCCACTGCAGGGTGTCCTTGAGGACGATCCGCGGCTCGCGCTTGTACCAGTTCACCAGGGCGTGCACGACGAGGAACGAGTCGCCCGGGCCCGCGTGCCGGCTCAGGATCAGTAGCGGCTTCCCGTCGTACGACCGGGGCGGAGGTCCCTCGACGGCGACCCGCACGTGCAGCACCCGCCGGCACTCCCAGAACAGGACCCGGAGGAACCACATGACCAGCAGGTAGTGCGCCCGCTGGAACCGCGGCGACCGGATCTTCCAGCCGAAGCCGCTGCCGACCCAGAGGCCGAGCAGCACGACCAGCGACACCGTCTCGAGGCCGAGGTAGAGCAGCGCCATCCAGATCAACCGCAGCGGCCGCCACCGTCCCGGCAGGAACGTCGACAACGCGGCGCCCACGAGCAGCAGGACCGGCAGCGTGGTGATCGCGACGACGGTGAGCAGCACGACGCCCGGTGCGAGCAGGAGCCGCCGGAGCAGGACGGGGGGCAGCACGCTCAGCCGGCCCGGGGCTCGAGCGCCTGGGCCAGGTACTCGCGGGTGGCGGCGTGGGCCTGCGCGATGCGCAGCGGCACCGACGAGAAGTCGCGGTAGCGCAGCGCCGACAGGTCGGCCGGTCGCGGTGCCTGCTCGGCACCGGTGGGCAGCACGTGCACCTCGACGCCGTCGGGCACCTCGCTCATCTCGCGGGCGAACCGGTGCCGGCGGGCGATCTCGAAGGCGACCGACGCCACCTGCCAGGGCTTGGTCGGTGCGGTGAGCGGACGGTCCACCCGGCCGACCTGCAGCACGAACACCCGCCGCGCGCCGAGGTCGACCGCCCGGCCGACCGGGATCGAGTTGACCAGCCCGCCGTCGAGGAAGTGCTCGTCGCCGATCAGCACCGGCGGCAGCACCCCCGGGACCGCGCTCGACGCCAGCACCGCGTCGACGACCGGCCCGGTCGTGAACCAGTGCTCGGCTGCCCGCTCGATCGACGCGGCGACGCACTGGAACGGCACCGTGAGGTCCTCGATCCGGTGGTCGCCGAGCTGCTCGGCCAGCAGCTCGCGCAGCGGCTCGTTGGGGTGCACGTGGGTCCGCGTCCGCGCCAGGTGGCGGGCCCGCCGGATGGCGCCGCCGCGGTAGACGTCGCTGTCGGCGAGCCGCTCCCACACCTCGGCGAGGGTCTCGACGGCGCCGATGGTCGGGTCGGCCGAGACAGCCGCGCCGTTGACCGCGCCGACCGACGTCCCGAGGACCAGGTCGGGCCGCACCTCCGCCTCGAGCAGCGCGAGCAGCATGCCGACCTCGTTGGACCCGAGCAGCCCTCCGCCACCCAGCACGAAGGCGGTGCGCACAGCCACGTCGCGATCCTGTCACGCCTCCCCGGCGGTCATGTCGAGCAACCGCTCGATGACGCGCGCGTCGGTGCGCAGCCCGTCGTGGCCGAGCTCGTTGGTGACCCAGGAGCGCGCGTTGCCGATCCGTTCCGCGGCGTCGAGGGAGAAGGCCGACTCGACGTACATGTCGTCGTGGAACACCGCGGCTGCCACCGGCACGTCGTTCTTCGCGAGGCGGTCGTGGTCGTAGAGGGGTGGCCATTGGTACGCCGCCAGCAGCTCCGCTGCCTCACGCAGCGGGCCCAGTGCGCCGTCGACGTCGAACATCCACCGGAAGATCGCCTCACCGGTCGGCAGCAGCGGCCGGGCATCGGGCGACAGTTCCGCCAGGCCGGCCGTCACCCGCTCCGCCGCCCACCCCGACGACCCGCCGTCGCAGTAGATGCTCTCGTGCATCAGGGCGTAGAGCGGCCGGGTCGCGAAGGAGGTGGCCGCCTCGACCGCGACCAGGAAGCCGTCGGACAGCTCCGCGGTCGATGCGTCACCGCGCCCGTCCACGAACGCGGTCTCGAGCAGGTAGTGCAGCCGCTCGAGCCCGTCGGCGTAGCCCAGCGTCATCCCGAGCGACTGCAGCCGCGGGACCGTCAGCGGGTCGCCGTTCGGCAGCCGTACGTCGCCGCCGGCCACCCGGTCGGCGACCCGGTCGAGCCGGGCCGGGTCGTCCGGGTAGCGCTCGGCGAAGCGGGCCCACCGTTGCGCGACCCGCGCCGCCGTCGCGAGGTAGACCTCCCGCGGCGATCGGCCGACCGGCGGGACCCCACCGGTCACCATCACCCGGGTCAGCGACTCCGGCGCGAAGGACAGGTAGGTGGTTGCGACGAAGCCGCCGTAGCTCTGGCCCAGCAGCGACCACGGCTCGTCGGCGGTGACCTCGCGGCGCAGCACCTCGGCGTCGCGGACGATCGCGTCGGCCCGGAAGCAGGCCAGCCGGCGGGCCTGCTCGGCGGGGGAGCGGCCGGCCAGCGTCTGGCGGGTCTGCGGTGCGGACCGGCCGGTGCCGCGGTAGTCGAGCAGCAGCACCCGGTGCTCCTGCAGCGCGCGCCCCAGCCACCCGGAGCGGCCGGCCGGTCGCGGGCCGGGCACCCCCGGGCCACCCGTCAGGTAGAGCAGCCACGGCAGGTCGTCGTCGCGGCGGCGCGGGGCGGTCAGCTCGCGTGCGTAGACCGTGAGCTGCTCGCCCCCGGCGTCGTCGTGGTCGAGCGGCACGGTCACCGCGTGCTCGACGACGTGCAGGCCGGGCAGCCGGCTCTCCCCGAGTCGCATCCCCCGACGGTAGGGGGCGGAGCACCCCACTGGTTGGATGTGCCGATGTTGCCCTGGAATGCCGACCTTGCCGGGTCCCTGGACCGGCTGACCATCACCTCCGACCTGCTGCGCGGCAACCCGCTCGGCGACCCGCACGAGCGCCCGCTCTGGGTCTACACGCCGCCGGGCTACGACACAACTTCCGACCACTACCCGACGGTGTACGTCATCCAGGGCTACACCGGCCACGTCGCCATGTGGGACAACCGGACGCCGTTCCGCCAGCCGTTCCCCGAGACGGCTGACCGGGTCTTCGCCGAGGAGGGCGCGCCCCCCTGCGTCGTCGTCTTCGTCGACGCCTGGACGTCGTACGGCGGCTCGCAGTTCGTCGACTCGGCCGGCACCGGGCGCTACCACTCCTACCTCTGCGACGAGGTCGTGCCCTTCGTGGACGCTCGCTACCGGACGATCCCGGACCGCGAGTCGCGGGCGATCTCCGGCAAGTCGAGCGGCGGCTTCGGCGCGATGATCACGCCGATGCTGCGCCCTGACCTGTTCGGCGCGCTGGCCACCCACGCCGGCGACGCGCTCTACGAGTACTGCTACCTGCCCGAGTGGGCCCAGGTGGCGCGCCACCTGCGGTCCTACGACGGTGACATCTGGCGGTGGTGGGAGGCCTTCCAGGGCCGGCCGGCGTTCAGCCACAGCGAGGATGCGGCGCTGATGACCGCGCTCGGGTGCTCGGCCGCGTTCTCGCCCGGGGAGGACGGGCGCCCGGTGCTGCCCTTCGACCCGGTGACCGGCGTGGTGCGCCCCGAGGTGTGGGAGCGCTGGCTGGCGTGGGACCCGGTGCGGATGGTCGAGCGGTACGCCGGCGCGGTGCTCTCGCTGCGGGCCGTGTGGATCGACGCGGGCACCGCCGACGACTACTACCTCGACCTGGGGGCGGAGGCGTTCCGGGCCGAGCTCAGCCGGGTGGGGCTGCCGGACGAACGGGTGCAGTTCGAGCTGTTCGAGGCGACGCACGCCGCGATCGACTACCGCTACCCGATGGCGCTGCGCTGGCTGGCGCACCGCCTGGCCCGCTGACCCGCTGGCCGACCGGAGCCGGGGCGCCGAGCTCGTCGACCAGGGGGACGATGCTCCGAGGATCGGGCGCCCGGTCGGGCGACTCGAGCCCCCGACCAGCACCGCTGCACGAGACCGTCCGGTAACGTCCGAGTGCGTCAGCGTGACGACCCGAGGAGGACGCATGGCGATCGTCGTCGGCTACGTGCCGCGTGCAGAGGGAAGGGCTGCGTTGCGCAGGGCTGCCGAGGAGGCGCGGCTGCGCAACGTCCCCCTCGTGGTCGTCAACAGCAACCGCGGCGGCAGCCATCTCGACGACGAGGACGCGATCGAGCACGAGCGCGAGCTCGCCGAGGTGCGCGCCGAGCTCGACGCCGAGGGCATCAAGAACGAGGTGCGCCAGCTGGTCCGCGGGCTCGACCCGGCCGAGGACCTGATCGCCGTCGCCAAGGAGACCTCCGCCGACTTCATCGTCATCGGGCTCCGCCGGCGCACGCCGGTCGGCAAGCTCATCCTCGGCAGCAACGCCCAGCGCATCCTGCTCGAGGCGCCGTGCCCGGTCCTCGCGGTCAAGGCCGAGGTCGACTGACCCATGGTCGGGGGGTGAGCGCCGGGTGACCCCGGACCCGGGCGGCCTCGAGTCGTCCGACAGCGCGCTGCTCGAGACCCTCGTGCTGCAGGCCCCGGTGGCGTTCGCGTTCTATGACACCGAGATGCGCTACCGCCGGATCAACCGGCTCCTCGCCGACATCAACGGCGTGCCGATGGCCGACCACATCGGCCGCCGGCCGGTGGACGTCCTACCGGTCCAGCTGGCTGAGGCCGTCGAGGCGCGCCTGCGTGAGGTGCTCGACACTGGGGCCGTCGTGCAGGACGACGACTTCACCTCGCTGTCGCCGGTGACCGGCGAGCTCTGCTTCTACGAGTCGAAGTGGTACCCCGCGACCGGGCCGGCCGGCGAGGTCATCGGGGTCGCAGTGCTGGTGTCCGACGTGACGGCACGGCGCCACGCCGAGGACGCGCTGCGCCGGAGCAGCGACCGCACCGTACGCCTGCAGCAGGCGACCGCGGCCCTCGCCGAGGCGCTCACCGTCGACCAGGTCCGTTCGGTCATCGGCGACGCCGCCCGCCCGGCGATCGGCGCCGAGACCGTGGAGATCGTGCTCAGCGACGACCAGGACGTGCTCGCCGCGACGGCCACCGGCGGCGACCCCCGGGTGCTGGCCCTCCAGCTCGTCGTGTCCGGCGGCAGCATCGGCGTGCTCCGGCTGCGCCTCACCGACACCCCGGAGCCGGAGGACCTGGCCTTCGTCGGTGCCCTCGCCGGGCAGTGCGCGATCGCTCTCGAGCGAGCCCGGCTCTACGAGAGGGAGCGCTCGACCGCCGTCGCCCTGCAGCGCAGCCTGCTGCCCCACGTGCTGCCGGAGGTTCCCGGGGTGGAGCTCGCCGCGACGTTCCGGCCGGGTTCGGCCGAGGCGGAGGTGGGTGGCGACTGGTACGACGTGTTCGTCCTGCCCGACGGCCGGGTGGTGCTGGTGGTCGGCGACGTGATGGGCAAGGGTGTCGAGGCGGCCGCCGGGATGGGGCGGCTGCGGGCCGCACTGCGCGCCCTGGCACACGCCAACCCGCTGCCCGAGGCGGTCCTGCAGGGCCTGGACCGGGTGTTCACGGCCACTGAGCCGCCGGACCAGATCGCCACCCTGGTCTACGTCCTGATCAACCCGGCTGCCCGGCGGGCGGCGGTCGGGGGAGCGGGGCACCTCCCCCTCGTGCTGGTGCGGGCCGGCCACGATGCCGAGCTGGTTGACGCCGGGTCGGGGTCCACCCCGCTGGGCTGGCCGGAGGTGCGCGTCCAGCGCACCCTCGAGCTCGGCCCGGGCGACGTCCTGCTCGGCGTGACCGACGGCCTGGTGGAGCGGCGCGGCCAGGACCTCGACCAGGGGCTGGCCACCGTCCTGGCTGCCGCGGCTGGGCACGCCGGCCCGCTGCAGGACCTGGTGGGCCGGGTGACGGCCGCCACGCTGGACGACGCCGTGGGCCGCGACGACGCGACCGCGCTCGCGGTCCGGTTCCTGCCGTGACGCGCTGACCTGCGGGTTCTGCAGCCCCGAGGGGGTCGTGCCACAATGATGTGTTGCTACGTGCGGTCGTCACCCGCACGACCCCCGAGACACGCCAGCGCTGGGTGCTGCACGCCCACCGCGCGAGGAGAGGTAGTACGTGCCGGACAGCGTCCGCCCCCTTCCCCCGGAGTTCGCCAGCCCGCAGGTGCAGGGTCTGCTCGAGCAGGGAAGGTCCAGCGGGTACGTCACCTCGGGTGACGTCCGGTCCGCCTTCGACGCCGCCGGCATCGCGCCGGAGCGGATGAAGGCCGTGCTGCGCAGCCTGCACGAGGAAGGAGTGACCGTCATGGTCGAGGCCGAGGTTTCCGCGGCCGCCGGGGGCGGACGCAAGACCGTCGCGGCGGCGACCACGACGAAGAAGGCCACCACCTCCAAGGTGAGCGCGTCGGCCAAGAAGGCCGCCCCCGCCAAGAAGGCGGCTGCCGCCAAGAGGCCGACCACGAAGCCTGCGGCCACCAAGCAGGCGGCCAAGCCGGCCGCGAAACCGGCCGCGAAGTCGGCGGCCAAGCCGGCCACCAAGAGCGAGCCGGCCAAGAAGGCCGCTGCCACGTCGGTCAAGGACGCCACCCCGGCCGCCGCCGCGAAGAAGGCCGCCGGGTCGGCACGGACCACGACGACCACGACGAAGGCGGCCGCCGCCAAGGGCGGCAAGGCCGCCAAGGACTCGAAGGACGCCGCGCCCGCCGCCGCCGAGGGCGCCGAGGAGACGCCCGCGGACGGCCTGCCCGAGGGGGAGCCGACCGAGCTCCCCGAGGGCGAAGAGGGCGAGTCGTTCACCCTCTCCGACGACGACGAGGAGGACGCGCCGGCCCAGCAGGTCGCGACTGCCGGCGCGACGGCTGACCCGGTCAAGGACTACCTCAAGCAGATCGGCAAGGTGGCGCTGCTCAACGCCGAGCAGGAGGTCGAGCTCGCCAAGCGGATCGAGGCCGGGCTCTTCGCCGAAGAGAAGATCAACTCGACCGAGAAGTTCGCGCCGAAGCTGAAGAAGGAGCTCGACTGGATCGCCGAGGACGGTCGCCGGGCCAAGAACCACCTGCTCGAGGCCAACCTGCGGCTCGTCGTCTCGCTCGCCAAGCGCTACACCGGCCGCGGCATGCTCTTCCTGGACCTGATCCAGGAGGGCAACCTCGGTCTGATCCGGGCGGTCGAGAAGTTCGACTACACCAAGGGCTACAAGTTCTCGACCTACGCGACCTGGTGGATCCGCCAGGCGATCACCCGGGCGATGGCCGACCAGGCACGCACCATCCGCATCCCGGTGCACATGGTCGAGGTCATCAACAAGCTGGCCCGCGTCCAGCGGCAGATGCTGCAGGACCTCGGTCGCGAGCCCACTCCGGAGGAGCTCGCCAAGGAGCTCGACATGACCCCGGAGAAGGTCGTCGAGGTCCAGAAGTACGGCCGGGAGCCCATCTCTCTGCACACGCCGCTCGGCGAGGACGGCGACAGCGAGTTCGGCGACCTGATCGAGGACTCCGAGGCGGTCGTGCCGGCCGATGCCGTGTCGTTCACCCTGCTCCAGGAGCAGCTGCACTCGGTCCTCGACACGCTCTCCGAGCGCGAGGCCGGCGTGGTCTCGATGCGCTTCGGCCTGACCGACGGCCAGCCCAAGACGCTGGACGAGATCGGCAAGGTCTACGGCGTCACCCGCGAGCGGATCCGCCAGATCGAGTCCAAGACGATGTCGAAGCTGCGCCACCCGTCGCGCTCGCAGGTCCTGCGCGACTACCTGGACTGAGCCAACCCGGTGCGCATGACCAAATCTGGGCCCTGACCAGCAAAGATGTCTTACGTCTGCGGCGACAGGGCGACGCACAAACGCTCTCGGTCAAGATGCTGAACCATGCCCCGCGGACCGAAGCCCAGCGTCGACCTGGCCCTCCTGCTTCCCTCAATGGGAGCTGCACCTGCGCGCCGAGCGGAAGTGCCCGCAGACCGTCAAGGCCCACGGCGACGGCCTTCGTCGCTGATCTGCTGGGACGTGGCGCAGAGCCTTCCAACAGCCCGCTGCTGGACAACTGGCGCTGAGGCGACACTCTGCCTGGCTGTTGGAGGAGGGGGCATCGGATCATCTGGTCGGTCTTCGACCGCCACAGCTGGATCAGAAGGTGGTAAACGCGCTGGACGACGATCAACTCCGCGCCTGATCGCCGCCTGCCTGGGGACCGACCTGCGAGATCGCCGAGGTGAGGCAATCGTCAGGCTCATGATCGAAACCGGCCTCCGAGGTAATCGCGATGGACGATGCCAGAAGGACGGCTGCCGCCTTGGCTCCGCAGGCCCACGACGAGGGCCACGCGCACGTCAGCCATGCGGAAACGCTCAAAGGCTCCAGAACGGACGTCAACGCCAGCCGCCATGGCTGGGTCACCACACGCGACGAACTGAGCTGTCGGGCTCACGCTCATGAGTTTCGCGCCGAGCACACCCGCGCATCTCGCGCGCTAATCAACGACGGGCGCGCGGAAGCCGGTGGATCTCATCCTTTTGCCTGGCGTCGCTGATCGGGGTTCTCTCGCCTTCGAGCCGAATCTCTGCGCGGAGCCGCGCTGCTCGGTAGGTGGGTAGCCTCGAGCTGATCACAAGGTCGAGGAGTTGGCATGGGCTGGCGCATCTTGGGTGGCGTGGCCGCGGCCCTGGCTGGGCTTGCGGCGCGCAAGGCGATGATCCTGGGCTGGAAGACAACCACCCACAAGGAGCCGCACTCGAACCCGGAGTCGCCTGAAACACAATGGACCGAGGCGATCGCCTGGGCCGTCGCGAGCGGAACTCTCATGGCCCTGGCGCGGATGGTCGCCACCCGCAAGGCAGCCGAGTACTACCGGCGCAGCACGGGCCATCTTCCCAAGAAGATGGAAGAGGTGACCTGACCGCCAACTGATCGCAAGTGCACAGTCAGGCTCGACCCGCTGGCCGGCCGACCACCTTGCGCGTCGCGCTGGCGTGAAGCGACGGCTGTGCGCGGCGCACCAAGTCACGTTGGAGATCCCGGGTGCTCGTCAGAGTCGGCGTAGCACCAGCACCGTGACGTCGTCGTCATGACCGCGATGCTCTGTGGCCGCGAGGATTCGCGCGAGCAGCTCGTCTGCGGGGACGGCGGACGAGGCGGGGGCGGCGGTCAGGATCCGGCCGATACCCTCGTCGATGTCCTCGCCGCGCCGCTCCACCAACCCGTCCGTGATGAGCACCAAGGCGTCGCCCCGGTCGAGCCGCACCGTCAGGGGGTGGCGATCTGGGCGCCCTACGCCGAACGGCGGATCCGCCGGTTTGATCGTCACCGAACGAGCACCTGCCCCTTGCACCAGCAAGGGCGGCAGATGGCCGGCGCTGGCCAGCTGCACCGTGTCACCCGCTGGGTCGAAGAGCAGGTAGACCATCGTCACCAGCTGGTCGAGCCGGGTCGAGGCGAAGAATGCGTCCACCCGGCGGAACACCGCGACGGGGTCCGGGTCCTCCACGGCGTAGGCACGGACCGTCGAACGCACCTGTGCCATGGAAGCCGCCGCGTCGAGACCACGCCCCATGACGTCGCCGACCACAGCGGCGTAGCGGCCGCCACTGACCTCCAGCACGTCGTAGAAGTCGCCGCCGACCTCCTGGTCGCCGGCCGGGCTGTAGTGGGTCGCGACATCCCAACCGCGGATCCGCGGAATGTTGGCGGGCAGCAGCGCCCGCTGGAGATCCACGGCGGCGCGCCGCTCCGCTTGGTAGAGCTCCGTTCGTTGCAGGGTCTGCGCGGTCTGGGCGGCCAGAGCGAGGACGAAGCCGCGCTCGTCCTGGTCGAAGAGCCGGCGGTCGTCGAAGCTGAACCGCAGGGCGCCCAGGACCTCGCCGGCCGCCGAGAGCGGCACGGCGCACATCGACACGGTCGATGCCTCGAACCCGCGAAGCGCCGGGAAGTGGCGGTCCCGCTCCTCCCGGGACTCCAGCCACACCGGCAGGCCGGTCCGCAGCGCGGTCGCCGCCGGCAACGGGGCGTCGACGAGTTCGTCCCGCAGGGCGTGCACCAGCCGGCCCTCGTAGCCCACTGCGCCGGGCACGGCGAGATGCCGGCCATCGGCCGCCGGAACCAGCAGCCCGCCGCCGGACGCTCCCAACACGTCGACTCCCTCGGTGACGACCACCGCCGCGACATCCTCGGGCGTGCGGGTCTGCGCGAGCGCGGCGGTGACCAGCTGCAACCGTGCGGCGCGTTCGGCCGCTCGGTGGGCCGAGGCCAGGCGTCGGACCTCCGTCACGAGCAGATCCTCAAAAGGGGGCACTCGTTCCGGCTCGCGTCCCGCCGCGAGGTCCCGAAGCTGGCTCACGACGGCCTCGACGTACCAGCGGCGGAACAGCTTGTGGTCCGGCGGAGTCTCCAACGTCAGCAGCCGCGCGGCCCGCGAGTACGTGTCGGCCTCGTCCAGCGCCGCCAGGTAGGACTCGCCTGCCCGGGCGGCAGACAAGGGCAGGTGCAGGATCAGGTTGGTCCGATGGTCGCCACGCCGGTGTGCTGCGATGGCTTGCCGCTTGATCGCGTCACGGGCCGCCCCGAAGCTGTGCACGACCGTCTGGATGAGGGCGCCGAAAGGCTCAGCGGACGGCGGCGTCCTGGTCGCTTCGGCCAGCGACAGCTCACGCACCAGGTTGTCCATGTGCGCCTTGGCCTCGATCAGCAAGTCCGTGGGTACGTCCCCGAGGACGACGCGGTAGCGCCGCTCCCTAGCCGTGGGCGCGTCGCTCTTGACGGTGGCCGGGGGCGCCTCCGGGGTGACCAACGACTCCCGGGCGTTGTCGGCGCCGGTTGAACCGAACTCGGCCCACACGACCTTGCCGCGGTCGTCGACCGACACGCCCCACCTCGCGCTGAGGGACTCCACCATCTGGATGCCGCGACCGGTCATGTTGCTGGTGCTGGCGTTCGAGCGTACTGGTGTTCTGGGACTGGCGTCGCGGACGCTGACACGGAAGCATCGGGCGGTACCACTCACCGAGACCGCTATCGGGGCGGAGCCGTGCTGACGCGCATTGGCCAGCAGCTCACCGGCAACCAGGGTCGCGTCGTCAACGACATCCCGAGCACCCCGAGCCAGCAGTTGCTCGCGCACGAAGCGGCGTCCCGCGCTCACTGACTCCGGCTCCTCGTCGAGCTGCCAGGTCGCCGCGTCCTCCGGAACGCTCACCGGTCCGATGACCCCTTCCTGCCGAGGCTGAACTCGCCGTCGCTGGCCGGGTCCGGTCGTGGACTTCACAGTATCCCGCCGTCAACGACGGCTCCCTAACGCGGTCATCGGCCGTCCGGGTGGGACTCCGGGTCGGACGAGCCTAGGGCCGCGTTCGCTGGACGGGGATTCTCGTCGGGCCGTAAACGTGCCCAGCGTGACGAGGTCCGCGGTGGGGGGCGAGTCCTGGGGGACTCGCGGCACCCTTCTCACGTAACGGTCTGGGTCTCAACCACCACCGCCATCGGCGGACCGCGATGGCCGCACGGCTACTTGGCCCGTTACCCAGCAGAAGGCTTCGAAGTGAGACGACGTTTCGCACACGACTTCTGAACGTTTGGGTCCGGGGCTAGCCGGAAAGACCTGGGCGGTCGCAGAAACCCTCGTTTGTGAGAAGAAGCGACCCTCTGGTCGATGACCTAGACCAGTTGACGGGGGTCGGCTTCGCTGTCCGTTCGATGTGGCCTTCAGCTGTGGGTGCAGTGACCGCGGCACTCGGCGAGTTGAGTCCAGCAGAGTGGTGTACGACGGGTGATCCTTCGTCCTTGTGGTTCAGGCGGTGAGGGCCTGCGGGGTTAGCTCGTTGGTCACCTCCTGGCTGGTGTTGACGGTCTGGGAGCGGGCCAGGACGTCCAGTCCGAGGTAGCGCCGGCCTTCGGCCCATTCGTCGTGTTGCTCGGCGAGGACGGCGCCGACGAGGCGGACGATCGAGCCGCGGTCGGGGAAGATGCCGACCACGTCGGTGCGGCGGCGGATCTCGCGGTTGAGCCGCTCGTTGGGGTTGTTGGACCAGATCTGGCGCCAGATCTCCTTGGGGAATGCGGTGAAGGCGAGGATGTCGGCGCGGGCAGTCTCGAGGTGCTCGGCGACGGTGGGGAGCTTCTCGGTCAGGGCGTCGACGACCCGGTCGAACTGGGCGTGCACGGCCTGCGCGTCGGGCTGGTCGTAGATCGAGTGCAACAGCGCCTTGACCCAGCCCCACGAGCTCTTCGGGGTGATGCTCATCAGGTTCGCGGCGTAGTGCGTGCGGCATCGTTGCCACGCAGCTCCTGCCAGCGTCGCGGCGATCGCTGCGACGAGCCCGGCGTGGGCGTCGCTGGTGACAAGTTTGACGCCGGTCAGGCCGCGGGCGACCAGGTCGCGGAAGAACGCCAGCCAGCCGGCGCCGTCCTCGCTGGTGGTCACGTGCAGGCCGAGGATCTCGCGGTGCCCGTCGGCGTTAACACCGGTGGCGACCAGGGCGTGCACGCCGACGACGCGGCCGCCCTCACGGACCCTGAGCACCAACGCGTCAGCAGCCACGAAGGTGAACGGCCCGGCGTCGACCAGCGAGCGGGTGCGGAACTCCTCCACGTGCGCGTCGAGGTCCTTGGCCATCTCGCTGACCTGGCTCTTGGACAGCGTGGTTATCCCCAGGGACTGGACCAGCTTGTCCATCCGGCGCGTGCTGACCCCAAGCAGGTAACAGGTCGCCACCACCGAGGTAAGCGCCCGCTCGGCCCGCTTGCGTCGCTCGAGGAGCCACTCCGGGAAGTACGTACCTTGGCGGAGCTTGGGAACCGCCAGGTCCAGGGTGCCGGACCGGGTGTCGAAGTCGCGGGACCGATAGCCGTTGCGCCGGTTGGTCCGATCCGGACTGGCCTGCCCGTAGGCGGCGCCACAGACCGCGTCGGCCTCGGCCGACATCAACGTGTTGATGAACGTGGTCAACAGCTCACGGAGCAGATCCGGGCTCGCCTGGGCCAACTGCTCCTCGAGCAGACGAGCAGGGTCGATACTGGGCGTGACGGTCATCGTGGTGTCCTTCTTCGAGTCGGTTCTCGCAGATCACTCGAAGGATCACCCGGTGGCCGTCGCCTACGTCAGCGCGACACGCTCACCAGGATCCGTACACCACTCTGCTGGACGCCACTATCTCGCCCCCTCCCAGGCCGAGGGCTTGCAGCGGCGGCGGTCCCTCCGGGGTCGTATTTCTGTCCCTTGCATGGCCAAAGGACCCTTACCCGCGTTCTTCGGTCCCGCCATCCTTTTCAACAGGACGTCTCGGTGATCGAAGGGACGAAGCCATGGCGACAGCTGCGATGCCCGTTATGGCGCATCTAGGTGGGACGCAAGCCTTGACAAGCACTCCGGTCGTGGGCGATCCGGTCCTAGCGCACCCGGACGTGTTCGTCCCCGGCAACGAGGAACTCTCCACCGGCGAGGTTCGCGTGACCGTGCTCGGTAGCGGTGATCCCTGGATCCGACGGAGCCAGGCGTCGGGATCACTGTTGATCGAGGTGGGCAACCCTGAGCGAGACTTCTTCTTCTTCGATCTCGGCTCAGGGTCGCTGGCAAACTTCAACGCGCTCTCGCTACCGGTGGAGGCGACGACGAAGGTCTTCCTGTCGCATCTGCACGCCGATCACATCGGCGACATACCCGGCCTCGTAGGGAGCCTGGCGAAAGCCGGGCGGGTGGATCCCGTCGAGGTGTGGGGAGGCGCCAGCGAGGATCCGGACCTCGGTCTGGCCGCCTTCACCGAGCACATGAACAAGGCGATGGGCTGGGACGTCGCCTCGGTCCGGGGCGTCCGTCCGACCACCGGCTTCACCCTTGTCGGGCACGAGATCCCATTTGACCGACCCGAAACGATCTACGACCGCAACGGCGTGAGCGTCTCCAGCTTCCCGGCGATCCATGGGTTAAGCGGGGCGGTGGGCTACACCCTCGTCTACGCCGGGCTGAAGGTCGTCTTCTCCGGCGACACCCGCCCCTGCAGGTACGTGGTCGAGGCGGCTGCGGGAGCGGACCTTCTCATTCACGAGTGCTTCCAATCACCTGCGGTGTACGCACGCGCCACTGGGCTTCCGCTGGAGACGGCAGTGAACATCACCCGGCTCGCGCACACCGTGCCCGATCAGATGGGCAAGATTCTCGACCTGACCCG